>Ga0102851_10002529_pt1 | contig 11051 bp, 8 predicted proteins | sample Mud3Dept3metaG_FD_79558 | JGI IMG/M metagenome (GOLD analysis project Ga0102851, IMG submission 79558) | Freshwater wetland microbial communities from Ohio, USA, analyzing the effect of biotic and abiotic controls - Mud 3 Core 4 Depth 3... | ecosystem: Environmental > Aquatic > Freshwater >...
AAGGAAAAAGACCTTGAGGCCCTTTCAGTGAGATTCCCGGTGGCGTTGAAGGTCTGTTCTTCGAAGATCCTGCATAAGACCGATGTGGGAGGTGTGCGGTTGAACATTCAGAATCTTTTGGAACTGAAAAAGGTGTTTCAGCAGTTCCGTCAGAAGTTCCCCACAGAGGATCTCCTCGTCGATCAGATGGAGGAGAAAGGCGTGGAGATGATCATCGGATTAGTACAGGATCCGACGTTTGGGTTATCCATCATGTGTGGGATCGGGGGGATCTTCACGGAGTTGTACAAGGACGTATCGTTCCGTGTCGTGGAAATCGATCGGTATGATGCGGTGCAGATGATCGAGGAGCTTGCAGGCAAGAAACTCCTGGAGGGTTTCCGGGGGATGAAAGCAAACAAGCAGCTGGTGATTGATTTATTGTTGCATGTCTCAAAACTAGGTGAAGAACTGATCGATCACGTGGATCAGATGGATTTAAATCCGATGTTTGTGTATGAAGACCGCGTCTGTGTCGTGGACGCAAAACTTATCTTAAAATAAAAAGGGGTATGGAGCAGGATGACCATGAAAGCATCATCGAAGAAGGATTATGCGGTAAAGGATATCAGCTTAGCAAGTCTGGGTCGTAGGGAAATCGAGATAGCGGAAAAAGAAATGCCGGGGCTTATGGCTGTCCGTGAGAAGTACTCATCAAGTAAGCCATTGAAGGGTGCGCGGATCACGGGGAGTCTGCATATGACGGTGCAGACCGCGGTGCTCATTGAGACGTTACGAGAGCTTGGTGCGCAGGTCCGCTGGGCGAGTTGTAATATCTTCTCAACGCAGGATCATGCGGCAGCAGCGATCGCCAAGGCGGGGGTTCCTGTGTTTGCTTGGAAAGGGGAGAGTCTGGCGGAGTACTGGTGGTGTACGCAGAAAGCCTTGGATTTCGGTGGCGGGAAAGGCCCGACGTTGATCGTGGATGACGGAGGGGATGCGACCCTGATGGTGCATAAGGGTGTCGAGGGGGAGAAGAACCCTTCGCTGCTGAAAAAGGAGTACTCAGGGGAAGGCAAGGATTTTGAGGAACTCATGGTACTACTCAAGCAGATTCATGCGAAGCATCCGACGTACTGGTCCCGACTGGTCAAGGAGATTCGGGGGGTGTCTGAGGAGACGACGACCGGAGTGCATCGGCTGTATCAGATGCTGGAGGCCAAGAAATTATTGTTCCCAGCGTTTAATGTGAATGATTCGGTGACGAAATCAAAATTTGATAACCATTACGGATGTCGGGAGAGTCTCGCCGATGGCATCAAAAGAGCAACAGATGTGATGATCGCGGGAAAAACCGTCGTGGTCTGCGGGTATGGGGATGTCGGGAAAGGTTGTTGTCAGTCGATGCGAGGGTTCGGTGCCCGGGTGATTGTCACGGAGATCGACCCGATCTGTGCGTTGCAGGCGGTCATGGAAGGCTATGAGGTCAAGACCGTGGAGGATTGTCTCTCTGAGGGGAACATCTATGTGACTGCGACCGGGTGTAAGGATGTCATCACTGTGGAGCATATGAAGCGGATGCTGGATCAGGCGATCGTCTGCAACATCGGTCATTTTGATCACGAAATCCAGGTCGGCAAGTTAGAACTGCTCAAGGGTGTGAAGAAAATCACTATCAAACCGCAGGTGGACAAATACGTGTTCCCTGATGGTCATGAGATCTTCATCCTGGCGGAGGGTCGGCTGGTGAACCTGGGTTGTGCCCATGGTCATCCGAGTTTCGTGATGAGCAATTCGTTCACGAATCAGGTGCTGGCACAGATTGCACTATGGAAGAAGCATCATAAGGTCGGGGTGTATATGCTGCCGAAGATCCTTGATGAGGAGGTCGCGCGGTTGCATCTGGGGAAACTGGGGGTGCGATTAACGAAGCTTTCAGAGGAACAGGCAGAATATATAGGTGTGAAGGTGAACGGTCCGTATAAGGCGGAGCACTATCGTTATTAATCTTTTTTTTTCTCTTCCAGAGATGTTTTTTAAAAAAAGAGGAGGGTGAAAGAAGGGAAAGGGGGGGAAAGGATTAGCAATACAGCATTTTCCTTCTTTCGATTTTTATCCATGCGTCGGATAACTCATCTTCCCGATAATCGTCGATGACGTTACACATACATATTATTATACCTTTAATAGTATTTAATATTGTCGATTTGTATATCGACAATTGACGAAGATATGTGTGTTTTGGACACATACCTTAATGAAATCCAAGTGTATTTGCCGCCACGACTATGATCACCCTCATCGGAACCGGACATATCTTCGACCTCTCCGCAGCACTCCTCTCCATTTTCGACGAAAAAGAACCAGAGGTCATCGGCGTCGAACTCGACCCCCAACGCTACCAAGCAATCCTCCTTAGAAACACCGATCCCGCCTCCTATCACAACGCAAAAAAGAACCTCCCCTTCATCTACCGCATGATGGCACAATTCCAGGAAAACATGGCAGAATCCTACGGCGTCAACGCAGGTGACGAGATGCTCACCGCAATCAACTACGCCCAATCCCATGTGCTCCCCGTCGCCTTCATCGACACCAACGCCCAGCAGCTCTTCACCCACATGTGGAACACCATGCCGTTCATCGAAAAACTCCGCCTCATGTTCTCCGGCATCGCCGGGTTGTTCGTCAGCAAGAAACGCGTCGAAGAAGAAATGAAAAACTATCAACAACACTACGATTCCTACCTTGAGGAGATCGGAAAGAAATTCCCAACCATCAAAAAAACCTTAATTGACGATCGCAACGAGTTTATGGCACAACGGATCATCGAACTGCACGGAAAACATCAGAAGATCATCGTCTGCATCGGAGATGGGCACGTCCAGGGTATCTCAAAGATCCTAGCCGAAAAACAGATCCCGTTTGACACGATCAGGTTACAGCAACTACAGAACTGGAAAAAAACACCATCTGATGGTTCCAGCGGGCATTTCTCCATCAATTACAACCCCCCAGACCAAGAGATGTCATCCTAGAATATTCTTTTCCTTTCTCCATAATTTTATATAACAAACACAGATTAATATCACATAAGAATATAAGATGATGTGGGGTCCTATGAAGAAGATACTCGTCGTATGTCTTATCCAGATGTTGATAGCAACTCCTGTTTTCGCACTCAACAATCCGTCACCGATGTCACAGACAGGACGAACAAGTGAACAAACATCCATGATTGACTGGTGGCCGATGTTCTGCCACGATGAGGCACTTACGGCAAACACCAGTGCACCATCCCCAGATATTTCACAAATACTCTGGAGCCATACCGTCGAAGACTGGATCGAATCCTCCCCGTCCATCGTCGACGGGAAAGTCTACATCGCGACCTGCAACTGGTGGAAAGGCCATATCCACTGCCTTGATTTGTACAATGGTTCGTTCCTCTGGAACTACACGGTTAACGATCAACTGTACTCCTCCCCAGCGATCGTCGACGGGAAAGTCTACATCGCCTCATTAAACGGAAGAATCATCTGTGTCAATGCATCCTCCGGGCAACAGCTCTATAACGTGCTGCTAAACACCGATATCCTCACGCAAAGCTCACCCGTGGTGAACAACGGAAAAATCTACCTGAGCTGCACCAATGAATACCCTGCAGAGAACCGCAGCAAACTCTACTGCCTGAATGCAGAGAACGGATCAATCGTCTGGTTCAACGATACCAAGAACGCCCGGGATATCTCCCCTGCGGTCGTCAACGGCAACGTCTATGGTGCGGGTGCCGGCAACATCCTGACCTGTTTTAATGCCCTGACCGGGGAGATGATCTGGCAATCCACAGAACAGATCACCACAGGTCATCCAGTGGTCTGCGGAGACAACATCTATGGGACTTCCGATTCCATGGTCTACTGCGTCCAACAAGGGGTGACCCACTGGGAGTTCCCCCTTAAACCAGGGTTCCTGGTGGCATCCACGCTTGCTCTTGGAAACGGAAGAATAATCGTTGGTGCCCTCAACCCGTACGCCTCTATCCCCGGGATGATCCACTGCATCAACAGTGAGACCGGGGTTGAATACTGGAATTATTCATCGGTCAACAACGGGGAATATAACGCAAAACCCACGATTGCTCAGAACCGACTCTTCATCGTCGAGGACATCGGCGTCGGACTAGACCGGAATGCGCGTCTGTGCGGTCATGACCTCTCCACCGGGGAGCTCCTCACCAACCATTATGTGAACACAGATACGATGAACTACGTCTATGGGACGCCATCCATGGCTGATGGCTTAGTCGTTATTGGCTCAGCAGAAGGAGATGGCTCATCCTCCTGGGGAGGGATCTACTGTTACGGTCGGATGACTGTCCATCAACCAGTCCTTTCGATCACAAACATCTCTGGTGGGAAGGGGTTGACCATGACAATTCAGAACACCGGGGATGCGAACGCGACCGGGATCATCGGAGATATCCTCATCACAGGTGGTTTGTTCATCCGTCAGGGAACCTATGTGTTCCCAGACTCTATCCCCGCGGGTGAAACAGCCACCGTCACCGTCCCACTCTTCGGCATCGGTCTAGGGTTCCTCAAAGACCTGCCACAGGTCTCAATCAACGTCACCTGTGCTGAAGGCTCCACTGCATCAGCAGTACAAGCATTCAAACTGTTCCTCTCCAGGACAACGATTGTTTAAAACAACCACTAATATCACCGGAGAGAGTCCTCTTTTTCTTTCATCTCTTTTCTATAAAAAAAATAATTGTTGATGATTGCTAAGAGAAAGACTCTTATGAAACCAAACGATAATGCCGACGTATGGGCCTGTAGCCTAGCCTGGATTGGGCGGCAGTCTCCTAAGCTGCAGATCGCGGGTTCGAATCCCGCCAGGTCCGTAAAAGTTAACGAGAGAAACTCATACCTCTAATGCCCCTTTTTTCTCGTTTGTTAAGATTTTGGGTATTTCCGGAGGGTTCAACCTGTATTCTTGTTTCATAAGCCGCAACATTCGAAAACTCGATCTATGGAATTTCAAGACGGTCTGGTGGTAAGATATTATTCATAAAATTTTTTTATCCTTCTCGAAGTATTTTATTAATAAGAAGATATGTAGATGGGAAAAGCTCAAAAAGAATCAGACTTTAACACATCTCTATGAAGAAGATTGCTGCATACGCGAAACTCCTTCGGCTCCCTGGTATCGGTGCACTTGGAACCACTACATTAATTGGTGCATTAACTGTCGGTGTATACGATTTATTTGATTTATGTATTGTCTTTTTAGTTGGCTCTTTTTCAGCTGTATTTGGTTTTTTACTAAACGACTATGCCGATGTTGAACTTGATAATCTTGTTGATGATTTGAAAAAAAAGCCACTTGTCAGCGGAGATGTTTCAAAAAGATCAGCATTAATGATAGCAATTCTTCTCATTTTATTGACATTCTTTCTTATTTCAATACTCTATTTTGAAAAACCAATCGATACTTACAAATTAATTGCAATTATCTGCATTATCCTTGCAGGAATTCTTGGTAGTGTTTATGATTTATATGGTAAAAAAATCATAGGCTCTGATTTTCTTGTTTCAATATCAATGTCTCTTGTTTTCTTATTTGGTGCTCTTTCATTTGGTCAACCAACAATAATAACGTGGATCATATTTATTCTAACATTTAATCAAGCGATACATATGAATGCTGTTGAGGGTGGAATAAAAGATGCTGACCATGATTATAAAATGGGTGTCACAAATATGGCGCTTTCTTCAGGAGTAAAAGTTGAAGGAAATAATCTTTTTATTCCAAATAATTTTAAGGCATTTGGATTTGGTATACGGCTGTTTTCAGCTGTTTTATTATTCACACCCTTTGTGTTTTTTGGATATAACTACTACCCCTGGCAAATTATTTTATTAGCAGTTCTCACTTTTATTTTATTGGCCTTAAGTGTTAAATTTTTAACTATGAAAATTTTTGATAGAAGTAAAATAAGAAAAATAATTGGCATTCAGTCATTTTTACGATATTCTCTTGTGCCGATAATGTTAATTCCAATAATTGGTACTCTTACCTCAGTGATATTAATTTTTTTTCCAATAGTCTGGTATATACTATTTACACCTCTTCTTGGAGAAGAATTGTTTAAACCTCGGATGTAAACAAATTTTAAAAAAGATGGATGAAAATAGAGAACGATGTCACAATGGTTGGGGCGGGATCTGCAGGTTCAACAACAGCAAAATATCTTGCCAAAAAAAGGTTTTAATGCCCCCCTGGAGAAAAGATATTGGCACGATTTTTACTCAAAATTTCTTTTATCTTGATTTGGTCTGGTGACTTGAATCCCTGTTCTACATCTTTTCATTATCGAAACACAAATATCTCTTTTAATTTCATGCAAAATATTAATATATGACACGGATTATCATATCATAAGAAGGTATGATGTATGACTCATATCTTCTTTGGGGTTATTATGGAGTAATTCCTAATGAAAGATAAGATAGATAGAACGTTGAAGAACATGCAGTTTTTATCTAGTAGTAAGAGTTCTTTAGCAAAATTTCTTAGGATTCAGAGGAGTGTCGCAGCCCTCCCTTTGCTTGTTATTTATTCTGTCGTCGGATTATATTTTACTGGGTTTAATTTCTTCTACTGGAAATACCTCCTTGGTGCTCTTGCCCTCTATCTGCTTTCGGTAGTCGTCAACGGTTACAATAATCTCTTTGACGTTGAAGAGGATAAATTAGCGATATCCAGTGGAATCGTGAAGGCAAACTATTTACTAAAAGAGTTTACTTGGCGTCAATTGAAATGGAATTTTGTGCTCACCAGCATCGCCCTCGCCTGCGTAGTGTTTCTCATTGGAAACCTAGAATTTGCTGTCTTATGCGCTTTTACCTATGCTCTTGGAATTATATACACCAAGCCAATTCGACTGAAAAACAGACCACTCATCGGCACTTTATCCAACACCTATGGGTTCTCAATTTTACCTATACTAAGCTGTTTCTTTTTATTCAACGGTTCGCTGAGAGCAACGATTGCATTTAGCTTAGCTTCTTTTCTTCCAACATTCGCAAGTTGTCTCATAGCTGAAATCGCTGACCGGGAGATTGACCGGAAAATCGGCACAAGAACGACCGCCTGTTGGCTTGGTACACGCGTCAAGACAGTTATCAAGGTTGTTTTGATCTTATCAGTTGCTTTTTATTTTGTTGCTATTTACGTCCACTGGCCTGTGGTTCTTGTTACCCCATTTTTGGCGGTAATTCTTTATGAAACCTACATGCTTTATAGAGACTTTACAGATAAAAAGGCTGATTATATCTTGTTAAAAATAGGCGCGAATCTCTCAAAAATTCTTGTAGTATATATAATAGTCGCGATAATCCTACACGAGACAGCAGCTACTCTACTTACAAATATTTTTTAATAACTGAAAGGAATTCTATACTTCAAATATTGTATCCCCCTCTTAAAAATTGCTAAAAATATATCAAAAATCCCAAAACAGAAATTTTTTACTCCCGTCTTGCTTGAATACCCCAGAAATCTGCTCCGGTTGGGATTGGCGATGCACGTCGTTTTACTTCTTCTATCATGTTCACCCCCTGTCATTCTTTGATATTTTGATATATAAAAAGAAAAAAAGAAAAAGTAATGTAAGCGATTCAACCACTGCGTTATTAGGTCGTTTGTTGAGATTTTCAACGGGAGGGAGAAAATCTTAATCCCGCCAGGTCCGCTTCACGACCAAAAAAAATTCTTATACGTCTTTTTTATAAATCTCCCGTAAAGGAATGTAGAACACTAACAGAGCGATAAAGAACCATATAAGAAGCCCGGGGAGAACAGGTGGGATATCAAAGACAGTAATGTGTAAACCCGTAATGATAATGAAAGCAACAATCACTCCTGTTAAAGCTTCCCCGGCGATGAGCCCTGCGGTGAACAACAGTCCGGTTCTGATGATTCGATCCCGTGGTTTCACTTCCGTCTGTTTAATCGCCAGGTCCCATTCGTTTAATGTTTCTCCGTCGGTTGTTCCGTACCTGGCATCGATTTTTTTATTGGTGATATATCGAATCACTCCCCCGCAGAAGATAGGGGTTGCCAGGGTGAAGGGAAGATAAATACCTATGGCGACAGGAAGGACTGGTAAGTTGATGAGGATGAGCACAAAAGCAAGCACCATCCCAGCAACGACAAACGGCCAGACCATCTCCCCGCCCAGAGTCCCTTGGACGACGCCGCTCATGAGGAACGCTTGCGGGGCTGGTAAATCATTACTGCCTATAGTATAGGCTTGATGCAGTGCGGAGATGACGATTGCAAGCACTGGTGCTGCGACAATGATCCCAATCAGCTCAGCGAGCTGTTGTTTGTAGGGGGTCGCTCCGATCATCTGCCCAGCAGTCATGGACTGTAGGACATCCCCTGAAATAGCTGCGCAGCAGGCGATGACCGCTGCAATCAAAATCGCTGTACCATAGGCACCAACGTCCCCGGACAATCCGAAACCCAGGAGGATTAAACAGGTTAACAGCAGGATAGAGACGGTGACTCCAGAGGTCGGTTGATTAGAGGAGCCGACGAGCCCCGCCATGTAACCGGTGATGGCACTGGCGATGAACGCAAACAGGATGGCAAACACCGCCATGACTCCTGAGACGAGAAGATTGTTTGAAATCCAGACATAGACAAGGAAGATCGGGATGGTCAGTGCACCAATCGTGAGGAACACCCATTTGAAGTTCAGATCCTGGTCTGTCCTTTTTTTTGCGATGGTCTGGCCACCTTTCAATCCAATGACTGCTTCTCTGAGTCCATCTGCAAGGTTTGCTCGGAGCTTGAAAATGGTGTACAAGCCTCCGACGACCATGGCTCCCACTCCGATATACCGGATGTAGTGCTCCCACATGTAGAAGAACCCGTCGATAGGTTCAAGTCCTGCGGGGATCCCTGCGGCTAGAGCAATCAGGGGAGTGATGATCACCCAGCCAAGGAGTCCTCCGACGAATACGAATGAGGCGATTCGTGGTCCGATGATCCATCCAACGCCAAGGAGTGCTGGTGAGGTCGCAACCCCTCCGTAGAAGACCGCCTCGTTTTCCCCACCGCCGATATTGAATCGTCCGATGTTGATAATACCCTGTAATCGTGATTCAAAGATTTTCAGGCCTACTTGTCCAAACTTCAGTAACGCCCCTAAAACAGCTCCTACAAGTAACCAAATGCCACTCACGCTGGTCTGGCCTTGTTGTTTGGTGCCATCCCCAACCGTGGTGGTCAGCACGGCAGCTACGGCGACTCCTTCGGGGAATGGCAGATCGGTTTTGATGATCAATGCTCGTCGGAGCGACACCATCCAGAGGACGCCCAGAATCCCTCCGAAAAGAGCGATGAGTGTCGTCTCTAAGTAATGGATCTCGGTCCATGCTCCGATTAACAGCATCGCAGGGATGGTGAAGATGACGCCGGCCGCAAGAGCGGTTCCAGAGGCAGCCCCCATCATGCCGATGTTGACTTCCAGGATTGTTCCCTTTAGTGGTCTGAGCAGGGCAAAGGCCATGACCGCGCCAGGGATGGCAGCGGAGACCGTCATCCCTGCGTATAACCCGAAGTAGGCGTTTGCCGCACCAAGGACTATTGAAAGGACTGCCCCGACAAGGATGGCTTTCAAGGTCAGCTCAGGGAGCTGACGTGTCGCAGGGATAAAAGAATGAAAATCTTCTCGGTAGGTCATGACAGAATCCAATTTTAATATTGTCGTATGTATATAAAATTGTTATGACGGGGGGTTTACCAAGTGGAATCGAATACTTGTCCGTTACTTCCTCTGAAGGTTTGCTGCCCATGTTTGTGCCTTGAGGATATTTGCTTCTTTGTTTCTCACCACGTTGGAAAAATCATTCTCCCCGATGATGGTGTTGTTCGGCAGCGCTTCTTTCAGATGCACAAGGGTGTTGCCCATTCCCCCCTCATGGCAGCAGAATACAGCGATGTTCTTCTGTTGGAGGCTCACCTGCGAGAGGAACGACCGGATCGCTGGAGCATACGTAAACGCCCAGACGGGAGTCCCCAGGATGATCGTGTCATAATCCAGTGGATTCTTCTGGAACGCTTCAAGCACAGGGCGTTTTTTGAAGATGACCTGTCGGCCGCCCCAGGCGTATTTCATGAGTCCTTTGGAGCTGATGTCTCTGATGGGTTTGCATTCCAGGATGTCTGCCTGCAGGGTTGTTGCGATGGTCAGTGCGATGAGTCGAGTGCTTCCTTCGTAGGAATAGTAGACAACAAGGGTTTTCAATGCCATAGAGCAGGGTATTTCTAATGCGTGTTATATCTCTTCTTCATCGAACAAGACCCTGCCGCTGATTCTCCTTTGAAATCACCTTACTTTTCACCTGTTTTCTTCAATACATAAATTTATGAAACGAATGTTCTTGCAGGGGGTGATGAAACACGTCACCGTAGGCATCTTCCATGATGAAGCCCTTGGCAGGGAACTAGGGAAAAAAGGCACCGTCAGCGACCTGGTGATGTTCAACAAGAAGACCGATGACTGTGTTTACACCTTCATGGCTCCGTTTGAGGAGAAGTTAACCGCAAAAACCCAGATTCTCTCCTCGATAGATGCCGCGATAGTCAACTGCGAACAGATGACCGCACAGGTAGGTGAGACCATCCTTCTGCTGGACTCCTTAGGGATAACGGAAGGGATGCTGCTGCTCCCCGCCTATGCAGATGTGACCGCCCTTCACCAAATGATACAGAACACCACCCTTGATCAGTTCACGATTATGGAACGGAATGTCCCAAAGATCATCGGACATCTTGTCACCATGAATCCCCCACGAGATAACTCCTCACCTGCGATCGTCATCACCGATCATTCGTTCAGCGTCAAAGGCATCGGAGAAGTCATACTAGGGTTCGTCAAACAAGGGACTATCAACACCCATGACACCATGAATCTACTGCCGGCGAACAAAGAGGTGATGATCCGCTCGATTCAGATGCAGGATACGGATTTTGACAGCGCTCCTGCTGGGTGC
>Ga0102851_10002530_pt1 | contig 11051 bp, 10 predicted proteins | sample Mud3Dept3metaG_FD_79558 | JGI IMG/M metagenome (GOLD analysis project Ga0102851, IMG submission 79558) | Freshwater wetland microbial communities from Ohio, USA, analyzing the effect of biotic and abiotic controls - Mud 3 Core 4 Depth 3... | ecosystem: Environmental > Aquatic > Freshwater >...
AACTTTGCAGCAGCCATATCGCCAGGGATAATGGGCAAGCCAGTATTCCCAAGGCGCAGGTTCCAGGCATTCACGATATCCAGGCTAAAGACATCATTGGCGCACAGACTATTGAAGTTTGTGGCGCTACCAGAATAGGTCCAGTGAGCAGAGGGTTGCTTCAGGAAAGCATTACGAGCAAGCATCTCATGCTTGCGAATAACGTTCTGTCCAAGCAAACCACGCAGCAAAGGACGCCAGTCCCGAGACCCACCCTTCAGCCATTGAGTGAAGATATTCGAGTACTTATGGAGTTGCACTTTATCCCCATAACGAACGCTCGTATATGTTCGCTTGCGGCTATCCACACCTTGTGCTTCGATGTAGTTGGTCGTGAGTGGAATCTCATTGGTGTCTACGTCGCCTTCAAATAACTCAGAGACGTAGGTTGTCTGAGCACCAGTGCGCTCAGTATCATTGGTCCAATCCACTAATGGAGTGTAGATAACTGGCATGGTGCGAAACGCAAGAGCAACCTCTGGCATTTGCACAGTCCACTTATCCTGATCAATAACGCTGATTGGATTAAGATCATAGAATTGTTCAAAGGTACTAGCCATTTTTCACATCCTTTTTCCTTGGGTTAGTACCCAGAAGCAGTACGTCTCCAGTTGGAGTCAGTCCCAACACAGAGCGCGTAGAGTTTAGCGTGTCCAGTGGTTGGATTATAAAGTGCAGAACCGATGGTCATGGACACGACGATAGAACTGGCGGTTGTGAAATACTTGCCATGGGCTAAGGCAGTAAAAGCTTGATGGATGTCTGCTATCTGGTATGGCATACTTCCAGTTGTCAGACCCATTGAACTATATGCCCGTATCTCGGAACCGCTCATTGCATAGGCGGGAGTGACAAATGCGTCCAGGTCGTCTTCGATACCAACCTGGAACAACCCACTACCCGTGAAGCCCTCCGTAATCACCATTGCAACACCATAAACAAAGGTGCCCTTTTCAATGGGCATACGAACAGACCCACCTGTTGCAAACGTCATATCGGCATGGGAAAACGACAATACTTTAACATATGGAGCGAAATCCATTACCGAAAACTCGTGAGGGCCAATACTCGATGTTACCTGTGTAATAGCCATGAAAAACTCCTTTAAGATGCTGCTAGGAATTTGCTATAGTTCTCTTCATAAGCAGCAGCATCGCCCTTCCTCAGGGCCTCGGTTGCAGCCTTCCACAAATCAGACTTTGTTTGAGGCTGTGTACTTCCTGGAGGAACTGGAGAGCCACCCGCAAGGGCAGCCTTGGCATTTCCTTTACCAGCATTCCCCAAGACTTCCTTGAACTTGCCTAGCTTAGTCTTGAACTCATCCCCAGTACCATCTGGAAGAAGGCCATCAGCCTCAAACTGCAAGAGGTCAGGGAACTCCTTGATCAGGATCTGGGTGCGTTCAAGTTGCAACTTGGCAACTTCAAATTCAGTTTCTAGAAGACTGTAACTGCCACTCGTCTCTTGGAGAAGTCTTTCCTTGGAATCTCTCTCCTCGACTAGCATGGCAATCTGATTCGATAAATCAGAAACCTTGGCAGAGTCAGCCTTCCACTTGTCTTGCTCTCGCTGGTAAGTTCCTTGCCAGCCAGTGGCACGTGAGCGCCACTCATCTCTATCTTTTTCCAGGGCATTAATCTTGGCTTGAAGTTCTGGTTGAGACATGGTTCCAGGGGGAAGGGTTTCCGGTCCTGGAGCATCGCCCGCAGCAGCATTTGATCCACTCATCCTGCACACTCCTGTATAGTATAAATGATCTTCATGTTCCAACTTGGAACAAGAGTTGATATAATAACTGCTTTAGTCTCGGTATGCTCTGGGTATATTCTGGCAAGCTTTTCCCCGCTTGCATAATAAGTATATCACAAAATTAATTTTAGTCATCGTAGATTATCTGCACCTGTCCCCAAAGAGTATGCATCATCTTTTGCTGATCCACAAAAGTGTCTACTGTATCTGTGTTGCTGGTCTTCTGGACAAGTACATAGCCCCAACCATCTGGCCATACCTTTACTTCATAGCAGCCCCATGGCAAAACACTGGTGCCATTGTATAGTATATCCTTCACGTGCTGAGGATGCATTCCATGATAGACATGAGCTTCGTGGAACCAGAGATATCCGAAAGTAGTTGCCCACACTACGTTGTCTACTGACGCGACCGTAATTGCGCCATGCTGTGCCAGGAATGGAAGCTCTGATGTTATTGTATGCGCTACAGCACTAACTGCTAATAAGGGCGTCCATGTAGTTACAACATTATCAGAAGAGACTTCATGAGAAGGGTTCTGCGTAACGAGCAAACCTAGCCATGCTAGAGCAGGCTCATCAGAAGAAACTGCATGACTAGTGGACTGAGTAACTAGTAAGTTGTGGACAATGAGTAGCGTAGCATCAGTTGTTTGAGTATGAGCACAATCCTGCGAAATAACAGCATAGTGGGCAAAGAGAATACAACCTTCAGTAGCTTGTGCGTGTTCAGTGCTGGATAGCACAAGAATTGAGTGCTGCGCTAGGATGACTGCACCAACAGCCACATCATGCCCACAACTCTGAATGGTGAGAGTATTATGCTGTACGCAAGAAACATTGTCTGTAGATTGAGTATGTGATGTACTGGCAACAACTACTGGATAACCTGTGGTCAGATCTAAGTTTCCAGAAGTCTGCTCATGAGCTACGTTTGCTGCTGTACCTTGATAGTGTTGAACCAGAGCCACAGCATCAGTGCTTTGTGTGTGACTTGTAGTTGCAACAACTATACTATTGTGTTGAGTTATTGTAATAGAGTCACTGGACTGAAGATGGGCACTACTTTGAACAGCCAGTATACCCATAACACCCAAAGAAACATTATCAACTGCTTGTACATGCTGAGAACTAGAGACCGTGACTACATTATGCTGAGTGAGTACACAAGCATCGGCACTTTGAACATGACTATCATTAGTAAGAACCAATACATTATGCTGAGTTAAAGCTACACTACCAGCAGTCTGACTAGACAGACTGTTCTGTACTTCCAAAACTCCCGCAATGATAAGAGTTACATTGTCTACCGACTGAACGTGGGCTGTACTAGCAACTGCCAAGACTTCGTGCTGAGTTAGAACTACAGCATCTACAGTGTTAGCATGTGACGCATTCTGTACTGCAATAATATTGTGCTGTAGGACTACTACAGCATCACATGCCTGAGAATGAGATGTACTGGCAACAACTGAAACATAATGCTGCGCCAATACTAGCGCATCTACAGACTGTACATGGCTGGCATTGGCTATAGCAAGAACACCTGCCGTAGAAACTATTATGTTGTCTACGGTATGCAGGTGAGCATCACTATCAACCACAACCAGATTGTGTTGAGTAAATACAGGCGCTTCAGATGTTTGAGAGTGAGAAGTGTTTGCAACCACTAACACAGCATGCTGTGTTAGCACAACTGCATCAGCCAACTGAACCGAAGAACCGCTCTGTGTATCTAGTGCTCCCGCAACAGTAAGAACTATTACTTCTGCTGGTTGAGTATGAGTGCTATCCTGTGGTACCAGAACATTGTGCTGAGTAAGTACTAAGGCATCAGAACTTTGAGTATGAGATGTATTAGCAACCCCCAGGATATTATGCTGTGCAAGGACTATATTCTCGCAAGAAGTATCATGAGATGCACTGGTAAGTTCTAAAGATGTAACAAGTAGTCCCGGATAGGTGATCGCCAAAAGCATACCCATGGGAACGCCAATTCCAGGAATAAAAACAACAGTATTATCGCTAAGCTGAATCTGTTCTGAGTCAGAAACCGTTAGTATATTATGCTGTCCCAAAACAATAGAATCACACGCTTGACTATGAGCATCACTGGCTACTTCAAGTACCCCGCCCAATACAAGAACTGTATTATCTGAAGTCTGTGCTTGCGAACAATTTTCTAGCACAAGAAGACCGTGGGCAACCAGAGTTGTATTGTCTGATGTCTGAGCGTGGCTTGTATTAGCAACTGTTAATGTTTGCGCCTTTGGTCCAATAAATCCACCATCATCATTGATAATAAGTTCGTCTACATAATAGGAACCTTGCATACCACTAGGGTTGGAACTCGATCCAATACGCATGATCCCAACTTGAACCATTCTGTCATAGTTATCCATGCCGGTAATAGAGTCTTTCGCTACGCCATCGAACCAAGTCTGAAAAACTCCATTAGATGTGGCACTACCACTGGCACGCGTAACAAGAAATTCTAAACAATGGGGAGCATCCGTGATATTGAACACAGAAGTTGCTACGACAGTACCAGCGTCAATATATGCATAAAACTTTATCTGAAAAACACTTCCCGTTGTGGTGTAATTAAACCACACATAGGCAATATCATTATAGGCGTTATTGAAGAGCCTAAAAATACTAGTGTTACCCCCGTTTGAACATACCATTGAATTGGGATCAAAATAAAACCTAACCCGAGAAGATCCTGATGTATTACCTAGTCCAGTTTTATTTCCCCAGTCCTGGACAGTGTCATAGGTAAAAACCTCAAGTCCATAACCTGTTCCCGCCAAAGCTGCGGCAGCAGTAGCGGCAACACTTCCACTAATAGCAGTATACTGACTAGTATTACCAGTCTCATTGTCGATATTAACAATGACGGACATATATCACCAACAATGACTACAAAACTTCGGCCAATTGATTTACTAAAGTCTCGGCTTGTCCTAAATCGAGAATAGCCTGACGAACTTTTGCAACCTGCTCGGCAAGAACTGTGGCCTGAATAGCCAGGGCCGCGATCTCGCTATTTATCAACGTGACTTGTGCCTCAACATCATTAGCTACATCTGTAAGATCCTGTATAATAGACATAATAGTACCTTCCTTGTCATAACATCCCGGTGTGGGAGGATTGGTGCGAGAGCGACCATCTCTATCTATTGTAAACCCCAAAATAGCCACTCCCAATCCCTTCAAATTGCCACTATGGGTTGGATGTAAATTTGTATAACGAGACACAAAATCTGGTATAGTTTTCAGATTATGTCCATGAGCATCAGGTGAACCAACTAATGCTTTCCATTCAGTCCAACCGACATTAGTACCACTCGAACCATCAATAAACATATGAGAGTTATCGTCTCCATTCCAATAATAAAGATTGTAATCAAATGTGTTGTTAGCAGTTATGTTGACAAGACGACCATTGCCTCCAGCAGATAAACACTCTCTTGCCACTACTGCCGAGTCTTGAACTATTAAATTGTTCTTAATAATATTGTTATGGGGTAGTGTTGCACTGAAATACATACCTCGGCAATTGGCTGGACTGGACGCATTCACCAAGGTATTATAATAAAACAAACAATGTGCTGTGCCTGCTTCCCACTGAACATTATAGGCAGTATTGTTATAAATCAAGTTATTCCATACAGTTGCATAATTGTGTGCCATGCAAATTCCATTTGCGTTATTATAAATTTCGTTATCATACACAAATGGTAAATAACGCATATCAATTCCAAATTCACTATTGTTTTTAATCCCCGCCGATGTATTATGATGGCATTTATTCCGGCGTACAATAACACCTGCGTCTACATAAATACCATGATGACCCGAACCGTCTGTACCATTGTGATGCACATCGCAATCTTCAATGATCATATTGTAAGGAAAGCCGGGTCCGCTCACATTCATAACAATACCCGACTTTCCATTATGGTCAACTTCGCAACGGCGGAAAGTATTGTCATGAATATAATTCGCTGTGGTTGCGCTTGACGCAATTCCATAACCCAGCGATCCTGAATACGCAACTCTACAATCTTCCATCAAAACATTATGAGTGTAAACACGACAGACAACCGTTGAGCCACCACGAAAGTATATATCATGGAACTCTAGATGATGCGCGGGCGATCCCGCAAGAGGAAGATACAATGCCTCGGTAGTTGTAGTGCCATCAATAACTGGTCTATCTCCTATTCCGTAGGCACCATAAATAATATTTTGTCCTTCCATGCCACTCGATATAGGAGTTAGTCTACCAGGAAATACTTCTCCACGCCTAAACATTACCCAATCAGCAGGAAGAAAAGTCATAGCATTTACCTTAGATACTGTTTTCCAGGGGAAAACCATACTCTGTCCTGAATTGGTGTCGTTACCGTCTATCGAGTCAACATAATAAACTACCATCTAGGCTCCGATCAGTGTCCCGGTTTTGTTCATTTTGACTTGATCTACGAAAAAATCACCTGTTGCCGTGGTAGAACCAGTATCATATCCAATCATCATCCGGTTTTGATGGATGAACACATTGTAATTTGCAAGTCCTGTCTTTTCGCAGGCCGCCGCTTGTTCTACGCCATCAACATAAACCTTAGCCCATCCATCTGTACCTCCATCGGTTGAAGCACGATGTAAAACCATCTCGATATAGTGTGGCGCATCTGTAATAACAAACGAAGTGGCCCAGGAAACCGTACCACTATCCGGGGCAGCCCCCATACAAAGTTTATAATTGGACGATGAGTATGTTAGATACATTGCTATGCCACGATAGCCTGTTGCCTCCTCACCTGTCTTAAATATAACACCCGTACCGCTTAAGGAAGCCACCGAGTTAGGGTCAAAGTAGAAACGATAGGCACAATCTGTTACACCGATCTCCAGTAAAAAATACTTCCACAACTCACAATCAGTGTCGTCTGTGGCGCAATGAATATTTAGCCCACTAGCCGAACTGCCCATCGCCGCACCTGCTGTCACACTCAGGCGACTGGCGGTGTCCACTTTCGCGTCCCAATAATCCATCGTGCCATCATCAAAATCGCCGTTCACTGGATTAGTAGGTAAAGCGAACGGGCCTACTGGTTGTGGTTGAAAGCCTCCGATCGTAACTGGCCCTAAGGTTAACCGGTACAATTCATCAGGAGTAATTACATACAACGCACCTATTGCCACATACTTTGCTATATAATCCATAAAGGCCTTATAAGTAGCAGTCGTCCATCCAGCCCCATCAATTGCATCCCAGCCGAACATCGCATATTCCCCATGCAAGATTACATTATCCAAAGCTACCTTCGCTCCTGCAAGATCGATAGGTGAACCATACGCACGAATATGCTGTATGTTCCCAGGTGGCAAATAATCGGGCGGTTGAGCATCACTAGTTCTATAGGCACCAAAACCACCACGACTGCCCAAAGCCTGTATATTAGCCAACGCGGTAAAAGTATCCGCATTATGCGGAGGTACAGCACTCGAATACGAGTGTATCCGCTCATGTCCACCACACTCCAAATGCTGGCGAATATAAATCTCGGCAGCCCCCAAAGCATACTCTTGTGCTGCTTCAGTTGCTGTCCCATAAGCAAAAACAGGATCAGCATATCCATGATCGCTTATATTCCAGCCTGATTTATGCATCTCCCGCAGTTGCGCGTGTGTCAAGTGTGTAGTCCCACCTGTTTTTCTTACCTGATTGCATGAAATATAAACACTAGCACGAATGCCTAAATTTCTGGAATGGTGAAAAGCCCCATTGGTATACCAAGGCCGATAACCATCATCCCAATACAATAAGATTACGGGAATGCGCTTAAATCCACCGGAAACGCCATCTATCGAAATATTGCTCACGCCAGAAGCAGAGACGCACTCGAACCGTAATCGGATCATCGTATTAGTCCATGCCTCGGACCCAGTATTAGTAAACATAGTAAGAGGTATTGTGAGGCGCGTCCATTCATTAACCATGGGAAAAGTCAAGGAACTATTCACATCGTAGACAAGTGTGAATTTCTTAGAAAAGTCAGTAGTGGACGAGATACTGATTGTCCAGCTAGTATATTGAGTCGTAGTATCGTGCAAGTAGTACCAGAATTCAAGAAATTCGTATTTCGATAAGCCAGCCCAGCTTATTGTCTTGGTCATCGCAGCAGAACCACCACTTGGAGTAGTCAGTTTAATAGACTGTGTGCCCACCTTAAATTGTGTAGTATTCGCGGCCAGACTGCCAGAAGTTGCAGTCCAGTCCCCTGCTGTCTCAAAATCTTCTAGCAAGTCGTCTGGACGTACCATACAGTTTTTTGGCAATACGATGGGTTTCTTGATCGATATTGCCGCTATATTGGTGCGTATCATAGTGGTTAGTCCTGATCAATAAATATCTTGAGATGTAAACCATTTGCAATATAAGTAGGCGCTCCCCTAGTGACAAAACAACAGTACAGGTCTTTTATTCCAGACAAACACTTGAATGGAAGACTCAGGTTGCCCATAGGAGCTATACCATTTAGTGCACTAGAGTAATATAAGGCAAATGGGACAACAGTTACTACTGTGGCACTCTCTGCATCTGAAATACTCCAAGCAGCATTATCGGCGGGTTCTACAACTGGAGAACCCGTAATCCACAACTCGCCCTGTACATTTTGTAGAGCATAGTCCGACAAGGTAATTCCAGTAATTTTACCTGTACCACCATTAACTCGCGCTGCACCAGCAATAGTTAACTCAGCCCCAATAATATCGCCAGATGCATAAGCGGCAGCAGCAGAAGCAATCGTTAGCTCAACCTCCACAGCGCTACCACCTACACTTCCCAAGTGGACTTCATTGGCAAGTACATATATAGATCCAGAGCTAATGACTACTGAACCACTAATCGGTGATGTTCCCAGAAGATTTACAGAGCCAGAATTAATAGTAATCGAACCACTCACTGGCATGGATCCACTAAGGTTCTCTGTCCCTGCTCCACCAAAGTCAAGCACAACAACCTGGGCCTTTATGCTACTTTTCTCAACTGCCCGAATAGTTGCACCAGTACCAGGAGTAACATCAATATTATCAGCCATCTAGGCCTCCTTGCATGGCAGAAATTGCAGAACTCCATTAACGCAATTAAGTTGGATCCGCGATTGTTATGGTCCACGCTGGAACATCAACAGTGCCTCCCAGAGTCAGTGTCTGCAATGTGCACGTGGTTGTATACAGTAAGGTGTCTGCCGAGGTTAAACATACATGCGTGGCATCACCAGTTACCGTGATAGGCAACGCGGCTCGAGCAGGTACTGTGGTCTTGCGACCATTTACAGCGCCATCCGAAACAGCAAATGCACTACCAGCGATACCCAAAGTGGCCAACGACCCCGCAGTCGCAGTCCCTCCAGCTACGTGCGTGTAATCAGCAGGTGCCACAGACCCCGAACAAACCCAAATTGTAGTTACACTACCACTCAACCAGCCGAGAGCAGCATCGGCAAAAAGATCGTTCATTTGCTTCGCCATAGTAAACTCCTAATTTTATTTCCAAGTTGGAACTAGCCAACTGGTTCAAAGACTACTTCTATGCCATGAGTTCTCTTGTTGGCATTGAAATAGGTAAACACAACCGTGTCTCCCCCACGAAACAGAAGATCGTTCGTTGGAATATACGCATAATCTGAGAGTCCAGACATCGCAACAGTGCTGAGAGGTGTGTCAAATGCAGAGCCAGAAAGAGTTGTTACACTGGTAATCGCATTAACAGCAGTAGACGAACCCGAAAGATGCATAGTCACTCTTGACAAACGATAGACAGAACCCAAGGGGACACTACCACTACAAGAAACCGAACCACCCGTGGCACTTCCTGATGCTGTATAGTACACAACTCCGCGAGCATGTAAAGAGAACGTGCCATCCATTAGATCTGCAAGACGTACCCAACTCTTCTCGTGAGACTCTGGATTAGTAAATAATGTTTTTGCCATCTTAACTCCTTATGGGAAGACGTAAATCATTATTAAATGATTTGTTAATAGCCCATCTGCCGCCGTAACAGTAAATGGAGGCGCTACAGTCTGCGTAGTAATAGTTACCGTATCTACATTGCGATGAATAACTTCAATGTTTCTTACCCCAGACTCGAGTAGCGATCCAAAAACAATAGTCTTTCCAACCGTGAAACCAGTAGCTAAACTACCAGAGTAACTGCCAGTAGCATTACGTACCCAAGTGATAGAACCACTCATAGTGTTCAGCAGAATTGTCGCAACGGGAGGATTGGCACCCGCCTGAGTAATACTGGCTACATAACACTTAGTCCAACCAAGTACAGATGGTAAATTGGAAGGCGTGATAGCCACCGAACCACTAGTCATAGCTACAGCTTGAGCATTAGTCGCGACAGGTGTTAGAGATGGGGCTCCGGGAGTTCCAAGAAAACCTGCCAGATAGGTAAACATATAGGCCAAGTTCGCTGGCGTTATTGTAATATCATCTGCGGTCCCAGTTAGGGTCTCGAGATTAGTTGCCGATCTATCATTAATACGATGACCATTATTAGTTGTTGCCATAATTACACCTTTCCTGCGGCCTTATCAGCGGCCAAAGCTTTTGCAGCCGCAGCAGGCGCAAACTTTGCGGCCCTACGAATAACTGCTCTGCGTTGCGCCTTGCTACCTGCATGGCCGCGTAACCGCAGCGCAGACATAGCCTGAGACTTGTTCTTGATTGGAAATCGATCGTCTTTTGTTGCACTATACTTCTCCCTGTCACCAGGGTCAACTTTTGCAGCCATATTTACCTCGCATTCGACCCACCAGTGGGTACTTTCTTTGGTGCGTTCTCAGCAGCAATCTTTGCAGATGCTTCCTGCTGCTCGAGTTTTAACTTGTTCTCAAACTCCATCCACTCCATCATCTTCTGGGTCTCTTCCTCAACATCATCGATATCACCCAATTTCTCCATCATCGTTTGGATAGAACCTAGCTTGTTAACAACACGCTGGACAACCTCTTGAATAAGCTGTTGGCGATCCTTAGGCAAAATAGGATACCAGTTAGTCTTTGCTCGCATCTGAAGATGCTCTTGAGTAATTCCACCATATCCCTGTTTCTCCATCATAGAGAGTAACATCCTGTTAAGGGAATTAAGGCCTGCTGACCAGAGAACACGCTCCATCTTGGTGTGGCTGGTTAATGGCCAGAACTTAACCTCTAGATTAAGTGCAGAACGTTGCGAAGA
>Ga0102851_10002531_pt1 | contig 11050 bp, 10 predicted proteins | sample Mud3Dept3metaG_FD_79558 | JGI IMG/M metagenome (GOLD analysis project Ga0102851, IMG submission 79558) | Freshwater wetland microbial communities from Ohio, USA, analyzing the effect of biotic and abiotic controls - Mud 3 Core 4 Depth 3... | ecosystem: Environmental > Aquatic > Freshwater >...
CTCGAGACCGGGTCATCACATTGATGAGACCGATCTTTACACTCTCTCTCCGGCGAGTTGGATCACCACCCCGGGATCGGTAAGCGTAGACGTATCGCCCAATTCCTCGATCCTCCCCTCTGCAATCTTTCTAAGAATCCTCCTCATAATCTTGCCGCTTCTGGTCTTGGGAAGGGCGTCTGCAAATTGAAGTTTATCGGGGGTGGCGATGGGGCCGATGGTCTTCCTCACGTGAGCAAGAAGTTCTTTCCTCATTTCTTCACTGGTCTTTACTCCTGTCTTCAAGGTGACGAAGGCATAGATCCCTTGCCCCTTGACGTCATGGGGAATGCCAATCACGGCTGCCTCGGCGACCGAAGGATGAGAAACCAAGGCGCTCTCCACCTCAGCCGTCCCGATCCGATGACCCGAAACGTTGATCACATCGTCGATCCTCCCCATGAGCCAGAAATAACCATCCTCATCCTTTTTCGCTCCATCCCCTGTGAAATAATGACCCGGAAAGATCGTAAAATAGGTGTCCCTAAACCTCTTCCGGTCGGGATCATTCCAGAAACCTCGAAGCATCCCGGGCCATGGCTTGGAGATGACAAGAGAACCTCCTTCCTCGGTCTCACACTCGCTCCCGTCCTCTCTGAGAATCTTGGGAAGGACACCGGGAAAAGGAAAGGTGGCCGATCCAGGTTTTAAGGGAGTGATCGGCAAGGGGCTGATGAGAAATCCTCCGGTCTCGGTCTGCCACCAGGTGTCCATGATGGGGCACCTCCCCTGACCCACATTCGTGTAATACCATCTCCAGGCCTCCGGATTGATCGGCTCTCCTACGGAACCGAGGATTCTCAAGCTGGAAATCCCCCTTCGCTTCACCCACTCTTCACCTTCTTTCATCAGCGCCCTGATCGCAGTGGGCGCCGTGTAAAAGATACTCACCCGGTATCGTTCCACGATCTCCCAGAATCGGTCGGGGTTCGGATAGGTGGGAACTCCCTCAAACATCAGACTCGTTGCCCCGAGGGCTAAAGGTCCGTAGACGACATAGCTGTGACCCGTCACCCATCCGATGTCCGCCGTGCAGAAAAAAACGTCCTCATCCCTGAGGTCAAAGACCCACTTCAATGTCTGGTAAACAAAGAGGAGGTATCCGCCGGTGGTATGGATCACTCCCTTCGGCTTGCCGGTACTCCCACTGGTATAAAGGATGAAGAGGATGTCCTCGGCATCCATGATCTCGGGCTCGCAGTTAAGCTTGATGTCCTCTTTTCCTATTTCCTCATGCCACCACACATCCCTTTCCTTTGAAAAAGGCACATCGATCCCCAATCTCTTGACGACGATCACCTTCTCCACGTCAGGACAATTTTTCAGCGCCTCATCGGCATTGACTTTATTGGGAACGATCCTGCCGCTTCGGTAGTAGCCATCTGCTGTGATGAGAACCTTTGACCCGCAATCGTGTATTCTGTTGCAGAGCGCCTCCGAGCTGAATCCTCCAAATACCACATTGTGAATGGCTCCGATCCTGGCGCACGCCAGCATGGCGATGGGGAGTTCAGGGATCATGGGGAGATAGATGGATACTCGGTCGCCTTTCTTCACCCCGAACTTCTTCAAAACGTTTGCAAACTTGCAAACATGATAATGGAGTTGCTGGTAGGTAAATACCCTGTTCTCCTCCAGAGGTTCCCCTTGCCAAATCAGGGCGACCTTATTGCTTCTCCAATGATTGAGGTGCCGATCGAGGCAGTTGTAGCTCGCGTTCAACTTCCCTCCTTTAAACCACTGGACCTCCGGTTGGTTAAAGTCAAACTCCAAGACCCTGTCCCATTTTTTATACCAGTCGAGCTGCTCGGCCAGCTCTTCCCAAAATCTCGCCGGATCGTTGATCGATTTCTGGTACAATTCCCAGTACTCTTCCATCTTTTTGATGTAAGCCTTCATCTTCACCCCATCTGCCGGTTCAAAAAACTTTTTCTCTCCTAAACTAGCGACCGGTCCTTTCTTTGTCATGTCTCAATAACCTCCTCTTTCATTTTGTACCGCCAAAATAGTCTCTTGTAATGTATACGGTATACAAAGTCTTTTGTCAATCACAAATAGGTTGCCGACCTCAAATTTAGTCTCCCCGTCTGGGCACCGCGTGACAAGAGTCGCCCGTCATTTGCTGAAAGGACACTCACATTTTACAATACGGAAAGGATTGTCCAGATTTTAATAGAAAAAAGGGAGAGGTTATGATAAAAAGATTTGAATCGATGGAGAGGAGCACAGCATGAAAAGAAGGAAGGCGATCGGTTTTATTGGAACGGGCAATATGGGCGAGGCGTTGATTGCCGGTTTACTAAAAGCCAGATTTATCACCCCCGAGAAGATCATGGTCTTCGATATAGATGGAGGAAGGCTCCAGTTCATTCAAAAAAAATATGGAATCAAGAAGGGTTCTGATAATCACCATCTCTCTCTTCAATGTGATCCTCTTCTCCTCTGCGTCAAGCCACAATCGATGAAAGAGGTGGTCGAAGAGATCGCAGACGCTTTAGATCCCTCTAAGCTTCTCATCTCAATTGCTGCCGGGGTCCCTCTGTATGCGATCGAAACCTATGCTCGAAAGCAACTTCGATTGATCAGGGCCATGCCCAATATCAACGTCCTTGTCCAAGAAGGTGCCTCTGCCATTGCTCCTGGAAATCTGGCGACCGATGAGGACCTCAAACTGGCAAAGGCCATTTTTGATTGTGTTGGGAAATCGATTATCATCCACGAGCCTCTGATGGACGCCGTCACCGGCATCAGCGGGAGTGGCCCCGCCTATATCTTTCTAATCATCGAAGCCCTGACCGACGCGGGCGTCCATTTGGGGATGACGCGAGCTCAAGCCCTCACGCTGGTCACCCAGACGGTGATGGGTTCGGTGAAACATCTCTCCAATAAAGGAGAACATCCTGCCCTGCTCCGTGAAAAGGTGACCTCTCCCGGCGGAACCACCGCGGCCGGACTATATAAACTCGAAGAAGGGGGTCTGCGGAAAATCTTGATCGATGCCGTGATCGCAGCAGCCAAAAGGTCCAAAGAGCTGGGAGATAAGTTGAAGCAATAAGAGCACCGGTTTGGATATCTCCCCTTCCGGACAAGGGCCGAAGCTTTTGTTATAAGGATTCTGAAATTAAGGGCATTATGTTCCGGTATATCGTCATAGAAGGTCCCATCGGCGTTGGAAAAACGAGCCTGGCGAGACTTCTGGCCAAGGCGTTCAATGCCCGATGTGTTTTGGAAAAGGCGGACGACAACCCCTTTCTTTCCAGTTTTTATGAGGATCGTAAAAAATATGCTTTTCAAACCCAGATTTTCTTTCTGCTGAATCGCTTCCATCAGCAGAAGGAAATTGCCCAGCTTGATCTGTTTAACCAAGTCACCCTTTGCGATTACCTCTTTGACAAAGACCGGATCTTCGCCTCCATCAATTTAGACGACCAAGAGCTCTCCCTTTATGAACAGGTCTTTCATCTTCTCAACGCACAGATCTCTCCCCCAGACCTGGTCATCTTCTTACAGGCCAGGCCGGAGACATTAATCCATCGGATCAAATCGAGAAACATCTCTTACGAGAAGGAAATTGACTTAGAGTATTTGAAGACGTTGATCGAGGCTTACAACTACTATTTTTTCCACTACGATCAGACCCCCCTTTTGGTCGTGGATACCAGTGAGATTGATTTCGTAAACCGGAAAGAAGACTTCGATCAATTACTGCGAGAGATCAAGCAGATGAAGAAGGGGACATGGTATTTTGTCCCGATGAGATCTAAATAATCGTCCCTGGCCGCAAATGCAAGTTATCAAAACGATCCAAGCGATGAAAGAACGATCCTCCCAAGCCAGAGGGGAGGGGGAGGTCATTGCCCTCGTCCCTACCATGGGATTTTTTCACGAGGGCCATCTCAGCCTGATGCGAGAAGGCCGAAAATTAGGGGACCTTCTCGTCGTCAGCCTCTTCGTCAATCCCACCCAATTCGGCCCCAATGAGGATTTCAAGAATTACCCGAGGGATTTTGAAAGGGACAGAAAGATGGCCGAGGGGGTGGGGACCGATATTCTTTTCGCTCCAGAGCCAGGGGAAATGTATCCCCCGGATCATCAGACCCTTGTCCGTGTCGAAAAGGTAACCCAGAACCTCTGCGGAAGGTCGAGGCCGACTCATTTCCAGGGAGTCACCACGGTCGTCACGATGCTCTTCGAAATTGTCATGCCCCATGTGGCCATCTTCGGGGAGAAAGACTATCAACAACTGGTCACGATCAAACAAATGGTCAGAGACCTCCATATGAATGTGGAGGTCGTGGGGATGCCGACGGTCCGCGAGGCAGACGGTTTGGCCATGAGTTCTCGAAACACCAATCTTCTGCCCGAGGAGCGGAAGGCTGCGTTGTCTTTGTATCGGTCCTTGCAAAAGGCGAAAGAACTTCTTCAAAAAGGCGAGCGGAATGCGGACCAAATTCTTCAGGAGATGAAAAGAATCCTTCAATCCGAGCCCTTGGTCAACATCGATTACGCTCAGATCTGTGATGCTCGCACATTAGAGGATGTGAATCGAATCGAAGGGGATGTGGTCGTTGCCTTAGCCGCCTATTTGGGCAAGACGAGACTGATTGATAACCTGGTCTTTCCAAACCCTTCATGCAATCCACCGCATGGTTGAAAAATCCCGACTAACGATCAACTCCCCGTAGAAGGTTTTTCTGCAACCTCTTGTGACGTCTCTTTCGCCGGTACCTTCTCTGGTTTTTTCTTATCGCTTTGTTTCACACTGCCACCGGTTTCCAAAAGCCCTTTCGCACGTAGCTTCTTCCTTTCCTCTTTTCGCTTTCTCCTTCTCGCCAGCTCTCGATCCCTCTCACGTCTCGGCATGATGACCTCCTTTCCCCTCGAAGTTATGAGTTCAGAGTTCGGAGTATTTTTCATATCTCCGAACTACGAACTAAGCACTCCGAACTATGTGGTTTGATATGGGCAATCGACATAAACGACTGATTTCCTCCATGGCTTGGTGCGTCAGCGGAATGGCATCGGACTCCCCTTCTGCAAAGAGAGGAGAGCCGATGCATACTTCCACTCGCCTTCTCCATCCCGACCTTTCTCCGTATCGAATGCCTACTGGAACAAAAGGAATGGGATATCCCAGTTCCGCTTGGAACCTCAAAATCATCTGAAGAAGACGACTTTTCCCTGAACCCACCTCATTCCGAAAGTAGGTCCCTTCAGGAAAAATGACGATCTTCTCGCCTGCCTTCAAGAGAGAGACAAGGGCCTTAAAGGAGTCTAAGCTCCGGATGGATTGTTTCCGATCCACAGGGAGCCCTCCCAAGAAGGACAGATAATTCCGAATCAACGGGTATTTAAAGAGTTCCTGTTTGGCCACAAAGTAAAGTAGCGGCTCGAAGGCAAGGCTGATAATCGGAATATCCGTCCAGTATTGATGTTTTGGAAGAATAATCACTGGCCCTTGGCCGGGCAGCCTTGTTTTCCTCTCGGTCTCAATCTGATAAAAAATGGAAAAGACTATCCTGGCAAATGTTTTGGTCCCCGAATAGACAAAGGAATTCCTTCTCATCTTTCTTTCGCTATGCGTATCGCGCCTGCCTGCGGTCGGCAGGCTAAGCGCTTTGCGTTTTCTAATTTTAGTAGGAATCTAAAAGGTCTTCCTCGGGAACCTCTGGAGCTACTTCCGAATCCATCGATGCCTTCTTCGCTCTTTTGGCAGCATTCATCCCCGCCCTTAAGGCATCACGGTTCAATTTCTCCGTCCCCTTGGGGACCCGCGCCAAGACAGCAGATTCAACGGCTTTCGCAGAGACGATGGGACTCAGTTGAGAGAGGGCCCCCAGGGCAACAATGTTGGCCACAACCTCTCTTTTGAACCTCTCTCTGGCAATGCCCGTAAAGGGGATCTGGAAGGCCTTCGAAGTGGGGATTTGGGTCACAAAGGTGGAATCGACAATCAGCAATCCGTCGGGCTTGAGATCTGGATAAAACTCATCGCAAGATTTCTGGTTCATTGCTAAGAGGAGATCAGGTTTCATGGCTTTTGGATAGTCAATCTCTTCATCGCTGACGATCACTTCCGATTTGCTGGATCCCCCTCTGGCCTCCGGTCCGTAGCTCTGAGTCTGGGCGACATATTTTCCATCATAGATCCCGATTGCCTCCGCCAGGATGATTCCCATGAGGATTAACCCCTGCCCCCCGGAACCGCTCAGACGTATTTCGTATCGAGAGCCCATCCCTATCTCCCGGCCGCTGCCTTCGACCTCTCCCGGATCTTCTCATACTCATCCTGATAAACCGGAAGCTCCTTATCCACCAACACACCGATCACGATCTTATCCCGCAGCTCCTCTGACTTCATCGTGGCCGCCTTCTCCACATTGACTGCATGATCTCGCTGCCACTCCATCATTTCTACAGCCGTCCCTAAACGGTTCTGCCTTCCGTATTGGGTGTGACAGTGAGCAATCACCTCTACCACTGAAAACCCTTCTTTCAAAATAGCTTTCTCGATCAAGCTATCCAAAAGTTTGGCGTGATAAACCGTCCCCCTTCCTACGAAGACAGCTCCTGCTGTGACCGCCAACTCCGAGATCTTGAAGGATTGTTCGATATTGGAATAGACCGTCGTCGTGGACCTCATTCCATAGGGGGTGGTTGGTGAATACTGTCCGCCCGTCATTCCGTAAACACTGTTGTTGAGGATGATGGAGGTAACATCGATATTCCTTCGGGCCGAATGGATAAAATGATTTCCCCCGATGGCCACGGCATCGCCGTCGCCCATGATGACGATCACCTTCAGGCTCGGTTTGGCCAGCTTCACGCCGGTTGCAAAGGTAAGGGCTCGACCGTGAGTGGTATGAAGCGTATTAAAATCCACGTAAACCGGAAGTCTTCCGGAACACCCGATTCCAGAAACCAAAACAATCTCATCCTTCTCATATCCAACCCGATCGATGGCCCGGATCAGAGCACCCAGCATGATCCCGATTCCGCAGCCCGGGCACCAGACATGAGGAAACTTCTTGTCGTGTCGGAGATATTTATGAATCAGTTTGGTGACCTCTGCCATCAGGCAACCTCCGCAATCCGATTTAGTATTTCCTCCGGAGTGATGATCGTTCCATCGACCTTGTTAAGCGTGAAGACTTTGGTCGCCCCTCGATTGACGCGCTTTACCTCACGAGAGATCTGGCCCATATTCATCTCGGGGACGACAAGTGTTTTTGAGATCTGAAGCACTTTTTCCACGGCCGATCTCCCGAAGGGCCAGATCGTCACCAGTTTGAGAAGCCCCACCTTCAAGCCTTGCTCTCTTGCCTCAATCACTGCTCTTTTGGCGGACCGGGCAACCGACCCATAAGCCACAATAGTGATGTCAGCATCCTCTGTTTGGAAGAATTCGGCCATCTGGATCTCTGAAAAATGCTGACTGATCTTCCGATGGAGCCGCGCGATAAACGGACCGATCTCGTCGGGTCTCGACGTGGGAAACCCCCGAATGTCATGGGTCAGACCTGTCACGTGATATCGGTACCCTTCTCCAAAATTGGCCATGGCCGGAATGCCACTGGGCGTATCCTCAAAAGGAATATACCATTCCGGCGGAACCGTGGGTTTGACCCGATTGAATATTTCTATCCCCTCTTCATCCGAAAGGACCATTTTCTCACGCATATGAGCCACTACTTCGTCGATTAGAAGGATGACCGGGGTCCGAAATTTTTCAGAAAAGTTGAAGGCCTTGATAGTCATATCATAACATTCACGGACGGTTGAAGCGGAAAGGACAATGATCGGATGATCTCCGTGGGTTCCCCAGCGTGCCTGCATCACATCACTCTGAGAGGGAAAGGTCGGCAGTCCGGTGCTCGGCCCCCCTCGCATGACATTGACGATGACACAAGGGACCTCCGCAATGATCGCGAAACCAAGGTTTTCCTGCATCAGAGAAAATCCCGGGCCGCTGGTCGCTGTCATGGACTTCACCCCTGCCAGAGAGGCTCCAATCACTGCGCCCAGGCTCGCAATCTCATCCTCCATCTGGATGAAGGTCCCATCCGCTGGGGGAAGCTTAACCGATAAGATTTCGGAAATTTCAGTAGCGGGAGTGATCGGATAGCCTGCGAAGAAACGGCAGCCTGCTCGGAGGGCTCCCTCCACCACTGCTTCATTGCCCTGAAGCAACAATTCTTTCAGGTGAGACTTCTTCTTCCTTTGGCTTTCGCTCTTCTTCTCCACCTTTTACTTCAACCTTCTTTTTTCCCTTGGTTTTTGTTTCAACGGTGATGGCAAAATCAGGACACCGGATCTCACACCATCCGCAGTTAATACATTTCTCAATATCTTTCACATAGGGATTGCCTGCTTCGTCTTTGGCCAAAGCACCCGTCGGACAAAAAGCCACGCAAATTCCGCACCCTTTGCACCAGGCCTTGAAGATATCTATCTTCGGTGCTTCTCTTTTCTTCTTTGCCTCTCCCATCATTGAACCCGAATTCATTCACCCTCTTAATAAAAAAGGGGGAGAGATGACCGATTTGTTAATTTTTCTAAACACTTAATAATAATAATTTAAAAAAGGAAGGGTTGTCAAAGGTTTTCAATGACGGCAGAGGCAAATTCAGAGCACTTCACCTTCCTGGCTTTTTTCATCTGACGGGCAAGATCATAGGTGACAATTTTTTCAGAGATGGTCTTCTCCATGGCTTTTACGATCTTCTTTCCCGTTTCGCTCCACCCCATGTAGTCGAACATCATGGCTCCAGAAAGAATGAGGGACCCCGGATTGACTACATCCTGATTTGCGTACTTCGGTGCTGTGCCGTGGGTGGCCTCAAAGACAGCAGCTTGATCTCCTATGTTCGCTCCCGGCGCCATGCCCAGGCCTCCCACTTGGGCGGCTAAGGCATCGGACATATAATCTCCATTCAGGTTGGGCATGGCGAGCACATCATAGTCTTCGGGCCTTAAGAGAATCTGCTGAAACATGGCATCGGCGATCCGATCTTTGATCGCGATCTTCCCGGGAGGAACTTTTCTTATTCCCTCTCTCTCCATCTCACTTTCCAATAGAATACGATCTTTGAACTCTTCCTGCGCAACTTGATATCCCCAATCACGGAACGCCCCCTCGGTAAACTTCATGATGTTCCCTTTATGAACCAGCGTGACACTCTTCCGGTCATGAGCGAGTGCATATCGTACCGCCATCCGGACGAGGCGCTTCGTTCCAAAACGACTGATGGGTTTAATTCCGATTCCTGAATCTTCCCGAATCCTCTTCCCCATCTCTCTTCCAAGGAATGCTATGAGCCGCGATGCCTCCTCCGATCCTTCCTGCCATTCGATCCCTGCATAGACATCCTCGGTATTCTCGCGAAAGACAACCATGTCCACTTTTTCCGGATGCTTTAATGGACTCGGTGTCCCCGGGAGATATTTCACCGGCCGGATGCAAGCGTAGAGGTCGAGCTTCTGCCGGAGCAATACGTTGATGCTCCGAATCCCTCCGCCCACGGGTGTCGTGAGAGGACCTTTGATGCCGATCTTGTATTCTCGAATCGCCTCGATCGTTTCCTCAGGGGCCCATTCCTTTTTCAATTGAAATGCCTTCTCCCCCGCAAAGACCTCCAGCCAGTCCACTTTTCTCTTGGCACCGTAACATTTCTTTGCCGCAGCATCGAAAACTCTTACGGATGCCTTCCAGATGTCCGGCCCTACCCCGTCCCCTTCGATATAGGGAATAATCGGTTGATCAGGAACATGGAGCCTTCCGTCCTTGTCGTATTGAATTTTCTCTCCGGTCATAGGTTTCTATCTCCTCAGTGAAACCCAACATTCTATTGTAGGGGCTTGATTTATAAACGGGGAAAACGAAATCCCTTTTCCCCTCTCTTTACAAAAGAGAGAAATCCCCCTCTTTGGCAAAGAGGGGTCGGGGGAGATTTTCAGAAGACATGTCCTTTCAATTATGGACTCTAAACTGATCCTCACCTCCTCCGCCCCCCCAATGAATGAGGGCGCTACAAAGAATGTTTTCCAAACACTAAAGTGGTGCAATTGCCGCCGAAGGCAAAGGAGTTGGAAAGGACAACCTCCACCTTCATCTCGCGGGATTTCCCCGGAACATAATCGAGATCGCAATCCTCATCCCCCTTTTCGTGATTGAGAGTGGGGGAGACAAACTGATACATAATCGAGAGAACGGAGGCAACTGCTTCGATGGCTCCTGCAGAACCCAGGCAATGCCCGACCGATGATTTAATCGAACTGATCGGGATTGAATGGGCCCTTTCACCAAAAACATTTTTTATCGAAAGCGTTTCGACTTTATCGTTAAGCGGCGTGCCGGTTCCGTGGGCATTAATATAGTCCACTCCAGAAACTTTAATTCCGCTCTCCTCGATGGCTTCCCTCATAATGCGAGCCTCTCTCATTCCCGTAGGTTCAGGAGCTGTGATGTGATACGCCTCACCACCAATTCCATACCCCAAAAATTCAGCATAGATTTGGGCACCTCTCTTCAGGGCCTCATCCAAATCCTCCAAGATGACGATGCCCGCTCCTTCGCCCAAGGACATCCCTGCTCTCTTTCGATCGAAGGGCCTACACGGAGAAGGATCCATTGCCTTTAAGGAATTGAATCCACCGAAGGTGAGCTCGCACAGGGCCTCACTCCCTCCGCAGAGAGCAGCTTTACATCTTCCGCTTCGGATGAGATCGGCACCGTAACCAATGGCCGTGGCCGACGAACTGCATGCCGTGGTGATTGTAAATTTCGGGCCTGAAAATCCAGAGCGCTCTGCCACACGGTCGGTTGTAAAGCTTGGTATAAAAGGCCAGATGAGAGAAGGTTTGGACTTTCCCTTGACAAGGACTTCCCGGTGATAAGTCTCGGCCTCAAACATTCCTCCTGCCCCCGCCCCGAGACATACACCTACTTCTTCTGCAGGATAAAAGTGAAGCTCAGAGGCTTTCACTGCCTCCTCAGAAGCAATGAGAGCAA
>Ga0102851_10002532_pt1 | contig 11050 bp, 10 predicted proteins | sample Mud3Dept3metaG_FD_79558 | JGI IMG/M metagenome (GOLD analysis project Ga0102851, IMG submission 79558) | Freshwater wetland microbial communities from Ohio, USA, analyzing the effect of biotic and abiotic controls - Mud 3 Core 4 Depth 3... | ecosystem: Environmental > Aquatic > Freshwater >...
CAACCTCACTTCTCCGTTGTTGACACCAGTATGTAGCGCCAGTCTTGCCACCGTCTTGAGACCTTGGTCCCTATTCCGGAAAGCCGCGGGGCCACCGCTTACACTGTGGCCCCGCATTGCCTCCTCTGCAGCCAAGCTATCGCCTGCCGGCGCGCCATGTCACTTCTGGGCAGAATCAACCCCTTTCTCCGGCCGGTCCATGATGAATCCTTTGATGACATCGGCAAATCGGTGATACACGAATCCCCCTGCGAGCAGTAGAACACCTAGCGTGATGTAGGCTGCCACGCGGTATCCACTATGCAGGGTGAAGGTGTCGACAATGAACAGCTTAAGGATAGACACCGACACCAGCGCTAACCCTCCCACACGCACCCAGCGCCACCTGCCTGCGATGCCCACAACCACCAACAGGAGCCCGTACGTGGCCCACAGAAGAGTCAAACCCATGCTCTTGCCGTATCCGCTCGGAACATACGTCAGCACCTCAGAACTCAGTGCGAACAGCGATAGCGCATTGGCCGCCAGAATGAGCAGCGGCAAGACCACCTTCTCGGCGTCGAGGAGCTTCCTGCTGGTGTTGGCCATCAGATAGGCGGCTAGATAGATGGCACAGATGGATACAAAGAGGCCTCCGAAGCTCCAGTTGGCAATCCAGTTCGAGTTCGCCGGTCCCTCCCCCGTCGCGCCGTGATTCAGGGCAATGAGTGCTATTCCCGCGGCAACAGCTACGCAGCCGTACCCGCCAAGGCGCGCCAAGGGAAGACCTTTCCAAGCACCAACCAGGACTAGTAGCAGTCCATATCCACTCCACAGAATCGCCAGCATCATGTTCCTGAGCCTCTCTTCCTCGGAACCCGCCAGGAAGGTGGTTATCTCCGCGCTCAGAGCCCAAAGCGTGAGCGCGCTGGCAACTCCCAACGCCACCCCACAAGCAATCGCATCGACTTGTCCAAGCCTCTCCTTATTATCCGCAATCACGCGGGCGAACAGGTAAAGAACGATGGTGCAGACGGCAAAGGCCCCGAATCCGAAGTTGATGAAGGGTTGAGAATCGGTGATCCGCACCATCGCATGGCTGTGATTCAGCAGTGCAACCGTTACGACGCACGCCATGGCCATCAGGCCATATGCCGCAACACGGAGCCAACCCCAGTCCTTCTTCGCCCCCGCCACCAGCAGACAGAATCCATAGCCCGCCCATACACCCACTAACCCCAGCGTCCTGCCATTCTCGATGTTGCGCACCCCAAGACTCGTCGTGCCTGCGCCCCGAGCTTCCAGAATCCGGCTCTCCGCGAAGCTCACGATCTCACCGCTGAACAGCCAAAGTGTGAGAAGACTGGCTGTCAGCATCATTGCCGGGAAGAACCACGGCTGCAGTGCAGCCTCTTTCCTCCGCAGGAAGTAGGCTGCCGAGTAGAATGCTAGTATGCCGATCGTAAAGGCCCAAAAAGTATCGTTGATGAATGGCCGGAACCGCTCGGGTTCTATGGCGCGGTTGAAGGCAAAGAGGCCCACGACTGCTATGCCGAGAGCCCCAAGTCCCCAAACCTGCCACTTGGGCATCTTTTGTCGCACCGCGATCCATATCAGGGCCGCACCCTCGACCGCCCAGGCCGCCGTGATCCAGGACGCGTATGACCGATGCAGTTGGACCGGTATGGCAATTGTCAGGAATACAATCGCGATACCGAACGCGAACAGCGACAGCCGCCTGTTGTCCTCGCTCCTGTACAATGCGACGTAACCCGTCAATGCATATAGGGCGGCCAAGCCGAAGCTGAAAAGGCCCAACAATTCTTGATGCTCTCCCCACAAGAGGCCGTAGCTGGTACAGAAGTAGATCGCCGCGTTCAACGACATCAGGGCCATGTCGCTTAGTTCGGGTGTGCGGCGCCAAATCACATGGAAGAGGCTGGTCGCAGCCACAAAGCAGAGGAAGATACCGGTCAGGGACCACTCGGCCGCAGCCACTGTCCCATCATGGCCGGATGTGGCATACCACAATCCATAGACAGCTAAAGAGCCAGCCAGGCCCAGGAGCGTGAACCAGCGCCACTTGCGGAAGGCTGACAAACCCACGATTCCCGCATCAAGAACCAGAATGTAGCCGATCATGAGTCCCGGATTGCTGTCAGGCCCGCCGTCACCACCTCTGTATAGATCTGAAGCACCAAGGACAATGGGAACCAGGAAGGCCGCCACGATTCCGATGATGGCGATGGCCATCGAGTCACGCCGCAGAGCGATTCCCACCGCTATGATGGTAACAAGTAGCATCAGGCCAAAAGTCGGATAGAAAGACATCACGGGGTGATCATACAGCGCATAGGACGCGAAGAACGACAGATACAGCACACCGATGCCTCCGCCCGTGAGCGCCTGGGCCCAGGCACCATAAGTCTTCCTCCAGTGATGCCCGGCGAACAGAAGGACTCCGCCGCAGACAAGCCCAACCAGCAACAGAGGAAACCGCACGAGCTTATCGTTGACAATGGCCCACTGGGTTAGGAATCCTAAGCCGATGAAGAGAGCTAACATCCCAATCCGCGATAGCCAGTTGCCAGGCAGAGACTGCTCCCAGTCACGGATTCTCCTCGACGCCTCGGAAGGTTGAGGCGGCTTCGGTGATTTCTGGGGGAACTGAGCGACTACGGGGCTCTCCGCACCTTGCGGGACCACTGGCGCCGGCTCGCCCGGCACCGCGGGAGCCGTGGCCTCCATTGCGGGCACTTCAGCCCGGACGGGCTCGCCTGCAACCTCTCCCTGGCGCTCACTTTCCCGGGCTTCGTCAGAGCTGCTGACCGGTGTCTCGGATTCAACAGACTCCAGGCCGATCCTCTGGCTGATCAGGCTTACTCTGCCCTCGACTCTTGACAGCCGGACGGCCATTTCGTTCAGGTGTTGCCTGATCTCCGGCAGACCGCCCGCTTCGGACGACGGCCCACCGCCCCTAGCTGCGACCGGCCTTAGCCTGGATCCGCAGAAGACGCAGTAGTCCGCCCAGGCAGCGTTGTTCTTCCCGCATTTCGGACATTTCATCGCATTTGCCTCCCATATATCGCCATTTAACTAAGACAGGCCCAGTATTCCATCGGGACCGCCCTGCTGTCTTGAGACCTTAGTCCCTACTTTTCGGACGTGAGCCCGCCCAAGACCTAACTTGCCGCACACATAACAGGTTGAGATCCATACGAGGGTGTACACACAAGGCGAATGAGCGCGGACACGGCCTGCTCAGACAAACGCTGGGGAGACACGAGACAGGCTATAAGCAGTTGCCACTCTGGCGAATAGGGCAGGATGCTATGTGCCCTATCATCAGCCTGGTCATGACACAAGAGGTTGGCACTTGGGTTTGTTCTCTGCGTGGCGGCCAACCACCCTTTCCTGCGGGCCGTGGCCTTTCTCAGGTGGCGGCACGATTACAGTGGTAGATGTACCGCCAACCTTTGACCATGCTACGCTGGCACGATAGCGGCCACGGTAGTAGACCTGCTTCAAGTCACTGATCACTTCTCTCCGCACTTCCCTCTCCGAGTCAAGACCACTTTTGCCGTCTTCCAGTATATCATCCTCCAAGAACATCTCTCAAGTTACCTTTATCTCTCACCATTCAGTCATCCAATTCCAACTAGTGGTCGACATCCCATGCCATCACTTAAGTGACAAGACGAAGAACAGCGTCCACGCAACAACGTACAACGCCATCATTACTGCACACACCGTCATCGCGGCATGGCCTATCCTGCCACGGCGGGAGGAACGCGTAGATCTGTTCTGGAGAACCATTGCGGCGGACCCTCCTGATATGACCCCGCCACTGAAGAGCATCGCCGGCCCATAGTAACCGGCAAGAAGAAAGAGCAGGATGCCACCCCCGCCTACAGTCTCGTCGTGGTAGTTCAACGCAAACTGCATGCAGAGGGCGGAGACCACCAAGGTGAGCAAGCCCAGGACTGTGCAGACAACCGAGAAAGCCGCACCAAGTGATGCTAGGCAATTGCACGCACGCGAGCGCCTCGGCTCCTCACGGCGATCTATCACTGTTGAAGAATCGCCAGCGCAGTGGGCCACCGTTCGACCGCAATTGACTGGAAAACTGACTTGTCTACGGTTCTTCAGGGCGATGGGCACGAACCATCCCGGAGGAGTCCAGGCTACCAAAACCCACCGCAGGCACTGCGACTTCCTGCCGAGAACCCAGGCGCCGCATACACAAGGAATACAGAAGGGCAGCAAGCAGACCCACGGACATAAGACGTTCGGCTGAGACCAGATGACCGGGACTAAGATCGACACCCCGACACAGCTACCCATACAAGCCAACACCATCGTCCAGTTGAGGTGATGCTCGAACCACTTCATCCCCGCTGTCCTCGCTTCCTTTCTTTTCGTACCACCTGAACCAGTATTCCACCGCACCCGCAGTGCCGTCTTGAGACCTTGGTCCCTGTTTCTCCTGCACCGGAACCCGGCAACCTCAATCATGTACAATATGGTCAGTCTGTGGCAGTATGTGTGGCGCCCCAAGGCAATGCGACATGACATCGAGAGTTAGAGCGAGACTGGCAGCACTTTCGGGCGGACGCAGCCTGAAGGACATGAAGAACCTGGAATGGATCTTCATCGTCATTCACTGGCTGGGCGTTCCGGTCCTGATTGCCATGGGCATTGCTTATAACCCCGTGTCCACAGTCACTGTGGTCGTCTTGACTATCCTTCTCGCTGTATGGTCCGCCATCGCCGCGTTCCTTAACCGGCGGATCACCACCATTCAAGGCCAGGTGCTCCTCGGCATCGTGAGCCAGGCCCTCGTGGCAGCTTTCGCCTGGGCCATGATCTTCCAGTTCCTTCAAGGCCAGACAGCCGCCTACGGTGCTTTCGCCTTCGTCGTTATTGAAGGCGCCGTCCGCTTCGGCCTGCTGGCCAGTCTGTTCATGGAAGTCGTCTTCGTCGCCGGTCTAACCGCAGCCATGCTTTATCGCGTGTGGGAGTATGATTCGGAATTCAGTTGGACAGGCTACGCTTTCTGGGGTATCTTTCTGTTCTTCATTGCCCTGTCGGTCGGACTCGTCACCGAAGAAGCCCGGCGCGAGCGCCGCCGCAGCGCCAGCCTGGTGCGGGAGCGTACCCTGCTGGAGGAGCGGGGCCGGATCGCCCGGGACCTGCACGACACCGTGCTCAAGACGCTCCATGGCCTCGCCCTGGAGGCGCATGTACTCGGCAGGCGCGCGGACTCGCCGGCAGCCAAGGAAAAGGCCCAGTATATCGAAGGCGTTTGCCAGCGCTCCACGCAGCAGATCAGGGAGATGATTCACGAGTTGCGCACGGAAAGCCAGGAGTCCGGCATCGCCTCCGAGATGTCACGCATGGTAGCGGAGTGGGGCAAAGCCACCGGCATCAAAGCTGAGTTCACTGCATCCGGACAGGATCAGACCTTGCCATTGATGACCAGCCACAATCTGAGGAATGTCCTCTCGGAAGCCCTGGAGAACATCCGGAGGCATGCGCATGCCTCCCAAGCCAATGTGTCCATCGAATTGCAGCGCGGCGAAGTGCGGCTTGAGATCGCGGACAATGGCGAAGGGATTGGCTATTCGCCGGCCGAGGTCTTCTCGCTGATGTCCAAGGGTAAGTACGGCATATCTGGGATGAAAGAACGCGTGGAGCAATTGAACGGCCAGTTCTCCATCGACGGCAGCCACGGCACTCGCCTGTTGATTACCGTTCCATTGACCACCAGGAAGTGAGAGGGATTTGAGCAAGACCAGACTCTTGATCGTCGACGACAACCCGGTCATCCGTCAGGGACTGCGCAGCCTGGTCGAGGCGGAGGAACAACTCGAGGTCTCCGGCGAGGCTTCCACCGGTGCCGAGGCCATTCAGTGGATCAAGAAACATTCGGCAGATGTCATCCTTATGGACATCCGCATGCCCATCATCGACGGCATCGACGCTACTACCGAGATCCTGCGCGGCCATCCCCAGGCGAAGATACTGATCCTGACCGTCACCGAGGACCCCAAGACCCTGGCGCGGACGCTCCATGCCGGGGCTAGGGGATATCTGGTCTACAGCCGCTTTGATCCCGAAGAACTTCTGAGGGCAGTCTACACCGTGGCGTCCGGTGAGGAGATCGCGCCATCTCCGGCCGTGGCGCTGGCGCTCGGAGAGCTGCCCGCCGATGACCCGCGCACCAGGCCGTTGCCGGATATGCCGGTTGTCGAGCCGTTGACTGAGAGAGAGACCGAGATCCTTGACCTTATCGCCGACGGCCGCAGCAATGCCGAGATCGCTCAGGCTCTGACCCTGGAAGAGAAGACCGTGAAGAACCACATCACCCGGCTGTATTCCAAGCTCGGTATCACCAGCCGGTACGACGCCATACGCCTCAGGCTGGCGCATCTGCGCTGAGCGCGTCGGGCACTCGGGCGCAGTGGCCCGATTTTATCGAAGGGAGTATTTCGAATGGCAAAGAAGGCTGACTGGGAAGCATTCTTCGACGGGCATGCTCCGGTGTACATGGACAACAGCTTCACCACCAACACGATCAATGAGGTTGATTTCCTGGTCAAAGAACTGCGGCTCAAACCTGCCGCCACCATTCTCGATGTCGGCTGCGGTACGGGGCGACACGCCATCGAGTTGGCCCGCCGGGGATTCGCAGTCACCGGCGTAGACCTCTCGTCCGGAATGCTGGCCGAGGCTAGGAAGTCGGCCAAGAAGGCCAAGGTGGCCGTCACGTGGGTGCACGCCAATGCCGCTCGCATGCCCATCGATCAGAAGTATGATGCTGTGATCTGCCTGTGTGAGGGCGCCTTCGGCCTGCTGGGACGGGCGGACGACGCGCTGGAGCAACCGCTGGCTATCTTGCGCGGTGTCGCCCGAGCCATGAAACCAGGGGCGCGATGCTTGTTCACGGTGCTGAATGGCTTCAGGATGGCGCGCCGGCATTCGCAGACAGACGTACGGAAGAACATCTTTGACCCACTCACGCTTTCCGAGGTCTCGGAGGTGTGCGATGCCAGCGACCCCTCGGCCATGAGGGAGCGCGCCTTCGTGCCAACGGAACTGGGACTGCTCTTCCGGACGGCGGACTTGGACGTGCTGCACATCTGGGGCGGCACCGCAGGTGACTGGAGGAGGGGCAAGATTAACCTCGACGAGTGGGAGATCATGGTAGTGGCGGAAAAGCGACGCCCAACCCACTCACCTGGGTGACGCCTGGATTCCCGCCTTCGCGGGAATGACACAGTGCGGGGCGTGCAGAGGAGCAAAGCCCCTTTGCCGAGGGTTTGGGGGTGTACGTATGTTTCGAACTCCCTGGAGTCCCGCTTTCGCCTTTCGCAAAGAGGGACTGGCAGCGGAACAGGTGCAGCGGAACGCCGCCGGGAGTCTGAGGGTGTCCCTCAGTGCTCCCTTTTTCTATCCCCCAAGAATGGGGGACAGGGGGTTGATGCCTTTATAATGCAGCCGCAGTCAGAATGTGGGAGGGTACCATGTCAGACGAACACAAACACTCGCACGGTGGAGGTGCAGCCGGAGCGACCGGAGGAGTTCTCTGGTTTGCCGGCTGGCTGTTCACCATTGGCTTCGTCAATCTCGCTTGGTGGAAGGTCATCCTGGGCCTGGTGGTGTGGCCGTACCTCCTGGGCGCGTGGCTGAAGTAGGGCAGCCAACCTCTGTCGGTCCGGCGCTCGCCGACAGGCGCAATTGATGCTTCCCTCTTCTGAGGGCTATAATACCTTTCATCATGGCCGAATCTGCCGCAGCTAGACCCGTCCTGGCAGTGGATCTCGGCGGCACCAAGATCGCCACCGCCCTGATCACTCCCCAAGGTGAAGTCCTCTCCCGGGAGTACAGCCCCACTCTGGCTGAGGAAGGTGTTGACGCTGTCATCGGACGCATCTTGGCGATAGGCAGTGCCCTTCTCAGGGGCGCCCGTCTACCCTACACGTCTCTCTCCGGCATAGCCATCGCCGCTGCTGGGGCCATTGATTCGCAGAAAGGCATAGTCACCGATTCACCCAACCTCCCCGGCTGGCACAACATCCCCCTGAAGGCCGAGATAGAGAAAGCCACCGGCACGAGGACCTTCGTCATCAACGACGCCACGGCAGCCGCCCTCGGCGAGCATCGCTTCGGGGCAGGCAGAGGAGTGAACAACCTGATCTATCTCACCGTCAGCACCGGCATCGGCGGTGGCATCATCATCGACGGGAAGCTGTACTCCGGTGTCTCCGGCAGCGCCGGGGAGTTAGGCCATATGACCATCGACCTTAACGGCCCGCGCTGCGCCTGCGGCAACATCGGCTGTCTGGAAGTCATGGCTTCCGGCAAGGCTGTCGCCCGGGAGGCGCAGCGCCTTATTGCCCACGGGGCCAGGACGGTTATCCTCGACCTGGCTGAAGGTGACGCCCAGTACGTTACGGCGCAGACGGTCGCCACGGCAGCCCACAAGGGAGACCAGGTGGCCCTGTCCATCGTCGACAGGGCGGCCACCTATCTGGGTGTGGGGATGGTCAACCTGGTGAACATCTTCAACCCAGAGATGATTATTGTCGGGGGAGGCATGGGCAAGATGGGAGAGATGCTGCTCAAACCTGCCCGCAGGGTCGTCGCCGAGAGGGCCTTCCGCTTTCCCGCCAGCGTGGTGCGGATCGTCTCCAGCGAGCTAGGTGACAACTCCGGAGTCTTCGGAGCCGTCGCCTTCGTCGCGGACGCGGACCGACCTCTCTAGCCAGCGCTGCTTCTGCGCCAGCCGCACATCCTCGTCCGTGGTTCGATAGTTGGCCAGGAATTCCCTCCGGAAGTCATCGAACGTCCCCCGAACAATCGCCTGGCGCATCCCCTCCATTAACCTCATGATGAAGCGCAGGTTGTGCATGGTGGCCAGCCGGTAAGCCAGCAACTCCCTGGACTTGAAGAGGTGGTTGAGATACGCCACCGAGAACCGCTGGCAGGTGTAGCAGTCGCACCCCGTGTCGATCGGTTGGTCCAGCCTTTTGTAGCCGGCATTGCGGATATTGAGGCGGCCGGTGGCCGCAAAGAGCGCCCCGTTCCGGGCGGTCCGGGTGGGCAACGCGCTGTCGAACAAGTCCACACCCCTACATACATTCTCCACCAGGTCCTCCGGCGACCCGACGCCCATGAGATACCGTGGCTTGTCGGCGGGCAAATGTGCCACTGTCTCCTCCACCATGGCCAGCGTCTCTTTCTTGGTTTCGCCCAGGCACAAGCCCCCGATGGCATAACCGCCGAAACCGAGTGAAGTCAGACGAGCCGCTGATTCGTGCCGCAGATCAGCGAACACGCCTCCCTGCACGATGCCGAACAGCTCCTGGTCCTGGCGCTGAGGCACCTTGAGGCACTTGTCCGCCCAGCGATGCGTCCGGTCCATGGCCTCGCGAACCCGGCCCATCTCCTTTGTGTACGGTGGGCACTCGTCCAGCGCCATGATGATGTCGGCGCCGAGTCCCTGCTGGAGTTGAACAGCGCCCTCGGGAGTGAGAGAGTGCTCGCTCCCATCGATGTGCGACCGGAAGACGACGCCTTGGTCATCTACCCGCCGCAGCGAGGCCAGGCTGAATATCTGGTAGCCGCCGCTGTCAGTGAGAATCGGCCCATTCCAGCCCATGAAGCGGTGCAACCCACCCATCTGGTCGATGACATCAGCGCCCGGCCTGAGATAGAGGTGGTATGCGTTGCTGAGGAGAATCCTGGCACCGACGTCCCTGACGTCGTCCGGCGTGAGCGCCTTCACCGTGGCCTGACTGCCGACAGGCATGAACGCCGGGGTTGGAACAACACCGTGTGCGGTGGTGATGAAGCCAGCCCGGGCGCCGGTCCGGGAGCAGGTCTTCTCGATCTCGAAGCTGCGGCTCACGCTGTCCCTGTCACTTGATCAGATGGCTCGCGATGATGGCCCGTTGTATCTCGGACACACCAACGTAGACCTCGGTCATCTTGGCATCCCGGTAGAGCCGCTCGACAGGCAGGCTCTTCATGGTCCCGTACGCACCGTGGACCTGCATAGCCATGCGGGTGACCTCGACCGCCGCCTGCGAGCAGAAGAGCTTGGCCACCGCCGAGTCATTCCGGATACTCTGGCACTGGTCCCTGAGGAATGCTGTCCGATAGGTTAGCCATCTCCCCGCTTCAATCCGCGATGCCATCTCGGCCAGGAGCCACTGGATGGTCGGCATGCGGGCGATGGGCTTCTCCTGGGCGATCCGCTCTCCGGCGTACTCCACCGAGAGATCCAGCGCTGCCTGGGCGACGCCCACGGCCTGGGCGGCCACCCCCGCTCTCTCCACGCTGATGGCCTCCAGCATGATCTCGTAGCCGCCCCCCTTCTCACCCAGCAGATTCTCCTTCGGCACTCTCACCGAGTCCAGGTAGACGACGCAAGCCCCGAAGCCTCTCAATCCCAGCGTCTCGCACGGTTCCCGCAGCTCGAAACCCGAAGCGGAGGTTGGCACAATGAAAGCGCTGACTCTCTTTGTCTCATCCTTGGCAAATACGATCGCCTGACCGGCCACTGGTGCCAGAGAGATGAAGTTCTTCTGCCCTTCAATGACATACTGCCGACCATCGAGTTTCGCCTTGGTGGCCACAGCCCTGGGATCAGATCCCGTGGCAGGCTCCGTGAAGCAGAAGCAGCCCAGGATATTCCCCTCAACCAACGGCACCAGGAATTCCCTCTTCTGGCCCTCGCTGCCGAAGCGAAACAGGGATTCCTGCGAGAGTATGCTCACCGCCACAATGGCGCCCACCGTCATCGAGGCGCGCGCCAACTGCTCGATCACCAACGCGTAGCTGACATAGCCTGAACCGCTCCCGCCGTATTCTGGCGGATAGGGCAGACCGAAGTAGCCTATCTTGACCATGTCCCGAACCAGGTCTCTCGGGAACTCGGCGCTGCGGTCGATCTCGGCTGCACGCGGGAGGACTTCCTTCACGGCAAACTCCCTTGCCGTGCTCTGAATCATCTTCTCCCGTTCAGACAGGTTGAAATCCACCGATCATCCTCTCCGCATGGGTG
>Ga0102851_10002533_pt1 | contig 11049 bp, 6 predicted proteins | sample Mud3Dept3metaG_FD_79558 | JGI IMG/M metagenome (GOLD analysis project Ga0102851, IMG submission 79558) | Freshwater wetland microbial communities from Ohio, USA, analyzing the effect of biotic and abiotic controls - Mud 3 Core 4 Depth 3... | ecosystem: Environmental > Aquatic > Freshwater >...
CATCCCGCGATCCGGCCCTTCCTCGCAGACGGCAAACGCATCGCCTACGGCGCGCGGGCGATCGCCGCGGGCGGACTGCAATCACTGCCGAAACTCATCTTCCCCGGCGGCTGCCTGATCGGCGACGACGCCGGTTTGCTGAACGCTTCCCGCATCAAAGGCAGCCACTGCGCGATCAAGTCGGGCATGCTCGCGGCTGAAGCGGCGTTCGAGGCGGTGCACGCGGGACGCACGGGCGATGAGCTCGCGGCCTATCCCGAGTCGTTCCGTTCGAGCTGGCTCTACGATGAGCTCCACCGTGCGCGCAATTTCAAGCCGTGGATGGCGAAAGGGCTGTACACCGGCTCGTTGATGTTCGGCATCGACCAAGTAGTGCTCCGTGGTCGCGCGCCGTGGACGCTGCGTCACCAGCACGCTGATAACGAAACGCTGACGAAGAAAACCGAAGTCCAGCCTATCGTTTATCCGAAGCCCGACGGCGTGGTCAGCTTCGACCGGAATTCCTCGGTCTATCTTTCGGGAACCAACCACGAAGAGAACCAGCCCGTCCATCTGACGCTGAAAGATGCGACGGTGCCGGTGGGAATCAATCTCGAACTCTACGATGCGCCGGAGCAGCGCTACTGCCCGGCCGGGGTCTACGAAATCGTGCGCGATGCCGGCGGCGCGAACCCGCGGCTGCAGATCAACGCGCAGAACTGCGTGCATTGCAAAACCTGCGACATCAAGGACCCGACGCAGAATATCGTGTGGGTCACGCCGGAGGGCGGCGGCGGGCCGAATTACCCGAATATGTGAACCACCGGCGCGGTCTAGAACAGCTTGAACGCCCGCGGCGCGCCGCCGAGCATTGCATCGCGCAGGCGGCCGTCCACCGGCGTTTGCCCAATCCAGATCTGCAGCATGGCGGGAAAGAAGTCGGCGCCGGGAATCGTGATCTTCTCCTCGCCGTTGACGGTGACGCGCGTGCCGGTGCCCGGAAGGTAGTCGAGAAACACCACGCTGCCGCGTTTGATCGCCTTGATCGAGCTCATCATGCGATTGAGATCGCTGATCCTTTTTTCCAGCAGCGCGAGCTCGTGCGGCAGCAGGTTCGCCGCGAGCGCGTTGTTCATGGACGCGATCAGCGCGGAGGCAGTGACCTCATCCGAGAGAATGTGCATCGAGACGCGCTTCGGGCCCGGATCGGCCAGGACCGCCTCGCGGGAGTCCATCTTGTGCGCCAGGTAGAGGCTCCCGACATACATCTTGGCAAACACGAGCTTGTGGCGCACGCCGGCGCCGTTCAGCACCACTTCAGGGCCGCCGCGCGCGAGCGTGACTTTTTCCTTGAGGTTGACGCCCTCGATTTCGAGCGCGTACGCCGCGGGCAACAATGCGGCACCGGCGATCATCAATGCGGTAAGCAAGATTCTTGACATTGTTTTGGCCTGCGTTGCGAAAGGGTGTCAGAGCGCCTCGAACAGTCCCGCAGCGCCCATGCCGGTGCCGATGCACATGGTGATCATGCCGTATTTTTTCCCGTGCCGGCGCATGCCGTGCAGCAGCGTCGCAGCGCGCACGGCGCCGGTCGCACCGAGCGGGTGCCCGAGCGCGATTGCGCCGCCGAGCGGATTGACTTTGGCCGGATCGAGCCCGAGGTCCTTGATCACCGCCAGCGATTGCGCGGCGAACGCTTCGTTCAACTCGATCCAGTCGATCGCTTCGAGCTTGAGACCGACCTGTTCGAGCACCTTCGGGATCGCCCTGACCGGGCCGATACCCATGATTTCGGGCGGCACGCCGGCGACCGCATAGCCGAGGAAGCGCCCGAGCGGCGACAGGTTGCAGCGCTGCATCGCCGCCTCGGACATCAGCACCACTGCCGCGGCGCCGTCGGACATCTGCGAACTGTTGCCGGCGGTGATGCTGCCTTTTGCCGCGAATACGGGACGCAGTTTCGCCAGGCCCTCGGGCGAGGTGTCGCGCCGCGGGCCTTCGTCGGTCGTCGCGGTACGCTGTTTCACGGCAACCTCGCGCGTTTCGAGATCGGGGATGCGCTCGACGCTGTGGTAAGGCGTGATCTCGTCCTTGAACTCGCCGCTGTCAATCGCGTGCAGCGCGCGGCGATGGCTTTCCGCGGCGAACATGTCCTGCTGCTCACGGCTGATGCTCCACTGCTGCGCGACTTTCTCGGCGGTGATCCCCATGCCGTAGCCGATCGCGATGTTCTCGTCCTTCTCGAAAATCGCCGGGCTGAACGACGGGTTGTGACCGCCCAGCGGCACCATGCTCATGCTTTCGGTGCCGGCTGCGATCATGACGTCGGCCTCGCCCAGCCGGATGCGGTCGGCGGCGAGCGCCACCGCCTGCACGCCCGAGGAGCAAAAACGGTTGATGGTCATGCCTGACACGGTATTCGGAAAGCCGGCGAGCAAAAGCCCGATGCGCGCGACGTTCATGCCCTGCTCGGCTTCCGGCATCGCGCAGCCGACGATCACGTCTTCAATCGTGCGCGGATCGAGCCCCGGGCACTGCGCGAGCACCGCTTTCAGCACGTGCGCGAGCATGTCGTCGGGACGCACGTTGCGGAACATGCCGCGCGGCGCCTTGCCGACCGGCGTGCGGGTCGCGGCGACAATGTAGGCGTCCCGGACTTGCTTGTTCATGATCAGTTTCTCAGCGGTTTTCCGGTCTTCAGCATGTGCTCGATGCGCGCTTGTGTCTTCTCCGTCGCGAGCAACTCCATGAAGTGTCTGCGCTCGAGATCGAGCAGCCACTGCTCGTCGACGCGGCTGCCGGCCTCGACATCACCGCCGCACATCACCTCGGCGATTTTACTGCCGATCAGGTAATCGTGCGCCGAGATATATTTGCCTTCGAGCATGTTGACGAGGTAAGCCCTGATGGTCGCCACCGCCGAGCGGCCCAGCACCGGGATGTCGCGCGGCCTGAGCGGCGGCCGGTAACCGGCTTCCGCCAGCGTGCGCGCCTCGGCTTTCGCAATCGCGAGCAGTTCGAAGCGGTTCATCACGATGCGGTCGGCCGGACGCAGATAGCCGATTTCGCGCGCGTGCTCGCCGCTGCGGCCGACCTGCGCCATCGCGACCGCTTCGAAATACCTGCGCAGGAACGCAAACGCATCGCCGCCTTTCGCCTCCTGCGCGGCACGCAGCGCAAACTCCTTGCAGCCGCCGCCTGCGGGCAACAGACCGACGCCGACCTCGACCAGTCCGATATAGCTCTCGAGCGTCACGACCGCGCGGTCGCAATGCATGATGAACTCGCAGCCGCCGCCCAAAGCAAGCCCGTCGACTGCGGCCACGGTCGGCACCATTGAATACCTGAGTTGCTGGGTGGTGAACTGGAACTGCTCGACGAGATGCTCGACTTCAGCGAGCTTGCCCGCCATCAGCTGATCGGCGACGTTCAGCGCGCGCGCCGCCTGCAGCACGGCCGACTGCGCGGCGCGCCTGAACTGCCTGAACAGCTTGCCGGTCGCGGAAGGCTTGCCCGGCTCGCTACCCACGGGTGTCTTCTTGAGATTGGCGCCGACCGAGAACGGCGGTTCGGTCTGCCAGATCACGAGCGCCGCGTAGTTGCGCTCGGCCTCGTCGATCGCCTGCAACACGCCGTCGAGCACGTCGTCGCCGATTGCGTGCATCTTGCTCTTGAAGCTGACGATGGCGATGTCGTCTCCGGTGTGCCAGCAACGCACCGCATCGGTTTCGAACACGGTGGCGCCGTATTGCGCTTGCTCGCCGAGCAGCCGGTCGGGAAACAGCTGGCGCTGGTAGACCGGCAGCGTCGAGCGCGCGACTTCGGTGTCCGCCGCGGGAGAATACGACCCCAGTGGCCCATGCACACCGCTGCGCCCCGCTGCAGTGACCCACGCCGGCAGCGGCGTCGCAGCCATCGCTTTGCCGGCGCTGATATCAGCGGCGATCCATTGCGCGATCTGGCTCCAGCCTGCCGCCTGCCAGATTTCGAACGGCCCCTCGTTCCAGCCGAAACCCCAGCGGATTGCGAAATCGAGGTCGCGCGCGCTTCCGGCGATATCGCCCAGATGCACTGCGCAGTAATGGAAGGTGTCGCGGAATATCGACCACAGGAACTGCGCCTGCGGATGATTTGATGCGCGCAACTGCGCGAATTTCCCGGCGGGGTCCTTGTTCCTGAGCAGTTCCGCGATCTGCTCGTCGGCAGCACCTGTTGAGAGCCGGTAATTTCCGGAAGAAACGTCGAGCACCTGGATGTCCGCGCCGATTTTCTGATATACCCCGCGCTTCGACTTCTGCCCTAACGCGCCCGCGTCTATCAGTTTCCGCAGCCAGTCCGGGATCGAGTAATGCTTATGCCACGGATCGTCCGGCAGCGTATCCGCCATGGTCCTGACGACGTGCGCGAAGGTATCGAGGCCGACCACGTCGGCGGTACGAAACGTCGCGCTCTTCGGCCGCCCGATCGCAGGCCCGGTCAGCGCATCGACAACGTCGAAGCCGAGCCCGAACTGCTGCGCGTGGTGGATCGTCGCGAGCATCGAGAACACGCCGACGCGGTTGGCGATGAAGTTCGGCGTGTCCCTGGCGCGGATCACGCCCTTGCCGAGCGTGGTGACGAGGAATTTTTCGAGGTCGTCGAGGAGCTGGGGCTCGGTGTCGCGGCACGCGATCAACTCGACGAGATGCATGTAGCGCGGCGGATTGAAGAAGTGCACGCCGCAGAATCTCTCCCGAAGATGCGCCGGAAAAGACTCCGATAATTTGTTGATGCTCAGTCCCGACGTGTTGCTCGCGAAAATCGCATGCGCCGCGATATGGGGCGCGACTTTGCCGTAGAGGTCGGCCTTCCAGTCCATGCGCTCCGAGATCGCCTCGATGACGAGATCGCATTCCTGCAGCAATTCGAGATGCTGGTCGTAATTTGCCGCGCGGATAGCGTCCGCTTTTGATCTGACCGACAGCGGGCTCGGCTCGAGTTTGCGGAGGTTGTCGATCGCCTTCAGCACATTGCCGTTGGGGTCGCCGTCTTTCGCCGGCAACTCGAACAGCAGCGTTTCGACGTTGGCATTGACCAGATGCGCGGCGATCTGCGCACCCATGACGCCAGCGCCAAGCACTGCGGCCTTGCGCACCACGAACGATCGACTCGAAGGCATAGATGCCTCTGGCGGAATTGCTGCAATTTTAGCACGCGATGCACCGCGCCAAACAAAAAGCCGGGGTCAGGACCCCGGCTCTCGTGCGCTCTGGTCTGACAGCCGCTCAGAACAAGTGCGAGTACTGAACGCTGATGATATCGGCCTTGTCCGCGAATTTGCCGGTCAGGCAACCGGCCGCGCAGGTCGTAAAGCCGGGAACCGGAACGTTTACGGTCGCGTCGCGCACGAACTCATGGGCGTAGCCGAGTTCGAGCGTCCCGGCTTTCGACACGCGGTGCTGGACCCCGACCGCCAGCCAGGTGCGATCCTGGTCCGGCAGGCGCGGAGTGCGCGTGGTGTCATTCGTGGGAGTGCGGTCCAAAGCGATGCCGAAGCGCAATTTCGTCTGGTCACTCGCCTTGTAGTTGGCGCCGATGCCGAAGCGCCAGGTGTCGCTCCACCGGAAAGCGAGCGAGGTGAGTGTCGAGCCCGCCGCGCTGCCGGCGCCGGTGGCGCTGGTGCGGATAACGTCGAGTTGCTGCACCTTGCTCCAGCCCGTCCAGGTAATATCACCCATCAGGTCCCACTTGGGATTGAGCGTGGTAAAGAAACTGGCGGATGCGCTTTCAGGCACTGTGAGGCTCGCGGTGACATTGCTGCCCAACAGCGCGCCGGAGGTACCGCTGAAGCTCGCCGTGCCCCCCAGATCGTATTTGATCGAGGAGCGGTAGGAAAAGCCGAAGCGGCTGCTGGGCGAAACCTGCGCCAGCAGCCCAAGATTAAATCCGTAGCTGGTATCGTCGGCATCGAGTTTGAGATTCCCTGCGGCGGCGGATCCCGCGAAGCCCGACAACTCCGCTTGCAGCCTCTGCACGCTGACACCACCGCCGATGGATACCGTGTCGCTCAGCTTGTAGGCAACCGAGGGATTGATATTGACGCTCTTTATCTCCGATTTCAGAGCGGTCAACTGGCCGCGCCAGCCGGGCTCGAAATCGGTCTTCAGGCCGAAGGGCGCATTCACGGCAACCCCCAGGCGCAATCTTGGATTAATGTCCGTGGTGAAGAACAGATTGGGAACGAACGCCCAGTCGCCGGCATCTCCGCCTTCGCCGGTGCCAGCCGGGGCAAACGCGCCAGTCGAACCCGTGTTCGAGAACTTGAACGACGGCCTGAGGAAGTGGCCGGCAGCGGTGATTTGATTGCCCGAGGGCAACGCCATCATTGCGGCAGGATTAGACCAGGCGACGCTTGCGTCGTCCGCGGCCGCAGCCCCTCCCGCGAACGCGTTGCCCGTACCGCTGCCGCTTTGAGTTGCGATCCCAAAGCCGCCGGCGAAACTGCCCGCCGCCGCACCCGCCAGTGCCGCCGCAACGCATACCCGCATCGCTTGATTCAACTTTTTCATGATCTTCCCTTCGTTGCAAGTCCCGGTTACCGCGCCTGGGCCCGCGACCCGTTCACAAATGCTACCCTTTCTGCAGGGTTTATCAATGATTTACCGGCATTACTGTTGCGCCGGAACAACACGCGGCCGGCGCTCGCTGTCGACCGCGACGTAGGTCAGCGTCGCTTCGGTGACCTTCACGCATTCTTCCTCCGCCGGGTTGCGTTGCGCGTAGACCTCGACGTTGACCGTGATCGAGGTGCGCCCGACCCTGATGACCTCGGCATAGAAGCTGACCACGTCCCCGACGAACACCGGCTGCCTGAACCGGAACGAATTGACGGCGACGGTCACCACCCGGCCCAGCGCGCGCCGGATCGCCGGAATGCTGCCCGCAATATCGACCTGCGCCATGATCCAGCCGCCGAAAATGTCGCCGCCGTAGCCGACATCGGCGGGCATCGGCACCACACGCAGCGTGGGCTCGCGGTCTTTGGGCAAACCGACGTCGGTGGCTGCGAGATCACTCATGGCGGACGGTGATTTCAGTGCCCTGAGTACATCGCGTCGAGCTCGGCGTTGAACAGTTCCAGCACCTTCGCGCGCTTGAGCTTCATGGTCGGCGTCAGCAAGCCGTTCTCGACGGTCCACGCCTCGAGCGTCAGCGTCACCCGCCGCACCTGCGCGTAACCGGGAAACTCCCGCAACTGGTGCGCGATGCGTTCGAGCACGATGTTCTGCACCTGCATCGATTGCAACGCACCGGGCGCCGCGGCGTCGACGCTTTTTTCCGCCGCCATTTTTTTCCAGTTATCCGCGTTCAACACCGCGATCACGCTCAGATACGGTTTGCCCTCGCCGATCAGCATCACCTGCTCGAACAGCGCATCCCGCATGATCGCCGCCTCCACGTCGATCGGAGGCACCTTTTCGCCGTTCGACATGACGATGATTTCCTTCAGCCGCCCGGTGATGAACACGTGGCCTTGCGCGTCGATGCGCGCGGTATCGCCGGAATTGAGCCAGCCGTCGGCGCCGATCATCGCGCGGGTGGCCTCCGGGTTGTTCCAGTAGCCGAGCATCACGTTCGGCCCGCTGATCAGCAGCGCGCCCTTGTCGCCGATCCTGACCTCAACCCCCGGAATCGGCCTGCCGACGCTCGCCGGCAGGTTGTCGTGCAGGCTGTTGGCACAGGCGACCGGGCTGGTCTCGGTCAGGCCGTAGCCCTGGATAACCGGCAGCCCAAGCCCGATGAAAACGCGCGAAATATCCGGTGACAGCGCGGCGCCTCCGGCAAACGCGGTTTTCAACCTGCCGCCGAGCCGCGCCATGATCTTCGCCGCCACCAGCGCCTTCAGCACGGGCCACAACAGCAGGCCCGCCGTCCAGCCCGCGCGTCCCTGCGCATGCTCGAAGCGCGCCCAGCCGACATCGACCGCGAGCTGAAACAGTTTCTTGCGCAGCGGCGGACCGTCGTCGAGCTTGGCCTTGATCGCCGCATAGACGCGCTCGTAAATGCGCGGCACCGAAATCAGCATGGTCGGACGTATCAACTGCAAATCCTCGCCGAGCTGCTGCACCGAGCGGGCATAAGCCGTCGTCGCTCCGCACATGATCGTGAGGTAGTAGCCGCAGGTGCGTTCGAACGTGTGCGACAGCGGCAGAAACGACAGCAGCAGGTCGCCGGACGTAACGGGCACTATCTGCAGGCACGCTGCCGCATTGGTCAGGATGTTGCGATGACTGAGCATCACACCCTTGGGCCGGCCGGTGGTTCCTGACGTGTAGACTATCGTCGCCAGCGCGGCCGCATCGCGCGGCACGTGGCGCGTCTCGCCCGCATCGTCCGGCAGCCACTCGCCGATCGACTTGAGTCGCGGCTCGTCAACGCCATCGCCGAGCGGTTTGACCGCGAGTATGCGCGTGAGCCCGGTCAGTTGGCTCTTGAGCGGAGCAAGTGCCAGCCACTGCTCGAGCCCCTCGAACAGCAGCACCCTGCAACCCGCATCGTTGAGGATATAGGCGACGTTTTCCGGACGGTCCTGCGTGTACAGCGGCACCACGATCAGGCCGAGGCCGAGCGCCGCCTGATCGAAGGTTATCCACTCCGGCGAGTTACGCAGCATCACCGCCACGCGATCGCCGGCCTTCAGACCATCGCCTTCCAGCGCCGCCTGCCAGCGCGCGACCTGGTGATCGATCTGCGCCCAGGTGTAATCACGCCAGTTCGCGTGTTGCGGGTTGAAATCGCGGCACGCGACCGCCTCCGGCGTACGCTTGACGCGTTCGCGGAACAAGCCGTCGAGCGTTACTGCCTCCACGGGTGATATCACGTGCGCAAGACCGGCATTTGCAGCCATGTTCGCGTCCTCCGTTTGTTGTGAGGCTCAAAACCCCCGCTTGCACCTGCGGCACTACGCAGAATCCACGCAACCCAGTTTTTACTCCAGAAACAGGTCGCTATACAAGCGCGCTTTCGACGCGCTGCCGCTCATTCGCGCTTGCGCTGCAGCGCCTCGAAAGTGACGGGCTGCGAGGTCTGGAAAACTTCCGACCGGCCGAGGTCCCGCGGGAAATCATCGACCATGATGACCTTGCGGCGCAGCGTTCTGGCGCGCTCCAGCGCTTCCGCCTCGGCTTGCGAAATCACGCCGCCGGCGAGCGCCTGCGCTTCGATTTCGCCGGCGAACTTGCCGCTGATCGCGCCCGCCTTGACTGCCGCGCGCAGTTTCGCTTCAACGGGCTCCGCCGCGATCACCGCGCGCAACGCGGCTTCCAGCGCCCCCACCGGCTCGTTTTCATCCCGCGGCACATAGACCCCGGCGGTCAGCCGCGCGCGTGCCGGACCTGGCTCGAGCAGCGCGCGCACCACTTGCCGTCCCAGTTCGTCACGCGGCGGCTTGAATTCCCGGCCATACGGAAAAAGCAGCTTGTGGACGATCATGCACCACGCCGGGCGCGGCATGTTGACGAACAGCGCGTAGAACGCCTCATCGATCCGGTAGAACGCATCGCGCACCGACCAGTGCATCAGCGGCAGGTCTTCCGCGGGGCGCGCGCAATCCTCGTAGCGCTTGAGCGCGCACGAAGCCAGATACATCTGGCTCAGGACGTCGCCAAGCCGCGCCGAGAGCCGCTCGCGGCGCTTTAAGGCCCCGCCCATCACGAGCATGGCGAAGTCCGCCGCCAGCGCAAATGCGCTGGAGAGCCGCGTGAGCTGCTGATAATAACGGCGCGTGTGCCGGTCCCCGGGAACGCTGAGCGCGCGAGCGCCTGTCAACCCGAGCCACAGCGCGCGCGCAAAATTCGACATCACGAACGCGGCGTGACCGCAAAACGCAGCGTCGAAATCAACGAGCGCCTTCTTCGCATCAGGCTCGCGGGTCGCGGCAATCTCCTTCAGCACGTACGGATGGCCGCGGATCGCCCCCTGGCCGAAGATGATCAGCGAACGCGTCAGGATATTGGCGCCCTCGACGGTGATTGCGATCGGCGCGCTCTGGTACGAGCGCGCGAGGTAATTGCCGGGGCCCATGCAGATCCCCTTGCCGCCGTGCACGTCCATCGCGTCGTTGATCACCTGGCGGCCGCGCTCGGTCAGGTGGTATTTGACGATCGCGGACACCACCGACGGCTTCTCGCCGAGATCCACCGCGCCGGCGGTCATCACGCGCGCGGCATCCATGATGTACGTGTTGCCGCCGATGCGCGCGATCGCCTCCTCGACACCCTCGAAGCGGCCGACCGAGGTCTTGAACTGGGTGCGCACGCGGCCATAGGCGCCGGTGGTCAGCGCGCACAGCTTGGCGATGCCGACACCGTTCGCCGGCAGCGATATCGAACGCCCCGCCGCCAGGCTGTTCATCAGCATCTTCCAGCCCTGGCCCGCGTAAGCGGCGCCGCCAATGATGTAATCCATCGGGACGAACACATCTTTGCCCCACGTGGGACCGTTCATGAAAGCCGCGTTCAACGGCAGGTGGCGCCGCCCGATGTACACGCCGGGAGTCTGGGTCGGGATCAGCGCAAGCGTAATGCCGATATCCTCGTGCTCGCCGAGGATGTGGTCGGGGTCGTAGAGCCTGAACGCGAGTCCGAGCAGCGTTGCAATCGGCCCGAGCGTGATGTAGCGCTTCTCCCACGTAAGCCGGATGCCAAGCACATCCGGCCTGCCCTCCCACTCGCTGCGGCAGACAATGCCGAAATCGGGAATTCCAGCGGCATCCGAACCCGCTTCAGGGCTGGTCAGCGCGAAGCACGGTATCTCGAGGCCTTTGGCAAGGCGCGGCAGGTAATAGTCCTGTTGCGCGCCGGTGCCGTAATGCAGCAGCAACTCCGCGGGCCCGAGCGAGTTCGGCACCATCACCGACACCGCCGCGGTGCCGCTGCGCGTGGTGAGCTTCATCGCCACTTCCGAATGCGCAAGCGCGGAAAAGCCGAGCCCTCCGTATCGGCGGGGGATGATCATGCCGAAAAAACCATGGTCCTTGATGAACTGCCACACGTGCGGCGGCAGATCGTGGAGTTCGTGCGTGATCTGCCA
>Ga0102851_10002534_pt1 | contig 11047 bp, 9 predicted proteins | sample Mud3Dept3metaG_FD_79558 | JGI IMG/M metagenome (GOLD analysis project Ga0102851, IMG submission 79558) | Freshwater wetland microbial communities from Ohio, USA, analyzing the effect of biotic and abiotic controls - Mud 3 Core 4 Depth 3... | ecosystem: Environmental > Aquatic > Freshwater >...
CGGCTAATGTAATAGTGCCGCCGGCGCAAAGAGATTGATCCACATTCGCATTAACTGTAGCTAATGGATTTACTGTTACGATCATTTGATCTGTTACAGCCACACAGGGACCTGCCGGATCATTTGTAGTTAATGTTAGTGTAACCGTTCCGCTTGTAATGGAAGGTGTATAAGTTGAAGTTAAACTTGTTGAGTTTGAAAAAGTACCGGATGGCGCGGACCATGTTGATGATGTTGCTCCGCCGCCGATTGTACCGGAGAGGCTGATTGTTCCGCCTTCACAAACAGTTTGATCAATATTGGCATTTACTGTTGCAACGGGATTCACAGTAACAATCATTTGATCTGTTACAGCCAGGCAAGGCCCTGCAGGATCATTTGTTGTTAGAGTAAGTGTAACCGTTCCGGATGCGATTGATGGCGTATATGTAGAGGTTAAACTTGCTGCGTTTGAAAAAGATCCGCTTGGTGCGGACCACGTTGATGAAGTAGCTCCGCCGCCGATTGTACCTGCCAAAGATATCGTACCGCCGGCGCAAACAACCTGATCAATATTCGCATTAACAGTAGCCAAAGGATTTACTGTTACAACCATCACATCAGTTACTGCGAGACAAGGACCGGCCGGATCATTCGTAGTTAGAGTGAGGTTAACAGTACCCGAGGTAATAGATGGAGTATAGGTAGAAGTCAAACTTGAGGCATTTGAAAAAGTTCCTGATGGAGCTGACCATGTTGCTGATGTTGCTCCTCCGCCGATTGCACCGGCGAGGTTGATTGTTCCGCCCTGGCAAACCACCTGATCAATATTTGCATTGACAGTTGCCAATGGATTGACCGTTACGACCATTACATCACTAACTGCGAGACAAGGACCTGCCGGATCATTAGTAGTTAGAGTAAGATTAACGGTGCCCGAGGTAATTGACGGAGTATAAGTTGAAGTCAAACTCGCGGCATTTGAAAAAGTTCCTGATGGTGCTGACCATGTTGCTGATGTTGCTCCCCCGCCAATTGTACCGGCAAGGTTTATTGTACCACCCTGGCAAACTACCTGGTCAATATTGGCATTTGTTGTTGCCTGTGGATTTACAGTAATTGTATAAACATCTGTTCCTGTACAGGCACCACTTGTTGCAGTGACAGTAATAGTTGAAGTAATCGGAGCACCGGTTAGGTTTGTTGCTGTGAATGCAGGAACGCTACCTACGCCACTGGCGCCAAGTCCGATTGATGTATTAGAATTTGTCCAACTGAACGAGGCTCCTCCGGGTGTACTTACAAAAGAATTAAGAGGAACAGCAGATCCGGAACAAAATAACAAATCAGGTTCAGGGGTAATTACCGGTGTAATACACGAAACGAGTGGTGTTGCACAATCAATAACCCATCCTGAACTGCAACCCGTATTGCTTAATGTGACAGTGGTAAAAGGTATTGTCGAACATATTGTAACTCCACATGTACCATAGAAATATGTTCCACAATTGTAAGGCCCGATTACATTTCCGCTAACACCGCAATTGACAGCAGTAATTGTTACAACACCACCTCCATTGACCGTAAGGGTTGCGTAATCGTCCGTATTTACAGCTGTATAGGCAAGGGTAAGGCAGCTAACCGCAGGACCTACAACCGTAGAAATTAGTTGTCCGCTGCATCCGCCCCCATCCCAATATGCCGGGCCAGACCCAATTGTGCCCGGTACGTTTGATCCGCAGGCAGGAGTTGGATCCGTATAACCGCTATTCATGACAGTTCCTGTAGTTGTGTAATTTCCACAGTTGTTGGGTGTTTGTGCATGCAAAAAATTAACGGATGCAATTAAAACAATTAGGCAAAACAAGTTTTTCATAAAATGAAATTTAATTTTTGGACAATAATAAGTTATTCGTTTTGTCCGGGTTTTCTTTTATTTTTTTCATTGTTTTTGAGGGAATTTTATTCTTTTGTTTTTAGTATTTCCATTCAACTAAAATCGTAACGCTGTTTGAGCATCCGTTACTATCAGTTGTTGTCAGAATCACGGTATACGTTTTTTGTCCTTTATAAAAATGTTCAGGATTTTGTTCTGTGGATGAAGTTCCATCACCAAAATCCCAATGCCATCCAACAATCGGCGCGTCTCCGGATTTTGAACTATCTGCAAAACGTGTTGCACCAATAGGCGGAATATTTAAAAACACAAAATGACTTTTTGGCCCCGGAAGTGCTGTGAAATCAAAAGAATCTGTGAAATTTTCTCCGTTTTTGGATTGATAACTTACAGTATAATTACCTAATCCAAGATCAATCAGGCTAACCGAGTTTGAAGTAGCTCCTTCAATTACAACCCCATCTTTTAACCATCTCCAGGTCCCGTCCTGAGAACCGAAATTTGCCGTTAAAAGATATACGCCATTGCACCAATCGCCAGTAGTAACAAAGGTTCCTTTAGAAATAAAAGAATTAGAATTAGCAACTGAATTCGTAGAAATGGTATTTGCAAAACTTTTATTTGCAAGTAATAAAGTTCCTAATAAGGCAAAAGAAAAAATGGTTTTCATCATGGCTGGTTATAATTTAACAGTTTTCAGACGTTCAGAAAATTCTGTAGTTGTCTAAAAACAAATAGTGTACGTAAATTTATGAATTATTTCACAGATTTGAGGTGCAATGAACAAATTGCTTGCGTAATGTTAATTTATTTAAGAAAAATTCAGGAAATATTAGGGTTGTAAAGGTTATTCCGTTTCAGTAATTGCCTCTAAAATTAGTTTTCCGGCAAATTTTATTTCTTCATGTGAAATTGAAAGTGGCGGCGACAACCTAAAACTTTCAGGGCATGATAAAAACCAAAATCCGATTAATCCTTTTTTAAGACAATGCTCAACAACTTTCTGCACCCTTTGTGGCGATTGCATTTCAACCGCAAATAATAAGCCGGCTCTCCGTATTTCTTTCACTTCTTTGCTTTTGATCAGGATTGATTCCAGAAGGGCACCTTTTTTTTCGCATTCTTCTATCCAGTCTTCTCTTCTCAAAATAGTCAGGCATGCATTTGCAGCAGCACAAATTACGGGATGCCCTCCAAAAGTGGTTATGTGTCCCAACATTGGATTATGGGAAAGCACTTTCATTTTTTCATGTGACGAAATGAAAGCACCGATTGGCATTCCTCCGCCGAGAGCTTTTCCTAAAGTTAAAATATCCGGAATTATTCCAAATTGTTCAAATGCAAACAGGGTTCCTGTTCTTCCCATTCCAACCTGGACTTCATCAAAAATTAATAAAGAACCCGTTTCATCACATTTTTTTCGAAGTTTTTTCAAAAATTCAGGAGTTGGAATTCGCACACCGGCATCACCCTGGATGGTTTCAAGAATTACCCCGGCAGTTTGATCTGAAATTATTTCAAGTGATTTCAGGTTGTTCAGTTCTATGAATTTCACTGATGGCAATAGCGGTCGGAAGGGAGCTTTTTTATATTCATTTGATGACACACTCATCGACCCATGCGTATTGCCATGATAAGAACCTTTACAGGAAATTAATTCTGACCGGCCGGTGAATCGTTTTGCAAGTTTTAATGCAGCTTCGTTGGCCTCTGTTCCTGAATTAACGATATAAGAACAATTTAAACTTTCGGGTAAACTTTCGGCTAAATTTTTTGCCAATTTTAGTTGAGAATCCTGGATGTATTCACCATAAACCATTACGTGAAGATACTTGTCAAGCTGATCTTTAATTGCCTCAATAACTTCAGGATGGCGATGACCGATATTGTTTACGGCTACGCCTGCAATCATGTCTATATAACGTTTTCCGGATTTGTCCCAGATGTAAATTCCTTCGGCCTTGTCAACGTTAATCAGGTACGGCGATTCGTTTGTTTGTGCCTGAAATTTTAGGAAATCAATCTTGCGGAGGTCCTTCATGTTTTGGATCGTGTTCCTGGATAATTTTCATTAATTCGCGCTTGAATTTTTCTTCTGCAATAAAAACTTTTGCAGCTTTCTTTTTGTCAAGTACTTCCGCAAATTTAACCAAATATTCAGACCGTAATTCGCTTTCACGTTTCTCAGTATTCAGAATTTTTTCAGTTAATTCATAAGCACGATCACCTGACAATTCATCAATGCCTTTTAGTTCTTTCATATAACCCCTGCGTTCCTGGCGGATGACTTCTGTTTTCGCATCATACTCATTATAAACGGGCCAGAATTTTTCAGCTTCGTCCGGGGTCAGTTGTAATTCTGTTGAAATAAATGCAATCTTTTGTGTTTGGATATATTCTTTTCTATCCTGTTTAGGTTCACCTTTTGGCTGAGCTGATGCAAAATTGACTGACGCAAAAATGGCAACGAATAATATGTATATTTTTTTCATAAGGTTAATTTTAAAGGTCTAAATAAATGTCTTCAATATCGCTTTCAACATAGTCGTAAATGTCATCACTTTCGGCATCACCAATAGTGATATTATTTTCTACAATGTAATCGATCATTTCATCTTCATCAAGGTAAGCAATATAACTGTCAATCACTTCATCATCTTGAGTTGTACCAACTTCTGTTTTTGAAATTTCAGATGCCTGTTCATGCTGATTTACATAAAAAAGAATGGCCAGCACAGCGGCAATACTTGCAGCAGCTGATAAAAAAACCAGGCGAATAATGCGACCGGAATTTGAAGATTTTGGCGCAATTTTTTTAATGAGATCAGCTTCAAAATTTTTAGTAAAATTTTCGGGTAAACCAGGTTGTTTTCTCTTTACAATTTTTAAATCAGAAAATGCATTATCGGAATCTATTTCAGTTTGAACATATTCGTAAAAATTTTCAAAAAATCCGGATGGAACAGTCGGCTTTTTTGTTTTCTTAAATTTAGACGATATGTCGTTTTCTTCTTCCACTTTTTTCTTTGACTGTTTTTTTATCAATTGGTTTAATAATCTTTTAAAAAGTATTCAATTTTTTTGACGGCAATATGGTAGGATGCTTTTAGAGCGCCAACACTTGTGCCAAGCAGTTCTTCAATTTCCTGGAATTTTAATTCGTCAAAATATTTGAGATTAAAAACAAGTTTTTGTTTTTCAGGCAATGTTTCGATCGCCTTTTTAAATAAGATTTCTATTTCTTCTGGTGAATAATTCTTGCCATTTATTTCAACTGCATTTTCAAAAAGTGCGGGATCTGAATCAACCGTTTTTTTCTTTGACTCTTTGGTTAAATAAGTATGCGTTTCGTTAAAAGCAATTCGATAAAGCCAAGTATATAACGCAGATTCTTCCCTGAATTCAGGAAGTGCTTTCCAGGCTTTAATGAAAACGTTTTGAAGAATATCTTCAGTGTCCTGGTGATTTTTGGTGATTCGGCGAATTTGCCAATAAATGCGTTCCTGGAATTTCTCAACAATTAATTTAAACCCTTTTTGGTTATCTGAGCGATAAGTGGTAAGTAAATCCTGGTCAGAAATCATTAATTTTATTTAGCTGATTTTCTTCAGAAGACAAAATGGATTTAGTTTCGCTTTAGAACTTTTTCAACTGCGGCAACAATGTCTGGCGTATTGATATGATATTTGGTTAACAACTCTTCACCCAAACCGCTTTCTCCAAAAGTGTCATTCACGCCAACCATCTCAAGCGGAGTTGGCATTTTACGAACTAGCAATTGTGCGATTGAATCTCCAAGTCCTCCATTCATCATGTGTTCTTCGGCAGTAACAACGCATTTTGTTTTACTGATTGATAGTAAGACTGTCTCTTCATCCAAAGGTTTAATCGTGTGCATATTTATTATTTCTGCATTGATACCTTTGGCTTCCAGAATTCTGGCTGCTTCAATGGCTTTCCATACCAGGTGCCCTGTTGCAATAATTGTTACATCTTTCCCTTCGCTGATTATATCGGCTTTTCCGATAACGAATTTTTTATTCGGATCAGTAAAATTCGGAACTTTTGGTCGCCCGAATCTTAAATAAACCGGTCCGACATGATCTGCAATAGCAATAGTTGCCGCTTTAGTTTCATTGTAATCACATGGCGAAATTACGGTCATGTTCGGCAACATTTTCATTAGTCCTATGTCTTCAAGAATTTGATGTGTTGCGCCATCTTCACCTAAAGTTAAGCCGGCATGGGATGCACAGATTTTTACATTTTTATTTGAATAAGCAACTGATTGCCTGATCTGGTCATAAACTCTTCCGGTAGAGAAATTTGCAAATGTACCGGTGAAAGGAATCTTGCCTCCGATTGTTAATCCTGCGGCAATTCCAATCATATTTGCTTCTGCAATTCCTACCTGAAAAAAACGTTCAGGATGATTTTTTTGGAATTCATCCATCTTCAGCGATCCCATTAAATCGGCACAAAGGGCAACAACGTTAGGATTTTTTTTTCCTAATTCGGTAAGACCGGCACCAAAACCGGATCGTGTATCTTTTTCATCAATAATTTTAATATCCTTCATTTTTTATAATGTTATTAGATAATTTTCACCTGATTGAATCATGAATGTTTTGACTGAAGTATAGTCTGTTGATACTGCTGATTTTAACCGATAAACAAGTTTGTAATTTCCGGGTTGCAGAAAAAATTGTTCGGTTAATTTTGCAGGATCAATATCACATACCCACTCATCTTTATTTCCTTCACGGACAACAAAAATTTGTCCCACGATTGGTTTATAAGTTGTGTATTTAAAAATTCCCGAGCCGGGAATATCAATATATGTAAAAGCACTTTGTGCTATTTTTATTCCTTTTTCATATATTCTTGGCAGCGTAAGAATTTCAAGATCGTATGAACCGACTATGTAATTTTGAATCTCAGAAATATTTTGAACATTGAGTGTAACAGATTGACCATTCTGACTAACCCGTACATTAACATTATCATTTTTTGTAGGACCTTTGATTCGCACATTTAACATACCCTGGGGGCAATCCACTTTTATAGTATTATGAATGCCTTTATAAATTGTGACACCCTTGATTTCTTTTACAGGAAGCGTATTAACAAGCACATCATATTTCATTGCCGGATCAATATTCACAATCGTATCAGGATTTCCTTTAAAATTAATTGTGTGCATAAAAGTGTATTTCAGATTTTTTGTTCCGGCCTCGTAAACAAAAACAGTAACATTAGTTTCACTTGGTTTACCATAGATATCATTCAGATTAATTTGAACAGATGTATTAAGTAAAACATCGTTAATAACTGATTTCATTACCTTTTCAAAAGACTCAAGTGTTGACGCTTCATAAAAACGACCGATACAGTCAAAAGCCTTCAGGTAGCTCAGGTCAATTCCTAATCCAACAACAAATGGAGTAACATTAATATCTTTTGCCTTCAGTTTTTTTGCAACCTCACAAGGAAATTCGTCGCAAGCTTCAAGTCCGTCTGTAATAAGAATAATAATATTTCGTGATTTGGCATCAGGAAAATCTTCGGCAGCCGCTTCAAGTGATCTCGCAATTGGAGTTGTTCCTTTGCACTCTACGGTTTGAATAAATCCTTTAACCGCTGCAAAATTATCCGGGCCAAACGGAACTTCAAGTTTAGTATCGTTGCAATCCTGGAAAGTGGGTGTGATAGGTGATTGATGTCCATAAACGCGCAGCGCAACCTCTAAATTCGGAATACCTACCAGGCCATCAATTGTTTCACCAAAAATTCTTTTTGCATGTTCAATTTTTGTTGCACCTTCCCATTTTCCGTTCATTGAATTTGAAGCATCAAACACAAATAATATTCTTGTCAATTGCTGCGCCTGGGCATCAGCAAGAAATCCTGCAAAAAATAATATGATAATGAATTGTTTCATTTTAATAATCACCGGCAGTTTCCAGCAATTGTGATAATGCATTTTCAGCCTGTTCTTTACTTGGAGCAGAACCATGCCATTTATGTGTTCCCATCATAAAATCAACTCCTTGTCCCATTACAGTGTGCATAATAATTATAACCGGTTTGCCTTTTCCTGTCATTGACTTTGCTTTTTTTAAAGTTGATCTTAATGAATCATAATCATGTCCGATCATTTCAAGCACTTCCCATCCAAAAGCCTGCCATTTTTTGTGAAGGTCACCCATTGGAAGCACTTCATCAATATCACCGTCAATTTGTTTGTGGTTATAATCAATGGTTGAAATAATATTATCTACTTTATTTCCGGCGGCATACATTGCAGCTTCCCAAATTTGTCCTTCCTGAAGTTCACCGTCACCATGTAACGAGTAAACCAGTTTTTTGTCACCATTTAATTTTTTAGCAAGTGCAGCGCCGATAGCCACTGATAAACCTTGTCCCAGTGATCCGGACGCAATCCTGATTCCGGGCAAATGTTTATCCGGACTTGGATGACCCTGAAGTCGCGAATTGATTTTACGGAAAGTTGAAAGTTCTGCTTTGTCAAAATATCCGCGATGCGCTAAAACACTGTATAGTACAGGAGAAATATGTCCATTAGAAAGGAAAAAGAGATCCTCGTCTTTTCCATTCATATCAAATGCTTCCGGTTTTATGTCTAATACTTCAAAATAAAGCACAGACATAAAATCAGTGCAGCCAAGAGATCCACCGGGGTGACCGGACTGAACAGCAGTTACCATTCGGATAATATCTCGTCGAACTTGAGAACTTATGTACTCAGGCGTATAAATTTTGGTTGACATGAAGGCTAAATTTGCTGCGAAAATAGGCTAATTTGAAAGGATTGGCCTATAGATATTAAAATAGTTTCCCCAAAGTTTTACACATCAGATCATTTTATTAACATTTAATCACTCTCCCTGAAAAAAAAATCACAATTTTGTTTTTGAGATGCAACCAATTTTTATTGGAACACGTTTCTTTAATTATAAAACCAATCACAAATGAAAAAAGTAATTATTAGTTTAAGTTTAATTCTTGGATCAGGTATACTAGGGTATGCACAGGAAACAACTACTCCTTCAAAAATGAGGATTTACAGAATGGAGAATACAACGCCTGCTGTAAAAACTGAATTATCGAAAGAAGAAGAAATTCAAAATTGCAAAAATCATCTTGAGGCACTTGATAAAAAGGAAGCATGGATCCGATCAAATCCTGAAGAGTTGAAACTTGCCAACGAAAATGGTTGGTTTGACCAGGCCGCAGCAACGCGTGCAACTCTTCTTGCCAGAATAAAAGAATTAGAATCTAAATAAACTATTTTCAAGTCAATTACTATTATGTATAACGAACTAAAAAAAATTGGTCTACTTGCTTTTCTTGTTCTTGCAACAGGATTTACTTTTGCTCAGGGCAATGAAGACTGCGATCAAATGGAACCAATCTGTACAGATGCCGGTTTGAGTTTTACCGCGCAGACAGGCGTAAGCATTGAGCCCGGAAATGATTATGGTTGTTTGTTTTCTCAGCCAAATCCAACCTGGTATTATTTTGAGATAGCCGTCGCAGGAACGATAAATATGGAGCTTTATGCTCCCTCTGATATTGATTTTATTATTTGGGGACCATTTACAGATTTAACCGAAGCAATTTCTTATTGCGGTCAGATGGGTGTTAGTCCTAATGCTCCAGAAGTAGACTGTAGCTATTCCGGAACAAACGATGAGTTTCCTGTAATTCCCGGAACCTTGGTTGGTGAAGTATATGTAATGTTAATTACCAATTATGCTGCAATTGTGCAAGATGTTACCTTAACTTCTTTAGGTACTTCAACCGGTGAGACTGATTGTAATATTATAACCCCGGATCCTTGCGTATCAAGCCCCGGTACCTATACTGTTGAAAAAAATAACGTCTTGTCTTCTTCTCCGGTTTATTTGTGCGAAGGAGAAACATTTAATATAAATCAAAATACAGATTATATTCTTCCAAATGATACATTGGCTCAACCAGTTGGTGATGGTGTATATTCTGCGCAATTGATGTGGTTAGTTTATGATGCAATGCCTGTTCCGGGTACCGATCCTTCAGTTGATCCCGGTTTTCTCAATGTTATTATTCCTGATGAAGATTTAGCTGATGTAAATGATATGACAAGTCCAATAGTTTCAGGATTAGGTTGCGGAGTTTACTATTTTGTTCCGGTTGCCGGAGATGATGGAGTTGGCGGGAACGGTAATGTTGCCAATGGTACTAACGATAATGGTGGCTTGCATTGGGATAAAAATGGTAACGACTGTTATCTTTTAGGCACGCCTGTTCAGGTTACTTATGCATGTGCTATTCAAACAAGTCCAACAATTGATTGCAATGCTCCAACAATTAACGGAATGGATATTCAAATTACAGGAGGAACAGGAAATTACACTGTAGTAAACCAGGGTGCAGGAAATTTGACTCCTTCAACTGTTCCTAACGGTGGATCAACGAATGTAAATAACCTGAGTAACAATAGTGTCTGGGAAATTGATATTACCGATGCACAAGGTTGTACAGCAACTGCTTCAGGTGTTTTCGCTGCACCGGTTATCAGTAACGTAACTATTGTACCTGCATTAACTTGTCCGTTAGGTGGAAATGGCGATGTAAACGTAACAGTAGCGGGTACATCAGGAAATGGTGGACCATATACAATTGTAATGGCAGGTGATCCTCCAACGGCTGGAACTACTGACACATACAGTAATATTGCAGGTACGCTTGTAAATATTGTCGTAACTGATCAATTGGGTTGCGTTTCTGATTCAGTTGTAACAATTACATCAGCCGGTCATTTTATCAACGTTCAGGTAGTTTCATTGGCAGGTGAAGAATGTTATGGAGATGGAAATGGTTCTGCAACAATTTCTGCAGTTCCAACTCCCAGCGGAAATGTTGTAAGTATTACATGGAATGGTCCTTCAGGTCAAACTCCGGGTGGAAGTCCGGGAGGCCCTGCAAATTTCAGTCAATCTGGTTTAGAACCGGGTAACTGGTCCATTACTATTGTAGATAATGAAGGCTGTATTGTGACAATTGGAATCACAATTACTTCTCCGCAAGAACTTGATATATATATGGCTAACTCAAACGAACCGGTTTGTTATGATTTTAACGATGGTTCAATTACTGTTCAATCTA
>Ga0102851_10002535_pt1 | contig 11045 bp, 11 predicted proteins | sample Mud3Dept3metaG_FD_79558 | JGI IMG/M metagenome (GOLD analysis project Ga0102851, IMG submission 79558) | Freshwater wetland microbial communities from Ohio, USA, analyzing the effect of biotic and abiotic controls - Mud 3 Core 4 Depth 3... | ecosystem: Environmental > Aquatic > Freshwater >...
AGCTCGACAAGCTGAAGCCGAAGGACGCGCAGTAAGCCGAACGGCCTCTGCGACCACGGCCGCACCGAGCAATCGGCGCGGCCGTTTTCATTTTCGGCAGGGGCCGGTGTGGCCGGGCTCCGTGTGCTCGGGCTCCGTGTGCTCGGGCTCCGTGTGCTCGGAGGGAGCCGCCAAGCCCGCCAAGGTCGCCAAGCAGAAGGGCGACACGAGGACACGAAGGCACGAAGTAGAAAGGAGGTTTTCTCGGGCTTCGCCCGAAGCAAGCCTGTGCTTCGTGGCCTTCGTGGCCTTCGTGGCCTTCGTGGCCTTCGTGGCCTTCGTGGCCTTCGTGGCCTTCGTGGCCTTCGTGGCCTTCGTGTCTTCGTGTCTTCGTGTCTTCGTGGCTCAGCCTTCGAGCACACGGCGCTCCGGGCGCAGCCCGATCGACGTCTGCTTGGCGGCCTTGGCGGCCTTGGCGGCTCCCCTCTCGGATCGCACAGCGCTCCGGGCGAAGCCTCCAAGCACACGGCGCTGCGGGCGAAGTCTCCGAGCTCGTCCTGCCGGGCGCAGCCCGTTCCGACTACGCGGACTGGCGCCGGCGCGAACCGCCGAGGGCGATGGCGATCGCGAGGAGGATCGCACCGAGGAACGAGCCCGGGTTCGGTGCGGCGGTGCAGCCACCGTCCTCCTCGGCGTCGGGGATGCCGTCGCCATCCGCGTCGGGCAGCGAGCACAGGCCGGTGTCGCTGCACCCGTAGTCGACCGGCGGGGCGGGGGCGGGACACGGGCCCGCCGCCACGACGAGCACGTCCGGCGCTCGCGTGATGTCGCCAACCTGCGCGCCGGCCATCGCGATCTCGTAGCGGACGAACGGTTCGTCGCGGGTGACGATGCTCTCCGTACACTGCTCGTCGTACTCGAGGAAGTGGATCGGCAGCGTCTCGCCGCGCTGCTGCACGGCGCCGGTGATGTCGACGGGGGTCCCGCCACGCGACGCGATCAGCGACGGGGTGAACGACGCTGCATGCGTCGCGCGGACATGGACGATCACGGGACACCCGAGCGGGACCTCGTAGGTCTCGACCAGCGGAGTGTTGATCGGGCACGAGTTCGCGGCGGCGAGCTGCGGAATGGCGAGGGACACGAGGGCGGCACAGGCGAGGTGAAGGGAGCGCATGTGATCACCCTACGAGCGCCGCGCGCGCCGCCGAAGGATCCATGGCTGGCACCTCGTGACGACGACTCCGCTGCGATCCTTCGCGGCGCGGATGCACCACGCCCGCGCCACGACACCGGTGTCACGCTCGGATGCCGCGTGTCCCCGACCGCACGCGCAACCCGTCGGACCCTCGTGGCGAACGAGGCGCTTGTGGGGTGAGGTGTACGGTCACTGCACGACGAGGCGCGGCGGCCTCACAGAAAACCTGCACATGTTCGCAGCGCGGGGCGTCCTTGGATCATGAGGGCCGTCGTCTTGCTCGCGCTCCCCCTGGTCGCCACCGGCTGCATCGTCGCGAAGCAATCGCTGGCGATGCCGGGCAACGACCAGACCACCGTCGCCCTCCTGACCGGCGCGCTCGGTCGTCCGATCGACGGCATCGCGCGCCATCCGTGGTTCGCGGTCCGCCACAAGGGCGAGACCGCGTGGCGGGTCTACGAGGTCGGTGGGAGCGGGACCGAGGCGGATCCGTTCCACCAGCACCCTCCCTACCTGGAACCGATCCTCCACGCCGTCTGGCGCGGCGAACCCGGCGAGCGTGCGGCCGCGTGCATCGCGAAGGTCGCGCCCGGCGTCAAGCAGCAGATCGAGCGCGACTACTTCTTCCCGGGGCCGAACAGCAACACGTTCGGCGATGTCGTGCTGCGCAGGTGCAAGCTCGCCGCGAGCCTGCCGGCGACCTCGATCGGCAAGGACTGGCGAGGTCTCGTCGGCGCGGGCATCTCGAGCGAGCGCACCGGCGTGCAGCTCGAGACGCCGATCCTCGGCTTCAAGATCGGGCTGCGCGAGGGCATCGAGATCCACGTGTTGCACCTGTCGTTCGGGATCGATCTGTGGCCGCCCGCGATCATCGTCCCGCTCGGGCCGGGCCGGATCGGCTTCGCAGACCGATGAGGGGCGCGGTGATCCTCGTACTGCTGGCCACGCGCGTCGCGAGCGCGCGGCCGTTCGACGACTTCCAGGGCGGCTCGTGGCTGCACTACGAGCTGGCCGGCCTCCACGGCGTCGGGGACGCGCGTGGCTCCGCCGGGGCGCGGGATCTCGTCCTCGCGGGCTTTCGGCTGCACGGCTTCGTCGGCACGAGCTCGACGATCGGCTTCCACGTCGGGCTCGATGCAGCGGCGGGGGGCACGCTCGACGCCGGTGGCTTCGCCTACGACGTCGCGCTGTTCCCGGTCGGGGTCTCGGCGCGGTTCGGACGCACCGGGGTGATCACGCTCGGCGCGGGCGTCGGCGCGAGCGGCGCGACGGGCACGCTCGATGACGCGGTGGTCCTGCCGCTCGAGCTGAATGCCGAGCTCGGTGGCGGGCGGCTGCGCCTGCTCGCCCGTGCGCGCACCTCGTACGTCGCCGGTGCGGACTCGCGCCAGAGCGCGGCGCCGAGCATCCCGTTCGCCGACGAGCTCGACGCGATGGTCGGCCTGCGCGTCGGCAGGCACTTCGAGGACCACGGTTTTCCGTCTGGCAACGGGTACTTCGTCGGCGTGTCGTATCGCGAGCTGGCGGGGACGCGGTTCGCTGGGCTCGTGATCGGCTACTCGATCGACATCGCGACCCCGCGTGAGGATCGCTCGCGGCCGCCCGAGGATCGCTACGGCTGCGCGGCCTGCGAGTAGGCGTAGTACGATGGCGACGTGATTCGAGGGCTTCGGTTGATCGCGATCGCGACGGTGATCCTGTCGATGATCGGGCTCGGCGTGATCGCCGGGCTGTTCCTCGTCGCGAACAGCGGCTGGATCCCGGTCTCGATCCCCCCGTGGCTGACCGGCCTGTTCGGCGATCGCCCGCACGAGGTCTGGTTGCCGGCGCTGATCGCGGGCTGGCTCGCGTCGGCGGTGCTTCTCGCGACGATCATCCTGTGGAGCATGTTCTACGTGTGGCGCAGGCGGCAGTACGAGTCGCTGGTGACCCGACTCGAGCGCGAGCTCGCCAAGCTGCGCAACCTTCCGTTCACCGAGCCGGCCCCGCTCGAGGATCTGCCAGCGGAGATACCGAACGCCCAGGCGGCGCGTGTGATGAGCTCACTCGACGACGACGGCCTCGACGCGCGGTGATCCCGGTCACGACTTCGGCGCGCAGCAGCGATACTCGTACGGATCGACGATCGCGTGCGACGACATCACGGTGCACGCAAGCTCGCCCCGCTTGAGGGCGATCCCGCCGGCCTCCTCGGCGACCCACTCGTACCCACCGTCGATCATGTCGACGAGCCCGGTCGCGTCGGTGCAGCCGAGGAACCACTCGGCGTCGGCGCACAGCCGGCGGCCAAGGCTCTCGCAGTCCAGCTTCGCGGTCGTCCACGGCGCGTCCCCGCGCTCGACCAGCTCGATGCAGACGCTCGAGCCCACGGCCAGCTCGGTCATGCCGACGGGGCACACCGGGACGTACGCATCGATCGCGTCGGGCGCGGCGTCGACCACGGCATCGGGCGCCGTGTCGAACAAGGGCGCATCGGCGTCGACGCGGCGCTCGTAGCCGAGGCGGCCACATCCTCCGAGCATGACGACGACGATGCAGAACGACCCGCGCATCCATCCCAGGGTACATCACCGCCGGCGCACCCTGTGTGCTCATCGGTTGAGGTAAGGTCGCTGCATGGGTGCGGCGCTGGTCCTCCTGCTGGTCGCCCTCGGCGCGATGGCCGCGGGTGTGCTGATCGGGCGCTACTACGTCCCCGACGACCGCCAGCTGCGGCGCACCGCGAGGCACAGCCGCGCCTACATGCGCGCACTCTCCCACCTGATCGCCCGGGATCACGACACCGCGGTCAGCGAGCTGCGCACGGTGGTCGAGGAGAACGTCGACGACGTCGAGCCGTACTTCGCGCTCGGCGCGATGTTCCGCAGCAAGGGCGAGCACGAGCGCGCCATCCGCGTGCACCAGGCCCTCGCGGTCCGCGAGCGTGACAAGCGCAAGCTGCGCCAGCGCGCGATGTACGAGCTCGGGCTCGACTTTCGCGCGGCCGGGATGCCGCGGCGGGCGACCCGCGCGATGGAGGAGGTCCTTCTCGAGGAGCCGGCGCACGAGGGAGCGCTCCGCGCGCTCGCGGCGCTCTACGAGGAGCAGGCGCGGTTCAACGAGGCCGCGAACCTGTGGCAGCGGCTCGGCCGCCGGCGTAACGAGGACACGAGCGAGCGCGAGCATCACCTGCTGGTCGCCGCCTCGCAGGCCGCGCTCGGGCGCGATGATGTCGAGTCCGCCAAGCAGCTCCTCAAGGCGGCGCAGAAGCACCAGGAGTCGGTCCACTTCTTCGCCGCGGCTGCCGAGCTCGCGTCGGCACGCTCCAATCATCGCGGTGCCAAGGAGCGCCTGCGCCAGGCGCTGATCGCCGAGCCCGCGCTCGCGCCGCACCTGTTGCCCGGGCTGATCGCAGCGGAGCAGGGGCTCACCAGCGATGGCGGGCGCTCGCCCGCCGACGATCTCGACGACGAGACCGCGGCGCCGCCGCTCGCCGCAGCGAACGTCGAGGCGAGCCAGGAGACCGCGCTCGCGCTCGCGGCCACGACGTCGACGGCCCCGGCGCCGCTCGACGGGGTCTCGCTCGTCCCGGCGAACCGGCCGGCGACCACGATCGCCGAGCGCGTCCTCGCCGTGCTCGCCGAGGTCGAGGCCGCGACCGGTCCGCGACTCGAGCTCGCGTTGATCCGGGCGCAGCTCCTCCCGCCCGCGGATGCCGACGCGCAGCGCGCGCTCGCCAAGGATCTCGCCACGCGGTTCCCCGAGGCGCTCGCGGCGCGCGTCGCGACGGCGCGGCTCACGCTCGCGAGCAGCGATGCGACGGAGCTCCGGCACGCACTCGAAGTCCTGGTCGCGGATCAGGGGGTGCTCGCCTGGACCCTGCGCGGGCGCTGGCAGTGTGCGCACTGTGGCAACCGGCCGGGGCCGTTCAGCTGGCGCTGCGGGCAGTGCCGGCGCTGGGCGTCGCTGCGGATGGAGACCGGCATCGAGCCACCGCCCGCGCCGTCACGCGAGCGGCGGGCCGCGGTTCGCGTCACCCGCCCCGACGGGCTGCTCGGCGCATCGCCCGATGACGCGCTCCCCGTGCCGACGCTCGATCCCGGACTGTCCGAGGACGAGCTCGCGGTCGCCGGGACGCGGCGGTCGCTCCTCGGTCGCGTCGGTGGCTGGGTCTCGGGCGCCTGGCGCCGGGGCGCCGATCGCTAGCGCGCTGCGCGCCGGCACCGCACCGACTCTGGTATACCCGCGCCGATGACGCCGGCCGATCCGCCTGGAGAGCCACCATCCGGCGGTGTGCCTCGAACGTCGACGGACCCGATGCTGGCGTCGACGACGACCGGCCCGATCAGCGCACGCACCAAGACGGCGACGCTGTTCGGCGCCGACGGGGCCGGCCGGAGCTTCCTCCGCCGCTGGGGCTTCCCGCTGTTCGTACTGTTGATCGCGTTCCTCGGGAGGAACGTCCTCTTGCCGTTCGTGTTCGCGTTCCTGATCGCGTACATCCTCTCGCCCGTCGTCCGGCGCATGTCGGAGCGGCGCAACGGCACGGTCCGGATTCCGCGCGGGCTCGCGATCATCATCTGCTACCTCGTGTTCCTGGCCGCGGCCGTCGGCTTCCTGTTCCTGCTGGTCCCCCGCCTGTCGCGTGACATCGCCCGGCTCGGCGGCGAGGCCCCCGCGCTGTACCAGCGCGTCAACGAGGAGTACACGCCGCAGCTCGCGCGCTGGCTCGAGCAGCGGTTCCCGTCGCTCGTCGGCGTGCGGCCCGCGACCGAGGATCACGAGATCCTCCCCGACGTCCCGCTCCCGCCCGGCACCGCCTTCACGATGACGCCGCTACCGGATGGTCGGTTCGCGATGCAGATCGCGCCGAACGGCATCGATCTGCAGCCGCTGCCCGAGGGCGCCTTTCACATCACCGTCAACGAGACGCCGCCCGAGCCGGCGACCCTCGAGGACAAGCTGCGCGCATACGTCAAGAAGGCGATGATCGGGCTGCAATCCCAGCTCAATGATCTCGTGCGGCTCGGGCAGAAGCTGGTCACCGGCTTCATCCGCGGCATCTTCCTGTTCTTCTTCACGCTGATGATCGGCGCCTTCATCCTGATCGACATGGAGAAGGTCCACCAGTTCCTGCGGAGCCTGTTCCCGCAGAACTTTCGAGACGACTACGACGTGATCATCGCGGGGATCGATCGAGGTCTATCGGGCGTGATCCGCGGCCAGCTGATCATCTGCGTGATCAACGGCGTGCTGACGTACATCGGCATGCTGATCTTCGACATCAAGTACAGCCTGATCCTCGCGGTCGTCGCCGCGCTGCTGACCCTGATCCCGATCTTCGGATCGATCCTGTCGTCGATCCCGATCGTGCTCGTGGCGCTGGTCTCCGGGGACGCCGGCGTCGACGTCGTGCGCGGGCTCGCGATCGGCCTGTGGATCATCGGCATCCACTTCATCGAAGCGAACCTGCTCAACCCGAAGATCATCGGCACCGCCGCGAAGATCCATCCGGTCCTCGTGATCTTCTCGCTGTTCCTCGGAGAGCACAGCTACGGCCTCGTCGGCGCGCTGCTCGCGGTCCCGATCCTGTCGGCGATCCAGGTGGTGTTCATGTACCTGTACCGCAAGACCTGGAAGGAAGCGCCGCGCAAGCCCGGCGCCGAGAGCGGTCCTGTGTCGCCGCGCACGGACGCCGGACCCGGACCGCTCGCCCCGACGCGATCGTGATACTGGTTAGGGGATGCGCGCGCGCTCCACGCTGGCGGTCCTGATCGCGGCGACCTCGGTCGCGAGCGCCCAGCCGGCGGATCCGTACGCGCCCGCGCAGCCGGCCGATCCCTATGGGCCGGCTCCGACGCCGCCGGCTCGGGCTCCGGCGCCGACGCCGACGCCGACGCCGACGCCGACGCCGACGTCCGACCTGCCGCCGACCTCGCCGGGCCCCGAGGATCCGGTGCTCGCCGAGCAGATCGCCCTCGATCTCGTGATGCGCGCGCAGCAGCTGTTCGATGCGCGCGTGTTCGTCGATGCGAAGCAGCTCGCCGTCGAGGCGCTGGTCAAGAGCCCCAAGGGAGCCGCCGCGGAGCACGCTCGGTTCCTGATCAAGTCGGTCAACAAGCAGCTCGGCATCGCCGACGCGCCGGACCCGACCCAGCCGACGCCGCCGGTCGATCTGACGCCGATCCAGCAGGAGGCGCAGCCCGCGGTCCCCGTCCTCCCGCCGCAACCCGAGGTGCCGGGCGCGGCCAACGCCAAGCTCGCGACGCGCGTCCACGGCGGGCTGTACTTCGGGCTGATCGGCGCGACGATCGGCTCGTTCTTCTCGAAGGAGACGCCAGCCGGCGGGGCGATTCCCGTCGGGATCGCCGCGGGCGTCGCCGGTGGCCTCTACCTCCCGCGCCTGCTCGCGAAGCGCTCGTGGACCGAGGCGCAGATCCGCACGGCCGGGTCCGGCAGCGTGTGGGGTGGCGTGATCGGCGGCCTGTTCGCGGACGCGGTCAAGATCGACTCGACCAGCGCACGCCAGGTGCTGGTCGGCGCGAGCATCGGCTCGACGGTCGGCCTGCTCGGCGGCGCGGGGCTCGCGAGCCGCAACCGGCTGACCCGTGGCGACATCGCGCTGGTCGATACGTTCGCGGGCGTCGGCGCGATCGGCGGCCTGACGATGGGCATGCTGATGCAGCCCGTCGAGGGCGAGGCGTACTCGGTCAACTCGATCCTCGGCGCCACGGCCGGCGTCCTCGTCGGCGTCATCGCGGGCCCGCAGACCAACACGACCCCACGCCGGATGCTGCGGGTCGCCGGCCTCGCCGCGGCGGGCGGCGCCGCGCCGTTCCTCCTGTACGCCGCGATCTACGATCGCTCCGGCCACGGCGACGAGCGCCTCGTCGGCGCGCTGTCCTCGATTGGCCTCGTCGGCGGGCTGTACCTCGGCTTCCGGCTGACCTCCGACCTCGACGTCGATCTCGACACCCAGGGCACGCCGGCCGAGGACGATGCGCCCGCCGCGGTCGTCGGCCGTCACTCCGACGGGCGGTGGTCACTCGGCGCCGTCGCGATCACCCCCCTGTCGCTCGAGCTCGCGCCGCAGCCCGGGCTCGCTGTCCCCGTCCTCGGAGGAGCGTTCTAGCCATGCGAACCCACGTCCTCGCTCTCGTGCTCCTCGCCGTCGCCGCGTGTGGCGACAATCTCCAGGTCCAGCCCCCGGTCGACGCGCGCCCGATCGACAGCGCACCGATCGACGCCGCGGTCGATGGGCCGTGCGCGACGGGCCGCTACCTGACCGGCGAGCTCGTCGACATCGACTCGACGAACGCCGCGTTCGTCGGGGTCGCAAACGCGGAGTTCACCCAGCGCGGCGGGACGGCGATGGACGCGACGTCACCGAACGGTCGGTTCGAGATGTGCGTGCCCTCGACCACGTCGTACCTGTTCGACCTCAATGCACCGGCGACCCACGGCGATGGGATCGCGTACTTCGAGGCCGAGGCGATTCAAGGTGGACGCACGATCAGCTTCCGGACGTGGACGCCGGCGCGCGCAGTCACGTTCTACGCGTCGCTCGGGCTGACCTACGATCCGACGAAGGCGCACGTGTTCGTGTTCGCCGCCGGCGACCCGAGCAATCTCACGCTCGACGGTGGATCGCACGGCACGGTGCAGGCGGCGAACGGCGGCGACACGACGGGCGCGTACACCTGGGCATCGGGTGCCATGGGCCGCTACGTGCTGTTCCCCAACGTCGACGCGACGGCCGGCGAGGTGAGTGTCATCGGCGATCTGTCGGGGCCCCACACGGTGCCCGTCGCCGCCGGCAGGATCACGTTCGTCGCGGCGTTCTGGGTGTTCCTCTAGCCCCGGGCTCAGGGCCGGCGCACGCGGAACACGAGGGCGCCGCCGAGGCGGACGTCCTCGTAGTCGGAGAAGCCGATCCGCTGCAGCCATGCTCGCAGCTCGCTCGGCTCGAACCGACGGATCCCGGCGGCGCGGGCGGCGAGGCGGCCGAGCAAGGACGGCGCCTCGGCGAACGTCGAGCCGACGTAGAGGCCACCCGGTCGGAGCACGCGGCGGATCTCGCGGAACACGAGCTCCGGATCGTCGTACGCGTGGAGCGCGCCGGCGTTGTTGACGCCGCCGAAGGCGCCGTCGACGAACGGCAGGGCGTGCGCGTCCGCGCGGACGAGCACGACGTTGGTGTAGCCGCCGGTCCGCTGGGCGGCGACCTCGAGCATCGCGCGCGAGATGTCGAGTCCGACGATCAGCGCGCCGGGGGCGGACGCCGCGAGCGCGCGCGCGAACGCGCCGGGACCGCACGACAGATCGAGCCACGGACCGGGGCGATCATCGAGCGAGAGTCCGTGCTTGTGGATGAACAGCTCGCCCGCGAGCCCACCGACCGAGGCGCCGGCGCCCTTGCCCGCGAGCATCCGCACGAAGGTCGGGCGCCAGAACCGATCGTAGATCCGCGCGACGACGTCGCTCTCCATCAACCGCTGTTCGGTGTTCGACGGGATCGGCTCGCCGCCGACCGCGACGTCGATCAGGTCGAGGACGCCGGGGGCCGCCATGGCAGGCTCGAGGCCGCACGACGAGCAACGGGCGTTCTTGAGGTCGCGGAACGGCGCCGAGGCGCGGCACCGCGGGCACGCGAGGATCGGCAAGACGGCGGGATCCACGCTGCTGTTGTAGCGAAACGAGAACACCAATTGTTGAATGTCGACCGGGTTTTGGGTACGACGGCGCCTCAGAGGGACCAGATGACGCATGCCAGATGGCTGTGGGTGGGGCTCGCGCTCGCGATCGTGGGCGCGCCGACCCACGCGACGGGACAACCCGCGAAGAAGGGCGCTGCCAAGAAGGCCGAGGTCCCACGCGAGGTGATCACGGCCCTCGGTAGTGCGGATCTCGAGGCCGCGGCGAAGGCCGCCGAGCAGCTCGGAGCGAACCCGCTCGCCGGGGCGCACGACGCGCTGCTCGACGCGCTCGCGCTCGGGCTGCCACCGGCGGTCGCGGTGCCCGCGATCACCGCGCTGGCGCTGCACCCGGCGCCGCCCGACGTGCTCGCGCTCCGCCGCTATGCCGGCCACGCGAATCCTTCGGTGCGCAGCGCCGCGATCACCGAGCTCGCGGGCTATCCCGATCCGACCGCTCACGGCGCGGTCGTCGCGGGGCTCCGCGATCCGGTCGGCATGGTCCGCAACGCCGCGGCGACCGCCGCCGGCCGCGGCCGCGTCAGGGTCGCGATCGAGCCGATGATGCAGCTCCTCGCGAAGGGCGAGGAAGCCTCGGCGCGTGGCCTCGCGCAGCTCGCGGATCCCGATCTCTCGCGCAAGCTCGCCGATCAGCTCGGCAAGGTCCCCGATGCGACGCTCGTCGTCGCGCTCGGCACGATCCTGAAGCGCGCGGACTTCGGGCCCGACGCGGTCAAGGTCGAGATCGTCCGCGCGATCGGCAAGATCCAGGATCCGTCGGCGGTCAACGCGCTGACCGACTACATCGACGCGACCCCGAAGATGCCCGTGCGCACTTCGCGCCAGGAAGCGATGCTGATCGTCGAAGCGCGCCTGGGGGGCAAGTGATGCGCCAGCTCTTGCGGCCGCTGGCCGTCGTCGTCGCCGTCGCCACGCTCGGCGCGTGCGGTCCCAAGCAAGCGTTCCGGCTGTCGTCGGACGAGAACAACGCGTATGCGCTGCGCGAGGCGCTCGCCAGCCGTCAGCTCCCGGCGTCGCCCACGCCGACCAACACCAGCAAGCAGCCGCGCGTGTTCGTGCTGACCGCGGGCTCCCCCAAGACGATCGTCGCGTACGACCTCGCCGCCGGCAACGTGCTGTGGAAGGCCGACGCCGACGTGCAGTCGCGGATCTTCGTCGGTGGTGACTTCATCGTC
>Ga0102851_10002537_pt1 | contig 11041 bp, 10 predicted proteins | sample Mud3Dept3metaG_FD_79558 | JGI IMG/M metagenome (GOLD analysis project Ga0102851, IMG submission 79558) | Freshwater wetland microbial communities from Ohio, USA, analyzing the effect of biotic and abiotic controls - Mud 3 Core 4 Depth 3... | ecosystem: Environmental > Aquatic > Freshwater >...
TTCCCGCAGTTTTCTGTTCTCTGATGCAACTTCAACAAATGCACCCTGCTCTACCGCTTTTTGCGCGACAAGGTCAGCAAGATATTTTGCATCCATCATATCCCCCTTACAGAATGGACATGATGATATGTCCTGAACACTCAAGTAGCTGCATTGCTTGCATGATAATCCCGCCTGCTTAAAATCCTGCAGGAGAATCAGCTTCATGACCCGTCCTTCCTGGATAGCATTCAGGACATTCTCAATCCCGAGAACTGCGTTTTCGTTCTTCATTGCTTTTGTGAGAAGTTCTTCGATATCCTCAATTTCCTTCTTTTTCTCATACGCCTCGATGAGAGGTTCTGCTTTTTTCAGAATATCCTTGCTGTTGGCAAACATTTCCGCCTGAAAGGTACCGATGACCTTATCTGCAATACCCTGCGACAGCATGACTTTGACTTTTGAGACCGCTTCTTCCGAACCGCCGATGATCATTCGTCCGACATATTCACCAGACAGAAAGGATTCCAATTCCTTCAGCACATCTTTCAGATGAAGTCCAACATGGTAATCTATATGGCGTTCATAACTCTTCTCCGCGAGGGAAAACCATCCCCCTTTTTTATGCCTCCCGGGAACATCTTCAGAGTGCACCTCGGAATATTCTTCAATTTCCCCAAGATGAACAAGGAAAAATCGTGCAGATTCCCTGTCTACAAGCAGTATCGCGCATCTCTGATAGTTATCGAGGACATCAAGAAGCGGCTTTACATAGGGTGTGCCATCAACAATTATCTCGTTTCTGAACGGCACCGCAAGATGGTATTCTTTCCAGAATTTTCTCTCCGGGGAACTCAGGATGACAAGCCCTTTTTTGAACACCCGTTTGTTGGTCAGGATATAGGATTCAATCTTGGCGATATCCGCTTTCACCTTTTTCAGCACAGTCTTATCCAGTTTTTCAGCTGTCTCTTTAAGCATGTTTTTTACGTGGATTACGTAGTTGTCCTTTACAGTGGTCATTGCATTAACATTCAGGTAAAGGCTTACAAAATACGCACCCTCATTCCGCAACTTCGCAATATCCCTCAGTTCTTCTCTGCTGAGCATTTTCTCCTCCTTCAAGTTGTCTGATTATTTTTCTGAGAAGCCTTTATAAAACGATGAAAGATGCTCTGAGAAAGTTTGTCTTTCTGTCTGCGTTCCGGATGCCACTGTACGCCAACAAGAAAATGGTACTGTTCATTGTAAAAAGCCTCAACGAGATGATCCTCTGAACGAGCGATTGCCGAAAGACCTTTTCCCATGGTTCTGATTGCCTGATGGTGTGAACTGTCTACAGAAAACGTACCCTGTGTGAGAAACCTGTTTTCTGTTATCACAATCTTATGATAATAGTTTTTGTGATTTATTGCTATCGGCACTTGAGCAACAATATCCTGAAAGAGAGAGCCCCCGAAAAAAACATTTAAAAGCTGCATGCCGTAGCAGATACCGAGGATGGGTTTGTTCAATCTGAGAATATTTCTGACCAGCGACATCTCGAAATCACTCCGTTTTCTCGGCACGGGATTCACATAGGGCATCATCTCTTCGCGGTAATAGGCAGGATTAATATCTGCCCCTCCCGGAAGGAGAAGTCCGTGTATCAGTCCTGCATATGGTTCAGTATCAGCAACAGGTGACAATAGCATGGGGATACCACCCGCCTCTTCTACTGCTCCACAATAATTCTCCTTCAGCCGCAGATATTCACCATCTATATCCATCGTAATTCCTATTATTGGCCTGATACGTTTTATATTTCCCATACTATCAGTGTCCTTCTCTCCTGTCTCCCGTACGCAACGCATGAACAAAAAGTATCACTATTGAATGTACATGTATCAGAAAATCTCCCTTAACCCCTCTTTTCCAGAGAGGGGATTATTCCCCCCTTTGATAAAGGGAGGTAAGGACGGATTTTATAAAAAAAGTGCTGTCGTCAAAATAAGCCTGTTACTGTCTGCTATCTTCCGTGTCTTAGTATCATGCCTGCCCTCAACCCGGTCGATTTGCCTTCCCATATAGCAGGTACACCGTTTACAATAACAGAATGAATCCCTTCAGGTTTCACAAATGGCTCTTCAAATGTTGATTGATCGAGAACCTTCTGAGAATCAAAAATAACACAATCAGCATATGCACCCTGCTGAAGGATTCCTCTTTTTTTTATACCAAATGTGATGGCAGGGAGGAGTGTAATTTTCCTAATCGCCTCAGCCATGTCCATACCGAGAATGTCCCGCACATACCTTCCGAGAAATCGTGGAAAGCTTCCGAACCCCCTCGGATGGGGCCTCCCTCTCTGTGTCAGACCATCAAAGGAGCGGGCCGAACTGTCGGTACCTATCATTACATACGGCAAAGAAAGTATCTTTCTGAGATTGTCCTCATTCATTGATGAAAAGATCGCCCCAACTCTGAGTTGCTCATCGATAAGAATTCTGAAAACCATGTCAACGGGTTCAGACCTCTCATCTTCTGCTATGAAGGCAATGGTTTTCCCTTCCATCCATCTGTTTTTCTCGGTCATGACAGACGTCACAAAAATATTTTCCCAGTATCCCTGTTCGGGATGATCTGATAGTATTTCCTCCTTTATCCGGTGTTGAATATCCGGGTTCTTTAGTCTTCGAATTTCTTCCTCTGCCCCCCCATCATACGTCCAGGAGGGAAGTACAGTATCGAGGTCAGTTGATGAAGCAGTATAGGGATACCTGTCCCCGGTTACCTCAATTGCTTCATCTCCTGCCCGTTGTATGAGTGACAATGCATGATCCAATTTGTTCCAGTTCCGCTCCCCACTTGTTTTAATGTGAGATATATGAACCCTGATTCCGGATTCCCTTGCGATTCGTATTGTCTCCCCGATGGATTCGATAAGCCGGTCTCCTTCGCTTCTCATATGAGATGTATACAAGCAAGACCGGTTGTCATCAATCTTCTTCAATGACTTACAAAGATCGATCAGTTCCTCTGTATCTGCATACATGCCAGGAGGATAAATAAGTCCTGTTGACATCCCGATTGAACCTTCATTGACCGACTCCTCGAGCAGGGTGTGCATCGCAGTGTGTTCTGTCTCCGACAACTTCTTGTCACGGTATCCCGCAACACAGCCCCTGAGATTCCCATGACCGGTGAGCGTCACATAATTCAGTCCAATATGCCGTTGTTCGAGTACAGCAAAATATTCTGTAAAGGTTGACCAACGCTCTCTGATGCCATATTCATTCAGGTCATCCTCCCTCCTTAGCAATGCTTCACCAAAGAGCGGTGCAGCCGAGAGACCGCAGTTTCCGTTTATTTCCGTCGTGATACCCTGATTGATTTTCGCTTCTGCACGTGGATCAGCGAGAAGGGTAAATTCAGAGTGCCCATGGGTATCAATAAATCCGGGAGTTACAATCAGTCCGCGCGCATCAATGGTCTTTGTTCCCTTGTATTGGTTGCTATGAGAACCAAAACCTGATTTTTTGTTAATACAAGAGATCCTGTCTCCTGTAATACCTACATCCGCTTCATAGGGTTCTGATCCGGTGCCGTCATAAACGATACCATTCTTGATGAGGATGTCAAATAGAGCGCTCATAGGATCCTGTTACGATATTTGCTTCTCATCCCCCTGTTTCTCCTCAAAAAACTGTTCGGGTGCCTGTATACTCTTCACAAATAACGGCAGCAAAAACGCTGACATGATTTTTGCCCGGTACCGGAAGCCACGAATATTTCCTTGCTGCAATCTTTCCCTGTACATGGACAGAAACTGTTCCTTAAGCACAGGGAGAGATTTTATCGTAAGCCCCATGGTCGATAGAAATTCGTTGACCGGTATGCCTGCATGCTGAAGCGGCTTGAGCAGACTTCCCAAGGCACGGGTGAGTGATTCCACAGACGTTGTACCGGTCAGCAGTTTGGCCCCAGCTATCATGAACAAAATTCTCGCTGTTTTGACTGATGCATCAGTCAAACCCTCGGCAGTGAAAATCAATGGACCCGCCGTAAAGATAACTTTCCCGTGACGGAATAGGAGATTGCTGAAAAATGTGAACGTGAGAAAAATGCTGATCGGAATCCACCCTTTTTTCAGAATTCTCAAAGGTATCATGAAAAGAAGAAGAAAGATTACCGCAAACATAATACTATAGGAAACAGGGTTAGCGATAAAAAAAAGGCTGGTAACAAATACTCCGTAAAGGATAATTTTCAGCTCAGCGGGCAACAGATTACCTGTAAAATGACGGATGATCTCTGAATTCAGCAATCTTCTGGATTGCTGGAGCTGAAGTGAGATACGTATTGAGGCCTTTCGCAATTCCCTTTGCAATCTCGGTTCGATGCGCGTCATTCGATAGTAACCGTTCCTCTTCTGGATTACTGATAAAAGAGACCTCCACGAGAACCGAAGGCATCTTCGCACCAAAAAGAACGTAAAAAAGGGCCTGTTTCACACCTAGGTTTAAAATGTTTTTCGTACCGCTGTCAAGGTTAGATATCAGGGATCTCTGTATATAGTTCGCCAGTTTAATGGATTCATCCCGCTTGTTTTCCCGCACAAGATCACTCTTGATAACATCGACTATATCCATCTGTCTCTGCATCGCTCTCATCTTCTTTAAGGAAATTGCGTTCTCCCGGGCAGCAACCCTCATCGCTTCCTCATCATCAGTCCAGTTCAGCAAGTACGTCTCAATCCCCTTTGCATCCCGTCTTGGGCTGGCATTTGCATGGATAGAAACAAAGAGATCTGCATTCTTCCTGTTAGCCATAGCTGTGCGCTCCTCGAGGGGAATAAATACGTCACGTTCTCTTGTCAGGAACACCTCATTGAGTGGATCCTCCATGAGAACCTTTTTCAGTTTCAGGGCTATATCGAGAACAACATCCTTCTCATAGAGATCTTTCTGTCCGACAGCGCCGGGGTCATGTCCTCCATGTCCCGGATCAAGGACAATCCTCCTCTTCACAACATTCATGTCCGGTTTATCAACAGGTCCAGATTTTCCATATACATCAATAATCAACCGTGCAGGGTCATCAAAGATAAATGTCTGATACTCTGATATCTCATCAAGGTCAAGAACAACCCTCACGGTTGTCTTGTTAAACTGGCTGGCTCTTACTGTTTTTAAAATCCCGTCGCCTATGGGGATGCTGGTATTGATTTCTTTTGATATGAGCGCATTTTTTACGTCAAAATAGAGCCTGTCAGGATTTGACAGACGGTTTTTCGAAAATTCAACGCTGTTTGTCAGATCAACGACCACCCGCGTGTAATTTACTGATGACCAGAACCGGATGTCCTTTACTTCAACGCTGGAGGCTTCTGCAAACAAAGGGGAAAGGATAACCAGCAAAAAAAATAGACAGGGGAATATTTTCCTGCTGCCCGATGCGAGGTTAAAAAAAAACAATGGTTGTTCTCCAAACCTCATCTCACCATGCTAAACAGAAAGAACAGCGCTTATTTCTGGTATTGCTTTTTTCAGATTTGCCTCAACCCAGTTTTTCAAGGTAAGTGTCGACATTGGACATGACCCGCAAGCGCCTTTTAATTTAACATAGACGACACTGTCTTTAATCTCAACCAACTCGATGTCACCGCCGTCCCGTCTGAGCCCCATTCTGACCTGTTCAAGTACCTTCTCCACATCTTCCTTCAGCATACACCCTCCATTTTTTTTACTTAATAATAAAAAAAACCCATTATTTATTCAAGTTTTTAAAAGTATACCACGTGAAAGACCTCATGAAACGGTTGTCAATCTCACCGACAATCCATTAAAATGACTTCTCATGAGATCATCGTTTGCGCTTGTCGAGATCTACACGCCTGGAGTTTTTGCGATATGAATCAACTTCAACAGAAAATCATAGAACGGATCAGAGCAGAAGGTCCTCTTCCGTTTGAAACCTTCATGGAGATGGTGCTCTATGAACCGGGTATCGGATATTATGCTTCAAACACTATTGAGATCGGAAAGGCCGGGGATTTTTACACCAGCCAGCACGTCCATCCTGCCTTCGGCACCATCGTAGCCAAACAGCTTATAGAGATGTGGGAAGCTATGGGAAGACCGTCAAACTTTTATGCAATTGAGCCGGGCGCCGGGGCTGGTCTCATGTGTCTGGACATCCTGCAATATCTTCAGAATGAACCGATTTTTCCTTCTCTTACCTATCTGATCGTGGAGACAAATAATTCTGTGGTTTTGAAACAACAAAATATACTTAAAAAATATGCAGATAAAGTCAGATGGACATCTTCACTACGGACAGCCGGGAACAGAAAGGGCTGCATTCTCTCTAATGAACTCCTCGATGCCTTCCCTGTTCATCTTATAGAAATGGATAAAGAACTCAAGGAGGTATATGTCGATCTTAAAAAAAATGGTCATCCCCCCTCACCCCCCTTTAGAAAAGCGGGGTCGGAGGGATTTTTAGAAAAAGGTAGAAAGGTGGATTTTTTGCAAATTCCCTTTGAAGAAATGAAAGGAGCTCCCAGCACAGATGCCATAGTTGATTACCTGCATGAATTTTCCATTCAACTCCCGGCAGGATATCGAACCGAGATTAATCTCAGGATTAAGGACTGGTTACAATCAGCCGCTGATGTTCTGTCAGAGGGATTCATCCTTACCATTGATTACGGCTATCCCTCTCAGGAATATTACAGTGAGGAGAGGAACAGAGGCACCTTGCTCTGCTACTACAGACATCAGGTACATGAAGACCCCTACACGAATATCGGTTATCAGGACATAACTGCCCATGTCAATTTCTCTTCGGTAAAGAAATGGGGGGAGTTATTCGGATTCAGGACTCTTGGATTCTGCCGGCAGGGGACCTACCTCATATCCCTTGGAATTGATGGAATAATCAAGAAACTCTATACTGACTCCCCGGATTATCTCTTCGAAGTCGCACGAATCAAGAGATTGATTTTTCCCGGGACACTCGGTGAAACGCATAAAGTCATGGTGCAGTATAAGGGGAAAGGGAATCCTCAGTTACAGGGCTTTTCAATGAAAAATCAGGCAGAGAAGTTATAGATAATCATTCAGTTTCCGGATACTTTTCATAACGTCTTCAGGTGCATGCCCTTCAATGGTACAGATCAGATTTTTATCCTTCAGTAATAAAAAGAGCTCATCAAAATTGAACGTTCCGTCCCCAATTGCCTTATGGTCATCAGCAGTCCTGCTGTTATCATGGAGATGCAGTTCCAGGATGTAAGGCTTCAGCTGCCCAATCCATTCATCGAGAGGAATTCTGGAGAACAGATTAAAATGACCGCTATCAAAACATATCCCAAAATGATCGGATCCCATTTCTTCCATCAGCAATCTCAAATTTGTTGGCTCGTCTTCAAATACATTCTCAATGGCAATCTTAATGTGGCTGTCAACCGCCTTTCTTGCCAGAACCTTCCACGTCTTCAGACTTTTTTCGAGCCAGACATCGAACTTCAGCGCATATTTCCACTTCTCATATCCCGAGTGAAAAACAATTGATGTAACCTCGAGCAGTTCAGCGATATCAAATATCTGGAAGAACCGCTCCATAGTAACTCCCCGGACCTTTGGATCAACTGCACCTGGCGATAAATCCATAAAAGGTGCATGAATGCTCAGAGTTGGCATATAGTCGAGAGTATTTTTCAGATGAAGGATATCGGTACTCTTGATGCTGTGAAGGACTGCTGAAGGAAAATACAGTTCAAGGTTGAGTCTGTGCTTTTTTATGAAATCAAGGTACTGCCCTATTCTGTCATAGGGAACATGGACGTGAGGGTTGACCATCAGTTTTTGGCTGCCGACGAAGCGTCCGTTACTGTCTTCGTCTCTGCTTTGCTCTCTATCTTTGCATCGGCAGGCCGATCAAATTCCAGAGCCTTTTTTCTCTCCGGTGAAGCATAATCGGTTACATACCAGCCCGTACCTTTCAGAATGAATGATGTCTGTGATATCAATTTATGCAACTGACCGCCGCAATACGGGCAGATGCTAATGGGTTCATCAGTGACTTTCTGAATTACCTCACACTGTTTGCCACAATCTTGACAAGCATACTCATAAATCGGCATGTTCAGTTAACCTCCCGCAGGACTCAATTTATTATATAAGTATATCACACCTTCTATGAATCGACAGGGATAAGCTTTCTCATACAGGGCGGCATAATGAATAATTTCCCATGAATTTGAGGCGTATAATACGAGAGGTTATCAATCCCTCTCTGTCGCAATCTCTTTTCAATCAACAGAGAAGATATTGCCTTCGGACTGAGCTGAAAGGAACCCGTTGCATAGGACCAGAGAGATCCAAAGCTCGGAATATACTCATAGTATACATCTACTTTTGGAAACACCCTGGACAGTTTACGGATGATTCCGTGCGAATAATTTTCATGGGGAACAGGGTAAAGTGCAGTTGCATGCGTGACAAAAATGCCGTGCGGCATGAGAACATTCTTTATGAGTGAATAAAATTCTTCCGTATAGATCATGGCGGCTGGTCCTTGATCTTCAGGATCGCTGATGTCGGTAATAATAACATCAAACCGGTTTTTGATCTTCTTCAGATACCTGAACGCGTCATCATAAATCAATTCAACCCTCCGGTCGCGGAATGATTCCTGATGCCATTTTTTGAGATATCTCTTGCAAATCTGAACAAATTCTCTGTCAATGTCAATCATGATTGCCTTTTTGACAGTCGGGTGCCTGAGTACTTCCCGGAGAGTCGCTCCTTCGCCCGCTCCGAGTATCAGGATATTTTCAGGATCTGGATGCGTTATCATAACCGGGTGGACAAGGGTCTCGTGGTAGATGACTTCATCTGATTCTGAAGACTGGATTTTTCCGTCAAGAATTACTAAACGGCCATATTCGTAGGTATCCAGAATGTCGACAGTCTGAAATGCTGTTCTGGCTAATTTAACATGCTTTTTTACCCGATGGTAAATCCATCGGTCACTGCTATCCTTGTCGATGAACCAGGTATCGGTCTTCTTACTTGTTAATGTTCTCAACTTTGTTCGTCACCATTCCAGTTCCCTTTTCATCAACCTCTCGTACAATCCCCTGGGCATGAATGACTGCTGATGGACCTCATGACTGTAGTACTTTGCCTTTATTTTGCCCTTATTTCGTATCTCGCGGGGAGACTCGCCTTTCGAGGCCACCGCAAAAGCCCACCAGTTGCCCGGGTATGTCGCAATTGCAGCGGTATAAAGGTCTACCAGCGGGAAAATGTTTTTCAGTGCCTCCTGGATTTCGATAACCATATCCTTGTGAAAATGAAGCGACTCTGTATGGGTGACAAACATACCATGATTCGTGAGGCAGTTCCTGACTGAAGTGAAGAACTCCGGTGTAAAAAGACTTCTGGCAAAGCCGATGATATCCGTAGAATCAATAATAACAGCATCTATGTCGGCAGTCTTTCGCTTTGCGACAAAATCTGCACCATCCATAATCTTGATTTCAACACGCGGATCATCCACCCCCGATGATACTGACGGGAAAAACCTCCTGGAGATATTAATCACTTCTTCATCGATTTCCACGAAATAGACTTTTTCGATGGTCTTGTGTTTGAGAACCTCTCTCACAACCCCGCCGTCCCCACCGCCAATAACGATGACTTTCTTCGGATTTGGATGCGCATGCATGACGACATGGGTCAGCATTTCATGGTAGAAAAATTCATCCCGTTCGGTTATCTGGACAACGTCATCCAAGATCAGCATCTTTCCATAGAAGGGATTTCTGAAAACCATAATATCCTGAAATGCGCTCTTTCCCTTGTAGAGAATCTCCTCGACATCATACAGGTATTCCACCGGCGCATAGGGAGCCCGTTCGGTAAATTTAATCATGGTTCGTCCTTTCTTTAAATAAGAATTGTTCTTGGTATCGAAAATCCATTGAATTCAGAAGCATAGGATACGGTATACGCACCACTCGACAGAATAAGCACGATACTGCCGATCTTTGGTTCCGGCAGGGTAACATTCTTATCAATGACATCAAAGCTGTCGCAGCTCGGTCCGGCTACCGTCCACTGTTTCCTGTGCCTCGTCTGTCTATAACTCTCCACAAGATAACTGTATTTGATTCCGCCAACGCTCTCCATAAGACCATTGAAGACTCCGACGTCAAGATACACCCAATCTTGATCTTCCCTTTTGGCCTTCCCGATTACCGTGGTGACAAAAATTCCTGCGTCTCCCACAACAGCCCTGCCAGGCTCAATCTGGATTTCTATATCTCTTGGGAATCTTTCAAAAATAAGACTGTTAATATTTTTTTCTATTGCTTCAATGCCGATAACATTCTTGGTATAGCGTATCGGGTACCCGCCGCCAATATTCAGCAGGTTCAGTCTGATTCCCTTCTTCCTTGCAAGATCCCACAGCATCTTTGCCTTATCAAGAGCTATGTTCCAGTTATAGATATTCGTACACTGGGAGCCGACATGAAAGGTAATCCCTACAGGATTCAGCCCCTTCTCCCGTGCATATGAGAGAAGGTCCACAGCTTCATCCAGTTCAACACCGAATTTTTTGCTGAGCGGCCATTCACTGCCCTCATTCGGAACCGAAAGTCTGACATACACGTTACACCGTGGTATGAATTCTGCGAGCTTATTCACTTCCTCCTCAGAATCGAATGAAACCGAGTGAACTCCGTACGATGCCGCCATCTTCAGGAATTTGAGCGACTTCACCGGATTGCTCGATATAATCCGTAAAGGCTTCACTCCTATTGAGGAGAGAATCTCCAGTTCCCCTTCGGATGCAATTTCAAAATTCATATTTAGTGTGTCGAGGTACCTGAGTATTTCGATGTCAGGATTCGCCTTGACTGCATAAAACACCCGGGATTTTTTTATATGGCGGCCAATCAGAGATGTCTTCTCCCTAACCTTGTCCCTGTCAATCAGCAGAAAAGGCGTTTCGATTCGCTCTTTATCCAGATACCGCAAGGTCTTAAAGAGCGTTGACTCAGGGACAA
>Ga0102851_10002538_pt1 | contig 11032 bp, 28 predicted proteins | sample Mud3Dept3metaG_FD_79558 | JGI IMG/M metagenome (GOLD analysis project Ga0102851, IMG submission 79558) | Freshwater wetland microbial communities from Ohio, USA, analyzing the effect of biotic and abiotic controls - Mud 3 Core 4 Depth 3... | ecosystem: Environmental > Aquatic > Freshwater >...
CTGTAGACACACCATCTAGATGTACCCACAGGCACCCGTTATCCCAATCATTAATCTCTATTGGAGAACTTGCATTTGCTGTAGCCGTTCCAATAGCCGTATGGGATGTTTCCGTCCCAATAAGATCTTTATCAACTTTAGATTTAATCCATTTACTCATGTTTCTTAACCTCCCGGTTTTCTTCGATATTCTTTCGTATTAGATCACGCAGCATATCTGTCGAAGCTGCGCCGAATATACCTAAGTGCTGAAGCTCAACTTTCTGAGCCGCCCCCAGGCCCGCTCTATCAAGGAGCTCCAAGTTTGCTTGTAGTTTCACCTTTTCACTGTCTGCATTAGCGGCGAGCTCGATGACCCGCTCTAACGCGGCAGGGGCTACCACTACAAACATTGACCGACAATCGGCCTGTAGTTTCTCTACAAGTTCCTGTATCTTAGGGTGGTTCAAGAGCCTCCAGGCGTCTTGTCTAAGATACTTTCCAGTGTTATTTGGATAGGCTTTCCTGTAGGAATCTACTAGCTCGCCTGTCCGTACGTATTCTTCCGCAAACCTCCGTTGTGCATCGGTGGGGTTCCAGTCCATCACAGGACGTCGCTCCACTTCTCCTCCGATTGCTTTGATGGGGGCTTCGGCTGCGGTCGTTCTTGCTGCACTTGTTTCTTCCATGCTTCTCGCCTCTTGGTATTTTCTATTGGGTTATGGGACTTTACCGGGCATATCGGATCCTCCCATTTAGGTTCTACGTGGCCACGGTTGGCTGGTAGGCCCTTTTGGGCACAAAAAAGCCCCACTTCGTCCGGTGGTGTTTCAACCGAAGTCCGTGGGGCTGGTTTCTTAGGTACTTCTATCTCGTACCTCTTCTCATCAATGTCACTCATTATATTTTAGGCATCCTGAACCTAGAAGTAGGTTTCGCTAGCTTCACCAGTTTAACTGGCTTAATAACGCCTATCTTCACCGGCGTCGGCTTTGGTAACGAGACGCCTTTGTACTTAGGTATCGAGGTCTTAGCCATTAATCGTTCTCCTTTTTCTTTGGCCGCATCCTAGTGCGTCCTCTCCATGTACGTCTTTCCCGTCCCCTCTCCTTCACAGCCTCGGCTTCTGACATTGCGATCGCCTTTGCCTGCTTTGGGTCAGTTACAGTCTCTCCACTGCTACTTCGAAGTCTACCGGCTGCAAAAGTCTTCATGACTATGCCGGCCTGTTCGGAGGCAGCTGTGTTCTTCTTGTAGTGTACGTCTTTCTTGGGCATGATTTCCTATGTATCGGTAGTTCACAACACTGGCCAGTGCTAAGCTTTGTGAGTACCATATAAGGTCTCCCTGCCGCTTGCCCGGGCCCGGGCTAGCTTAGTCGCGGGAACTAGAGACCGGCTGTAAAGGTTGCGCTGTCACGAGGGCAGAACACCTGTTACATACTATAAATCTGTTTCTGGTTTGAGGGGGCGAGCATGTGGTCTCGCGGACTTCTGAGTCTTTACCAAACGACCTCTACGTTTAGGGAGACTGTATGGTGCGGGAGTAGCTACATTCCCGGCAGCTCCAGGCATTACACGGGTTTTGGTGTTCTCTGGGCCGGATGTTGATATACCACCCTTGCCTCGCCCCGGATAGTGATTAGCTCGATCGGTTAACATTCCTACTCTTTCTCCTTCTGTACTTCACAGTCTTAACCTTAGGCGGATTAAGCAAACATTTCGGTCCCTTGGCTATGTCTCTACGCATACGAATAGATCCTATGTTCGTGGTAGCCGTAGGCCCACTAATTACCTCTGTCATTCAGCATCCTCTTCGAGGTTAAAGCGTCCCGGGGATTCATGTTCCTGGACTTTCTCCCAAAAATACTTGCCCTTCCAAAACATGTCCTTCTGGACTGGATAAAACGCGGAAGCTAGACGGCGTGCCTCTTCTGGAGGCTTACCCTCTTTTGTATACAGTTCGAAGAGCTCGTCTTCGCTGTAGAGAGTCTCTATGTCATAGCCCAGTTTACGTGTCCGCATCTTTCCCCTCATACTATTACCTGCTATGCAGCCGCATTTTCTGCAAATGTGGCATATTATAGCTTGTTGGCTGGGACGATACCCCTTCCGCGACCCTCTTCCACCATCTTCATCTTCTCTATGCGCATAGACTCGGGGCAAAACACCACCCCACAGCAGTTACACTCCAGTAGTCCGTAGGGCAGGAGGGCTGCGTTGATAAACTTAAATGTTGCAGTCTTCTGACCACAGTTGGGACATCTGTCCTTCTCCTGAGCGTCCATATCTTCCTTCTCTGACTTCTCTAATTCCTCAATTTCCCTCTTCTTTAACTCTGCTATCGCTTCTGACATCAGTATCCTCCCAAAACTCGATTTCTATTAGTTTTACCTTACATCCACCAATTTTACCTGCGCCCCCATTCTGTGAGGCCTTGCGGTAGTACATGCAGAAATGAGCTTCCTCATCATAAAACGGGCATAGGCTGCACCACATCGGAGCATAACTTGTCTTTGTCTTCTTTCCGTCCGACGTTCCCGTGAAGGAAAGCGTCCGAGTTAACGGAACACATACAGAACCATCCTCCAAAGCACTCACCTCCTTCAAGAACCAGAGCCATTCGCGCTAAAACAGACCCACACTCCGGACACACCGGTCGCGGAGGGGCAGGCGGCGGCGCAGATGACGACTGCACACGTTTCCTGGGTTTCTTCATCTTCTTTCTTCCCATCTTCCATCTCCTTCTTCAGATCCTCTACTAAATAACTGACTGTACGTTCACTGATGCCCAGCATGGCTGCTATTTCCTGCTGGGTGTACCCTTCTTCAAGGAAAGGCCGAATAGCCTCCTTCTTGTTCCAGGCTCCATGGTATTTTCGGTCGATAGCCTCTATGAGCATGTCCTCATGGGTGTTCTTAGCAAACGTGTCGTTATGGTGAGCCTCGTACTGCCATTCCTTATGCTTGGGTGGCTTCTTATCCATATACATGTTGTCATGCCACAGAGACCGCCTCTGCTGACCTATGAATTCCTCAACAGGGTCATAGGGTATCCAGAATCTCTTACGTCTTCTTCTCATTTGATTTCACCCCTGTTTCTGGCTTCTCATCTTTCTTGCACTCAAGGCTTAGCTCTATGAACTTATCTATGACAGCCACTCCGGCCTGTATCCGGATCTCGAGCTTTGTGTCCTTGCCTGGGGTTTCGCTAACAGCACATCTATTGGTTCCGTCATGGAATAACGAGTCTTCGAAGGACCCATCACATAGCCGCCATACTATGCCGTCCTTAGCCAATACCTCTTCTTCAGCTTTTGTCCTAGTGGCGTCATTGCCAACTAGCTCTCCATCCAGAGGCTCTTCGAAGTACTTTGCTAGCTCATTGCGTAAGCCCAAAGTAAACTTGCCTGGCTTATCTAACCTCTCAAAACCATAGACATAAAATCGAGTTTCCGACAGGTCTTCATGGATAGAAAGGAATCCATCCTTAGCACAGTTCTTAAGTAGCTGGTAATTCTTAAGGAGGATTACCCCCTCTGGTGAGGGCTGATCCCCATTCTCAGGGTGGCAGAACCCACAGTTTGTTTTTTTATTGTTATCGCCATACCTCTTGCCCTTGTCAAAGCCTTCCGGATTGACTACTGGCAGGAAGGTCACGTCCACATACTTAAACATATTTGGATCGAACTTCTCCAGCCAGCGCTGCACGGCAAGGGGCCCTGCTTTCTCCTCCCCATGGAAGCCGGCTACTACCAGCAACCTGGGATAGTTATGGCGAAAGGTATCTTTGTACCTAACCATCCAGATCTGGTGCTTCCCGACCTCCCCTAGTGGGCGGAGCCAAAGCTTCTTGTCCACTGCCATCTTAAACAGTTTCTTCTTGTACGGGGTCATTAGTCCCATGGTATTCACTCCTTATGCTCATGTACTCGTCATAGTCCATGATGCATTGCTCCACACTTTCAAGGGTTATCTTATAGTGCTCACACCAGTTATCACTTTTCCTCTTCCACTGGCAGGTCTGACACTTCGGTACAGCTACTTTCCGCGTACTCCCCGATTGGTCCTTCCACGTCACTATTTTCATCTGGCACCTCTCTAAATTCTAAGTCTACCTCTTCTCCTAGTATCCTTTTTAGCTCCACTTTGAGTTCCCTGAGGTAAACCCAGTTAAGAAACCTTTCGCTTAGCTTGACTCCTAGAAGAGTTAATGTTATGATACATACAATGAAATCTATGAGGCCAAGCCACGCATAGATCCAAGCGAATAAACGCCGTCTAAGTTCTTTCTTCATATTTCCTCCCTTTATATTCAAAAAGATGTAAGTCCCCCAGTTCTGATCTATGATATGCAAAACCACGGCTCAGTGCTCTATTATCATTTACTGGCCAATAGTCGAATAAGAGGTATTTAGTATGTGCATTGCACCATTTAGTTATTACGGCCCAAGCTAGAGCCAACTGGTCTGGGTAAGGAGATTTTATCCTCAAAATATTGAGCATTAGAGTGATATCCCAATCCCGAGTATCTGTTTGTAAAAAGGTAAACATTTCACCTACTTCAAAGGTAAGTCGATCTGAAGTCCTATCTTTCCATTCCGGATAAGGCTCGAGATCTACCCCAACAATTCTAGCCTCTGGAAAAGCAGCAGAAAACTCTGCATCTAGTATACCATTTCCACAAGCCATATCCAGTATGGTGAAGGTAGGCCCCAGCTCTTCCTTACGGATGGCTATAGCCTGAATCACACTCTGGACCTTATCGCTATACCAGCTATCTGCTGATGTGGAGGTGTCGGGCCCCCATACTGCCTTTGGATTAGCAAATTCTAGACTTTGGAATAGATGCATATATCAACCATCTCCTACTGCGTCTGACTTCCAGTTGAGGCTGGGCTTTCTAGCCTTGCAATAGTCCCTAAACGCCTTTGGTTCATAGGCTTTGCTCATCTGCTTGTAAATGAACAAGGACGCATCTATGATACAGTTCCTCTCATCCGCATACTCGGCTGAGTCAAAGTCCTTTACAAAGTTCTCTCCCATGTCATCGGTTAAATCTATGTGAATTGTATATTTCATTCTGACCTCACTTTGTTAGGAAAGTTAGGATGGTCTTGCGATGGAATAGCCGGGAATAGGTCCTCTTGGTAGAGGTCACAGGCCATCTGGTGAGCCTTATCCTTAGCTTCCTGCTGTAGCTCTGGATCATCCTCTATGTTCCTTGAAATTGTGTCAACTTTTGGGGGGTGAGCCCCCTCCTTGATCCCACGGATCGAATAACCACGTATAGAGCCAGTTTTTATGTTCTCGATTTCCTTCGTGTATTTCATCTTCACTACTGCTGCCATCGTCGTCCTCCCCTTCGTAGGAGCAACTCACTTCCTGTGGTGAGATGCCATACTTCTTCATAAGTCTGCGAACTTCAATAACTTTTGCCACCTTTTCAGGTGGTACTTCAATATGGCCCTTAGTAATACTGGACCCACTGTTGCTGTCTAAAATCACTTCTTTTTCCCCCGCTCCCTCTTTGGCTTCCAGCCAGTTTTCCTCAGCGTCCCATAGACATAAGCATCCTGCTTCTCTTTGTCCCCGGGCCACTTAGCTCTAGCTTCCTTCTGTAGTTTACGTTCTAGCTCTACCGGCATCTAGCACCTCCTTTAATAGATTTTCCCAATCATCTATTTGTCTCTTAAGGCAATGTGGCTCAAGCACATCCTTCCTAGCCCTAGTCCCAATCCTCTCTCTGAGCGCTTCATCTTGTAGCAATGTCGTATAGTATACCCAATCTTCCTCAGTGTATGCTACATAGCTATTTAGGTATGTCTTTGCAATAGCCATATAATCTGGAACTGGGCTGCAGATAGTTGGCATACCAAGCACCATAGACTGTATAAGTCTGTTCTGGCCTTTGCATCTATGCTTTTCCTGCATCCGGCTGGGGAGTATGCATATATCATGCTTAACTATGTCCTCACAGATGCGCTCATGGTCGTATAGAATGTCAGCCATTATATGAGCAGTAATAAAGACGCATTTACAGTTAGCCTTCTCCAGCAATGGGGCTATAAGGTGGAAAGCAAAGTCAAAGTTGTCGTTTGCACTACCAAACCATACGGCTGTAAGCTTATCCTGGCTAACTCGTATGTAGCTCGTCTTTACCACGTCATGTGGGTTCTCCCAGGCGTCCTTAACCACCCTAACTGTTGAGTTTGGGTAGTTATCCTGGATTAGATAGGAGAAGTACTCACTGCCTACTAGGATCCAAGGATTTGCCATCATTACCTGAGAAATATCATGTAGATCCGACACTATGAGGATAGCCTCCCTACCCAGTAGATGTAGATTATTAACCAGGTTCCTAGCATCCTCACCAAACTGATTATGTAGGACAAAAATGTCAAATTCTTCCAAGGCCTTTAGAGCTACCTTACCTAATTCCAGATCCGGTGTTTTAAGGATGATCTTGGAGGAGACGCCGCGCTTTTCCAGCTCATTCGAGACAGTATAGATAGCCATTCTAGCGCTACCGCCACCCTTACCCGAGTTTGTTATCCACGCTACCTTCATTCTCTTGCTCCTTTACCACCTGTAGTCTCCATCGTATGTGGTTTCTCATGTTAATATGAGAGCGGATCCTTTCCGCCTCTGCTGGTTTTTTCCAATCTCCTAATGGATCACCCGCCAGAGGTTCTTTGAATTCCAGTGTCATAGCTACAATATCGTAAGCCCCCTTAACCCCATAACTATTTACTTGGTATCCAGCCATCCTGCGATCGAAGTATTGGTAAGAGTATTCAGCAAAGAAGCTCTTATGAGTAGGGTCTAAATGAGCTTCATCTGAAGACCAATGAGGAACCACAATGTCCACTAAGGCCTTATCCTTACATACCCGCCAAATCTCATCTGTAATAGCTAGCGGGCGTGTCATATGCTCTAAAATAGCGATGGCACGAACCTCGTCTACGCTGCTATCTGGAAGAGGTATCCCATCTACCTCTAAGTCGCATAGAATGTCTGGATCCACTGCTTCTGAGCGGTCCAACGATACCCATCCTGTACGGCAGGAGCCTCCACAGCCAAGGTCTAGTCTGATAGGTTCTCCAGCATCTACCATAGCCTGGACAGAAGGCTTAATGATTACCATAAGTTACCTCCATTCCTGACCACCCATAAATTTTATTTCTCTTCTCCCAGTTTCCCCAACCTCTATCTCGCGAATATCCATATATTCCGGTACCTTGAGCACGTTCGTTCCTGGGTAGTTCTTCTGAGCCAGCTTTCGGCTCATGCCCTCATAGGAGGTATCTACCTCCCCTACGGCATTCACGGCTCCGCTCTTATTCCTGTACACCTGGGCTTCCTGTAGACTCTGGGTATAAACGAATCCGGCTTTAGTGGCCTTCCGGATATACTGGTCATTCCTGTTATCGAATACTACGAACGGCATGTTATCTCCCTCCATGATACTTAGCGGCCCTAGACTCTACATTGTATTTCCATAGCTTAGCATCCATCTTCTTAGCCATGGTGAAGGCCATTAGAATGAGCTCCCTCTCCTGATTAGTCTGGGCAAGACCTAAGAGCTTTCGAAGGACCCCACAGATAGTCCGGGTAGAGGGCTCACCTTTGGTGATCTCTATTCTCCACTGATCCATCTCTTCTTTCGTTGGTTCGTTGTTCTCTTTCATTTTCCCTCTTGAATTGCCTTATTCAAGGCTGCGAATAGGTGCCTACCCTGAACCAGGGCTAGAATCAGTACCTTTCGAACTTCCTCATCCTCTGTAAAGGCATAAGCCTTCATTAGTGTAGAGCATATGGTTGGGGTGGGGTCTTTTATGTCCCAAAAGCTCCTTGGCTGCAATTCCCGGGGCTTTCTAAGGATAGCCTCTACCTCCTCCTGGGTCTTTGCCAATTCCTCGTCAGAAATGCTCATATTGGCTCTCCTACCCTGGCTGTATAGAAAACCAGGATCCTAATGAGGAGGTCAAAGGTATAGTACATCGCAACAGCCAGCAGGATTATCATAGCCATACCTATAAAGAACTCTCCCCAATATTGCTTGTCCATTATTCGCTCCTAATGACTAGGACCAATATGGCTACCGTAATGATAACCGCCAGCCCCAGTAACGCATGCATATAATTGAACATTAGTCCCTCCAGACCGCCCCTACCAGCCAGGCTGCTCCCAAGATCACTACAGCCAAGGGCCCCGCCGCCTCATACCCGGGTCCAATGACCCATCTAGCTAACTGGCATAGCACGGTCGCCAATCCCACGACAATGCATAGGCCGGAGGCGATCAGAACCAGCCCAAGTCCCATATTCTTTAGAATCTCCATGCTAACCCCTTAAATACAAAGCTACTCCCAGGATATCGCTGCTCGAGAAGCGATCGCTGGTCTGGAATACATCCATCAGCAAAGCCACCGCCTTGTTCCAGGCTTCTTCAGTGGTCATTCTGGGCGCAGGCTCAATAGGCTGGTAATAGGGCAGGGGTCCAACTCCCAGTCCAGTACCAGCGTAGTAGTTCCTGGTGCTAGGTCTCATCCTCTCCACCGGCTCAATACTTGCAATCTGGTCATACGTGTTCATGTCTGCTCCTCCCGTGTTTGGCATAGTCTCCTCCTTGATAGATAGTGTCTCCCTAAGTGTATAGACGCTTTTTTGGGTCAAAGTGTACATGGTTCAATGGAGGGATGGTAAATATAGCTTGAGGGGAAAGAGGGGTATTCCGGACACCTGAGGTATTTTCATTTTTATGGCCAACTGACCCCCCTTTCCTAGGGATGGGACCCAAATGGGCCACAATCGAGATGCGCAATAAAATCAATTACGTAGCGGGAAATAGTAGTTTATATATGGGTCGGTGGTCAGATGGTACCAGTCGCATGCCCCCCTCCCCCCCTCTTGCATCTATGGGCATTTGGGCTATAATACCACAATATGCTATATATCGTTGTATCATGGGCATATTGCATAGTGTAGCATTGATTATATGGGCATTTATGGGCATTATTGCATGGGTTATAATGGTAGTAAGAGGGTGATGGGAATAGCAACTTGAGTGTAACTTTTCTATTCTTGCTTTTCGCTTTTCACTTTCCTTGTTTCATTCATTGTATTGCATAGTGTATGATGTCTAATCAATAATGCCCGTATCAATTATATGGACATTTACGGGGCTTTTTGCGTATGTTATAATGATAGGTGAAAGGGGGTGAATCGCAAGTGAAAGCTAAAGGAATGAAAGTAGGGCAATACATTATTATTGGACAACAGTCCAAAGGCAAAAACCTTGCTATCTGTGTTACTGATAACAAGGGCAAAAGTGCCTACATCATTGTAAACAGGGACATTGAAGCAAAGATAGTCATTGGTAACGAATGGAAAGTGTAAGAACCACGATATACCTGCAAGGCTTCATATAGAAGCAAGACATACGCTACCTTGCCATAGACTAACCCTAACCAAACCAATGAAAGGGGACAAATACTATGGCAAAATACACCATCACGTTTGAGGTAGTGGACTATTCTGACAAGGCATTGGAGCTTCAGTCTGACCTGCTCGACTCCGAGTGGAGATTGAACAAACAGGGCGACTCCGCACCCTTCAGACTGTTCGTGCCGAAGTCCGCTGTGGTTGGTAGCAAGGCTAATCTGGCTCTCCATGAGAAACTCGCTGAAATCAAGGCGAAGAGGGCTGGCAAGGGCAAGGCGAAGACCACGAAGAAGGGCTCGACCAGTTCCAAACCCGCTTGGATGGCATAATTCAAGCGTGCCGTTAGGATAAGTCGCCAACGACGATGTTGGATGGACAGAAGAGCATAGTCCAGTAAGGTAGTGCTCAAGGCAGAAGGGCAAGGTGGCGTATGTATTGCTTCTATGTGCATAGATTCTGTAAGGCTCGCATAGTGTGTGTCCTCATGGCACAGTAAACCTATGCGAGTGAGTGTCCTATACCACAATGAAAGGGGGTGAACAAGAATGGTGCGTTGGCTCAAGACAAGAGTGTTTACCAGAGAGTGTCCGAAGTGTGGACTGTATCACAGTTACTACACCTGTCCAGAGTGCGGGACAATCAAACCAGAATAGGGGGTGAACAAGCATGAGGCTCGAAGACTACGTGGCAAAGGTTCAGCGTGCCATAGTCCAGCAAGCCTTGAACCCACCCAAAGTCAAGAAGGAAAAGGTCAGAGTGTATGACAGAAGGGTTTACTTTGTGAACCACAAGCAACTGTCATGGGTGGACTTCAATGCCAAGTGTAAGGCATTGTTCAAGAAGCATGGCTTGAAATGGACAAAGGCGTTCAAATCCAATGGCTTTTATCCCTTGCGAATGGACAAGCGTTGGGCTGACAGTAACAAGAAACAGATTACATTCCACATGAAAGGGGGCTGGACAGTATCAGCTCGAAGGGTGTAACCTCTTGAAACGTAAGCTCAAGTGTGTCAAGTGCAAGTTCAAGAAGGGATGCTTCGCTTATCAGAACAAGGTAGAGGACACAGGTTGCTACGTTACAGGATACATAAAGAAAGGGGGCAAGAGAACATGATAGATTGGGAGAACATGATGCCTATGTTCTTTTGGGGCTACACTTCTTGTGTTACTAAACGCATCATCCAATTCGAGTATAGCAAGGATGATGGGGTTGACCAATTCCATAGGGATTTGATTAACCTGTTTCAAGGCAACGGGTTTCAGGCTCATCTGGATAACAAGACAGTCTTTGAGTTCTACCACGCAGAGCAGGACATCACCATATACATTGGGTTCTATGATTGGAACTTCTCTGTTGGGTTTGGTGTTCAGGCTGACAAGTGGATAGAAGAGAAGAGGGCATTGATTGCTCCGTGAAAGGGGGTGAGCATAGTGTATCTATGGGCTATGGGATTGCTGTGTCTGATTGCTCTCATTGGCTACGCCTATTACAAGGCATGAAAGGGGGTGAACTGATGCCGAACATTACACCAGATGAACTGGCAGAGTTTGACCGTAACCTGCTGAATACACAGCGGAAGATGGTCAAGGTATTGGCAGAGAACTTCA
>Ga0102851_10002541_pt1 | contig 11029 bp, 9 predicted proteins | sample Mud3Dept3metaG_FD_79558 | JGI IMG/M metagenome (GOLD analysis project Ga0102851, IMG submission 79558) | Freshwater wetland microbial communities from Ohio, USA, analyzing the effect of biotic and abiotic controls - Mud 3 Core 4 Depth 3... | ecosystem: Environmental > Aquatic > Freshwater >...
AACCGCGGATGAAATGGCAGGGGCAAGACTACTTCGCCGCCAGTAAGCTGTTCAGCTCGGACATATCCTGGACTTTCTCCAAGCTGTCGATCCTTTCCAGAATTTTTTCCACCCTGTCCTTCTTAAAGACAGTACCTGCCAGCATGCGGAACTTGTCGAAGACGACGCTGCTCGACCCCGGATTTTCGGGCTCCCCTTTGGCGTCCAGAATGTCGGAAGTCAGCTTTCGCCCGCCCTTCATGAAAATCTCCGCCCGGGCGGCGCGGTGGTGGGGAATGAGTTTGTCCATTTCCGGATCGGGGTAGACGTCGATCTTCCGCATCAGCTCCAGGACCGCTCGATCGCTCATGACCTTGGGCTTGAATTCTCCCATGCCGACCTTTCCATAGAGGATGGCCACTGCCGCAGCGTAGGGCATGCTCATCTTCCCGGAGATGGGGGTGGAGACGTCCTTCCCGTCGATCAGCTTGGCCGCGATGGTGTAGGTGTAGATGTTCACTTTCTCAATGTCCTCGGGCCGGAGCCCCGTTTGTTTACGAATGTCCAGGATGGCATCCACGGGAGCGTGACTGTGCCGGCAGGAGGCATGGTATTTCACGTAGGTGTTCATGATTTCATATTTCTGACCCAGCCCTTCTACCACCCGGTCGGGATTGGAAGCGTCGGCAAAAGCTTTGTAGAACCCCCTCTTGTCTTCCAGGATATAGGCCGGTCCGGTGAACCCTTCCCTGGCCAGGTAGGCGGCAAGGATTCCGTTCATGGCGGCTTTTCCCGCGTGTAGGGTCTTGGTCATCGTTCCGTCGCCCATGAAGGCAAAGAGGCCCGCCGATTGGGACCCGCCGATGCCCAGGGCTGAAACCATCTTGGCTTCGTTCAATTTCAATACCCGGCCGGCGGCGGCGGCGGCGGCAAAATTTCCGACGGTTCCGGTGGTATGGAAGCCGCGGTTGAAGTGCGAGGGATTCCCTCCGGCGCCCACCCGGCCGAAAACCTCATAGCCTGCGACGATGGCGGGAATAACCTCCTTCCCCCCCTTTTTTTCCTTTTCGGCCAAGGCGAGAACCGCCGGAATGGTGGGCACCCCGGGATGTCCCAGGGCATAGCGGTTTCCGTCGTCCAGCTCCAGGGCGTGAGCCATGATCCCGTTAGCCAGGGCTGCTTCCAGGATGCCGATCTTTCCCTTTCCGGTGATCAGGGTGGCTTCCTTCTTCTGGCTGAGTTTCTCCGCCACTCTTTTGGCCAACACCGCGTCCTGGGTCTTCGAACCGGCAAGCGCCGCGCCCAGGGTGTCCATCAGGCAGTGCTTGGCCTTCTGAATGACCTCTGGGGGTAAAGACGAGTAATTTAACCCGGTGATGAAGGCAGCTAATTTTCCGGTGAGGCTGTCCATTTCGATTCGGTCCTCCTTTAAAGTTTTAAAGTTCTATGCTTTTTCCGCGGTCCCGCGCAGCAGAAGTGACTTCACCGTCAATCCAGACCTGCTTGCAGGGGCACGATGTCCCGCGAAACGCGGGATGCCCCTACGGCCTCCATGAAGGGTATCTCGTTCTTACCAACCTTTTGGTAGTAGGTTCCTAATGTGGCGTAAATCAAAACAAAGGTTTCTCTGGAATGAAGCCGTCTGCTTTTTCGAATCGAGTTCATTAAATCACCGTTGCCCGCCTATGTCAATTGGCGGCGAAGCATTCCAATAAAAAGCCCAAATAAACACCAAAAATCTTGACAATGGGGCTGGGGTTGGGTAGTTTTGAAATGGAACGGGAAGAGCCTCCGGACCTCGATTTTTGAGGTTTTTTGCGGGAGTCCTTGGAGGCTTTCCTGAGGTCGTTGGGATTTTTGCCCATATTTTTTCTCGCTTTAGGTGTTATGCCATGGAAGAATTTCACCGAATCAGAAGGTTGCCGCCCTACGTTTTCGCCATCGTCGATGACCTGAAGATGAAGGCTCGGCGGAAGGGGGACGACATCATCGACCTGGGAATGGGCAACCCGGACCTTCCCACACCTCCCCACATCGTGGAAAAACTCATCGAAACCATCAAGAACCCCCGAACCCATCGCTATTCCGCCTCCCGGGGAATTCCCAAGCTCCGCGCCGCCATCGCCGCCTGGTACGCCCGAAATTACGGCGTGGAAGTCGATCCGGATTCCGAGGCGGTTGTGACCATCGGAGCCAAGGAGGGAATCTCTCACCTGATGCTGGCCACCCTGGGGACGGGGGAGGTGGTTTTTGTTCCGACCCCGTCCTACCCCATTCACACCTATTCGGTGGTCATCGCCGGCGGGGACCTGCGTACGATTCCCCTGGTCAAAGGACGAGATTTCTTCGAGGACCTGCAGACCGCAACCCGGCAAATCTGGCCCCAACCCAAGATGATGGTGATTTCTTTTCCCCACAATCCCACAACCCAGGTGGTGGATCTTTCCTTCTTTGAAAAGATCGTAGACTTCGCCAGGGCGCACAACATGATGGTAGTCCATGATCTGGCCTATGCCGATCTGGTTTTCGACGGGTATAAAGCCCCGAGTTTCCTCCAGGTCGCGGGAGCCAAGGACGTGGGGGTGGAGTTTTTTACTCTTTCGAAGAGTTACAGCATGCCGGGGTGGCGGGTCGGATTCTGCGTGGGGAACCGCAGAATGATTCATGCCCTGACCCGAATCAAGAGCTACCTGGATTACGGGATTTTTACACCCATTCAGGTAGCGGGGATCATTGCCCTGAATGAGGATCAAAGCTGCGTCGAAGAGGTCCGTAAAATCTACCAGGAGCGGCGGGATGCCCTGGTGGACGGCCTGCGGCGGGTGGGCTGGAAGATCGAAAAACCCAAGGGGACCATGTTCGTGTGGGCCGAAATCCCCGAGAAATTCAAGGAAATGGGGTCTTTGGAGTTTTCCAAGCTGGTCCTTCAGGTCGGGAAGGTGGCCGTCTCTCCGGGGATCGGCTTCGGGGATACGGGAGACACCCACGTGCGTTTCGCCCTGGTGGAAAACACCCACCGGATCAAACAGGCGGTGAAAGGCATAAAGAAGTTGTTTTAACCGCAGAGCGCGCAGAGCTCGCGGAGGTCAGAAAATTCCAAATGCCAAGCACCAGAATCCAACTAGACTCCACATGGTTTTAGCCCGCAAATCTAGCATGTCGCTGAAGACCGGCATCCACCGTCACTTCCGCGGAAGCGGGAGTCCAGAATGCCTTGAAAAGACTGGATTCCCGCTTTCGCAGGATTGACGACCAACTGCCGAAAAGGACTTTTTCAGCATCTTGCTAGACAGCCTTGTTTCGGGCATTTCAAATTGGTTCTTGGCTATTATTTGGAATTTGGGGCTTGGATATTGGATTTTGGGTTTTTACCCTCTGCGTTCTCCGCGACTCTGTGGTTCATTTTTTCTTGGGGGGAGGAGATGGATCGGATTAATATCGGACTGATTGGATTGGGGACGGTGGGAACCGGGTTGGTGAGGATCCTGCAGGAAAACGGGAAGGTGCTGGAAAAGCGTCTGGGGGTTCCCATGGTCTTGAAACGGATTGCCGACCAGGATATCACCCGGGACCGGGGGATCAAAATCAATCCCGCCTTGCTTACGACTCAGGTCTCGGATATCATCGATGACCCGGAGATCTCTATCGTCGTCGAACTCATCGGCGGCTTGGAGCCGGCCCGGACCTTGATTCTCCAGGCCATCGGGCGCGGGAAAAATGTGGTCACCGCCAATAAAGCCCTTCTCGCGGTCCACGGCGGGGAGATTTTCAAAGCCGCCGACGAGGCCGGGGTGGACGTGGGCTTCGAGGGGAGCGTGGGGGGCGGGATTCCCATCATCCGTTCGCTCAAAGAGGGCTTGGTGGCCAACAAGATCCAGGTTCTCTTCGGTATCCTGAACGGGACCTCCAATTACATCCTGACGGAGATGACCCAGAAGGGGTTGAAGTTCTCCGAGGTTTTGAAAAAGGCCCAGGAACTCGGGATTGCCGAGGCGGACCCCACTCTGGATGTGGGGGGCATGGATGCGGCGCATAAACTCAGTATTCTCCTTTCCCTGGCCTATGGGATGCAGGTTCATCTGGAAGACATCTATACCGAAGGAATCACCGGGATCACCCCGATGGACATCGAATATGCCAAGGAACTGGGCTACCAGATAAAGCTCCTGGCCATTGCCAAGTCCGAGGGAGGGCCGGTCGAAGCCCGGGTCCATCCTACCCTATTGCCCGCCGACCACCTGCTTTCCACGGTGGGCGGCCCTTTCAATGCCATTTTTGTGAAAGGCGACGCCGTGGGGTCCACGCTTTTCTACGGGGCCGGCGCGGGCATGATGCCCACGGGGAGCGCCGTGGTGAGCGACTTGGTGGACATCTGCCGGAATATACGCATGGGGGTCAACCGCAGGGTGCCCCTGCTTTCTTACCAGAGGGAGCATTTGCGGGAAGCGGAAATCAAACCGATCCAGGATATCTCCGTTCCTTACTACCTGCGTTTTACGGTAGTCGACAAGCCCGGGGTTTTATCCCGCATATCGGGAATCCTGGGGGATTTGGATATCAGCATCCTTTCGGTGATCCAGAAGGGGCGGAAATCGGAGAAGGCGGTTTTCATTTATATGGTCACCCACGAGGCGAGGGAAAAGAACATGAGAAAGGCCCTCCAGGTCATCGACCAGCTGCCGGTCATCGTGGACCAGACGGTCCTGATCCGCATTGAAGACCCTTCGAATCTGGGGGGGTGACGGCGAGGCCGGTTTCGAGTTTCAGGCTTCAAGTTGATTCTTGAGACCAGAAGCGGGAGCGAAGAACCGCTTGGCGCCTGCCTCTTGCATTTATCCTCCAATCTCTAGCCGATTACCTTTTTTGAAAGGATTTAACCTTGGGAAGAAAGTACGCGGTGCTTTGCGGAGACGGAATGGCGGATTATCCCATTCCCGAATTGCAGGGCAAGACTCCTCTGCAGGCGGCCAAGACTCCAAACCTGGACCGGATGGCGAAAAAAGGGGTTCTGGGTTTGGTGCGAACGGTTCCCCCGGCCATGCCGCCCGGAAGCGACGTGGCCAACCTTTCCATCTTCGGTTACGATCCGGCTCTGCACTTCACGGGCAGGGCTCCTCTCGAGGCAGCGGCCATGGGAGTCAAGCTGAACCCGCAAGACGTGGCCTTCCGCTGCAATCTGGTCACCCTGGGGTCCAGAAGCGGCCGGGAAACCATGGACGATTTCAGCGCCGGCCACATTTCCACCGGGGAGGCCCGGGAGATCATCCAGAAGATCGGAGAGATTCTGGGAGACGATGAATTTCATTTTTTTCCCGGGGTGAGCTACCGCCATCTCCTGGTCTGGCGCAACGGAGAAAAGGGTCTCAAGGCAAAGACCACCCCGCCCCATGATATTTCCGGAAAAGAGGTCGCAGAGTTTCTTCCCCGGGGGAACGGGCAGGAGGAGATTCTTTCCCTCATGGAGAAGGCGAAAGAGGTGCTGACCGATCTGCCGGTCAACCAAAAGCGGCGCGAAGCGGGAAAAAAGCCGGCCAATGCGATCTGGCTCTGGGGCCAGGGGAAGGCCCCCGCCTTGCTTCCCATGACCGAGCGCTTCGGCCTTCGGGGATCGGTCATCTCCGCGGTGGACCTGACCAAGGGGATCGGGTTTTATGCCGGCCTGGAAATCGTCAACGTTCCTGGGGCCACCGGCTACCTGGACACCAATTATGGGGGGAAAGCCGAATACGCCCTGCGGGAGATTTCCCAGAAAGACTTTGTCTATGTTCATCTGGAGGCCCCCGACGAAGCTTCCCATAACGGAAACCTGAAGGATAAAATCCAGGCCATCGAGGACTTCGACGAGAAGATCGTAGGGCCCATCCTGCGGGGGCTGGAAAGATTCGGAGACTTCCGGGTTTTGGCGCTTCCCGACCATCCCACCCCCACCGCTTTAAAAACCCACTCTCCCGAGCCCGTGCCTTTTGTCATCTATTCCTCCGAACATTTCGCTAACGCTCCCCGGGAAGAACGGTTTTTTGACGAGACCTGCGCCCGAAAGACGGATTTGTTGCTGGAAAAGGGGCATGAGTTGATGGAAAAGTTCATCCGTGGATTCTGATCTCCGGGGTCGTCCATGAATCCGATTACGCATCGTGCCGAAGTTCGAGTCACATACGCAGAAACCGACGCCATGGGAATCGTGTATTACGCCAACTACCTGCGCTGGCTGGAAGTGGGCCGGACCGAGCTCATGCGCAGCTTGGGCATCGCTTACAAGGAGATGGAGGAGGGCGGAGTGTTCCTCCCGGTTTCCGAAGTCTTCTGCAAGTACCACGGTTCGGCCCGCTACGACGATGTGCTCATCATCGAGACGTTGGTGGATTTTCTCAAGCGGGCCAGCGTCCAGTTCTCCTACCGCATTCTTCGAAAGACAGACGGCAGCCAACTGGTCACGGGCTCCACGCTCCATGCCTTCGTGGATCGGGATGGAAAAATTGTCAAAGTTCCAGCGGTCCTCCGGGCAAAATTGAACATTTGACATTCCCAGAAAAAATTTTAATTTCTTCTTTTTCTTGTTGCAAAAGTTCCGGGCCTTGTGCAATAAAAAAACTTGGGTCAACCAAGGCCACCTCGGGCGGAACAGAGAATGGGAACCCCCGAGTTTCAGCTTTTTCTGGGGGACCCGAAAAAATTTTTTCGGGTCCCTCAAAGAAGGTCTTGACACCGGGGTTCATTTTTTATAGGGTGGTTTGGGGTCAATCGGCTGGGGCGTTTTTCTCTCCTCTAAATCCCGATTCCGGGGTTGAAGGAAACCTCTTCATTCATGGCTTAATTTGAAATCAATCGAGCAAGCGATACGGGGGGGCATTTTTGCTCTCTTGGGGGAAAAATCTATGAATTCCGCCTCCAAAAAGGAAGAAGAAAAAAAGGATATGGCTAAACTCAAGGCCCTTTTTGGAATTTCCCGGGTCTTGGGGGGAGCCCTGGACCTGCGGGAGAGCTACCCGAAAATCCTGACCGTTCTCGCTCAACAGCTGGGCATGAAGCGGGGAGGCTTCCTTCTCTTGAACGCCGAATCCAACGATTGGGAGATGGCGGGCTCACAGGGTCTTTCACCCGAAGAGATGAAACGAAGGAAAGAATATTTCGGCTCCGGGGTCATCGCCCGCATTCTGGAAAAGGGACAGGCAACGGCCATCGTCGAAGGCGGAGAAAATCTCTGGGTGTATGACGGCAAATCCAGGAGCGTGCCCAAAAGGGGAGGGGTTCAATTCTTATGCGCGCCGGTTAAAGTGCAGGGAACCATTGCGGGGATTCTGGGAGCGGATCACTTCTTTGAAGACCCCGTTCCAGTGACCGAAGACCTGAACCTTCTGGGGGAGATTTGCAGCCTCATCGGCGACGCCATAACCATGCGCAGGGTCATCGCCGCGGAGAACCGCGCCCTGCTGGAAGAGAACTGGAGCTTTCGCAAAGAACTGGAAACCCTCGGCCGGACCCTGCCCAAAGTCCGGAAAAGAATCTCTTTGACCGAGATTTTGGAGGAAAGAATTACCCGGATGATTGCCGAGATGAAAGTCGATCCCCGGTCGAATGGATGTTTCTACAATGAGGTCTTGCACGTAGTGGAAAGAGCCCTTCTGAAGTCCTCCCTGGAGAAGACCAAACACGTCCAGCTCAAGACCGCCCGCTTCCTGGGAATCAACCGGAACACCCTGCGGCGAAAGATCAAAGAATTGGGAATCTGCGGCGAACAAAAGAGGTGAAAGGTGAAAGGGATTGACTTCCTGGGTTGGCCCTCAGCCCCTTTTCATGCCTTGCACCTCTAACCTTTTCCCTTTCACCTTCCCCCGTTTTACAGGAACCCCGCCGGTTTTTTACCGGGAATTTTTTCCGGCGGAGCGGCAGGCTTCTCCGCTTTTGCCGGGGGTTCCTTTTCTCCCACCTTGAACCCGGAGCTTTCCAGGACGAACTTGTCGTCCCCGGGGTCGGCCTTGAATTCGAGCTGAAGCTTCTTGGCTTCTTTAATGTAAGACCCCTCCTTCAAACGAATCTCCCCATCCGGCACGACGACGATGGCCGAAGTTCCCCCCACCGGGCACCGGGCTTCACAGAACCCGCAACCGTTGCATTTAGAGGCGATAACTACCGGCCGGCGATAGCCGTCGATGGTTCGGAAGACGATGGCATTGTAGGGGCAGATTTCGTCGCAGATCAGGCAGAGCTTGTCCTGAGCCCATACCAGGCATCGTTCCTTGAGAAGGATGGCGGTGCCGACTTTGGCATGGGTTTTTTCATCCAGCGGAAGAGAACGGATGGCCTGGGTGGGGCAAACCTTCCCGCAGATGTTGCAGTTCTGCTCGCAGGCGGCAAAGCGCAGGTCCATTTGGGGGGTCCAGAGTCCGGAGAGGCCAGACTCCCAGAAGCAGGGCTGCAGGGTATTGGTCACGCAGGACTTCATGCATTCGCCGCAGCGGATGCAGGTCCGCAGGAATTCGTCTTCCGGCAGGGCCCCGGGAGGCCGGACCAGTTGGTGTTTTCCCTGGACCGGGGTAAAGGGGGTCCGGTCGATGAGGAAGGCCGCGGTGAGCCCTCCGGTGAAGGAGTACAGAAAACCCCGCCGGGAAAGGTCCACACGGGAATATTCCCCCCCGAGCTGACGGCTTCGAATGGTGGAAGGGAGAGCCGGAAAGGAGACTGCCTCCTTTGGGCAGACCTTGGAACATTGGCGGCACTGGATGCACTCGGGCAACCGCGTTTTTTTCGGGTCTTCCTCGATGGCCCCCATGGGGCAGGTTCGCACGCACTTGAGGCATTCATTGCATTCCTTGCTCACCCGGCGTTTGTAGAGTCCGAGAGGGGAGATAAGACTCAGGAAGGCTCCCAGGGGACAGAGGTACCTGCACCAGAAACGCGGGGCGATCCGATTCAGGGCGATGATGCCGGAAAAGATCAGAAAGGTGATAAGGGTCATGTAAAAAACCGGCTGGGTATAGTGCTGGTAGGACAACCCCATCCATCCCAGGGCCTGGGTCAGGGGGCGCAGGAGGTCCAGAAAAAGATTGATCAGGGTGATAAGCAGGGGATAGAGGACAAAGGTGTAGAAACGGGTCAGCAGGGGAAGCGGGTCCATGAGGTAAGCGAGGGTGAGGCCCGCCAGCGAGGAGCTCAAAAAAAGGATGAGCAGAAAGAACTTGGCCTTCCTCCAGGGAGCTTCTTTTTTCAGGCCGGGACGGGCTTTGCGGCGGCCCAAGATGGGGTCCAAAAAGTCGATGGCCACCCCCATGGGGCATACGTAGCCGCAGAAAAACCGCCCCACTGCAAGGGTGGCCCCAATCAGGAGGAGGGACCAAAGGGCCCGGCCGATCCATTCCCTGGCCGATAGAATGGCGCTCAACCCCAAGAGAGGGTCCAGGCGAAGATAAATATCCGCGGGCAACCATTCGGGAAGTTTGTAGTTAGCGAAAAAAAAGAAAAGGAGGGAAAAGAGGGCCAGGGAGAGGGCCTGGATCCATGTCCTCATGCTTTCTCCTTCAGGATTTTCATCTGCTCCAGGTCGATCTTCCCCAGGCCCCTCTGGTGGGCGGTGAGAATGTGCTTGACCTGCCGTCCTTTGAAGTTTTGCCCGTACCAAGGGGCCACGCTGACCGCGTAGGAATCTACTGCCACGGGGTCGGTGCCGGCAATGATCAAGTTTGGCTTAACTACCTCGCCGGGGCCGCCGGGGCCGCCGGAGACCAGGGCCCGAGTGGCATCCAGGATGGTAAGCTGGGGTTTGATCACCGAGGCCAGGTCGACGATCGCCTGGTCGATGTCATACTTGGAATGAAAACTGTACCGGTCCCAGATCACCCCCATGAGCCCTTTGAGGCCCAGGCTGACGCCGGTGGCGGAATGGGATTTGGCCTGGGGAATGCTGATGAGAACATCGCTTTCCAGGACCTCCCTCATGATTTCAACGCGGTCGAATGTTTTACCCTGGGGAACTTTGATCTCCCGGTAGAATTTTCTCTCTTCCAGGGCCAGGACATGAACTCCCTTGAGGGCCTGGAAAGCGTCAAGCATACCGGACCGCTCCAGGCAGAGCTCCCCCTTGCGCAGGGGGTAATCGAGAACCATCACCCGCTGGGCACCCGCCTCCAGGCACGCCTGGGCCACCGTGACCACCACCGCTGGATGGGTGGTGGAGGCCCTATCCGCCGGATTGGCAAAGGACATATTGGGTTTCAAAACGACCCGCTGCCCCTTTTTCACGAAGCGGGGCATTCCTCCCAGGGCTTCCACGGCCTTTTTCGTGGCTGCCGCCGGGTCGCCCGATATGACTGCCAGGTCATAATCCTCTTTGGCCAGCAGCCAATCCGGCCTGCCAGCTATTCCCATCGCCATCCCGGCGCTCGCCGTCTTGAGAAAGTCCCTGCGGGTCATTCCGTTTCTGTCTTTCCCCATTTCTTTTTCTTTCCTCCTTGGCGAATCGATTTCCTGTCATCGATCCTAATCCTGACCCTTATTTTAACCGCTGGGACCCTCTTCCTTTCTATGATGTACATCAGCGGGGATGAGGAATAAAAGGAATAAAAAGTCTTCCCTTCCATTTCCTTTAACTGGCCAGATAAAATCATAACCCAAGGGGGATGAATAAAAAAAGAGGAATTGTGAAGAGTTCTTGACAAAAGGTACAGATTATAATATCAAACTAGCAAACCCCCGTCATTGGAAGAAAGAATGTCACCGCAGAGAACTCAAGTCCCGCTCACTAAGAAGTTGGAAGCCCTCTCCAAGATCAGCAAGGCCATCTCTTCCGACCTCTACCTGGAGGATATCCTCCGCCTCATCGTGGTGGTCACCGCGGAAGTGATGAAGTCCAAGGTTTGTTCCCTCTGGCTCATGGATGAAAGAGACAATACCCTGAAGATCCGGGCCACCCAGGCCATGAGCGAAGAATACCTGAAGGAACGAAGCCTCAAACTGGGAGAGGGCGTCGTGGGGTATGTTTTTCAGGAGAACAAACCCCTGATGATCTACAACGTCCTGAAGGAGCCGAGGTACAAGGAAAAAGAACTGGCTCAGA
>Ga0102851_10002542_pt1 | contig 11028 bp, 4 predicted proteins | sample Mud3Dept3metaG_FD_79558 | JGI IMG/M metagenome (GOLD analysis project Ga0102851, IMG submission 79558) | Freshwater wetland microbial communities from Ohio, USA, analyzing the effect of biotic and abiotic controls - Mud 3 Core 4 Depth 3... | ecosystem: Environmental > Aquatic > Freshwater >...
TGCATAAACGGTTGGGAAATAAAATTGTTGATTCAGATTTAGTTGATAATCATTCATGTTTCCGTTGATTTGTCCATATCCAACCGAGACATTAAGTTTATCTGATTGATAAGAATAACGATTGATATAATTGACTTGTTCAAATTCCAAATTTCGAATTTTAATAGAAGGATTATTTGCAAAAGAAATGTTTACAGCATCGTCTATTGATCCTGATTTTTGTTGTGAAAAAACAGATCCGCCTGCCAGGAGCAATATTATCATTACGATATTTTTTGCAACTTTTGGTTTTGGCTTTTTTGGTTGACGGCTCATTACTAAATGATAGAGGACAGGCAGTACAATTAGCGTTAAGAGTGTTGCGGTAATTAACCCTCCAATCACAACCGTTGCTAGAGGCTGTTGAACTTCTGCCCCGGGAGCTGTAGATACAGCCATTGGAATGAAACCCAGCGCAGGCGCAAGTGAAGTTAAAAGTACGGGTCTTATGCGTTGCTTCGTTCCGAGAATGATAATATCTTTCAGCGATTCATTTCTATGTTGTTTCATTTCTTTAAAATGTTCAATCAATACAATACCGTTTAAAACTGCAACACCAAAAAGTGCGATGAAACCAACACCGGCCGAAATGCTAAAAGGCAAATCTCTCAGCCACAAAGAAAGTATTCCGCCTGTTGCAGCCAGGGGAATAGCGGCGTAAACGAGTAGTGCCTCTTTAACAGAAGTAAATGTGAAATAGAGCAAGATAAAAATCAAAACTAAAGCTACAGGAACGGCCGTTGCTAATCTCGCTTTTGCGTGATTCATGTTTTCGAATTGTCCTCCGTATTTTAAAATATATCCTTCCGGCAATTTGAGTTTTGAATTTAGAATACCCTGAATTTCTTCTACAACAGATTGAAGATCGCGGTTACGCACATTGACGCCAATCACAATTCTTCTTTTTGTGTTTTCTCTTGAAATTTTGGCCGGGCCTTTTGTATAGGAAATATCAGCAACGTCGCTCAGCGGTATTTTATTTCCATCCGGCAAATCGATAAACAGATTTGAAAGATCCTCAAGATCTTTTCGTTCGTCTTCTTTCATGCGTACAACGAGGTCAAATTTTTTCTCGTCTTCAAAAACATCGCCGGCTTTTTTTCCTCCAAAGGCAATTTCAATCAAATCATTCAATTCCTGAATTTTCAATCCGTGTTGTGCTATTTTTTTTCGATCATAACGCACGAGCATTTGAGGAAGTCCTTCAGTTTTTTCGACTGAAATATCTTCTGCGCCTTCAACATGCGATATTAGTTTTTTTATTTCATCTGCTTTTTGAGCTAAAATATCTAAATCGTGACCGTAAATTTTTATTGCAAGATCTGCACGAACGCCTGTAATCAATTCATTAAATCGCATTTCAATCGGCTGCGTAAATTCATATTCTATTCCGGTTAAAACATTCAGTTTTTCGCGCATTTTGGCAATCAGTTCTTCTTTCGTTTCTGTGTTGACCCATTCTGATTTTGGCTTGAGTTTAATGATAACATCTGCCTCTTCCATACTCATTGGATCGGTTGGAATTTCTGCCGCCCCGATTCTCGAAACTACCTGATCTATTTCGGGAAAATTTGTAATTAATATTTTTTCAATTTTCGTGGTGAATTCAATCGTTTCTGATAATGATGTTCCGGTTGGAATGATGGGTTGAATTACCATATCACCTTCATCCAGCGTTGGAACAAACTCTCCGCCCATTGTGGTAAATAAATAAAAACAACCTGCAAGCCACAACACAGAAAAAACAACAACACCTTCACGAAAACGTAGAGCAAATTTTATTACGGGATCGTATAACCGCCCGAGAAATTCCATAAAACGATCTGAAATTGAAACTTCTTTTTTAGGTGGTTTAATGAAGAGGGCCGCCATTACGGGCACGTACGTCATTGACAAAATCATGGCACCGATAAGAGCAAAACAAAAGGTTAGTGCCATTGGCCTGAACATCTTTCCTTCTATTCCACTCAAAGCTAATATCGGAATGAAAACGATGAGAATTATCAGCTGTCCAAAAATTGCTGAGAGCATCATTTTATTTGTGCTGTTAATTGTTATTTCATCTTTTTTAAGTTGAAGCTTATTGCCCGAAAACCCGGTCAAAACCTGGCGATTTGAATTCATGGTGAAGAAAACAAATTCAACAATGATGATTGCTCCGTCTATGATTATTCCAAAATCAATTGCACCTAAAGACATCAGATTTGCAGAAATTCCGAAAAATTGCATGAGCGCAATTGCGAATAAGAGGCAAAGCGGAATGAGAGATGAAATAATTATTCCGGCACGAAAATTTCCGAGTAGCAGAATCACGATGATAATCGTTATGAGCGCACCAAGAGTTAAGTTTTCAGCCACGGTAAACGTTGTTTTTCCAATCAGCTCGCTTCGCTCTAAAAATGGATTTATATAAACTCCTTCAGGAAGTGTTTTTTGAATTTCTACTACGCGCTCTTTTACTAATTCTAAAACGTTGCTTGAGCTCGCGTCTTTCAATAGCATAATCTGGCCCATCACTTTTTCGCCTTCACCATTTCCGGTAATTGCTCCAAAACGAAGTGCTGATCCAAAATCAACGTTGGCGACATCCTGAACCAAAACCGGAAGACCGTTAACATTTTTGACAACAATATTTTTAATATCGTCCATGGAGGTAATGAGTCCTTCTCCTCTTATAAAATAAGCCTGATTACTTTTTTCAATATAGCCACCACCTCCGATGCTATTGTTACTTTCTATTGCATCAAATACCTCGGTCAAAGAAATATTCAAAGCCTGCAATTTATTCGGATCAAGCGCAACTTCATATTGTTTCAAATGTCCGCCCCAGGTATTAATTTCAACAACACCGGGTATTCCGGAAAGTTGCCTTTTTACTTGCCAGTCTTGAATTGTGCGAAGCTCAGTGGAACTATATTTATTTTCATAACCCGGTTTGATATCCAGCGTGTACTGATAAATTTCGCCTAATCCTGTTGTAATCGGGCCCATGAAAGGTGTTCCAAAACCTTGTGGAATATTTGCCTCGGCGGTTTTTAATTTTTCTGTAATTAACTGGCGCGGAAGAAACGTTCCGATTTCATCATTGAAAACAACAGTGACAACAGACAGACCAAATTTGGAAACCGAACGAATTTCTTTTACACCCGGAATATTTGCCATTTCTAACTCTACCGGATAAGTAAGAAACTGTTCCACATCCTGAGTTGATAAATTTCGGCTTGTGGTAATAATTTGAACCTGATTATTTGTGATGTCAGGAACTGCATCGATGGGAATGTTTTTGAGCGCGTATATACCCCAGAATATTAGTCCGGCTATTCCAAGTAGTACGAAAAACTTATTGTTTACCGAGAACTCAATAATTTTTTTAACCATTATTAATTTTTTTAAAATGAAAATAAATGAAATTGACACCTCGCAGAAGTGCACTTGTCAGCAAGAAATGCTGCTATAAATTAACTGGCTGGCGGACCCCTGTACGAGAATCCTGAGACGTTCAGAGATTTGAACGAAGTATTTTGATCAGAAAAAACTTTTTGATGAGGTTGAAAATCGGATGTGTTAATTCCAAATACAACGACTGAAATAACGGCAAGAAATTGTAAATCATTTTCTGTTGTGTCTTCAACAAGCATAAAATGCTCGAGTTGTCCGTCGGTTTGTGTCAGATGAAATCCTAATGCAATTTGATCAATAATGTTTGGAGGAACATTATGATTGGTGATAAATGAATTGCCGGAGTCATGATGTTCGTGAGGAACGAAAGAATGTAACAGTAAAACTACCGTCGCCGAAAAAAAAAGTATGACACTTAATGCTTTCACGCCGCAAAGCTAAATAATCACATTTGTCTGTCGGGTGATAAAAGTCACCTAGGAGGTTAATTAATTGTTAAATTCTATTTTAATTATTTTTTATATTGTTTGGTTAGCCAAAAAACTAGCGTTATATTTGTACCCGCAAACGCAAACGTCTATTTTACCTAAAGATATATTGCGGGGTGGAGCAGTGGTAGCTCGTCGGGCTCATAACCCGAAGGCCGTCGGTTCGAGTCCGGCCCCCGCTACTAAAAACGAAGCATCTGAGAAATCAGGTGCTTTTTTTTATGAAAAAAATTATCCAATGAATTACCAGGTTTATGTTCTCTTTTCGTCATCACATAAAAAAATATATGTCGGCTACACTTCAAATCTTGCAGAAAGAATGTTGTCGCATAATGAATTAGGAAAAAAAGGATATTCTCTTTTGTACAGACCATGGGTTATAGTTTTTACAGAAGATTTTCAAACGAAACCGGATGCGATGCGTCGTGAGAAGGCATTAAAAGGTGGACAAGGTCGCGCCTATATTTGGAAAGAAATTCAGAGAGTCGGGCTCATATCCGCCTGAGGCGGACGTCGGTTCGAGCTTGTCTGCCTCAGGATGATCCGGCCCCAGCTACTCTTAAACATGGCAATGGATTTTTTCTGTTGCCTGTTTCTTTTATCTCTCTGATATTGAGCGTCTCAAAATTTAACATGGCCTATTCAGCAAAAAAAAGGATTATTGATAACAATTAGTCAGTTGTTGTGACGAAAAGAGGTTTATTAATACTAATTTTTATACCTATTGTTCTCTAAATAATTTTTTAGTTTGCCAGAAACTAAATTGTTAAGACAACCAATAAAAAAATGCTAAACCCTAACTCCCACAACACAAACATCATCCACCTGCTCCAAACTACCGCGCCAATTTTCAAATGTAATATCCAAAATTGCTTTCTGTTCATCAGTTGGTTTTGAGTGAATAGAAAAGAACAATTCTTTAAGCGCGGAGTATTTAAATTTCTTTCCTTTTTCGCCGCCAAATTGATCGGCAAAACCATCGGTGAAAATATAAATCATGTCGCCTTTTTGAAGATCAATCGAATTTTTTGTAAATGGAATATGTTGATTATCGTGTCTACCGACTGGTAATTTATCAGGTTTGTATTCGATCAATTCATTGTTACGAATTATCCAAAGAGGATTATTTGCAAGAGAAAATTCTAAATGAGTTTTATCTTTATTGAAGACGAGTAGGGCAGTATCCATTCCATCTTTTCCGCCATCTTTGCTTCCATCGTTTGCTAATGTTTCAATGATTTTTTTTCTAGTGAAATTTAGTAGTTCTGATGATTCAGAAATATTTTGTACAACTGCTTTTTCAAGAGATGCAATATTAAGCATACTCATAATAGCGCCCGGAACACCATGTCCGGTACTGTCTGCTGCTACTAGACAGAAATTTTCATTTGCCAATTTACTGGCCCAATAAAAATCACCACTTACTTTTTCTTTCGGATTTAGGTAATTAAAATAGTCGCTCAAATTTTCATCGAGTAATTTTTTACTCGCCATTAAGGAACGTTGAATTCGCTCTGCGTAATTTATGCTGTCTGTTATTTCTTTGTGAGCTTCTTCTACTTGTTCTTTTTGTTGCTCTACTATTTCTTTTTGTTTTTCTACGATAATATTTTTTTGTACTAATTCTTCGGTTCTCTTTTCAACCGTTTTTTCCAATTGTTTTTGTCTTGCTCTCAATGCTGCAGTTCTTGAACGATAGAGTAAAAACAAAATCGACACAAATGCAAAAGCCATCAACCCTCTAAACCACCACGTATGCCACCATGGAGGTAAAATGGTAAATGTGTATTCAAAAGGATCGCCCCATATTTGCGATTCTCCAATTGCTCTTACTTTAAAGGTAAAAGTTCCATAAGGAATGTTACGATAATCTGCTTCCGTTTTCTCTGTGACGGGACTCCAATTTTTATCAAGACCCACCAATTTAGTTTGATATTTTAATTTGTGCGGAGCTGCCCAATCTATAGCAGAAAAATGAAAAGTTATTTGGTTTAGATTGTATGGTAAAACTAAATTTATTGGGTAATTTGCAAATCTTGCAACACTATCTAAAAGAATTACTTCTTTTGAGCTATCGCTTAAATTATGAAAGTCAATGAATTGTTCTTGAATATCAATGCAGCGTAAAAATGTCGACGGAACTTTGTCTGACGATTGAAAAATATTTAAATCAAGCATTTCTACCCCCTCCCGACTGCCGAACCAAATATGATTTTTGCTATCAATAAGTGCGCTATTTACATTAAAACTTGCCGCTTTTAAGCCATCCAGTCTATTGAGGGTTAGAATGCTGAAATTTTCAAGCGTATCCACGTTTTGCTTGTCGGGTTTGGAAGTTTTTATTCTATTAATTCCCATTTCCGTGGTGACCCAAATATCTCCAAGATGATCTTGAACAATTGAACAAACAACATTATTTGAGAGTCCTTCGGCTTCGGTAAAATGAGTAAAAAATTCTCCGTTAAATCGGCTTACACCACCTCCCCTTGTTCCAAACCACATGTTTCCAGACTGGTCTTCTAAAATTGACCAAATCGTGTTACTCGATAAGCCTTCTCGTTCGGTATAATGAACAAATGATAAACCATTGTACATGCTTACGCCTCCACCCCAAGTGCCGAACCAAAGGTTTCCTGATTTATCTTCTATTATGCATCTGATGTGATTACTCGACAAACCATCTTCTTCAGTATAATTAATAAAGGATTTACCATCAAACTTAGACACACCATTCCGGGTGCCAAACCATAGATTACCCTGCCTATCTTCTACAATTGAATTTACGTCGTTTTGACAAAGTCCTTCATTTTCGGTAAAATTAACTAAGGATTTACCGTCGTATTTTGTAACTCCCGAACCAGAGCTAGCAAACCATAAATTACCTGATTTGTCTTCTAAAATTGATACGGCAGAACTATTGAATTGTCCATAATCCCCATTAATATATGTAAATGATTTTCCATTGTATTTACACAAGCCGCCACCATAGGTGCCAAACCAAATGTTTCCTGACTTATCTTCTACTATTGAACAAATGTTATTGTTGGAAAGTCCATTGTCCTCCGAATAGTGAACAAAGGAGTTCTCCTTATACCTGTTTATGCCGCCACCCCAAGTAGCAAACCATATATTTCTAGACTTATCTTCCATGACAGATAAGACCCAATTATTTGAGAGACCCTGGTCCTCGTCATAATGTACAATGCATTTTCCATCATACTTGTTCACTCCATCACGATCCAATGCGAACCAAATATTTCCAAACGAATCTTCTAAAATAGAATAGACATAATCATTTGAAAGACCATTATCTGCAGCAAAATTAACAAAAGATTTTCCGTCATATCGGCATGCACCACCACCAAATGTACCGAACCAAATATTTCCGGATTTATCTTCCATAATTGAGTAGACAATATTGTTTGCGAGCCCTTCATTTTCCGTAAAATGAACGAAGGATTCTCCATCGTACTTACTAACACCTCCACCACCTGAAGCAAACCAAAGATTTCCATCAATATCTTCCAACATACAATAGATATAATTATCAGATAGGCCTTCATTTTCTGTAAAATGAACAAAAGATATCCCATCGTATTTACTAACACCACTGCCGTCGGTAGCAAACCAAATATTTCCAGATTCATCTTCTAAAATTGAATTGATATTATTATTAGAGAACCCTTCTTTTTCTGTAAAATGGACAAAATTTTTGCCATCATACTTTGTGAGACCTCCACCAAAAGTGCCGAACCAAATATTGCCACATTTATCTTCTAAAATAGAAAAGACAGCGTTATTCGACAATCCTTCCTTTTCCGTAAAATTAACAAAAGACTTACCATCATATCTATATCCACCACTACTGCCAGTGCCGAACCATAAATTCCCAGCCTGGTCTTCTATCATGCAAACGATATCCGAGGAACGCAGGCCTTGATCAATATCTAAATAGCGCATGTCATTGATAGCATTGTGATTCATACGTAAATCCATAGCAGGAATCGATTTTGGATAAATGCAAGGAACCATTTTGCCCTTTATTTCAACTGGTATTCCGGTTTTTACGGTATCACTTATCTCATTGAGAATAAAATGATCTTTACTACTTTCACCAATTATTATTTTTTTTAGTTTACTTTCATCAACTGGAATTGTAGTCAGGTAATCTGGGATGACATGCACGTTTGGTTGAGCATTCACCACTTTTGGGTTGGTGCCGACGTTTACAATTTTGGGGTTTGAAATGCTGTCAGTGTTAATGTATTTGCCAATGGCCGGAATTGGAACACCCGTTTTTACCGTATCACCTAAAGAGTTTATTAGTGGTTGGATTGTGTCGCCTGTAATTACATTGGTTATATAGCCGCCATCCGTATTTAATGGAAAAGTTTTTGGTTGTGGAAATAAGTCAGGGCCTCCATCATTGTCTGTGTCATTTATATCCGAGCAAGAAAATACAAGAAAACAAATAAGGCAAATGATGAATGATTTTTTCAGAAAAATTTGTTTTGGGTTAAAAAATCAAAGATATCTAAATATATGAGATGTTAAAATTGGCGTAAATCGTCTCATAATGTGAACTGAATTTAGTAAAATTAGAACCGTTATTCACTTTTATTTAATTTAATTCTTTTGATGTATTTAGCGACATTATAAGTAGTAATCAAATCTTTCTCCAGCATAGATAGCGAGACATCTGCCGCTACTAAAAACGAAGCATCTGAGAAATCAGGTGCTTTTTTTTATTGAATTCTCAATTGGCCTTATTAATAACCCTTTTCGTTTCTGACTAATTTGCCGTGTTATACAAACCATATCTAGCGAATTACCGCAATTTATCCTCATTTTATTGCTACTTTTGTACCCCCTATGAGTCATAAAGCAGGTTTCGTAAATATTATCGGTAGTCCAAATGTTGGAAAGTCCACGCTAATGAACCAATTGGTTGGTGAAAAGCTTTCTATTATTACAAGTAAATCACAGACTACACGTCACAGAATAATGGGAATTGTGAATGACGAAAATTATCAAATCGTTTTTTCTGATACTCCCGGTGTTTTAGATGCACATTATAAATTGCATGAAAACATGATGCAGTTTGTTAACTCGGCGTTGAAAGATGCGGATGTTATTTTGTTTGTGACTGATATTTATGAAACGCGAATGACGCATGAAGAAACGTTAAAGCGTCTTCAAAAAACGAGTATTCCTATTATTTTATTATTGAACAAAATTGATTTAGGTGACCAGGTAAAGGTAGAAGACAGAGCATCTTACTGGCATGAAATTTTACCGCAGGCTGAGATTTTACCAATATCAGCATTAAAGAATTTTAACCTTGAACCAATCTGGAAACGTATACTAGAATTGATTCCTGAAAGTCCGGCTTATTACGATAAGGAAGAATTAACAGATCGTCCGTTGCGATTTTTTATCAGCGAAATGATCCGTGAAAAAATATTTAATAATTACAGTAAAGAGATTCCGTATTCAACTCAAGTTGAAATTGAAGAATACATTGAGGATGAAAAAATTGTAAGAATTCGCGCAATTATTTATGTTGAAAGAAAAACTCAACGTGGAATAATTATCGGTCACAAAGGCGAAAAAATTAAACAAGTAGGAATTGAATCAAGAAAAGACATCGAAAAATTTATTGATAAACACATTCACCTTGAACTCTTTGTAAAAGTAGATGAAAACTGGCGCGAGAATGAGAGGAAACTTAAAAATTACGGGTATTAGGGTAACCTTTGCCTTCGACTCCGCTCAGGCGCCGGTTGGAAGATTTTTTTTAAAATATAAATGGCTAAACACAAAAATTCTTTTTTATCGAACAGATGCTGATCCGCCTCAGGCAGATAGCATGACATTTAATGCGCAAACATTCAACTAATAAACCTATCAACCAATAAACCAATAAACTCTTCAACTTAACAATGTCAAACATCTTAGCAATAGTCGGTCGCCCTAACGTAGGAAAATCTACCCTTTTTAATCGTCTTGTGGGATCACGGACCGCAATCGTTGAAGAAATTTCAGGAGTTACGCGCGATCGTATTTACGGTGTATCAGAATGGAACGGAATTGATTTTAGTGTCATCGATACAGGCGGATATGTAAAAGGATCAGACGATATTTTTGAAGAAGAAATTCGTAAACAGGTTGAAATTGCTGTTGATGAAGCGAGCATTATTATTTTTATGGTTGACGTGACTACCGGCATTACAGATCTTGATTCGGCGGTAGCAAATTTATTGCGTCGTTCTAAAAAGCCGATTTTTGTTGTGGCAAATAAAGTTGATACGCATGCAAGAGCCAATGATTCAATTGAATTTTATTCGCTCGGACTTGGAGAATTATATAATATTTCAGCTGCGAATGGTGCAGGAACAGGAGAATTACTTGATAAACTAGTTTTAGAATTTACACCCGAAGGTGCTCCCGAAGAAGATTTGGGAATTCCGAGAATTGCTGTTGTAGGTAAACCAAATGTCGGCAAATCATCTTTCATTAATGCAATTACAGGAACAGAGAGAAATATTGTAACACCAATAAGCGGAACAACACGTGACGCTATAGATACACGCTATAAATTATTTGGATTTGATTTCCGGTTAATAGATACAGCAGGAATCAGGAAAAAAGCAAAAGTTCACGAAGATCTTGAATTTTATTCTGTGATGAGATCAATCAGAAGTATTGAATATTCTGACGTCTGTATTTTTATGATAGATGCAACGGAAGGAATTCAGCGCCAGGATCTGAGTATATTTTATGTTATCGAAAAAAATCACAAAGGCGTTGTAGTTGTGGTTAATAAATGGGATCTCATTGAAAAGAATACCGAGTCAATGAAAGAATACGAAGATAAAGTACGTGAACAACTAAGACCATTTAATGATGTTCCGATTATTTTTACATCAACAATTACCAAACAGCGAATTCATAAAGTTTTAGAAAAAGCGATGGAAGTTCATGAAAACCGAATCAGGCGAATTTCTACTCACAAACTAAATGATTTTGTGCAAGAAGTTATGTTGAGATATCCGCCACCGGCGATTAAAGGAAAATTTGTAAAAGTAAAATTCGCAACACA
>Ga0102851_10002544_pt1 | contig 11028 bp, 10 predicted proteins | sample Mud3Dept3metaG_FD_79558 | JGI IMG/M metagenome (GOLD analysis project Ga0102851, IMG submission 79558) | Freshwater wetland microbial communities from Ohio, USA, analyzing the effect of biotic and abiotic controls - Mud 3 Core 4 Depth 3... | ecosystem: Environmental > Aquatic > Freshwater >...
CGCCGTTGTCGGCCCTGCTGCCTGAGCCGGCGGCGCACTGGCTGGTGGCGGCCGGCGCCGAATTGCGATGCGGCACGCGCGCCGGTGCTCTGTCCGCACTCGGCAGCGGTTGGTTGATCGACGGTGAGCCCTACGATGCCGTCGTGCTTGCCTGCACAGCCGCCGAGGCAGCCCGGCTCGCGCGTCCACTGGCACCCGCTTGGGCGCACCAAGCCGCAGCGTTCGAGTACGAACCGATCGTGACCGTGTACCTGCGCGGTCCCGGCAGCCGCCTCGGACGGCCCATGACCACGCTGGTTGCCAGCCCGCAGGCCCCGGCGCAATTCGCCTTTGATCTTGGGGCAATCGATCCCGGTGGCCCACGCGAAGGCCTGTTTGCGTTCGTGGTCAGCGGCGCCCGTGAGTGGACCGAGCGCGGCCTCGAAGCGACCGCGGCTGCGGTGCTGAGACAGGCCCAGTCGGCCTTCGCGCCAGGCACTTGGCGCGCGCCGCCGACGACACTGCACGCGCTGGCCGAGCGGCGAGCAACCTTTCTGTGCGTGCCAGGCCTTCAGCGGCCCGCCGCAGCCATCGCTGCCGGCGTGGCCGCCGCCGGCGACTATGTCGACGGTCCCTACCCGGCCACACTCGAGGGGGCCGTGCGATCGGGCATCGGAGCATTGGCGGTGCTCGACCTTGCAGGCTCGTGCACGCCTGCCGTTCGGTAGGCGTGCACCCAGGGCTGCGCCAACCCCACCGCGGCGACTCGTGCTGCATCGAAGATGGACCGGCGCGGTGCGAGCCCGAAGTGTTGCTTCCGGAATCCGATAATGAATTTCGCCATGCAAGAATTGCTCGCGCAGCCGACAATCAAGCGAATGGTCAAGAAAGATGCCACCACCCCAAGCATCCAGGTCTTGGAGCGAAGCTTTGCATTGCTCGACGTCCTGGCTTCGCAGCCGGAACCGTTGCCGCTGAAGGCGATCAGCGAGCGCACGGGACTGCACCCATCGACGGCGCACCGGATTCTCAACGACCTGGCCGCGGGCCGTTTCGTCGATCGCCCACACGCTGGCACCTATCGTCTCGGCATGCGGCTGCTCGAGTTGGGCAATCTCGTCAAGGCGCGGCTAGACGTGCGCGACGCGGCGTTGGTACCCCTGCGGGATCTGCACAAGCTCACGCAGCAGGCTGTCAACCTGTCCGTGCGCCAGGGGGACGAGATCGTTTACATCGAACGCGCCTACAGCGAACGTTCCGGCATGCAGGTCGTGCGCGCCGTCGGCGGACGCGCACCGCTGCACCTCACCTCGGTGGGAAAGTTGTTCCTGGCCAGCGAGGATCGCGAGCGCGTTCGCGCCTACGCGGCACGCACCGGACTGGCTGGCCAGACACGCAACAGCATCACCCAACTGCCGGCACTGGAGCGCGAACTCGACACCGTGCGCAGCCTCGGCTTTGCGCGAGACGATGAAGAGCTTGAGATCGGCGTGCGCTGCGTGGCGGCGGGGATTTACGACGACAGCGATCGCCTGGTCGCCGGACTGTCGATCTCTGCACCGGCCGACCGCCTGGAAGAGGCCTGGGCCGAGCGCGTCAAGGAAACCGCGCGGCAAATCTCCGCCGCACTTGGTCAACGACAGGGCGCGTGACCGTCAGACCAGTGGCACGGCTCCGACTGCCACCGGCGGCACTCGCGGCAATGCGGCCTCGCTCAGCCACTTGCGAATGCGCTCGGCGTCGCCAATGCGCGAATACTTGCCCGTTGAATCGAGCAATACCATGATCAGCTTGCGGCCTGACAACTGCGCCTGCATCACGAGGCATCGGCCTGCTTCCGCGATATAGCCGGTCTTCTGCACGCCGATGTCCCATTCTCCGCTGCGAATCAGCCCATTCGTATTGCGGAACTGCAGGCTGCGCGCTCCGATCGCCACGGCGTATTCCGGCGAGGTGGAGAGTTGTCTGATGAGGGGATGCTTGTCCACTTCCTTGACCAGCGCCGCGAGGTCGGTGGCGCTAGACTGGTTCTGGCTCGACAAGCCGGTGGGTTCGACGTAGCGGGTGTCCTTCATGCCCAGCGACTGAGCCTTGAGGTTCATCGCCGCGACGAATGCGTTCAGACCGCCCGGATAGTGGCGACCGAGCGCATTCGCGGCACGGTTCTCGCTGGCCATCAGCGCCAAATGCAGCATCTGTTCGCGAGTCAAGCGCGTGCCAACCTGCAACCGTGAGTGGCTTCCTTTTTCGGTATCGATGTCTTCGCTGCCGATGGTCAGCACCTCGCCGAGCGGCTGCTGGGCTTCGGTAACCACCAATGCCGTCATCAACTTGGTGATCGACGCGATTGGCAACACGGCCTGCGGATTCTTGCTGAAGAGGACCTCGTTGGTGTCTTGGTCAAGCACCAGCGCAACGCTTGACTTCAGGTCCAGCGGGTCGTCGGTGCCGCGCAGGCCATAGGCTTGTCCAAACGAAGGACGGACCGGGTCGGCACGCAACCGCTGTGCCTTCAGGTTCGCCTTCTTCTTCGTGGCAACCTGACTCTTGGCCGCCCTGGGTTTGGCCAGCGCATCGTGCTGCACGACGACCAGCGCAGCCAGCGCCAGCAGCCAAGGCACCAATCGCATAGAGGATCTCTTCTTCTGGGACAACAGAAACCCCTGATGACTTTCTCACCCGAGTGTAGGTGACATAGAAAAACCACGCAATACAAAGACTTGCGTGGTTTTCCTCAAGTCGATCCTGGGATTTCCCCCAGGTTGTGAAGGATTCCCGACTCAGCCTTGCGCGGCCACCCGCTCGGCATTGCTGCGCAGTTTGTTCAACGCCGCGAGGTAGGCCTTCGCCGAAGCGACCACGATGTCCGGGTCGGCGCCAACGCCATTGACGATCCGTCCCCCTTGCTGCAGCCGCACCGTGACCTCGCCCTGGGATTCTGTGCTGCCGCTGGTGATGGCATTGACAGAGTAGAGCAGCAACTCGGCGCCGCTCTTCACTTTCGATTCGATGGCTTTCAGGCTCGCGTCGACCGGCCCGTTGCCGTCGCTTTCGGCGTGGAACTCACTGCTGCCGATCGCAAAGGCCACGCTGGCGTGAGGCCGTTCGCCCGTCTCCGACCGCTGCGCCAGCGCGAGCAGGCGGTAATGCTCCTGCTCGTGCGTGACGCTCTCGTCGCCGACCAATGCAATGATGTCTTCATCGAAGATCTCGCTCTTGCGATCGGCCAGCTCCTTGAACTTGGCGAACGCAGCATTGACGTCGGCCTCGGACTCGAGTTGGATGCCCAGATCCTTCAGCCGCTGCTTGAATGCATTTCGGCCCGAAAGCTTGCCGAGGACGATCTTGTTGGCCGCCCAACCAACGTCCTCAGCGCGCATGATTTCGTAGGTGTCACGGGCCTTCAGCACGCCGTCCTGGTGGATGCCCGAGGCGTGGGCGAAGGCATTCGCGCCAACCACCGCCTTGTTGGGCTGCACGACAAAACCGGTGGTCTGGCTGACCATGCGCGAAGCCGGCACGATCTGGCTGGTGTCGATGCCCAGCTCCAGGCCGAAGTAGTCGCGTCTCGTGCGCACGGCCATCACCACTTCCTCGAGGGAGCAGTTGCCGGCGCGCTCGCCCAACCCATTGATCGTGCATTCGATCTGACGCGCGCCGCCGATCTTGACGCCCGCCAACGAGTTGGCGACCGCCAAGCCAAGATCGTTATGGCAATGCACCGACCAGATCGCCTTGTCCGAGTTGGGAATCCTCTCGCGCAGCGTGCGGATGAAGTCGCCGTACAACTCGGGAATCGCATAGCCCACGGTGTCGGGAATATTCAGCGTCGTGGCTCCTTCGTCGATCGCAGCCTCCAGCACGCGGCAGAGGAAATCGACGTCGGAGCGGTAGCCGTCTTCTGGGCTGAACTCGATGTCGCCACACAGATTGCGCGCAAAACGCACCGCCAGCTTCGCCTGCTCAAAGACCTGATCGGGCGTCATGCGCAGCTTCTTTTCCATGTGCAACGCGCTGGTGGCGATGAACGTGTGGATCCGCGATCGAGCCGCACCGCGGAGCGCGTCGGCTGCACGCGAAATGTCGCGGTCATTGGCGCGCGCCAGCGAACAAACCGTCGAATCCTTGATCGCCTCGGCGATCGCCTTCACCGCCTCGAAGTCGCCATTGCTCGATGCCGCGAAGCCTGCCTCGATGACATCCACACGCAGCCGTTCCAGTTGCCGCGCGATACGCAGCTTCTCGTCCCTCGTCATCGAGGCGCCAGGAGACTGCTCGCCGTCGCGCAAGGTGGTGTCGAAGATGATCAGCTTGTCGTTGGTCATGGCTTGGCTTTCATAGAGAGAAAAGCAAACGGCCCGCTGGCTGGGAAGCTCGCGGGCCGTCGATGGGCAGGAACACAGGCATGCAATCGATCAGCGCGCGGGCAGCACTCCTAGAAGCAGTAGCAGCGTGACGGGATGGATCGACATGGGCCGAAATGTAGCACGGTGCACTCAGCGGTGCAGGCCGGCCTCCTCGGGTTCGTCGGTAGACGTTGCGATCACGCTGACTGGCCTGCCCTTGGCCTTCTTGTAGGCGTAGACCACGTAGCCCGACACGCCATAGAGGCAGAACAGCGCAAACAGGACGATCGGCGGATGGATGTTGATCACCGCAATGGCCAGCGCGATCGCGACGATGACGACGAATGGAACCGTGCGCGGCCCGCCCACCACCTTGAAGCTGTAGAACGGCGCGTTGGTCACCATCGACAAGCCCGCATACATGGTCATCGCAAAGGCCGTCCATGCAAGCCAATCGATACGCGACACGCCTTTGAAGCCGGCGTCGTCCATGACCCAGATCAGACCCATCACCAACGCTGCGGCGGCCGGACTCGGCAGGCCCTGGAAAAAACGCTTGTCGACCACACCAATGTTGACGTTGAAGCGGGCCAGGCGCAAAGCCGCCGCGGCGCAATAGACAAAGGCGGCCATCCAGCCGAATCGGCCGAGCCCCTGGAGTGCCCATACGTAGACGATCAGTGCCGGCGCCAGGCCGAAACTCACCATGTCGCACAGGCTGTCCATCTGCTCGCCGAACGCGCTTTGCGAGTTCGTCATGCGCGCGACGCGCCCATCCAGACTGTCCAGCACTGCGGCGCAGAAGATCCCGATCGCCGCGGCCTCGAAGCGACCGTTCATCGCCATCACAATGGCATAGAAACTGGCGAACAGTGCCGCCAGCGAGATCGCGTTGGGCAGGATGTACAAACCCTTGCGCCTCGGCCGCGGCGGCTCTTCTGCCACCGCCACCGAGGCGTCAGGGTTGTCGCGCGGATCAGCTGTCATCGACGCGAGGATAGCGCGTCAGTTGCGGCTCTTGTCCACGAGTTTGTTGGCCTTGATCCACGGCATCATCGCGCGCAACTTCTCGCCCACGACCTCGATCTGGTGATCCGCAGTGAGGCGGCGACGCGACAGCAGGGTCGGCGCACCGGCGCGGTTCTCGAGGATGAAGCTCTTTGCGTATTCGCCGGTCTGGATGTCCTTGAGCACTTGGCGCATCACGTTCTTCGTCTCGTCGCTGACGATCCGGGGCCCGGTCACGTATTCGCCGTATTCGGCATTGTTCGAGATCGAGTAGTTCATGTTGGCGATGCCGCCTTCGTAGATCAGGTCGACGATCAGCTTCAGCTCGTGCAGACACTCGAAGTACGCCATCTCGGGCGCATAGCCAGCCTCGACCAGCGTCTCGAAACCCGCCTTGATCAGCTCGACCGTGCCGCCGCACAGCACCGCCTGCTCGCCGAACAGGTCGGTCTCGGTCTCTTCGCGGAAGTTGGTTTCGATGATGCCGGCCTTGCCGCCCCCATTGGCCACCGCGTACGACAGCGCCAGGTCGCGGGCTTTGCCGCTCTTGTCGGCGTGCACGGCGATCAGGTGCGGCACACCGCCCCCCTGCGTATAGGTGTTGCGCACGGTGTGGCCCGGCGCCTTGGGGGCGACCATCCACACGTCCAGATCGTCGCGCGGCACCACTTGACCGTAGTGCACGTTGAAGCCGTGCGCGAAGGCCAGCGACGCGCCTCGCTTGATGTTTGGCGCGATGTCGTTGGCGTACACGGCGGCGATCTGCTCGTCGGGCAGCAACACCATCACCACGTCGGCACTCTTCACAGCGTCGGCCACCTCGGCCACCTTCAACCCGGCCTTCTCGACCTTGGCCCAGGAAGCCCCGCCCCGACGCAGGCCCACGGTGACCTTGATGCCGCTGTCGTTCAGGTTCTGGGCATGGGCATGGCCCTGCGAACCGTAGCCGATGATCGCCACCTGCTTGCCCTTGATCAGGCTGAGATCGGCGTCCTTGTCGTAATAGACCTTCATGGATTTCTCTCCGTCAAAAAATCAAACTCTGAGGATGCGCTCGCCACGCCCGATGCCGCTGGCACCGGTGCGTACCGTTTCCAGAATCGCGCCGCGATCGATGGCGACCAAGAATGCGTCAAGCTTGGCACCATCGCCCGTCAGCTCGATGGTGTAGCTCTTGTCGGTGACGTCGATGATGCGCCCGCGAAAGATGTCGGCCATGCGCGTCATCTCTTCGCGCTCCTTGCCCACGGCGCGCACCTTCACCAGCATCAGCTCACGCTCGGTGAAGCTGCCTTCCGTCAGGTCGACCACCTTCACCACCTCGATCAACCGATTCAAGTGCTTGGTGATCTGCTCGATCACCTCGTCGCTGCCGGTCGTGACGATGGTCATGCGCGAGAGCGAGGCATCCTCGGTCGGCGCCACGGTCAGGCTCTCGATGTTGTAGCCGCGCGCGGAAAAGAGTGCCACCACGCGCGAGAGGGCACCCGGCTCGTTCTCGAGCAGCAGCGCAATGATGTGTTTCATGTCGTTCGTCCTGGCGCGCTCTTCACTGGAGCCGACGGTGATCGGCGATGCTTGGCCACGCGGTTCGATGCGGTTGGAAATGAATGTCCGGGCTGGAAAGCGTCTGCAGCACGAGCCGCCTGCGGCACGGTAATTCCGCCAACAGCCGTTGCCTGGGTCCGCCCTACAGGTCTTCGGACCCTAGCAACATCTCGGAGATGCCTTGACCGGCCTTGACCATCGGCCAGACGTTCTCGGTCGGATCGGTTCGGATGTCGAGGAACACCGTGCGGTCCTTGAGGCGAATCGCCTCGCGAAGTGCAGCCTCGACGTCGCCGGGCTTCTCGACCAGCAAGCCGACGTGGCCGTAGGCCTCGGCGAGCTTGACGAAGTCGGGCAGTGCGTCCATGTAGCTGTGCGAATAGCGGCCCTCGTAGTCGAGTTCCTGCCACTGCCGCACCATGCCGAGGTAACGGTTGTTCAGCGACACGATCTTCACCGGCGTCTTGTACTGCTGGCAGGTCGACAGTTCCTGGATGCACATCTGGATCGAGCCCTCGCCAGTGATGCAGAACACGTCCGCGTCCGGCTTGGCCAGCTTGATGCCCATCGCATACGGCAGCCCGACACCCATCGTGCCGAGGCCCCCAGAGTTGATCCAGCGGCGTGGCTGCTCGAATCGGTAGAACTGCGCCGCCCACATCTGGTGCTGCCCGACGTCGCTGGTGATGTAGGTATCGCGATCCTTCGTGAGCTGCCAAAGCGTGTCGACCACTTGCTGTGGCTTGATGACCTCGCTGCTCTTGCGGTAGGCCAGGCAGTCGCGTTTTCGCCACTCATTGATCTGCGCCCACCACGCATTGAGTGCCTCCTTGCCCGGACGCGCCTGCGCTTCCTTGACCTGGGCGATCAACTCCTGCAGCACATCCTTCACGTCGCCGACGATCGGGATATCCACCTTGACGCGCTTGGAGATGCTCGAAGGGTCGATGTCGACATGAACGATCTTGCGCTCTACAGAAGCGAAGTGCTTGGGATTGCCGATCACGCGGTCATCGAAACGCGCACCCACCGCCAGCAGCACGTCGCAGTGCTGCATCGTCATGTTCGCCTCGTAGGTGCCATGCATCCCCAGCATGCCGAGGAACTGCGGATCGCTGGCAGCAATCGCGCCAAGCCCCATTAGCGTGTTGGTACAGGGGTAGACGAGCAGGTGCACCAGCTCTCGCAACTCGGCCGAGGCCTCACCGAGGATCACGCCTCCGCCGGTGTAGATGTACGGGCGCTTGGCGGCAAGCAGCAGTTGCACCGCCTTGCGGATCTGGCCGCCATGGCCCTTCTTGACCGGGTTGTACGATCGCATCTCGATGCGATCGGGGTAGTGGAATGGTGCGGTCTTCAGCGACACATCTTTGGGCACGTCCACCACCACGGGGCCGGGGCGCCCGGTGCGTGCGATGTGGAACGCCTTCTTGATGGTCAACGCCAGGTCGCGCACGTCCTTGACCAAGAAGTTGTGTTTCACGATCGGCCGAGTGATGCCGACGGTGTCGCACTCCTGGAAGGCATCCAGGCCGATCGCCGGCGTCGGCACTTGCCCGGTGATGATCACCATCGGGATCGAGTCCATGTACGCGGTCGCAATGCCGGTGACGGCATTGGTCACTCCCGGACCCGATGTCACTAGTGCCACGCCGACCTCGCCGGTGGCACGTGCGTAGCCGTCGGCGGCGTGGATGGCGGCCTGTTCATGGCGCACCAGTACGTGCTCGATCGTGTCCTGCTTGTACAGGGCATCGTAGATGTAGAGCACGGCGCCGCCAGGGTAGCCCCAAAGGTACCTGACGCCCTCAGCTTGCAGGCAGCGGACGAGAATCTCTGAGCCGTTCGGCTCGCGTGCTGGGGAATTGGGGGGAGAAGCAGGCTGTGCCGATGCGGCACGCTTGACTTCCGCGGCAGACATGTCCATCTTGAACCTCTGTGAATTTCTCTAACGAAAATCCATCGGTGCCCCTCCTCGCGCCCTCGTGAGGCGGATGTGGAACCTGCGCGGTCAGAAACTGGACGCCCGGGTCGGGCCGCCCAACTGAGACCTGAATAGCGTTGTGCGAAGCAGCATTATTACATCACCAGTCGGCTGCGGCGGCGGCATACGGCGTCCCTGCTGGGCAGTGACATAATCCGCCGCGCTCCCACGCCGGGGGCCCTGCGTCTCTGCCGCCTTGGCCACCGACAACGAACTCTCAGACTTTCTCAAGAGCGTCGAGAAACGTGCCTTCAAACGCACTGCCTACACGGTGCGCAATGACGAGGCCGCGTTGGATATCGTGCAGGACGCCATGATCCGGCTGGCCGAGAAGTACGCCGACCGGCCCGCCGCCGAGCTTCCGCTGGTGTTCCAGCGGATACTGTCCAACGCTACGATGGACTGGTTTCGGCGTCAGAAGGTGCGCAATGCGCTGATCGTGAACCTTTCCGAGTTCGAGGGCGCTGACGATGATGGCGGCGATTTCGACCTGCTCGAATTGCTTGACACCTCCGCCGGATCGGTCGCGACGGAAAGTGCCGCGGACTCCGTCGGTCGCATGCAGACCCTGCAACTCATCGAGGACGAGGTGGCCCGATTGCCGAGACGTCAACGGGAAGCATTCTTGCTTCGTTACTGGGAAGAATTGGATGTTGCAGAAACAGCATCGGTCATGGGCTGCTCGGAAGGCAGTGTGAAAACGCACTGTTCCCGGGCCGTACATGCATTGGCATTGGCACTGCGCGCCAAAGGGATTTCGACATGAAGAATCAAAGATTGACGTCGCCGGATGTGTCGCGATCCGCTGAGGCGATGCAGACTCGGTTTGCCCTCCGCATCACTGCCAGCCTGTCGGAACTGCAAGTTGGCGGTCTGGGGCCGGATGTTGATGAGCGCCTGCGCTTTGCGCGCGAGCAGGCGTTACTGCGCGCACGCGCGGTTCGCCCGACTCGCTTGGCTGCTTCGGCGGGCGTGGCACAGAGTGGCGGCACGATGGCACTCGGCCCTGGCGACGGGTCCGATGTCACGCCGTGGTGGCTGCGCCTTGGCGCGTTGGTTCCGTTGGCCGTGCTCCTGGCAGGCTTGGTGCTGATCGACAGCCAGTACAGCCGTGCACAAATCGAAGCTGCCGCCGAACTCGACGCGGCCATCCTGTCCGATGACCTGCCGCCGGAAGCCTACCGCGACCAGGGATTCGTTGAATTCCTCAAGACGTCGCGGCCGTGACTCCTCTTGCCACCCCGCCGCTCAGAGTGTTTCTGCACGGCCTCCGCACCGCAGGGGTGCTCTGCGCGCTGGGGTTCGCCGGGTTGGCCGGGGCCCAAGGCGTCGCCGGGTCAGGTCCGGTGGCTTGGAACAGCCTGAGTCAGGCGCAGAAGAGCGTTCTCACGCCGCTTGAACGCGACTGGCGCGCGATCAGTCCGGATCAGCAACAGAAATGGGTCGAGGTGGCCAATCGTTTCCCGGCCATGCCGGCCGAAGAGCGTAGCCGCGTCCAGCAGCGCATTGCCGAGTGGTCGCGCCTGTCGCCCAAGGAACGTGGCCAGGCCCGCCTCAACTTCCAGGAGTCACGCCAGCTCAGTCCGCAAGAAAGACAGCAGCAATGGGAGGCCTACCTGGCGCTCCCGCCCGAACAGCGTCGGGAACTGGCCGAGCGCATGCGGCCCGGTAGCGCGAGCACGCGCAGTGGCATCGCCGGCGATGCGAGCATCAAGTCGAGCGTCGTGCGTGTGCCTGGCTCACCGCCCGCGCGACCGGTGAGCCCGACGGTCGTGCAGCGCGGTGCCGGTGCGACCACCAACCTGGTCTCCAAGCCAGCGGCGCCGCCTCTGCACCAGCAAGCCGGGTTGCCCAAGGTCGCGGCGACGCCCGGCTTTGTCGACCGTGCGACCCTGTTGCCGCAGCGCGGCGCACAGGGTGCAGCAGCAGTTGCACCGGTGGCCGCCGACGACAAATCCAAAGCCAAGTGACCGTGCCCGTCGCACCGTGCGATGGCGCTTCGGCGCCCAGCCTGACTCGACGCATGGCCGCCTTCGTGTACGAAGGCATCTTGCTGTTCGGCGTGCTGACGATTGCGGGCTATCTTTACTCGTCGTTGACCCAGCAGCGGCACGCACTGCATGGGCTGGCCGGGCTGCAGCTCTTTCTCTTCGTCGTGCTGGC
>Ga0102851_10002545_pt1 | contig 11020 bp, 9 predicted proteins | sample Mud3Dept3metaG_FD_79558 | JGI IMG/M metagenome (GOLD analysis project Ga0102851, IMG submission 79558) | Freshwater wetland microbial communities from Ohio, USA, analyzing the effect of biotic and abiotic controls - Mud 3 Core 4 Depth 3... | ecosystem: Environmental > Aquatic > Freshwater >...
GACACAATCTGCCGCCAGCACGCCCAGACCGCCGCCGTTGCTCACGATCGCCACGCGATCGCCGCGCAGCGGACGCGCGCGGGCGAGCGTCTCCGCGGCGTCGAAGAGTTCGTCGATGCGGCCCACGCGCACGATGCCGGCGCGACGCAATGCGGCGTCGCAGACGTCGTCGACGCCGGCCAGCGCGCCGGTATGGGAGGTGGCGGCGCGCGCGCCCTCGGCAAAGCGTCCGGCCTTGATCGCGATCACCGGCTTGTTGCGCGCCGCCGCCCGCGCCGCGGACAGGAACTTGCGCGCGCGGCCGACGGACTCGAGGTACAGCAGGATCGCGCGCGTGCCGGGATCGGCGCCGAGCCAGTCGAGCAGATCGGCGACATCGACGTCGGCCGAGTCGCCGAGCGAGACGAAGTGCGAGAAGCCGATCTGCGAGCCGGATGCCCAGTCGAGCGCGACGGTGCAGACGGCGCCCGACTGCGAGACGAACGCGAGATCGCCGGGCAGCGCGTCGATGTTGGCGAACGTCGCGTTGAGCCCGATGCCCGGCACGCCGAGGCCGAGGCAGTTCGGTCCGAGCACGCGCAGCCCGTGGGGCCGAGCGGTTTCGAGCATGCGCTGTTCGAGCGAGACGCCCGTGGCGTCGCGGAGCTGCGCCAGCCCGGCGGAGAGCACCACCGCGGCGCGCGTGCCGGCGGCGCCGAGTTCAGCGACGAGGCCGGGAACCGTCGCGGCCGGCGTGCAGATCACCGCGAGATCCGCCGGCGCGGGGAGACTCTTCACGTTCGGGTACGCGAGGACACCCGCGAGCGCCTGGTGCTTCGGATTCACCGGCATCACCGGGCCCGCGAAGCCCCCGCGTAGCAGATTGCGCAGGACCACCCCGCCCACCGAGTTGGGCCGATCCGAAGCTCCGACGACCGCGATGCCCCGCGGCCTCAGAAGCGCATCGAAATTCCGAACGCTCACCGCGACACCCTCACCCGATCCCACCTCCCGAGCAACCCCAAGCGAGGAGCCGGGCGTCAAGTTGTCAAGTTATTGGGCTTCCATGAGGAGAATGAGCACCCAATAACCTGACAAGGAGAAAACCTGACGCCCGGCACCGGTGGGGGGGTGCAGGCTCGTTGCTGCAGGTGCAGTTGGGAAGCTGCACCGATGCGGGTGCGACGACTGCGAAACGCGTTCTCCGCTCATTTCATCGCGGCACGGCCCTTGCTATTCGGGTGGGGCATGTTCTGCGGCGACTCATTCGAGCCGGTCGGAAGAGGCGGGAGGGTTGCGATGAGCGCGCACCGCGAGGAACGCCAGCGACGCCGCGACCTGCGCCGCCAGCTCCGCGACGAGCTGCGCTCCTCGGGCGAAGACGTCGCGCAGTGGGCGCTCGACCAGGCGCGCGACAAGCTGCAGAAGCACAAGCGCACGCTGACGCCCGAAGAGCGCGCGCTGAAGGAAGCGCACAGGGCCGTCGCGCGGCGGCTGGGCTTCTTCGCACACGTGATCCCCTACGCGATCGTGAATCTCGGCATCCTGGTGACCGCCGGGTTCCGGCCGGCGGTCACGGTGGCCATCTTTTGGGGCATTGGCCTCGCCTGTCATGGCTTCTTCGCGCTACTCGTGCCCGACCTTCGCAAGCGCTGGACCGAAGACGAGTTGCGCCACCGCATGCCCGAAGAGGTGTCGCGCAACCGGCGCGAGCTGGAAGGTCGCCACGCGCGCAACCTCGAGCACCTCTCGGCTTCGATCGCCCATGAGATCCGCAATCCGATCACCGCCGCCAAGAGCCTGCTCCAGCAGATGGGCGAGGATCCGCACTCGCACGAGAACGTCGAGTACGCGCACGTCGCCCTCCAGGAGTTGGAGCGCGTCGAGCGCTCGATCTCTCACCTGCTCCGCTACGCGCGCGACGAAGAGCTGCGGCCGAAGGAATTGCGCCTCTCCGAGATCGTGCACTCGGGCCTCGAAACGCTGCGCGAGCGCATCGACCGCTCGGGCGTCGAGCTGCGCATCGACGTCGATGAAGCCGGCGCGCTGGTCGGCGACCCCGAGAAGCTTCGCCGCGTCGTGATCAATCTCGTCGGCAATGCGCTCGACGCCCTCAACGGCGGCCGCACCGCGTCGCCGCTCGTCGAGATCGAGGCGGGCGAGAACCTGGCCGGCACCGAAGTGTGGCTGCGCGTGCGCGACAATGGGCCGGGCATCGAGCCCGATCGCGTCGAGCAGATCTGGACGCCCTTCCACACCAGCAAGCCAAACGGCACCGGGCTCGGGCTCCCGATCACTCGCAAAGTCGTCGAGTCGCACGGCGGCTCGATCGTGGTGGAGTCGCCTCCCGGCGGCGGCACCGAGTTCCGCATCGTGTTGCCCAAGGCCGGGCTCGCGAGGAACGGCGCGTGAACCCGCGCATCCTCGTCGTCGAGGACGAAGCCGCGATCCGGCTGGCGCTCTCGGGCCTGTTGCGACGCGAGGGCTACGACGTCGAGCAGGCGGAGTCGGGCGAGCCGGCGATCGCGCGGCTGCGCAGCGATGCCTTCGACCTGGTGCTCACCGATCTCGCGCTCGGCGCGGGTCCATCGGGGATGGACGTGCTGCGCGCCGCAAGGGAATTGCAGCCCGAGACGCCGGTCGTGATGATCACCGCGCACGGCTCCGAGAAGATCGCCGTCGAGGCGATGAAGGCCGGTGCCTCGGACTACGTGCCCAAGCCGTTCGACAACGACGAGATCCGACTGGTACTGCGGCGCGCGCTCGAGCGCACCCGCCTCGAGCGCGAGAACCGCATCCTGCGGGAGCGCATCGACCGCGACTGGCGCTTCGAGAACCTGATCGGTTCGGGCGCGGCGATGGCGCAGGTCTTCGAGACGGTGCGCAAGGTGGCCGAGACCGATCTCACTGTGCTGGTGCGCGGCGAGAGCGGAACCGGCAAGGAACTGGTGGCGCAGGCGCTGCACCAGCGCTCGTCGCGACGCGCGCGTCCCTTCGTTGCGGTGAACTGCGCGGCGATCAGCCGCGAGCTGGTCGAGAGCGAACTCTTCGGCCACGAGAAGGGCGCCTTCACCGGCGCGGATGCGCGCCGTGTAGGCAAGTTCGAGTCTGCCCACGGCGGCACGATCTTTCTCGACGAGATCGGCGACATGCCGCCCGCGACGCAGGCCAAGGTGCTGCGCGTGTTACAGGAGCGGAAACTCGAACGCGTCGGTGGCAATCGCCCCGTCGAGGTGGACGTGCGCGTCGTCGCCGCCACCCACCGCGACCTCGAGCGCGAAGTGCGCGCCAGCGGCTTCCGCGAGGATCTCTACTACCGGCTGAAGGTCGTCGAAGTGGAGCTGCCCGCGCTGCGCGAGCGTCCTGAAGACATCCCCGCGCTGGTGAACCACTTCCTCGAAGAACTCGCGCGCAGGCTCGGCCGCCCCAAGATGCCGCTCGCGCCTGACGCGCTCGCGCGCCTGGCGCGCCATCCGTGGCCGGGCAACGTGCGCGAGCTGCGCAACGTCGTGGAGCAGGCCGCCGTGCTCACGGCGGGCGACGCCATCCAGGAATCGGACCTGCGCCTGCCGGCGGAGGCCGCAGGCGACACACCGGTGCCTTCATCAGCCGACGCGGCGGGCGAGCAGAAGCGCACCTTCTCCGCGGCGAAACGCGAGGCCGTTGCCGACTTCGAGCGCTCGTATCTGCTCTCGGCGCTGCGCGCCAACGGCGGCAACGTGTCGCGCACCGCCGCTGCGATCGGCATGGTGCGCCAGAGCTTGCAGCAGAAGATCCGCGAGCTGGGCCTGCGGGCCGAACTCGAGTCGGAAGGCCTGCGCGACGCGGACGACGAGTAGTCGCCCACAGCGCGCCGGACGCTCGGGAGGAATGATGCACGCTTCGACTCTGTCTCTGCCGAGACGCGGTTCCCTGGGCCGCATCCGCAACCTGTTCGCGGGTTGGCTCTCGCTCTGGGTGCGCGACCGCGAGCGCGAGAATCCGCGCGCCGTCTACGAACAGGCCATCCAGGGGCGCCTCCGACGCTACGCCGAGTTGAAGGAAGCCGTCGCCGGCATCCTCTACCTGCGCAACAAGCTGGAGGCCGAGATTCGCGAGCGACGCACTGAACTGTCGCGCCTCTCCGCCGACGCGGAGCGCGCACTGCGCCGCGGTGACGAGTCGCTCGCCGTGGCGGTCGTGACACACCGGCACGAGCTGGTCGGCGAACTCGAACGCGCCGAGCAGGAACTCGAAGGCCTGCGCACCGAAGCCGACGCTGCGAAGGAGAACCTGCTGCGCTTCCGCGAGGAGATCCGCACGCTCGAACGCGAGAAGGGCCGCGCGCTCGCGGTGTGGGCCGGCGCGCGCATGCGCCGCCAGGTGCGCGCCGCCATCGAGGGCCTGTCGGTCGATGCCGACGTGCGCGCGCTCGACGGCGTTCGCGAGCACGTCGCGAAGATCGCGACCGAAGCCCATCTCGACGGCGAACTCGCCGCGGGCGGCAGTCTGCGCGTGCGACTCGCCGAGATCCGCGGCGAAGCGCGCCACGAGGCGGCGCGCCGCGAGGTCGAGGCGATGAAACTGCGGCTGCGGCCGGTGTTGCCGGACGCGACGAAGTCGGAGTGGGCGGCTCCCGCTGCATCGCAGTCCGTCGCGGCGTTCGATCCGAGCGATGCACCCGCGCCAGCGGCGGATCGGATCGTCTAGGGAAACGCGCGTGTCGGGCGCCGCCGCTCGCTGACCCACCGCGCGTGTCGATGGGGATCCTGTGCCTCCCGCTAGAATGCGCCGTCATGGCCTACATCGAGATCACCAAGCCGCGCCCGCACGTGAGCGTCGTCACCTTGAACCGTCCCGAGCGCATGAACGCGCTCTCCTTCGAAACCGTGCAGCCCCTGCATGAAGCAGTCCTCGAGGTCGGCGCCGACAACGACACCTGGGCGGTCGTGCTGACCGGCGCCGGCCGCGGCTTCTGCTCGGGTCTCGACCTCGAAGACCACGGCGTCCCGCCCAACATCGCGGGGCTGCCGATGTCGCGCATCGCGACGCGCGCGATGGCGATCTTCGCCGACCTCGTTCCCGCCATGCGCAACATCCCGCAGCCGCTGATCGGTGCGATCAACGGTCCCTCCTACGGCGGTGGTCTCTGTCTCGCGGTCGCGTGCGACATCCGTCTCGCCGCCGAGTCGGCGACCTTCTGCGGCGCAGGCATCAAGAACGGGCTCACCGGCACGGAACTCGGCATCTCGTGGATCCTGCCGCGCATGATCGGCGCCGCGCACGCTTTCGAGCTGATCCTGACCGGGCGCGAAGTGAACGCGCAGGAAGCCGAGCGCATCGGCCTGGTGTCGCGCGTGGTGCCCGGTGCGCAACTGCTCGACGCCGCTCTCGGCACGGCGGAGCAGATCTGCGCGCACAGCCCGCACGGCGTCGCGATGACCAAGCGCGTGCTCTGGTCGAACCTCGAAACCGGCAGCCTGCACGCCGCAATGGACCTCGAAGCGCGCAACCAGCTGCTGGTGCGCATGACCACCAACAACCTCGACGAAGCGATCCGCGCCCGCAAAGAAGGCCGCAAACCCAACTACACCGACTAGCCGTTGACTTGGGGACGTTCCTGCCGTGTTGACTTCATTGAATTCAGGAACGTCCCCAAGTCAACACACCCAACTCGGCAACTGGTCGCGGAGGAGTTTGCCGGTTTCGTTGCGGGGTAGGGACGCGACGAAGTGGAACGCGACTGGCACTTTGAAGCCGGCGAGGCGCGCGCGGCAGAAGCGCTGCAGCGCGTCGGCGCCGATCGCACGCTCCGCGACGATCCACGCGGCCGGCCGCGCGCCGAACTCGGCGTCCGGCACGCCCGCAACCGCCACCTCGCACACCTGCGGGTGCGACGCGAGCACCGCTTCGACCTCCGCGGGGTACACGTTCTCGCCGCCCGAGACGATCAGGTCGCTGCGCCGCGCGAGGACGTGCAGGTCGCCCGCGGCGTCGAGAAGGCCGATGTCGCCGGTATGGAGCCAGCCCCCGGCGAGCGCCCGCGTGGTTTCGTCCGGGCGCCGCCAGTAGCCGCGCATCACCGTTTCGCCCGCGACGAGGATCTCGCCCGGTTCGTCCGGCGCGCAGGGAGCGCCGTCCTCGGTGACGATCCGCAGGCGTGTACCAGGCAGCGGCGCGAGACCCGCGCCGGCCGCTCCGGGCCGGCGCGTCGCGACCTGCGACGCCGCCTCGGTGAGCCCGTAGGTCGTCGCAACCGGGAAGCCGAGGCGCTCGGCGCTCGCGAGCAACTCGACCGGCGCCGCCGCACCGCCCAGCAAGATCGCCCGCAGCGACGCCGGGGCGACTCGCTCGCCGCGCTCGCGCAGCAGCCGGTCGAGCAAGGTCGGGACCAGCGAAGCGAAGGCGACCTCGCCGCTGTCGATCGCCGCAGCGACCGCCGCGGCGTCGAAGCGCTCGTGGAGCACGACGCAGCTCCCATCGATGACAGAGCGCAGCAGCAGCGAGAGTCCGCCCACGTGGAAGAGCGGAAGACATGCCAGCCAGCGATCGCCTTCGCGCACGCCGAGATGGTGCCGCGACGCCTCGGCGCTCGCGCGCAGATTCGACGCGGCGAGCATCACGCCCTTCGGCCGCCCCGTCGTTCCCGAAGTGTAGAGCAGCGCGACGAGTGGATCGCTGCCGGACACCGGCTCGCTCGCGACGTTCCCCGCCACGCTCGCATCCGCGAAGTGCTCGCCGACTTCCACGCAGCCCGGTGGAACCTCGCACCCGGCGCACGCTGCACGCGCCAACGGCGCAAGCGCCTCCCCGTGCAGCAGCAGCCGTGGCTCCGCGTCGCGCAGCAGCTGCGCGATCTCGGGCGGCGCGAGCCGCGTGTTCACCGGGAGCAGCACGGCCCCGCACGCGATTGCGCCGTGCAGCACCTCGACGAAGGCGGGCCCGTTCGCCATCAGCACCGCGACGCGATCGCCCGGTCCCACGCCGAGCGCGCGCAGCCTCTGCGCTGCGCTCCCCGCACGTGCAGCCAGCGCGGCGAATGAGACCTCCCTGCCCTGCCACGTGACGGCCGGCGCTTTCGGCGTGCACTCCGCACGCTCCGCGAGCGCCGCGGCGAACCCGTTCACGCCGCAAGCTCCAGCGACGCGCCGGAGCGACAGCGAGCGAGTGCATCCAGGTCGGGCCTGACGCCGAGACCGGGTTCTGCGGGTACCGCGAGCAGCGCGCCGTCGGGCATGCTCGCGAGGTCACCCGCGAGCAGCGATCCCGTCGCGAGACCCGCCGCGGTCGCTGTGCCCGGCAGCGCCGCTGCGAGCTGCAGCGCGGCCGTGCGGCCGATCGCCGAGTCGAGAAACGATGTGACGACGACCCGGACGCCGCGCGCGCGCGCCAGCTCCGCGATGCGCCACGCGGCGGCGAGACCGCCCAGCGCCGCCGGCTTCAGCACCAGCCAATCCACGGCGTCGGCTTCGAGCAGCGCGCGAACCGACAGCTCGTCGCGTACCGATTCGTCGGCTGCGATCGGCACGGGCGACGCGGAGCGCAGACGCGCCCAGCTCGCCGCGTCGTGCGTCGCGAGCGGTTGCTCGACGAATTCGGGCTTGAAGCGCGCAAAGCTCGCGAGCGCCGCTTCCGCTTCGCGCGCGGCGAAGGCGCCGTTCGCGTCGAGCCGGATGCGTATCGGGCGCGACAACGCGCTGCGAACCGCCGCGATGCGCCGCAGCTCGTGCTCGAGGTCGGCGCTGACCTTGAGTTTCAGCGTGTCGAAGCCAGCGGCGGCGAGGCGCCGCGCGCCGAGCGCCGCCGCCTCCGGCTCGAGTGCGGCGACGAGCGCGCTCGCGCGCACGAACGCTCGGGTCGCGCTACCACCGGCGAGCAGCGAAGCCAACGAGACGCCGGCTTCGCGCGCCGCGAGATCGTGCAGCGCGCAGTCGGCGGCCGCACGCGCCGCGGGCGCGTGCGGCGCTGCTTCGCCGACCCGCGCGAGCGCGGCGCCGAGCTCGCGCACGTCGCAGCCGAGCAACCCCTGCGCGATGGCAGCGAGCGCGCCCTGGCTCTCCTCGAAGCTCTCGAGCCCGAAGCCCGCCAGCGGCATCGCCTCACCGAAGCCGCGCAGCCCGGCGCGCGTTGCAATCTCGAGGAGTGCGCCGTCGCGCGTGGCGATCGCGCCGTGCGCCGTCGCGAGCGGAGCAACCAGCGGCAAGCGGAAGCAGGTAACGCGCGCCGCGCTGATCTTCACGCCGCCAGCCCCAGCGCGAAGAGCGCGCAGAACGCCAGCTCGAGCTTCGCGGTCGAAGCGAGCAGCGGGTTCAGCGCATCCCCGCGCGCGCGTATCACGTCGAGCACCATCAGGATGGCCCACGGCAGCGAGACGAGCGGCGCGAGCGCCGCCGCCGAAGTGCCCCCACCCAGCATGAGCGCGATCGGAATGCAGTACGCGAAGGCGATCAGCGCCGCGTACTCGGCGCGCGCCGCGCGCCGGCCGAAGCGCACCGCGAACGTTCGCTTGCCAGCGTCGCGATCCGTGTCGACGTCGCGCAGGTTGTTGACGACGAGGATCGCGCTCGCGAGCGCCCCCACCGCCAGCGACGCCGCGAACACCATGAACGGTACGCCGCCGGCCTGCACGAAATACGTGCCGCACACGGCGACCACGCCGAAGAACACGAAGACGCCGAGTTCGCCGAGCCCGAGATAACCGAACGGGAATGGTCCGCCCGTGTACGCGAGCGCCGCCGCGATCGCGAGCACGCCGGCCGCGGCAATCGGCCAGCCGCCGATTGCCACCAGATGCAGTCCCGGAACGATCGCCGCGGCGAGCGCCGCGACGACGGCGAGCCGCATCCGCGCCGGCGTGATCCAACCCGATTGCACCGCCCGCGCGGGACCGACGCGCGCAGCGGTGTCGGCGCCGCGTTCGAAGTCGAACAGGTCGTTCGCGAAGTTCGCCGCCACTTGCAGTAGCAGCGCGACGGCCAGCGCCGCCGCGACGGCCGCCGGCCGGAAGCGTCCGTGCGACGCCGCGATCGCGGCGCCGACGCACACCGGCGCGACCGCAGCCGGCAGCGTGCGCGGGCGCGCCGCCAACGCGAAGGCGTAGAGGGCGCTCGGCGCGCGAGCCGGACTCACGGTCGCCATGGGAAGCGCGCAAAATCGGGCTGGCGCTTGGCTAGGAAGGCGTCGCGACCTTCTTGCGCTTCCTCACTCATGTAGAACAGCAGCGTCGCGTTGCCCGCCAGCTCCTGGATGCCCGCCTGGCCGTCGCAATCGGCGTTGAAGGCGGACTTGAGGCAGCGGATCGCGAGCGGCGAGTGACGCAGGATCCGCCGCGCCCACGCGACGCCGGCCGCTTCGAGTTCCCCGAGCGGCACGATCTTGTTCACGAGGCCCATCGCAAGCGCCTCGTGCGCGTCGTACTGCTCGCACAGGTACCAGATCTCGCGCGCCTTCTTCTGGCCGACCACACGCGCGAGATACGAGGCGCCGAAGCCCGCGTCGAACGAGCCGACGCGCGGGCCGGTCTGCCCGAAGCGCGCGTTCTCCGCGGCGATCGTGAGGTCGCAGATCAGGTGGAGCACGTGGCCGCCGCCGATCGCGTAGCCGGCGACCAGTGCGATCACCGGCTTCGGCAGCGACCGGATCACGCGCTGCAGGTCGAGCGCGTTGAGACGCGGCACGCCGTCGTCGCCGACGTACCCCGCGTCGCCCCGCACGCGCTGATCGCCGCCGGAGCAGAAGGCTTCGGTTCCCGCGCCGGTGAACAGCACGACGCCGACCTGCGGGTCTTCGCGCATCCGCGTGAACGCGTCGATCAGCTCGAAGAGCGTGCGCGGGCGAAACGCGTTGTGCACTTCGGGCCGACAGATCGTGATCTTCGCGATGCCGTCCTCGCTGCGCTCGCAGCGGATGTCCTGGTAGCTCTGCACGGTCTTCCAATCGACGGCGCTCATGCGCAATGCTCCTTTACTGCGATCGTGGCTTGCGGGGGTTGGGTTGCAGCCTCGGCGTCCGCCTCGGCGAAAAAGGCTCGGGCGATCGGCGCGAACGCGCGCGGGTTCTCGAGATGCGCGGCGTGCCCCGCGGCGGGCACGACCGCGAGCCGCGCGCGCGGCAGTCGCTGGACGAGATCCCGCGCGACGCTTGCGAAACGCGCGTCCTCGGCGCCCACCACGAGCAGCACCGGCAGCAGCATGCGGGGCAGCAGCGCTTGCAGCGGCGGCTGTGCTCCCGCGCCGATCGCGCGCAGACTCGCGGCCAGACCGTGCGCGCGATTGGCGAGGCGTTCGGCGCGCGCGGCAGCGAGCGCCTCGGCGCCGAGGCGGCGCTGGCTCGCGAAGAGCGGCAGCGCCATCCAATGCTCGACGAAGGCGGGAACGCCGTCGCGCTCGATCCGCTCGGCCAGGCGCTCGTCGTCACGCGCACGTGCCGCGCGCTCGACGGGATCCTCGAAGCCGGCGCGCGCGCCGACCAGCAGCGCCGATGCGACGCGCTCGGGATGCAAGGCCGCCAGCGCGAGCGCGATGCGACCGCCCATCGAGTAGCCGAGCAGATGGGCGCGCGGAATCGCGAGCGCATCGAGGACGCCGGCGAGCTGTGCGGTGCAACGCTCCATCGCGTATGCGGCGATCTCGCGCGGCGCGTCGCTGCGGCCGTGCCCGAGCAGGTCGACACGCACGACGCGATGACGATCCGCGAGTGCCGTCGCGACGCCCGCCATGCTGGCGCTCGAACCGGTGAATCCGTGCAGCAGGAGCAGCGGCGAACCGGCGCCCTGCTCGACGACGTGCAACGAGACGCCGTCGCAGGCGATCCGCCGCGCGCGTTCGCGCGTCGCGCCCGTCACGCCGCCTGCTCCGCGCGCGCCACCGCGCGGCTCACGGCGGCTTCGAGGCGGCGGCGCGCCGCGACGTCGAGCGCGCGATCGAGTGGCACCTCGATCACGTGCAGATGCGGCGAGCCCAGCGACTCCGAGAGCGCCGCATGCAGCGCATCGATCGTGGCGACGCGCGTCGCGTGCGCGCCGAAACCCCGGGCGACACTCGCGAGGTCGAGCCCGTGCGGC
>Ga0102851_10002546_pt1 | contig 11018 bp, 10 predicted proteins | sample Mud3Dept3metaG_FD_79558 | JGI IMG/M metagenome (GOLD analysis project Ga0102851, IMG submission 79558) | Freshwater wetland microbial communities from Ohio, USA, analyzing the effect of biotic and abiotic controls - Mud 3 Core 4 Depth 3... | ecosystem: Environmental > Aquatic > Freshwater >...
CCCAGGAACTCCTTGGTCCGGAAATCGATCCCCTTGCCCTTCGCGTATGCCTGGGCCGCCAGGATCTCCTTTTCCTGCTTCGGGTGCAGAACGCCCCAGATGCCGATGCTGTAGCCGGCGTCCTGCATGCGCAGGACCTTCTGGACCAGCGGCTCGAGCTTCATGGTCTCCGGGTGGTAGCTCACCCGGATGGAGGCGTAGGGCGCCTTCCGCTTGATCCGCTCCGGGTCCACGTTCTTCATGAACTTCTCGATGTCGAACTGGAGATTCGTCAGAATATCGATGTTCAGGTCCCGCTTCACGTTGTTCAGGATGTAGTGGAAGTCGGGATGCAGGCTCGGCTCGCCTCCCTGGAGCGTCAGCGGCAGGTCATCGCGCGAAACGATCCTGTTCAGTCCGCGCACCCAGTCCGCGCCCGACAGCCGGTTCTTCTCGAGGTGGCCGGTCTCGAACTTGTTGATGCAGTAGCTGCACCGCAGGTTGCAGGCGAGGGTCAGGAACGCGGCGATGTAGTTGTGGGTCTCCGGAATGATTATCGGCTTCATGGCGTTCATCTCCCCCAGACAAGGGAATCGGTAAGGTCAAGGGCGTACATCCCCATGGCGGAATGGACGCTTTGCGGCGGCGCGCTCAGCATGTTCGCCCGCTGCAGCAGCCGCACGACCTCCTCGATGGCCGCCTGCTCTTTCGCGATCACGATCGGCGAGAAGGGTTCGGGGCTCTTCCGCACCATGGTGATCAGGTCGTTCGCAACCTTCTCCGCATCGTTGAAGCACAGGATCGGCCTGCTGCCGGCATAATACTCCGTCAGCGGCAGGATCTGGGGATACCCCGGAACATAGGTGGGGTCCCAGTAGACGTCGAACCCGCCAAGATCGAAATAGACCGGCTCGTACCGCGTCTTAAGCTTGGTCAGCTGCTGCGCGAAAGCGATGTCCTGCATGCCCCGTTTCTGGAGATCGTAGATCGGAACGTATTCCGAGAACGCGTGGTGATACCAGAACACCGTTCCCAGCACACCGGAGATGACGAGGTACGGGACCGCGATGCGGAGCCGCGGCGCAGGCGTTCCGTCCTCCGTCCCGTGGAGGCTCCGCGTGAAGGTCTTGAGCACGGACCAGAAGAACCCTCCCGCCGCAAGCGCGGCAAAGGGGATCATCTGACGGGCCTCATAGGGCATACGCGCAGCATGGGGAAGAACCAGCACGAACGCCAGACCGCACAGGAACAGCACCCCGAGGAGCCCTGCCGAGGGCATTTCCGGGTCCCCCCGCCGGAGGAATAGGAGGTAGGCGCCGTACGCCGCCAGAACGGCAACGAGCAGCGGTGTCGGCTCGTAGAGATTCGTGAAGAGGATGAAGATGGAGGTGATGATCACGCCCAGCCTGCCCTGGCCCACATTGTATCCCTGGTCAGCCCCGTGCTTCAGCAGGAAGGCATCCTTGATGTCGATGAATGCGTCGCTCCATCCGAGATACCACACGTTCTGCAGGAACTGGAGCCCGTGCGCCGACAGGGGGGCCAGCGCGAAGACCAGGTACGTCCTCCAGCGGAACCCCCGTTTCTCCAGGAGATCCCACCCGATCAGCCATGCGTAGATGAAAAAGACCGAGTCGAATGACGTGAGGGAGAGGAGGAACTCCATCACCCATGCAGCGATCATCCATCGTTTCTGGAGCTCCGGCCGTTCGGCGCGGGTGGCAAGGACCACGGCGAGCATGAAACCGAACCGCAGCAGGTCGTCGATGGGCTGGTTGGCCAGGCTGTCCGCGTAGCCGATGAAGGGGATGGACAGCGTATAGAACAGGACCGCCAGGAAGGAGACGCGCGGGCTCGTGATCCGCGCGAAGACCAGGTACATCAGGACCAGGGCGCCCATGGAGAACAGGAGAGACAGCATCCGGACCGAGAACAGGCTGTCCAGGCCGATCCGGAACAGGGCGGCGTAGGGAATGAGGTACCCGGCGGGATAGTGCGTGTACCAGAGACGCGGCCCCACACGCGGGGAGCTCCCGGGGCAGGTGCCGTGGGCATGGTGGCGCAGTTCCGGGTCGTCGAACAGCTCGATGACCTTGGCGTAGCCCTGGGGCTTGAACAGGAAATAGTTCCTGAACCACCCGCCCTCTTCCCACTGCCGGAGCGACAGCATGGTCTGGGCGTCGCCGAAACCCCAATCGCTCCATCGGTACTGGTCCGCAGCCTGCACCGCGAGCGCGACCAGCGCGACCGCCAGAACAACGGCCATAGCCAGGTGCCAGGGGTCGATCCGCTTGAACCACTGACCGACACGTTCGAATTTCATAATCGTTTATGAGCTCCTGTCAGGCGTCGAAGCGACTGCTGCTACCCCGGTGCCAGACCCAATCTCCGCGAAGATGACCTCTCCGCGAGGACCGCAACCGAAAAACTTACGAATAATAACCCACTCATCGGGCAAATTCAACTTTAAATTACAAGCATTTATAGGCATTGAGCTGGCAAGCAGCCGGCGGAGCTTCGCGATGTCGTGGCGCCGACAGCCGGCGGATGTTCGTGTTCGATGGGATCCTGTGGGCATGCATGAAACGAGAGGGGCGGGTGGAGAGGCCCCCCAAGCGGCGGCCGTTCAGCACGATCGCCTGTCCCTCATTGTGAACTAATGCCGGCAGGTATTGACGTAGACAGTGACCGAGAGCGCGGGACGTATGATGACGAGCAGTGTCTCTCTCTTTTTCTCCTGCTGCTGCATCCCCCGGACCATATCGCGCCTCATCAGATGAAATTGATATGCATCGGCGGGAGCTGCTTGTTCCGGCGGGGCATGGTCTTGTTTTGTTTCAGCTCCCACAGGTACTCGTTCACCTTGTGCTGGAGGCAGAGAGAACCGCACATGGTCCGGGCATCGAACTTCTCGGAGGCGATGAGGTTGATCACTTCCCAGTAGCGTTCGCTCTTCCAGAGCTCCTTGAAGGACGTCTCGGCGATATTGCCGATGTGGTACTTCTTGTACTTGCTGTTGAACAGCATGCCGCAGGGCGCCACGAGTCCGGAACCCGAGAACTGCATGATGAACGGCGGGCCATAGCAGCGCGAATAGCACCGCTTGCCGCCCGAGAGGATCTTGGACCACTTGGCCCGGACGAGGTAGTCGGGCGAGGAGAGCTCTTCGGCCTCCTTCAGGACGTCCACCATGACCTCGTAGCGCGAGTAGTCGACGCCGAGGCTCGCGTTCTCGTCATCGCTGCAGTGCTTGATCACCAGGTAGTCCACGCCCAGCTCCCTGCCGAGCTTCGCCAGCGGGATGATCTGGTCCTCGAACTGCGGCAGCAGCACCATCTGGAGCCCCAGCGTGACCGGAAGCCGCTTCGCCTTCTTGATCGCCACGGCCTTCCGTATGGTGCCCATGACCTTGTCATAGCAGGCCGGAGCGCAGCCGTGGATCTGGGCATAGCGTTCTCGGTCGGCGGCCGAGATATTGAACCTGAGGTAGGTGAGCGCCGGCAGGATCTCCTCGAGCCGCTCGTCCTTCAGCAGGTAGCCGTTCGTGCCGAGCGCCATGTCGAGCCCGTTCCGTCTACCCCGGAGGATGGCGTCCGTGAGGTGGGGAGAACAGGTGCTCTCGCCGTCGGAGACGAAGCTGATGGCCTTAACCCCGATCTCGGCAGCGTCGTCGAGGAACCGGAAGATGACGTCCTTCGTCATCCGCTTCTCGTCGTTGGCCTGGAGCTGGCCGTAGCAGTACACGCACTTGTAGGTGCAGGCCCGCGTCAGGGCGCAGTCGATGGTGATCGGGGCGATCCGCTCGCCCCGCAGCCACGCCTCGACTCGCTCCCGGTGCCATTCGAGCTTGTGTCCGTCGAGAATGATCTTTTCTTCTGTCTGCTGATCCATGGCCTTATAATACATTCCTGCTTTTAAAAAAAATAGAAAAAAACTGCATCCCCCCGGCAAGACCGCCATTTATAGCGAGTTCGGGTTCATCATTCCCCCCCTGCACCTTATATATCCTCCCAAGAAACACAATTGACGGAACAAATAGCCCGGGTATTCTTAATGCCATAGTAAGCCTTCCTTTTTCAGCTCAGGGAACAACCGTTGAAATCTTGTTCTGCCCGAGCCACCTGCCGATCATACCGCAGCTCCGGCATGCTTCCTGCGGCTGACAAGATCATCGTGAATTGCTCGAACCGGTCACGGTAAATAAGGGGGCATAGACGGACTTCTTTACAGAAAAGCCTGTGGTCAGCGGATACACATATGCAGACCAGGCCAGAAAAACGACCATGATCACTGAGGTAGCCCACAGCGGCCTCTTGAATGAATCGGCGAGCGTTATCGCAGTATAGGACACCGCAAGCGCCGCCGGGAGCAGGCAGGAGATGGCAGAATAGAGAAACATCGGCCGGTGAATGAACAGCATCGGAAGATAGGTGCACATAAAGACAATAGGCACCAGGCTCGGATTCGCCAAATACTCCCCTGTCCTGACGATACGATATACCATGAATGTCATGGATGGAAGAACGAGGAGCCAGACGAGCGGACTGCTCATGATGGCAAGGACACGCATGAATTCCCCTTCGGACCCCAGCGTCCGAATCGTTAGCAGCGGCCGTACGAACCACTCCCAGGGCATGCCCGCTCCCGCAAGAGCGGGATTCACGTTGGCGGCCTGGACGAACTGAAATTCGCGGTAAGCATCAAACTGCATCTGGATGAATTCCCAGATCCCATAGCCCCGGTCAAACCACCTTATGAAGACGATCAGATAGATGGTCACGGGGATGATAATGCACGCCGAAACAATATCTGCGACGCGAAGCCAGCGACGACCGTCGCGCTGAGCCGTGGCAAGGAGGGCAAACAAAGTTACGGCCGCCAGAGAGATCACGAAATACCATTTCATAGAGACCGCAAGCCCAAAGAACAGACCGGCGAGCGGAAGATAACCGGCGGAACCTTTCAGATATCTGATGAGCGCGTACAGCCCTGCGAGAAAGAAGAGAACCGTCGGGATCTCGTCAAAGGTCGATCGGGACAGGACCAGGTGAAGAGGGTCGAACGCGAGAAATGCGGCAGCGAGGCCTGCCACGCGAACACTTGAAAAGAGCTCTATGCCAATGAGAAAAAGAACGGCAACAGAAAGCGAACCGAAGATCACGTTCCGCATTCTCCATCCAGCCGGATTATCTCCCCAGACCTTCATGCTGGCATTGAGCAAATGGTATTTGAGCGGTGGATGGGCGTAATGGTCAGGATTCGCATGTCCGGTCTCACGGTATTCTATCGCTGCCGGAATATGAAGCCCCTCGTCGCCGACGTGAAATGATGGTTCCTGGACCCCCCAGACGCGCACCATGCATGCGGAAACGAGAAGGAAAACCAGGACGCTGTACGTTCCTTTATGACCGCTCATATCAGTGCAATACCTGCAAAATCTCTTCCGGTGCCCGTCCTGCAACGAGCACGATATCGCTCCGCAGTACGCCACTCTTCATAAGCCCCGCCACGTGCCGGAGTACCCCGTTATCCCACAGGTCCTGATTGATTATCAGAAGCACCGGTTCATCGATAACGGGAAGACCTTGCAAACGCTGAATATGTACCGGCATGCCTTCAATGGTCAGCCTGAACCCTCCTCCCCTCCGCTCTACATAGGGATTACCGGTCAGATTGTGTTCAACATCGCTCCACGATGCATCCGGGATGACATGGTACACTTTGCGCACGATGTTCTTTCTGTATGCCACATAGACATAGTTCTCCGCGGTCTCGCGAAGCATAGAGGCGGGAAGATCCGCCCCGCCTGTCGAGTCGGCATTCAACCTGCGGTCGAACAGGACCAGGACCCTCCCTCGCATCCCTTGCGATTCCCATAGCTTCAGGGCATCTGCCATCATTGACACACCTGCGTACAGCGGGCTGACCGCAATCCGCCGGTTCCGTTCGCCCTTGTCTGAAAGAACGGCCAGAACAAGGATGAGAACGGAGAGCGAGAGCGCCGCTACCCATCCATCTCTATATCGGTATTTCCGCGTCTTCGGAAAGACGAAATCACAGGACAACATACGACCTCAGCGTTTGTTCAGACCTTCACCAGCGGGTTGAAAAGGATGTTCAGTTCGGCCTGGCAATTCAGATAGCACCGTTTGCAGCGCGCGATCTCGGTTCGCACTGCGTTATATTCCGTCGAATTCCAGAAGGTCGTCAGGTCCGTCCCCTGCATATTTCCGACGGCCTGGCGCCAGTTATACCAGGGAACACAGGGATAGATCTCGCCGTAGCAGTCAACGGCCAATGAGGTGTATCCGGCAAAACACCGCAGCTTTGATTCAGCGTTCCGGAACGACGCGGGGAACAGCTTCAGATGCGTGCGGGAATTCTCGATCCTGACACCCTTCGCATCATACCCCAGGAGAAATTCCGTGAGCCGGTCGACCTTGGCCAGAAAACCAGGATCCCGAACAGCGCAGCTGCCCCCCGCTGACACAAAGTCCTGTCGCGGGATGAACTCGACGCAGTCGACCATCAGGTCCCGGGAAAGATCGATCATCGACCCGACCTCGTCGATATTATCTTCATTGATGACGGCAACGATCTTGATGCGCAGCGGCGCCGCCGTCTTTTTCCGCAAAGCGCCGATCCGCCCGATAGCATCGAGAGCACGGTCAAAAGCTCCGCTGAACCCCCTGATCCTGTTGTGCGTCTCCGGACGTGCCCCGTCAAGAGAGATATTGATCGAATCCACTTTTGCTTCGATGATCTTCCGGGCCGCGCCGTCATCGAGAAAATAACCGTTCGTGTTCAAATGGGAGAACATTCCCAGCGCCTTCGTATACGCCAGCAGCTCAAAGACGTCCTTTCGCAGGAGCGGCTCGCCGCCAGTAAACCCGATGCCCGACGTTCCGAGTGCGGCAAAATCCCGAAGAACACGCTTCATGCCGTCGGTATCAAATTCCCTGAGGCCCCTGCCCTGGAGTTCCTGGTCTCTGAGACGCAGATCGCACATTTGACAGCGGTAGTTGCAGCGATAATTGGTGACCAGCGTGCCGAGAATGGGGCCGCAGAGCGGCCTCCGGACCAGAGCCGACGCGTAGGCGAGCAGATACTGCATTCCCCGCGCGGCGAGCCAGCGAAAATCCCGTTGGGACAGCTTATCACGAATAAAGTCAAGGTAGACTTTCCGGATCAACGCCCGTACCTCGCTGATATCGGGACCAGGTCCGCCAGGATGCTCTGATACGCCTCACAGGGCGTCCAGCATTGCGGACAATTTCCCTTGATGATCTCCCGCCGTATCGACCGTCGGCGCGGGGCGCGCCATAAGGTGTCCAGCCTGCAGTCATGATCCACAATGTTGCCGATCGGGCTGTCGAATCCGCTGCAGGGGTAGATCGTCCCCGCCGGGTCCATGAAGAGCGAGGCGCCGAAGGCCTGGCAGCCGGTGGGACAGTTGCCGTCGGTGATATAGCGGGATGCGAGCCGCTGATATCGCCGCTCCAGGTAGTTGACGGGGTCCAGCCGTGATGTCTTCCGCAGCGTCCGGATCCGCGCAAGCTGCGAGAGCGTCTGGTGCTTGTCCCGATGGATGTCGGCGCCGGCATTCGCATAGTAGTGGCTCGAGGTATGCGCGAGATTGACATGGACATCCTGATACCGGACATTCCCGATTTGATCGCGCACCGACCGCACGGTCTCCTCGAACGCATGCGCGTTGACGTCCTGCAGCGTCATGCCGAGGAACACATTGAACCGTCCGCTTTTCAGTGCGCGGAGACGCCGATAGGTCTCCACGGCCCTGTCCCAGGAGCCGGGTGTGTTCCTGATCTGATCATGCAGCGCGGGAGGGCCGTCCAGGCTGACCGTGACCAGGAGTTTGGGAAAGCGGAAGGACCGGATGATCGCTTCGACCGCATCGACGATAACATCGGTCAGATAGCCGTTGGTGGGGAAATTGAGAAGGTACACGCTCCGGCAGGAGGACGCGATGGCGCCGATAATGGCCAGCAGATCGGGCCGCAGAAAGATCTCCCCGCCGCTCAGATTGATCCAGGAAAAACCGCTTGTCCGCTCAAAGAAGGCGGCGATCTGCTCCACCGTCATTTCCCGGCTGGGTTTCTGCCGCCAGATATTGCACATGCCGCACTGCAATTGACACCGGTACGTCAACGCATAGGTCAGCTTGTACGGGGCCGGCAGCTCCATGACGTTGCTGAGCGCGATGTTCTTTGCCAGTTCGATTATCGGATACATAGGTCCCGCTGCGCCAGTTTTTTCAGCCGATGGACGGAACTGCCGTCAAAATATCTCTCGCGGAGCCTTTCGTAGACCTCTTCAGCGCCGATCTTCCTCATGCAGGCGCCCTTTCCCTCGGGATGCCGGCAAACATGGGTCTTGGCATTGAAATTCGTGATGCACGGGCTGCACTCCAGCTTCTCGTAGAACGCTAGGCCGTTCTCCCCCCAGGGACCGTACAAGAGCGGCGTATTCGGGCCATACAGCGCGGCAACGGGGATCCCGGCGGCCGAGGCAAGATGCACCGGCGCCGTATCTGCCGATATCACCAGGTCGCTTATCTGGACCAGGGAAAAGAACTCCCTGAAGTTCAGCATCCCGATCGCATCAATGACCCGGTCCCGCGACCGGACCTGTCCTTTGAGCCCGGCAGCGAGCGAGCCCTCTTCCTTGAGGCCCGTCATAACGATCTGGACATCGTGGTGCTGGACCAGCAGGTCCGCCAGGGCCGCATAGGATGCGATCGGCCAGCGCCGCTCCTCGAAATTCCTGCTGGTCCCGATATGCATCACGATCACGGTCCGGTCTGGTCGGCTCCCGAGCTTGCCTGCGAGCACTCGGCTCACGCCGGCATCGAGCGGCAGCTGCGGTGCGGGCGGGACCCCGGCCGGACCGCCGCCGGCGGCACGCGCGAGCGCGGCGTAGGACCGGGTAACATGAATGCTGTTATCGTATACGACCGAGGAGGAATACAGATAGTGTCGGTGCTTCCCGGCGGTGTCGAACCCGATGGTCGTCCTTTTCCCGATGAGCGCACAGAGAATGGCCGAGAACTTCGCGAACTGCTCGAAATCAACGATACACGCATACGCGTTCCTGCGCAGTTCCTTCACGGCACGGAGCGTGGTGACCGCAAAGCGGACGATATTCCGCGTATCGATCGTGTAGATCGAGGCGAACGACTGCGTGACTTCCGCTGCATCGCGGTTACCCTGAAGCGTGAGAAGGTCGATCGCGGCTGATGGATATGCTGCCCGCAGGCCTGCTGCCGAAGGCAGCATCATGAATATATTGCCGATGCCCCAGAACTTGACCAGCAAGATCCTCCGGCATTCCCGGGGAACGGGTTCGGGAGAGACAGCCCGGGATGGCCTCCTGACGCACCGCAGTACGCTCAAGAGCGGTATGCCCAGGTATGTGTCAAGGATACGGATTAATTTCCAGTTCATGCGTTACGCGGTCCCTCTATCACTCAGTTGCTCCCGGATCAATTCTTCCGGGAGCGTTCGGCGGCCACGAAGGGCCCTCGCCGGCCCCGAGGACCGCGATAGTTGGCATAGAGCTTCTTAAAATCAAGTTTCGCGCGGAACAACCCGGCCACACTGCCGATGACATACCCCGCGTTCGCCGTTATGATCGCCCACAGGGTGAGGGCAGCCTCTTTGGGCGAGCTCGAGCTCGATACGGCAGCCGTCGCTGCCATAACGAGATAGAGCCCCACAAGGACGCCCGCAAGGATGAAGCCGGCGCCGTGTGCGAAGCCCAGAAGGAAGACCGTGCCCGTGAGGGCCACGGTGAGCAGCGGGACGAAAAGCAGCACGTTGTACCACCCCTTGTCGGCTGCCATAATGCCGAATATGGAATGTCCGTGCACCACGCGCTGCGAGAAGAAGTGCGTCCCCAGACGACGATTGTGGTGATAGACGATGACCTGACGGTCAAAATAGATCTTTCCGCCCGCGTTCCGGATCCGGCGGCAAAACTCCCGGTCCTCTCCCGTCGTCAGCTCCTCATGAAAACCGCCTATGCGGCGCAAGGCCTGCCCGGAGACGATAAGATTGCAGGAATGCAGGTTGAGACAGTACCGGCTTGCGGAGACCCTCTTGGAAAAGGCCAGGTTCCCGGAGACGAGAACGGACCGTGTCGCGTTTCCCACGACCCGCTGCAGCAAGGGTTCATCGGGCGGGGACAGACAGGGTCCGCCGACCGCCCACCTATCGCCCCTGGTGAACGACGCAATCCCCTGATGCAGCCAGTCCCTCCGCGGATATGCATCCGAGTCGATGAAGGCATAGTAGGCCGTGTGCGGGAGTCGTCTGATCGCCGCGTTCCTCTTCGCCGGGATGGTGACGGCGCCCGTCGGGATCACGGTGATCGGGACGGACCCGAGTTCCTGCGGCAGGGCAACCGGAGCATCGGGCAACAACACGATCCGGTACGCATCATGGTCCAGGCGCGCACACTCCCGCAGACATTCCACGACATACTTATTCAGGGCGGCGCAGGGCACCACGATGATCACGCTGTTCTGTTCCATACCAGTTCTCTCCACGAATGCCGGAGCATTCGCGGCAGGAAAGCGGGTTCCGCCAGGACGGTCACCGACCAGGCGCATTCATAGGTGCACTGACAGCGGGACCGGCGCAGGTCCGCTTTCATTGACATCGCCTTCGCTCCCTGCCACAGCCGCAGAAAGTCCAGCCCCGCCTCCCGCACATTGCCAAAACACCACGGTCGTGCGAGGATCTCGCAGGGAAACACATCGCCGCGCGGCGAAATGACCCCGAACAGGCTTCCCGCGGCGCAGGCGGTCCGGGTGCGGGGGGGGCAGGAGGTTCCCGCGATGATGTCCTGGACGACGGCGTTCTTGGCCCGCCGGACCGCTTCCGGGAAGCGATGGCGGGCAGGAAGCCGCTGCGGCGACCGCTGGTCCAGCCGGATCTGGGTGGCCAGACGCTGATATGCCCTGAGCACATCCGCCTTCCCGGCAATGGAGCCGATGACCCCTTCCTCGCGCATCGCGA
>Ga0102851_10002547_pt1 | contig 11018 bp, 10 predicted proteins | sample Mud3Dept3metaG_FD_79558 | JGI IMG/M metagenome (GOLD analysis project Ga0102851, IMG submission 79558) | Freshwater wetland microbial communities from Ohio, USA, analyzing the effect of biotic and abiotic controls - Mud 3 Core 4 Depth 3... | ecosystem: Environmental > Aquatic > Freshwater >...
AGGGATATATCGTCCGACAGATCGAGACAGCTGAAAAATTAAAAAAACTCGAGGAAAGGCAAATCCCTGAGGCCATTGACTATAAGGCCGTGCCAGGCATTTCAAAAGAGATCCTCTGCAAGCTTGAGGAAGTGCGTCCAGTTAACCTCGGCCAGGCCGGCAGGATACAGGGTATGACACCTGCTGCCTTGTCCCTCATCATGATCGCAACAGAAAAAATAAGGCGCACAAAAACAGGAAAGGCTTCTCCGGTGCAATATGACCATGAATTATAATGATTTGACACTAGAGTCGTGCAATGAAGCCCTCAAGTCGGCCCAGGAGGCAGGGAACATTTCCGAAGTCTCAAAATGCTTTAACCGTATAGCGCTCCTGCACCATAAGAGAGGTGATTATGATAAGGCGCTTGAACTCTCTTCCAGGGCCCTTGAGATATCGGAGAAGTCCCGGGACACTTCCGAGATATTAAAGAGTTATCACCAGATGGCGATCGTCCACCAAAAACGGGGTGATTATGATAAGGCGCTTGATTTCTCTTATAAGACCCTTGCTCTTGCGGAAAAGATCGGGGACATCGCCGGCATATTGAAAAGCTATAACCAGATCGGCATTGTTCACCAGAAAAGGGGCGACTATGACTGGGCCCTTGATTTTCATCAGAAGGCCCTTGAGATCGCCGACAAAACTGAAGACCTGGCCGCTGCGTCTGTCGGATATCAGAATATGGGAATTGTTTATCAGAAACAAGGTGACTATGACAAAGCGCTTGAACTGTCCCACAAGGCACTCGAGATCAAGGAAAAGTCAGAAGACCATCACACGATATTAAGGATCTACGGACAGATCGGGCTTCTTCATAAATTGAGGGGCGATTATGACACGGCCCTGGATTTTACCCTTAAGGCCCTGGGGATTGCCGAAAAGATCGGAGATATAGCCGGGGCCTCAACCTGTTATAACCAGATAGGCCTTGTTAACCATGAAAGGGGAGAATGCAACAAGGCGCTCGATTTTTATCAAAAAGCCCTTGAGATTGCCGAGAAGATAGGAGATGTTTCAGAAGTATCAAAAAACTATAACCAGATGGCAACTGTATATCAAACCAAGGGAGATTATGACACAGCCCTTGATTTTTCCCGCAAGGCGCTTCAAATCTCTGAAAGGATCGGGGACGTTGCCGCAGTATCGATGAGTTACAAGCAGATTGGCATTGTGCATCAGGAAAAAGGCGACTATGACACGGCCCTTGATTTTTACCGGAAGGCCCTGGAGATCGCCGAAAGGGTCGGGGACATCGTCGGAATTTCAAAAAGTTATCACCAGATGGGAATAGTCTATCAAAACAGGGGCGACTATGACAGGGCGCTCGAGTTTTACCAGAAGGCCCTGGAGATCGCCAAAAAAGTCGGGGACATTGTGGGAGTTGCCGGCACTGTGGGAATGATAGGGAAAGTCATGCATATGAAGAAAAATTATAAGGATGCCTTCATAGATTACCTGATCTCCATCGATATTTTTGAAAGGATCGGCTCGCCTAACCTGAATATTATCAATGAGTTAATATCAGAGTTGACAAAGGAAATGGGCGAAGAAGACTTCAGCCGGCTGCTGGAAGAATTTAAGGGCCGTCCTTAGCCTATTATTCATAAAGATAATTAAACTTAAGAAAAACATTTACCACAGAGAATCACAGAGGACACAAAGAGCACAGAGAAAACAGCATGAATATTAAACAAAACAACAGGGCACAGAATTATAACCGAAAAGGTGAAGCAGAAAAACTCCTTGAACTCTTTATATCAATAAACTCTGTGAATTCCGTGGTTAAACTACTGTTCTTAGAATAGATGATTCTTAAGGATAAGATCCAGATAGACCGGCCCCGGGTTGTTGTATGGAGCTACCTCCGGAGTCCGGCTCGAATGAAGGAATGGGACCCGAAAATCAGGGCTGTTGTCCCTGTCTCATGGGGGGAGCCTGCAGAGGGTTACCGGTACAGAGTACGCTTCAATATGAAGGGCAGGGAGAGTAATTTTCTGGCGGAGTTTTTGGAATACCAGGAACCGTCAAGACTTCTCGTCCATCTTTCAGGCGGTAACCTCCCTGTCAAAGGATATATTCAGGAGATCTATGAATTGACGGAGAATACGAGAGGGACCTTGCTCAGGCACAGGCTTGAGGTGCACAATTCCGGCAGGTCTATCTTCTCCAACTGGTTGGTTTTATTTTCACATTATTCCTTCAGCATATTTTCTAGGAAAAAACACCTCAGGTCGTTGAAAGAGCTCGTCGAAACTACATAAAAGGTAAGCGTTCAGCCGTCAGCAATAAGCTATCAGCGAAAAGCATAATTCTCTCGACTGATAAACGCACCAAAGCCTTGTACAATCTTTTTTCCTGAAGACAGCAGTTGGAAGAGCTGTCTTTCGCTCTGAAAGCTCTCTGTCTGTCCCGAAGGCATTCGGGACTGCTTAACGCTCCATTTCGCTAAGAACATCGACGAAAGGAGAGCTAAGCCGCTCAAGCCAACTCTTCCAACTGCTGAATATAGGTTTTTAGCTGTTTCTTGCTGAAAGCTGACGACTGATAGCTGATATTATTGTAGCCATAGCATATTAATTATAATTATTAGTCCAATTAATATTTTTCTCTTGATAATGCTGATTTGCCTGTGTTAGAAATAGACATGGTCTTTGTTTTTTGAGACACAAAATCTAAGGAGGGCATCCTATGAAATGCTCCTTTTTATCAGGAAAGCAGACGCTGTACAGCAGGCCAAAAAACATAATTAATGCCACAAGCTCTTTCGAGGTCCGGGAATACTGCAAAAGCAAAAGGCCCCAGTTTTATATACTATGCCCTAAATCGCCAAAACCTGTGACAGAGAACACCAGTCGCCAGAATATTAAGGGACTGCGTCCAACAAAACAGGAAAGGAAGATTGCGGAGGCAATTATCCTCCAGGCAGTCGAAGACCTCTGGAGCCCTGTTTACAGAAAGGAAAGTGTTGATTTCTTTACCGGAGAAGGGTTCGTTATCTGCGCCAGGATTGTTGGCATGGGTCTGTATCAAAAACTCCGCCTGATTCAGCTGATAAAAAAGGCGATACAAAAAAAAGATTACTCATACCCGAAACAATTTTTGAAACAGGCCTGGGGATAAGACAAAAAAACTTTCTTTAGGAAAAGAAGCAACCACTGAGTTCACAGGGCTTTTGAAAAACTAAAATTCTTTTTCTCCATGGTCTCTGTGTTGAATTTCTGAGGTTTCATGTCTTCCCCCATTCCCCTCGTCTTTCTTCAATCCTCACCTAAGATAAAGGACAATCACCCGAATTTAGAACGCATACTTACGATTGACTATTCGGAGAAATGAAGATAAAGTAAACAGAAAGAGACAGATCATTGTTCAGGAGAGGGTCAAATTATGCTGCGCATTTGCAGTCCAAGCTACAGCATCACCATCCGTGCCGAAATTGAAAACCGTATAGGGAAGTTTTCCCAGATAGCCACCACCATCAGCCATGCGGGAGGCGATATGGGGGCGATAGACATAGTCCGTGTTGAAAAGGGAAAGATCGTCAGGGACATCACCGTCAATGCCCGCGACGAGAAGCATGAAAAAAAGATCGTCAATGCTGTAAGGAGTATTGAGGGGGTAAAGGTCCTCCGGGTGATGGACAGGACCTTTTCTGTTCATGAGGGTGGGAAAATTGAGATACACAACAAGGTCCCGGTGCGCAACCGCGACGACCTCTCTAAGGTATACACCCCCGGCGTGGCCAGGGTCTGCAGGGACATCCAGGCAAACAAGGAACATGCGTACCGCTATACCATAAAAGGGAATGCGGTGGCGATAGTGACCGATGGGTCGGCGGTACTGGGCCTCGGAGATATCGGCCCGGAGGCGGCCATGCCGGTCATGGAAGGCAAGGCGATGATCTTCAAGGAATTTGCCGGCATCGATGCCTTTCCACTTGCGCTGAAGACAAACGACCCGGAAGAGATCATAACAACAGTCAGAAATATCTCCACCACATTTGGCGGCATTAACCTCGAGGACATCTCTGCCCCTCGCTGTTTCGAGATAGAGAAACGGCTGCAGGCTGTTTGTGACATACCGGTCATACACGATGATCAGCACGGAACTGCCGTGGTGGTTCTTGCCGCTCTTATCAACGTCTCCCGTCTTCTGAAAAAAGACATAAGGAAGTTCAGGGTCGTGATTGCAGGAGCAGGCGCTGCGGGCATGGCAAATGCCCTGATGCTCTCTGCCTATGGGATAAGAGACGTTGTCATCTGCGACAAAGCCGGAGCGATACATGCCGGGAGAAAAAACAATATGAATCCTTACAAGGCAGTAATCTCGAAGAAGACTAACCCCAGAAGGGTGAAGGGATGTCTCTCAGAGGCCCTGAAGGGGGCGAATGTTTTCCTGGGCCTCTCGGGACCGAATATCGTCACACCTGAGGATATCAGGAAGATGGCCAGGGGACCGATCGTCTTCGCACTTGCCAATCCGGACCCGGAAATAGCTCCCGAGGACGCCCTGCCTCTTGTGAGAATTTTGGCAACCGGCCGATCGGATTATCCGAACCAGATCAATAACATGCTCAGCTACCCGGGCATATTCAGGGGGCTGCTGGATGTTCAGGCAAAGGGTGTGAATGAAGCAGTAAAGTTTGCTGCTGCCAAAGCCATCGCACACATACTGAAGGACGACGAACTTCATGAGGACTATATAATCCCCAGCGGCTTTGACAGAAAGGTCGCCCCTGCAGTTGCCCACGCAGTTGCAGAGGCAGCGAGAAAGACAGGCCTGGCGAGGAAGTAGTTTATGACTGAATTTCGTATTGAAAGAGACTCCATGGGTGAAGTGAAGGTGCCTGCGGAGGCCCTCTATGGGGTGCATACACAGAGGGCGATTGATAATTTCCCCATCAGCGGTATCCGGTTCCCCCGTGTTTTTCTCCGTTCCCTTGGACTGATCAAGGCCGCTGCTGCAAAGACAAATGCTGAATCAGGGCTCCTCGATGATGAGAAGGCAAGGGTGGTCCAACTGGCTGCAAACGAGGTGGCTGATGGCTTGTGGGACGAGCAATTTCCCCTTGATATCTTCCAGACCGGCTCAGGCACATCTACCAATATGAACGCAAATGAAGTTATAGCCACAAGGTCGAACGAGCTGCTAATCGGGAAGAGGACCACCGGGTCCCCTGTTCATCCGAATGATCATGTGAACATGGGACAATCTTCGAATGACGTCATTCCCGCTGCCCTCCATATGTCGGCGTATTTTCAGGTAACTGAACTGCTTCTGCCCTCTTTCGAACTGCTCCACAAGACCCTTGTCAGTAAATCGATCGAGCATAAAGATATGGTAAAGACCGGCAGGACCCATCTCATGGATGCGATGCCGTTGACACTCGGACAGGAGATCTCGGGATGGGCGACGCAGATGGACTATTGTCTTGAGAGGTTTAAGTGTGCCTTGCCGAGACTTTCAGAACTGGCCATAGGCGGAACAGCTGTGGGGACAGGCATAAACTCACAGTCCGGCTTTGGCTCCAGGGTCTCCGTTATTCTGGCAAACAGTACCGGTATACCTTTTAAAGAGGCGAAGAACCATTTCGAGGCGCAATCAGCGCAGGATGCGATCGTCGAACTCTCGGGGCAACTGAAAACAGCCGCCACTGCGCTCATGAAAATTGCGAATGACCTGCGCTGGATGAACAGCGGCCCTGTGTCCGGACTTTCCGAAATCAGACTGCCTGGTCTCCAGGCGGGGTCGTCCATAATGCCAGGGAAGGTGAACCCGGTAATCCCCGAGGCAACCAGGATGGTCTGCGCGCAGGTCATAGGCAATGACACTGTTATTGCCATAGCCAACGCATCGGGAGATTTTCAGTTGAATGTTATGCTCCCGGTGATCGCCCACAACATAATCCAATCGATCACTATCCTTGCCAATGTGGCCAATCTGCTGGCTGTGAAGGCGATAGAAGGATTTGAGGTCAACGGAGAGCTTATCGCTGAACTCGTGCAGAGGAACCCGATCATCGCGACTGTCCTCAATCCGGTCCTTGGCTACGATAAGACAGCTGAAGTTGTGAAAGAGGCGCTCAGAGACAAGAAGACAGTAAAACGTATTGTGGTTGAAAAGGGGTATCTTTCAGAGGAGGAAGCTGAAAAGTTGCTGAAACCAGGGAATATGACAAAGGCAGGTTTTTCAGGACCAAAGGAATGACAGTCTCCGGCGTGCGCTTTTGGCAGAGCAGTGCAGGCAGAAAGATACTGGCCTCAATTACTGGCCTTCTGATGATACTCTTTGTTGTCCTACACCTGATCGGGAACTCTACAATATACTTTCACTGGCTTAACGCCTATTCCGCGCATCTCCATGCGCTACCCGCCTTTGTATGGGCATACCGTGTCTTCATGCTCGTTGTTTTGTCAGTCCATGTCTTTTTCGGGATTCAGCTGAAACTCGAAAATATTGAGGCAAAGCCACTGGCATATGTCTGCAAAAGAAACCTGAGTGCTACGTTTGCGTCAAGGAATATGATATGGACAGGGACCATCATCGCAATTTATCTTGTTTATCATCTCCTTCATTTCACTGTTCAGGTAATCAATCCGGAGTTTTCCGCTATTCAACATGCGGATGCGCTTGGACGGCCTGATGTGTATGAAATGGTGGTGCGCAACTTCCAGAATTTTTCCATTTCCTTGGTTTATATCTTTGCTATGACCGCCCTGGCCCTCCACCTGACCCATGGGATACAGAGCCTTTTCCAGACCCTGGGCTTGAATACTGAAAAGGCCATGCCCATAATTATAAAGGCTGGGGCAATTACAGCGATTATCCTGTCGCTGGGTTACATATCCATTCCCCTTCTTGTATTGGCAGGGGTATTGAAAGGTTAATAGACCGGATGATACCCAAATTCAACATCAAACCACAGAGCACTCAGAGCAGCTGTCGGCTTTTACCGGGCAAAAGCTCACATCAGCTTTTTAACTCTGTGCGCTTTTTGGTAAAAAATCATTTTTTGTTATCTTACTTTAACGTCTTGAGAACACAGAGAATTTCTCTGTGGCCTCTGTGGTTAAGGGTTGTAGGTGGTGGAGGCCTATGATACTGGACGGAAAGGTTCCAGCCGGGCCCCTTACAGAAAAATGGGACCGATGCAGGCAGGAAATGAAGCTGGTCAGCCCGGCCAACAAGAGGAAGTTTACGATTATCGTTGTAGGCACCGGTCTTGCGGGCGCATCTTGCGCAGCCACACTCGCTGAACTCGGATATACGGTGGAGTCCTTCTGCTATCAGGACAGTCCCCGACGCGGCCACAGCATTGCTGCCCAGGGCGGGATTAACGCTGCAAAGAACTATCCCAACGACGGCGACAGCATCTTCCGCCTCTTTTATGACACGATAAAAGGCGGGGATTTCAGGGCGCGCGAGGCGAACGTATACAGGCTTGCTACACTCAGCAACAACATCATCGACCAGTGTGTGGCCCAGGGGGTCCCTTTTGCCAGGGATTATGCAGGTTATCTTGAGACCCGTTCCTTTGGCGGGGCGCAGGTCTCCCGCACCTTCTATGCCAGGGGACAGACAGGTCAGCAGCTGCTGCACGGAGCTTATGCCGCGCTTTCCCGCCAGGTGAAGGCAGGGACAGTGCGACTGCATCCGAGGTCGGAGATGCTCGACCTTGTAGTCGTTGACGGAGAAGCAAAAGGGATTATTATCCGGGACCTTGTGACAGGCCGCATCATGCCGTATGCAGGGGACGCGGTCTGTCTTTGTACCGGAGGATATACGAATGTTTTCCATCTGTCTACGAATGCCATGGGTTCCAATGTCACGGCAGCCTACCGGGCGTATAAGAAAGGCGCTTTTTTTGCAAACCCCTGCTTTACACAGATCCACCCAACCTGCATTCCTGTGAGCGGCGAGCACCAGTCCAAACTCACTCTAATGTCTGAGTCTTTGAGAAATGACGGCAGGGTCTGGGTACCGAAAACAAAAGGCGACAGCAGGCGGCCGGAGGAAATACCAGAAAAAGAACGCGATTATTATCTGGAGCGAAAATACCCTGGCTTCGGCAACCTCGCTCCCAGAGACATAGCTTCCCGGGCTGCAAAAGAGGTCTGTGATCAGGGACATGGCGTGGGCCCTGGCGGAAGAGGGGTGTATCTCGATTTTGCCGACGCTGTAGCCCGTCTTGGAGAGGGGAAGATCCGCGAACGATATGGCAATCTCTTTGACATGTATGAAAAGATCACGGCCGAAGATGCCTACAGGCAGCCGATGCGCATATATCCGGCACCTCATTACGCTATGGGCGGCCTCTGGGTGGATTACAACCTCCAAAGTACTATCCCCGGACTATTCGTGCTTGGCGAGGCCAATTTCTCGGACCACGGCGCTAACCGGCTCGGGGCGAGCGCGCTTATGCAGGGACTTGCCGACGGATATTTTATAGCCCCCTACACCATTGCGCATTATCTTGCTCAAACCGTTCCAGGCAAAGTAACGACTGATCATCAGGAATTCGCGAAAAGCAGTGCGACGGCGCACGCGCTGGTCAGCAGACTGCTGGGGATAAGGGGCAAAAGAACAGTTAATGATTTTCATACAAAACTCGGGCAGATCATGTGGGACCTTGTAGGCATGGAAAGGAGCGAGGATGGCCTGAAAAAGGCCCTGCAACTCATACCGGAACTACGGGCAGAGTTCTGGGAGAATGTTATTGTCCCCGGCAGCGGAGACGCCTTGAACCAGGAGCTCGAAAAGGCCGGCCGTGTGGCAGACTTCCTCGAATTCGGCGAGCTTATCGCCCGCGATGCCCTGCACCGCAGGGAGTCATGCGGGGCGCATTTCCGGTCCGAATACCAGTTGGCCGACGGAGAAGCCAAACGGGATGATGCTAATTTCTGTTATGTGGGGGCCTGGCAGTTCAAGGGAAGCGACATGGAGCCGGAACTGCATAAAGAACCCCTGGTCTTTGAGCGTGTTCAGCCCTCAGTAAGGAGCTATAAATAATGGACCTGACCCTCTATGTATGGAGGCAGAAAAACCCTGATGCTGCGGGCAGGTTTGTGCGATACGAAGCAAAGGACGTCAGCCCTGATATGTCGTTTCTTGAAATGCTCGCAATGGTCAACGAGGGGCTCATCAGGGAAGACAAGGAACCGATAGCCTTTGACCATGACTGCCACGAAGGCATCTGCGGCGCATGCTCGCAGGCGATCAATGGACTGCCTCATGGACCCCTTGAAAAAACAACTGTCTGTCAGCTGCACATGAGGCATTTCCGGGACGGCCAGACTCTCCATGTCGAGCCCTTTAGGGCAAAGGCGTTTCCGGTGATAAAAGACCTGATCGTGGACCGGAGCGGCCTTGACCGTATCATCCAGTCCGGAGGCTACATATCAGTGCATACCGGCGGCGTGCCTGAGGCCAACGCAGTCCTGGTCCCGAAAGATGACGCCGACATTGCGATGGATGCGGCTGAGTGTATAGGGTGCGGCGCGTGTGTCGCGGCCTGTCCCAATGGCTCGGCCATGCTCTTCACTGCCGCAAAAGTGGCCCATCTTGCCCTGCTCCCCCAGGGCCGCGTAGAGGCTGCACGCAGGGTATGCATGATGACAGAGGCGATGCAGACAGAAGGCTTCGGCAATTGCAGCAACCATTACGAATGTCAGGCAGTCTGTCCCAAGGGGATCAAGGTAAAGTTCATCGCGCAGCTCAACAGGGAGTTTATCAAGGCCAGGACAAAACTGTTTTTGGGGAAATGAGAAAATCTTATATCCTGAACATCCTCGCCTCATATGAATGGGGGCATTGAGAATGCCAGTGGTATATAATAATACAGGAGAAACGCATGCCCGAGATTTGTAGATTTTTCGGAATCATTATCAGAATTTCCATGCGGAATATCAGGGAAGCAAAGCGGTTTTTGACTTTAATGGCAACGTCATGAAGGGGGGCCTTAACTCAAAGACCGCGACAAAACTTGTGAGGGAATGAATAGACCTTCATGTGAATGAACTCAGGGAAGATTGGGAACTGGCAAGGGCCGGTAAGGACCTAAAGAAAATTAATCCGTTGGACTGAGGTGCACTATGTGGAATATGAATGATGTGAAAGAGATTATATATAAGGGGCAGTATATCTACCATATTGTTTTCGATGACGGTAAAAGCGGGGATGTGGACTTTTCGGATTATCTTGGCAAAGGCCCTGTCTTTGAGCCGCTACGGGATATAAATCTTTTTAGGCGTGCGGCTATTGAGGGCGGTACCATCGCCTGGCCAAATGGCGCCGACATAGCCCCGGAAACTCTTTATGAGAAAATAGCTTGATGATAAATAAGTTGTGTAATGCCGCAAACGGGGGGATGCCTTCAGCCTAAATGCCTGATTAGTCCAGACCGCGCCTTGGCCGTATATTTGCTTCCGCGCTTCCGAACTTTTGCACTTCCGCACCGTTATATACTCAGTCGTTTGAGAGGAATGTGGATAATGAGGGGCAGTGAAAGTTAAAAGGTAGCGCAGGCTGTGCGCCGGGTGTGCATAATGACTGAAGCGATGCAGACAGAAGGCTTCGGCACCTGCAGCAACCATTACGAATGTCAGGCGGTATATCCCAAGGGGATCAAGGTAAAGTTCATCGCGCAGCTTAACAGTGAGTTTATCAAGGCCAGGACAAAACTGTTTTTGGGGAAATGAAGAGACTTAACAGTTCAGCTATCAGCTATCAATCCTCAGCGGTCAGTAAGACATTTTATGTAGGCAAATATGGTCCGCATACCAACACATAGAGAGCCAACCCATCCAGGGGAGATGCTCCTTGAAGAATTCTTAATTCCTATGGGTATCACCCAGAGGGAATTGGCAAAGGGAATTCATGTCTCCTACCAGAGGATTAATGAAATTATCAACAAACGTCGTGGTATGACACCCAGTACAGCTTGGCAGCTCGCACAAAAGGTTTTCCGTAATATAATTGCG
>Ga0102851_10002548_pt1 | contig 11017 bp, 10 predicted proteins | sample Mud3Dept3metaG_FD_79558 | JGI IMG/M metagenome (GOLD analysis project Ga0102851, IMG submission 79558) | Freshwater wetland microbial communities from Ohio, USA, analyzing the effect of biotic and abiotic controls - Mud 3 Core 4 Depth 3... | ecosystem: Environmental > Aquatic > Freshwater >...
CCACGATGGCGTAGATGCTGCCCAGCGTGACGCCGTTGATCAGCTGTTCGAGGAACACGGTCCTTCGGCGACCCCGCGCGTCACTGGAAGACCCGGAACTTCCCGCCCTGGACGATCAGGACGTTGGGTTCCATCACCACGTCCCGCTCCGCGTCGAAGGAGAATTTCCCGAGGACCCCGTCGAAGTCCTTCGTCGCCGCCAGCGCGTCCCGCAACCGGTCCCGGTCCGCCGCCCCCGCCGCCTTCAGCGCGTTCGCAACGATGTGGAAGGCGTCGTACGCCTGCGCGGCGAACTGGTCCGGCTTCTTCCCATACGCTTTCTCGTACTTCGCGACGAAGGCCTTCACCTTCGGGTCGTTCCGGTCCACGAACCACGGAGTGGCCACGATGAGGCCGTCCGCGGCGTCCCTGGCGATCTCGATGACCTTGGGGGAGTTGAAGCCGTTGCCCCCCACGAAGGGGACCTTGATCCCCATCTTCCTCGCCTGGGAGAGGATGACCGCCCCCTCCTCGTACAGCGCGGAGCAGAACACCGCGTCGGGGCGGAGGGAGGCGATCTTCGTCAACTGCGCCTTGTAGTCCGCCTGCCCCTTCTGGAACTCCTGCACGGTGAGGATCCGGAGCTTGCGCTTCTCGGAGACCTCCTTCATCGTGTCGAAGCCGGACTTGGTGAACACGTCGTCGTTGCCGTAGAGGAGGGCGACCTGCCGGAGGTTGTACTTCTTCACGGCCATCCCGATGGACGCCGGGATCGCCTGCGATTCCGGGAGGGCGTTCCGGAAGACGTATTTCCCGATCTGGGTGATCCCCTTCGCCGTGGTGGAGGTCCCCATGATGGGCACCCCGCTGGCGTTCGCCTCGGGCCCGACCACCTTCATCTCGTTGGACAGGGTGGGCCCGATGATCGCCACCACCTGCTCGGAGTGGATCAGCTTCTGGGCCGCCGAGAGGGCCTGCTCCTGCTTGCCGCTCGAATCCTCGATCTTCAGGTCGATGTACACTTCCCCCCTCGCGTTGACCTCATCCCTGGCCAGCCGGATGCCGTTCGTGATCGCCTCGCCGTACCCGGCGCCCTGTCCGGTGATGATGGAGATGACGCCGATCCTGGCCTTGATGGGTTCGACCCTCGGCCGGGGTTTCTCCGCGCCCAGGAACACCAGGGCGAACAGGGCGGACGACAGGACCGCAAGAGCCTGCAGGCGCACCTTCATGGTTCCCCTCCCGTTCCCGCTTCTGTGACGGCGGGACCCTCCATCACTCCTCCTTCACGAACCGGATGATGGCGCAGGCGATCTCTTTGGATCGCGCCCTTTTTACGCGATGCGCGTGGATTATATCTGTCAGCCTCTCCACGTCCTCCAGCCTCTCAAGCTGCCGATCCTCCTTCGTATTCAAGCGGATCAGGAGATCCTGCAAACCTTTGCCGGATTGTTGGATGGCAGTTTCCCGGCGTGCCGATATCTCGTTATCCTCGTCCTCTTCTTTCATGGCCCCCCCTTGAGGCACCAATTTTTGCTGTGGAAATCCCGGTGATTCTGGTGCCCGGGGGGGGAATTGAACCCCCACGGCCTCGCGGCCTCGGGATTTTAAGTCCCGTGCGTCTGCCAGTTCCGCCACCCGGGCATTCCACCGCACCATAACATAAAATGAAAAAAGGGCGGTCCCGGGGGACCGGAACCTGCGGTCGCGACCACAGGGCGACTCCCCACGACCACCCCCGGGGACGGGACGGGATGGAGGCGGCACCCGGATTCGAACCGGGGGATAAAGGATTTGCAGTCCTCTGCCTTACCGCTTGGCTATGCCGCCGTAAACGATATTGTTTTCCGGCGCCCTCCCCGCTGTCAAGTCATTCCCCCCTTTCCGCTCCGCCGGAGGAGTGTTCCTGTTCCATCGTAGTTTCAGGTACGTCCCCGTTTTGGGGTAGTATGGGGGTGGACGTCACCGTGCAACCGGGAGGTCCCCCGTGCCCCTCACCGTTTTCGTCACCGGAGCCGCCGGCTTCATCGGCTCGCACGTATGCGAGGCGCTCCTCTCCCGTGGGGACCGGGTCGCCGGCCTCGACAACTTCGACCCCTTCTACGACCGTATGATCAAGGAACGCAACCTCCGCGCCCTGCGTGCGCACCCGGCCTTCTCCTTCACGGAAGGGGACATCCGCGACGCCGCAACCCTTTCCCGTTGGGGGGAGGGGAGCCCGCCGGATGCATTGATCCACCTCGCCGCGAAGGCGGGGGTCCGCCCCTCGGTTGCCGACCCGGCGGGGTACGCGGACGTCAACGTCCTCGGCACGATCCGCCTCCTGGACTGGGCGCGGAAGCGCGCGGTCCCGAAGTTCCTGTTCGCCTCCTCCTCGTCGGTGTACGGCGGCAACACGAAGGTCCCCTTCTCGGAGGACGATTTCGTGGACCGCCCCGTAAGTCCCTACGCGGCGACGAAGAAGGCGGGGGAACTGCTCTGTCACACGTACTGCCACCTCTACGGCATGAACGTGGTCGCCCTGCGCTTCTTCACCGTCTACGGTCCGAGGCAGAGGCCGGAAATGGCGATCCACAAGTTCACCCGCGGGATTTTCGAAGGGAGGGAAATCGACCTGTACGGCGACGGATCCTCGCGCCGGGACTACACCTACATAGACGACATCGTGTCCGGGGTCCTCGGCTCGATGAGCGCCCCCCCGGGGTATCGCGTGTACAACCTGGGGGAGTCCGCCACCATCTCCCTTGCCGACCTGGTGAGCCTGCTGGAGAAGGCGTGCGGGCGGCCCGCCGCCCGGCGCTTCCGCCCCCCGGAGCCCGGGGACGTCCCCGTGACGTTCGCGGACATCTCCCGGGCGAGATCCGAGTTCGGATACGACCCGCGCATCCCCATCGGGGCGGGCGTGGACCGTTTCGTGGAATGGTACCGGCGTGAGGAAACCATCCGAGAGGACCAGGGAAGGAGGGTGCCATGAAGGTGACGCTGTCGGTGATCAAGGCGGACATCGGCTCCATCGGGGGCCACATCCAGCCGAGCGCGCGGCTGGTGGAGACCGTACGGACGAGGATCGCGGACGGGGGGAAAGGGCTGCTCCTCGACACGTACGTGGGGTTCACGGGGGACGACGTGGCGATCCTGATGTCCCACACCCGGGGCGCGGGAAACGAGGGGGTCCACAAGCTCGCGTGGGACGCCTTCATCGCGGGGACCGCGACGGCGAAGGCCCAGGGCCTCTACGGCGCCGGGCAGGACCTGCTGAAGGACTCCTTCTCCGGGAACGTGAAGGGGATGGGGCCCGCCGTGGCGGAGATGGAGTTCGAGGAGCGGCCGAACGAGCCGTTCCTCCTCTTCGCGGCGGACAAGACCGACCCGGGGGCGTACAACCTTCCGTGCTACCTCGGCTTCGCCGACCCGATGGTTTCCTCGGGACTGATCCTCTCGCCGAAGGTTGGGAAGGGGTTCACCTTCCGCATCATGGACGTGGCGTACACGGAGGGGGACCGGGTGATCGACCTGTCCGCGCCGGAGGACCTCTATGATATCGCGGCCCTGCTGCGCGACCAGGAGCGGTTCGTCGTCGAGTCCGTGCGCTCCCGCGCGACGGGGGAGATCGCGGCCGTGGTGAGCACCACCCGCCTCCACAACATCGCGGGAAAGTACACCGGGAAGGACGACCCGGTGATGCTTGTCCGGACGCAGGGAAACTTCCCCGCCACGGGCGAGGTGCTGGCCCCGTTCACCATCGGCCACTTCGTCGCCGGCTTCATGCGGGGCAGCCACCACGGCGCGCTGATGCCCGTCCCGCGGAACACGGGGACCTCCTTCTTCGACGGGCCGCCGATCGTGTCGTGCCTGGCCTTCTGCGTGAAGGAAGGGAAGTTCACGGAAGCCGCCGACACCTTCGCGCACCCGTACTGGGACTACGTCCGGACGAAGACGGCGGCCAAGTCCGAGGATCTCCGGCGGCAGGGGTTCTTCGGCCCCGCGATGCTCCCGTACAGCGAGCTGGAGTACGGCGGGATCGTGGAGCGCCTGTCGGCCATGGATGCGAAGTTCCGCGTTCTCAAGTCGAGGAAAGAGGAAGTAACGGCGTGACCCCGGGGGCCTCGCGGCGGAGGGGAGGGCCGGAAGGGCGGGGGAGAAGCGGTTGACCCGTACCGTCCGCCCCCTCCCCGACGAGGTGGTCAACCGGATCGCGGCCGGGGAGGTGGTCGAACGCCCCGCGTCCGTCCTGAAGGAGCTGCTCGAGAACGCCGTCGACTCCGGCGCCTCGAACGTGGACGCGGAGGCGTCGGGCCCGTTCCCGTTCACTCTCCGGGTGACGGACGACGGGTCCGGGATGACCCGCGAGGAGGCGGAGGTCGCGGTCCGCCGGCACACCACGAGCAAGATCGTCTCCGCGGACGACCTGGAGCGCATCGCGAGCTTCGGCTTCCGGGGAGAGGCCCTCCCGTCCATCGCCTCCGTGTCGCGCCTGCGGCTTGTCACCCGGCCCCGGGGGCAGGGGGTCGCCACGGAGCTCGTGCTGGAAGGGGGCGTCGTGACCGCCGTCCGGGACGCCGGGGGGCCCCCGGGTACGACCGTCACCGTGGCGGAACTGTTCGGCAACGTCCCCGCCCGGAGGAAGTTCCTGAAAAGCGAGCGGACGGAACTCTCCCACCTGTGGGAGGTATTCCACGGCGTGGCCATCCCCGGCGAGGGGGTCGCCTTCCGTTTCGCGGACGGCAGGGGGACGTTCCTCTACGAGGGCAGGGAGAGCGCGCCGGACCGCGCGAGGCGCCACGCGGGGGATGACGCCCAATACCTCGTTCCCGTCGACCTCTCCTCCGCCTTCTTCCGGGTCTTCGGCTTCGCGGGGCTCCCGCAGCTCTCCCGGGCCGGGGGGTCGGGGTTGTGGTTCTTCGTTAACGGGCGCCGTTTCCGCGACCGCGGGCTGTACGCGGCGGTGCGGGAGGCGTACCGGGGGATCCTGCCGGCCGACCGGCTGCCCGTGGCCTACCTCTTCATCACCTGCAGCCCGTCGGAGGCGGACGTGAACGTCCACCCCGCGAAGACGGAGGTGCGTTTCCGCTACCCCCGGGACCTGAACGAACTGGTGCGGCACGCCATCGGGCAGGCGCTGGGGGAGACGCCGGCTCCGACCGGGTTCCCCGCGTACCGGTGGGAGCCGCGCGCCGCGCCGCGGGGGGGGCGACCCGGCGCCGCGCCGCCCGACATGAGCCTGACGGGGGTCGTCGGCGGTCCCGCGCCGCCGCCGTCCGCCGTTCCCCTTCCGTGGGAGCCCCCGGGGACGGAAGGTCCGGGCGAGCGGTTCTTCTCCTCCCTCGTCCCCGTGGGGCAGGTGATGGGGACGTACCTGGTCTGCGACGGCGCCGACGGTCTTGTGCTGGTGGACCAGCACGCGGCGGACGAGCGGATCGTGTTCTCGCGCCTGAAAGACAGGTACCTGGGCGGGAACGCACCGGTCCAGCGGTGGCTCCACCCCGAGGCGGTCGACCTGCCGGGGGTGCTGCGCGACGAGCGGCCCGCGGTGGAGGCGTTCCTTTCCCGCGCGGGGTTCCTCTTCGAGTTGGAGGGAGAGGGGGGGCTGCGGCTGACCGGCGGTCCGGCGGCGCTGGGGACCTTCGACGCAAGGCGATGGTGGGAGGAGCTGTGCGAGTTCCTTCGCGCCCAGGAGACCCTTCCAAAGGACGTCTTCGACGCGGACCGGGAGCTGTGGCGGATGGCGTGCCACGCCTCGGTGCGGGGGGGCGACCGGCTGTCGACCGACCGGGCGCGCCTGCTGCTCGCCGAGCTGGACCGTGCGGTGGCGGCCCACAGCTGTCCCCACGGCCGTCCCGCCTGGATCCGCATCCCCCGCGCCCGCCTCGAGTCCATGTTCCGCCGGGACGGATGAACCGGGACCCCCTCGTCGTCCTGTCCGGCCCCACGGCCTCGGGGAAGTCCGGCCTCGCCATGGCCCTCGCCCGGGCCTTCCCCCTGGAGATCGTCAACGCCGACTCCCTCCAGGTGTACCGGTTCATGGACATCGGCACCGCGAAGCCGTCGCGGGCGGAGCGCGGGGAGATCCCCCACCACCTCATCGACGTGGTCGACCCCGACGAGCCGTACGATGCCGGCCGGTACGTCCGGGAGGCGCAAAGTGCGATCGCCTCGATCCGCGCGCGGGGAAAGGTCCCGATGCTCGTCGGCGGAACGGGGATGTACGTGCGGGCCCTGCTGCGGGGGCTCGACCCCCTCCCCTCGGACCCGGAAGTGCGGCGGGATCTGGACCGTCGCTGGATGGAGGAGGGGGGCGCCGCGCTGCACGGCGAGCTGTACCGCGTCGACCCGGAGACCGCCGCCAGGGTGCATCCCGCCGACCGGCTCCGGGTGGTTCGGGCGCTGGAGATCGCCGCCGTCACCGGGACCCCCCCCAGCCGGGCCCGCGCCGCATGGAGCCCGGGCAGGGCCGGGGTCCACCGGGTCCTCTTCCTCGCCCTGTGGCCGCCCCGGGAGGAACTGTACCGCCGGATCGGCGCGCGGACGGAGGGGATGTTCCGGCAGGGGCTCCTGGACGAGGTCCGGGGGCTCCTCGCGAAGGGGTACGGGCGGGGGCTGAAGCCCATGGTGGCGCTGGGATACCGCCACGCCGCCGCCCACCTCCTGGACGGCGTCCCGCTGGAGGCGACCGTCGAGACGATGAAACGGGACACCCGCCGGTACGCCAAGCGGCAGGAGACGTGGCTCTCCGCCGAGCCGGGCATGTTACGCCTGGCCCCGCAGGATGCCGCGCGGGAGGCGCCCGAAATGGTCAGAAACCTCTTGTCCTGACGGTATTTCCATCTAAAATAAAGGTTTACGCCACAAAACGGGAGCGCTGGATGATCCTCCAGTATCTGGATTTCGAACGGCCCATCGTGGATCTCGAGAACCGGCTAGACCAGCTCAAGCGACTCGACGACGGAACGGACAAGGGCGTCCGGGAGGAGATCGGGAAGCTCGAGAAAAAAATCGGGAAGATCCGCAAGGAAGTGTTCTCGAACCTCACGCGCTGGCAGGTCACCCAGCTGGCGCGCCACCCGAACCGGCCGTACATGCTCGACTACGTCAACCTCCTGTTCAAGAACTTCCTGGAGCTCCACGGCGACCGGGCGTTCCGCGACGACCCGCCCGTCGTCTGCGGCTTCGCCGAACTGGACGGGCAGAAGGTTCTCCTCATCGGGCAGCAGAAGGGGCGCAACACCAACGAGAAGATATACCGCAACTTCGGCATGGCGAACCCGGAGGGGTACCGGAAGGCCCTCCGGATGATGAAGATGGCGGAGAAGTTCAACCTCCCCGTCGTCACGTTCATCGACACCCCGGGCGCCTTCCCCGGCATCGGCGCGGAGGAGCGGGGGCAGTCGGAGGCGATCGCCCGGAACCTCCTGGAGATGGCGCACCTGAAAACCCCCATCGTGGTCGCCGTGATCGGCGAGGGGGGGAGCGGCGGCGCGCTGGCGCTGGGAGTGGGCGACGAGATCCTCATGATGGAGTACGCCATCTACTCCGTCATCTCCCCGGAGGGGTGCGCATCGATCCTGTGGCGCGACACCGCCAAGGCGGAAGTTGCCGCCGAGATGATGAAGATCACCGCGCAGGACCTGAAGCGGTTCGGGGTGGTCGACCGGATCGTGCCGGAACCGCTGGGGGGCGCCCACCGGGACCACAAGGCGGCCGCGGATGCGCTGAAGGCCGCGCTGGTCGAGGCCCTGTACCCCCTCCTCCACATGCCGACGGCCCACCTCCTCGAGCGCCGGTACCGGAAGTTCCGCGAAATGGGAGCCCTCAAGAAGAAGGCCGGGGGGGCCGGTTGACGCGGGACCGCCTGAAGGAGCTCCGCGCCGAGATCGACGCGGTCGACGACCAGATCCTGTCCCTGCTGAACCGGCGCGCGGCGGCCGCCATCGAGGTCGGGAAGATCAAGGAGGAGGAGAACCTCAGGTTCTACGTCCCGGAGCGGGAGGTGGAGATCCTCCGCCGGCTGACCGGGAAGAATCCCGGGCCGTTCCCCAACGAGGGGCTGAAGTCCATCTACCGGGAGATCATCTCCGCATCCCTCGCGCTCGAGAAGCCCCTCTCCGTCGCCTTTCTCGGCCCACGCGCCACGTTCACGCACCTGGCGTGCCTGAAGCATTTCGGCGAGAGCGCCCAGTACGTCGCGCAGATCAACCTCTCCGATGTGTTCGACGCCGTGGAGCGGGGCGTGGCGGACTTCGGCGTGGTGCCCATCGAGAACAGCAGCGAAGGGATAGTCAGCAACACCCTCGACATGTTCGTGGACCACAGCCTGCTCATCTGCGGCGAGATCCTGGTGGAGGTGGCCCACGACCTCCTCAGCGTCACCGGGGACATCGACCACGTGAGGAAGGTGTATTCCCACCCGCACGCCATCGCCCAGTGCCGCGGTTGGCTGGAGCGGAACATGCGCTCGGTGCCCGTCTTCGACGTGGAGAGCACGGCGCGGGCGGCGGAACTGGCGGCGGACGACCCGGCGGCGGCGGCGATCGCGGGGGAGGCGGCGGCCAAGATCTACGGGCTGAAGACCATCCGCAAGCGGGTCCAGGACAACACGAACAACTTCACCCGGTTCATCATCCTGGGGAAGCAGGCCGCAGGCCGCACGGGGAACGACAAGACGTCCGTGCTGTTCTCCGCCCGGGACGAGGTGGGGGCGCTCTACCTGATGCTCGAGCCGTTCTCCCGGCACAGCGTGAACCTGACCAAGATCGAGTCCCGCCCCGTCAAGAAGAAGGCGTGGGAGTACCTCTTCTTCCTCGACATGACGGGCCACATCGGCGACGAGCCGGTGGCGAAGGCCCTCGAGGAGCTCAAGGCGCGGGCGCAGTTCATCAAGATCCTCGGTTCCTACCCGAGGGCGTTGTAGGAAAGGAACCCACCCATGATCATCGTGTTGCGGCGCGGGGCGACCGAGCAGGACGTCCTGCAGATCGAGGAGGCGATCAAGGCCATGGGCCTGACCGCGCACATCTCCCGCGGCGTCGAACGGACGATCATCGGCGCGATCGGCGACGAGCGGAAGATCGACCCCGAGTCGTTCGAGGGGCTGCCCATCGTCGAGAAGGTCCTCCGGATCCTCTCGCCGTTCCGGCTCGTCAGCCGGGAGTTCCAGAAGGAAGACACGGTCATCTCCGTGGGGGGGAAGACGGTGGGGGGAAAGGCGCTGGCCCTTTTCGCCGGACCGTGCTCGGTGGAAGGGCACGAGATGATGGTGGGGATCGGGGGGCGCGTCGCGTCGGCCGGCGCCACGTTCCTGCGCGGCGGGGCGTTCAAGCCGCGCACATCCCCGTACGCTTTCCAGGGAATGGGGGAGGAAGGGCTGAAGTGCCTCGTCGAGGCCCGCGAGGCGACGGGGCTGCCCGTGGCGACCGAGCTCATGGACCCCCGGGACCTCGACCTGGTGGCCCGGTACGCCGACATCATCCAGATCGGCGCGCGGAACATGCAGAATTTCCGCCTCCTCACCGAGGTCGGGAAGCTCGACAAGCCGGTGATCCTCAAGCGCGGGATGAGCGCCACGGTCCAGGAGTGGCTCATGTCGGCGGAGTACATCGCCTCCGAGGGGAACCAGAAGATCATCCTGTGCGAGCGGGGGATCCGGACGTACGAAACCGCGACGCGGAACACCTTCGACGTCTCCGCAATCCCCGTGGTGAAGTCCCTGTCGCACCTCCCGGTGATCGCCGATCCCAGCCATGCCGCGGGGAAGGCGGGCCTGGTGGAGCCGCTGGCCGGCGCCGCGATCGCCGCGGGCGCCGACGGGCTGATGATCGAGGTGCACCAGCAGCCCGAGCGGGCGCTCTCCGACGGGCCGCAGTCCCTCAAGCCCGACGCGTTCGCGGCGATGGTCGTCCGGCTGCGGCGGGTGGCCGAGGCGGTCGGGAGGACCCTGTAGCCTCCGTGGCGAGAGAGCGGGTCGGCATCCTGGGGCTGGGGCTGATCGGCGGCTCCCTGGCCCTTGCGCTCTCCGGGCGGCGCGGCGCACCCGAGGTGTGGGGGTGCGACCGCAGGCGCGAGCACGTCCGGCAGGCCCTCGCGGCGGGGGCGATCGCGCGGGGATGCGCCGCGCAGGAGCTCGCGGAGTGCGACGTCGTGGTCGTGTGCGTCCCCGTCCTGCGATCCGTGGAGGCGATCCGGGCTCTCGGGCCGCGGATGCGGCCGGGCGGGATCCTGACCGACGCGGGGAGCGCGAAGGCGGCGGTGGTGCGGGAAGGGGAGCGGGCGGTGGCGAAGGGGGCTTTCTTCGTGGGGGGGCACCCCATCGCGGGCACCGAGCGGTCGGGGTTCCACGCCGCGGACGGGGCGCTCTTCGCGGGCCGGACGTTCATCGTCACCCCGACGCGGAACACGGACGAAGCCGCCGTGCGCCGGGTCCAGCGGATCTGGAAGCTCGCGGGGTCGGGGGCGCTTCTGCGGATGGACCCGCGGACCCACGACCGGGTTTTCGCCTACGTTTCCCACCTGCCCCACGTGGTGGCGTACGCACTGGTGCACTCCGTGGCGACCCTGAGAACCCCCGTGCCGCTGGGATACTCCGCGGGGGGGTTCCGCGACTTCACCCGGATCGCCTCCAGCAACCCGGAGATGTGGAAGGACGTCGTCCTCCAGAACCGCGCCGAGGTGCTGCGCGCGATCGCGCATTACCGCCGCAACCTGCGCCTGCTGGAGGGGCGGATCGCGAGGGGGGACGTCCCGGGCCTGCTCGAATATTTCCGGCGGGCGAAGAAGACGCGGGACGGGCTGCTGACGCCGTGAGCGGGGGGAGCGTCATCCGGGGCGAGGTCGCGGTCCCCGGCGACAAGTCGATCAGCCACCGGGCGGCGTTGCTCGCGGGGCTGGCCGCGGGGGAAAGCCGCGTGCGGGGGTTCCTCCACGCGGAGGACACGCTTCGCTCCGTGGCGCTGATGCGGGCACTCGGGGCGCGGGTCGAGGTGATCCGGCCCGACGAGCTGCGGGTCGGGGGGCGGGGGCTGCGGGACCTCTCCGAGCCTCCCGA
>Ga0102851_10002549_pt1 | contig 11015 bp, 13 predicted proteins | sample Mud3Dept3metaG_FD_79558 | JGI IMG/M metagenome (GOLD analysis project Ga0102851, IMG submission 79558) | Freshwater wetland microbial communities from Ohio, USA, analyzing the effect of biotic and abiotic controls - Mud 3 Core 4 Depth 3... | ecosystem: Environmental > Aquatic > Freshwater >...
GACACACTATCGAGATCGTCATCGACCGCATCATTGTAAAGCGAGGCATAGAACGACAAGTGAACGATGCAGTGGAAACTGCATTCAGGTACGCGGATGCGCTTGTCGTGAATCTGGCCAATGAATCTAGGGATATCCTTTTCTCCAAGACGGCTGCCTGCCCTACATGTGGGATCAGTTATCCCCAGATCGTCCCTCGATTCTTCTCGTTCAACAGCACTGCCGGTGCCTGTCCTTCCTGCAACGGGCTTGGGTACGAGAGTGTACCTGAAGAGCCGGTCGACATAGACCGGCAGAACGTCTGCAGGGAGTGTCATGGTCTCAGGCTGAAAAAGGAAGCCCTGAGTGTCAGATTTCATGGTATCAATATTGCTGAATTCAGCGGGATGACTGTCGAGCAGGCTCTTGTGTTTCTTCAGAATATGCAGCTTACGGAACGCGATAACATCATCGCATCGAGAATATTGAAAGAGATCAATGACCGGCTGTCCTTTCTGTCAAGGGTAGGCATAGGGTACCTGACCCTTGACAGACCTTCCCTTACTCTTTCAGGAGGTGAGTCCCAGAGGGTTAGGCTTGCGACGCAGATTGGTTCCTCCCTGACCGGCGTGCTCTATGTACTGGACGAACCGAGTATCGGTCTGCATCCGAGAGATTGCGTTAAGCTCCTCGAGAGCCTGTCAGCAATAAGGAGCACCGGCAACACGGTGATAGTTGTCGAACATGACGAGGAGACGATCAGATGGGCAGACCATGTCGTCGACATGGGCCCCGGCGCCGGGATTCGCGGAGGATGGGTTGTTGCCGAAGGTTCACCGCATGACATAACAGTCAATGCCGGCTCGCTTACCGGAAAATACCTGAGTGGCGAGCTGAAGATACCGGTACCTTCCAAAAGGAGGCCTGCAGATGATTTCATTCTCATCGAAGGGGCATCAGAACACAACCTGAAGGATATCTCGGTACAAATACCACTGAAGACCTTCACCTGTGTTACCGGCGTTTCAGGTTCCGGCAAGAGTACCCTCGTCTTTGACATTCTTTTTCGGGCTGCTGAAAATATTTTTTCCACAGCGAAGACGACAGCTCATACGCCGGGTAGTCATTCCAAAATTACCGGACTCGACAAGATAGACAATGTTATCAGCATTGATCAGTCTCCGATCGGCAGAACGCCGCGCTCCAATCCGGCGACCTATACCGGTTTCTTCAGTCTTATCAGGGATCTTTTCTCCCTTGTCGCTGATGCGAAAAAGCGCGGATATGCCTCCTCACGCTTCAGTTTTAATGTGGAGGGCGGAAGATGCGAATCATGCCGCGGCAACGGCCTGATCAAGGTGGAGATGCATTTTTTGCCCGACGCATATGTACAGTGCGATAAATGCAGGGGAAAGAGATACAACGACGAAACGCTCGAGATCCGGTATAAAGACAAAAATATTGCGGACGTGCTGAACATGACGGTTGCGGAGGCACTCCTGTTCTTCGAGAACATCCCTCACCTCAGGAAAAAGCTGCAACTGCTCGACGAGATCGGCCTCGGATACATTCAGCTCGGCCAATCGGCAACAACTCTTTCCGGAGGCGAGTCACAGAGGATACGACTTTCCCGGGAACTCGGTAAGCGGTCCACAGGCAATACTCTCTACATCCTCGATGAACCCACGACCGGCCTTCATTTTGTGGATATCCAGCGGCTTCTGGATGTCATAAACATGCTCGTTGACAGGGGTAATTCGGTCGTTGTGATCGAGCATAATCTCGATATCATAAAATCAGCCGATTACATTATTGATCTGGGTCCTGAAGGCGGTGACCGGGGAGGCAGGATCATGGCTGAAGGTACGCCTGAGCAGATCAGCAACAGACGCGATTCATACACGGGCACGTTTCTTAAGGAAAGGCTGCCGTCGTATTGATTCTTTCTATCATGCAGGAATTTATTTTAAAATCAAACAATACCATTATGAAAAAAATCTCTGTAGCAGTCTCGACAATCCTTATTCTGGCGGCATTTCTTTCCTGCTCCAGGCAGGACGATTCTGTGTATAAAAAGTCCATGCCCCTTATGGACACCATCGTAAGCATCACCGTTGTCGCTGATTCAAAGGAAATTGCGGAGAAGGCCATGGCAGAGGCATTTGGAAAGATCGACAGATTCGGTAATCGCGTCAACTTCTACTCTGAAAAAAGCGAACTTTCCGAGATCAACAGGAATGCAGGCATCAGGAGGACCACTGTTTCCCCTGAAACCCTTGACGTAATAGAAAAAGCAGTTCATGCTTCAGAGAAGTCCAGGGGGGCCTTCGATCCCACAATAGGACCGATCGTAAAGCTCTGGAATTTTGCAGATAAGAAGATGCCGTCTGACAAAGAAATAAAACACGCTTTACCGCTGGTGAATTACCGGGATATAATAGTCGACACGAATGCGTCTACAGTCCTGCTCAGGAAAGAAGGGATGATGCTCGATCTTGGCGGCATCGCAAAGGGATACGCGGCAGATATGGCCGTGGACACCTTGTTAAAAGAGGGAATTCGTTCAGGGCTCGTTTCCGTAGCCGGAGATATCAGAACATTCGGCCTGAAGCCGGACAGTAAGCCCTGGACCATCGGCATTAAAAACCCGAGACAGACGGGCACCAAGGATGAGATCATTGCAAAGGCAAGGCTGACCGATACGGCGATATCCACATCAGGAGACTACGAAAGGTACTTCATCTCTGACGGGAAGAGATACCATCATCTCCTTGATCCTAAAACGGGATTCCCGGCTGGGACCTGCAGGAGCGTCAGTATTGTTTCGGATAAGGCAGCAGACACCGACGCGTTTTCTACTGCAGTTTTCGTGCTCGGACCGGACAGAGGGATGAAGCTTGCAACAGATCTCGGGATGGAAGCGCTGATTATCGACATCAATGGCAACATGCATTCGACAGACGGTCTAAAGGAGAAGCTCTCGTTTGAGAAGGGCCCTTAGCAATACGACTATCGCAGACAGGATACTTTTTTTTATTCTGATCGTTGTGTCATGTGCCGGCATGTTCTATTCACGGGATGCGCTGTCGCAGGGGACCGATGTGGTGATCGAAGTCGGCGGCAAGTCGGTTTATGCCACGTCACTCGATGCCAATAGGGAAATCCCTGTCGAAGGTACGCACGGCCGCGCAATCGTGGAGATCAGGGATGGAAAGATACGCATGAAAGAAGCGCGGTGCGATAACCATATCTGCATGAAACAGGGATGGATCACACAGGGCACTATCGTTTGCTTACCAAACAGCATTGTGGTCATAACCGGCGGCGGCCTGAATAAAGACGTAGATGCAGTTACAGGATAAATACCGCGTCGCCATTCTGTCTGCATATGCACTGGCACTGCACGGGTTTGAGGCAATGCTGCCCAGCCCCATCCCCTGGCTCAGGGTCGGCCTGGCAAACATTATCACGCTGACAGCACTGTTACTCTTCGATTTCCGGACAGCTCTCATGATTACGCTGATCAGAGTCATACTCGGGTCTCTTTTCACCGGAACGTTTCTCGGTCCATCTTTTATTCTCAGTCTTGGAGGCGGAGTCTGCGGAACATGCTCCATGGGCATCATGCTCCTGATGAGCAGAAAGCTCTTCGGTCCTGTAGGACTCAGTCTTATCGGTGCACTGTTCCACAATGCAGCACAACTTTTTCTTGCGCACTGGCTTTTCATCCAGAGGATCGAGGCGGTGCTGTTCATCAGCCCTCTCATTATTCTTATCGGGACGATCACCGGCTTTATGAATGGTATTGTTGCAGAAATTCTTGTCAAAAACCTGTTGAAAAAAGAGTCTGACTCATTACACAATGTAGCCCAGGCTTGAAATGCAGATCATCTGCCCCATATGTAAGAACATCACGACATGGGAAGAGAACCCCTTCAGGCCGTTCTGCTCTGAACGGTGCAAGCTCATGGACCTTGGCGCATGGGCAAATGAGAATTACCGCATCGCAGGGAAAAAAGAAGAAGAGGAAGACGAAAGATCATCTGAGGAGGAATCATGATTAAAGTTGGAGTTGCCGGTGCAGCAGGAAAAATGGGAAGCAGGATAAGTGCTCTTTGCAGGGAATATGACGGGCTTCAGCTTGCCGGTGCATTCGAACGGTCAGGACATAAGGAAATAGGGAGAGACATCGGCGTTGTAGCCGGCATTGGGGAAACAGGAGTCATACTCCAGGACCGTATCGAAAAAATAATCGATGCCGTTGACCTTATCGTAGATTTTACGTCAGTCGAGTCAACAAAGGAAAATCTGAAGATTGCATCACAAAAAGGCAAGGCAATGATCATAGGCACAACCGGACTCTCAAAAGACGATGTCAAGGAGATTGAATCTTCATTCAGAAGAATTCCCTGTGTCATGGCGTCCAACATGAGTCTGGGCGTAAACCTCCTGCTCAGAGTCCTCCAGGACATTGCGAGGGTGCTTGGTAATGATTATGATATCGAGATCGTTGAGGCACATCACCGCTTGAAAAAAGACGCTCCCAGCGGTACTGCGATAAAGATGGCCCAGGTTATTGCAGATGCCGTCAACAGAAACCTTGATGAAGTGGCGGTTTATGCCAGAAAGGGTATGATCGGTCAAAGAACTCAGAAAGAGATCGGCATTCAGACCGTCAGGGCGGGTGACATCGTAGGTGAACATACCGTTCTCTTCGGCGGTCTGGGTGAGCGCATCGAAATTATCCATAAGGCATCAAGCAGGGATACCTTTGCACGAGGGGCCCTCAAAGCTGCCCTCTGGATAGCCGGAAAACCCTCTGGACTCTATGACATGCAGGATGTTCTTAACTTAAAGTAGTGCTTGATCTAAAGCTCATAATATAATGATTTTATGACCTTATTTATTAAATACCACTAGAGTTACAACACTCCGGGCCGAGTCAGGTCAATATTCAGCTTCATCTATCAACGCTACATACAACTGGACATTTCATATGCAGAAATCCAAAGCGGGTCGCCGCATACAACCCGCTTTGAGTGAGACTCCCACGCGGCAAGTCGAGGGGCATCTTTAACGCAGCTCAAAGCAGCTGCGTAGGCCCTTGCTCTATATCTCCATGATGCTTGATATATTTCTCAATGATCTGCCGAGGCATACGGTCTCCAACCGTGCGGGCGAAATATCCGTCCTCCACAGTTCGCCTGTCCACAGCCGCTTTTCAGCCGCGAAAACTCGCGGAACAGCTGCCGCGCACTGATGCTCTTTTATATCCGTACCACCTCTCCGATGGAACGCCGGGGAGAAAACGATACCAGAATGTGTATATGATTCTCTGCTCCTTCCATTTCCGTTATCTCAAACCATACTCTTCGCAGATCTCCCGAACCGCTTGTTCCGCTCGTTCCCGGACCACTTTGTCCGCAAATATATTCTTCCGACGTTTCGGACACCATACCAAATGGGAGTTCGTATCGTAGACCGCATGACTCGCCCTCTTCAGGCCCATGCATCATCTTACACCATTGCCTCGCAAGGGCCTTTGTGGATTAAGGAGACTTCCCGTCTCCCTCATAACCCTCTGGGCAAGGCATGCATTCATCCCCGTGGCAAGCCACGGGGCATTCTGCAAAGTGTTTCGTAAAACTCTTCAATGTAATCTCTGCTACGGAAAGGAAAATATCGACTAGACTTTCTCGAACTGATCCTTCGTTGCACCACATACCGGACAGGACCACCCGTCTGGAATGTCTTCAAACTTGGTTCCGGCAGCGACTCCGCCGTCCGGATCTCCGTACTCAGGATCATATACATAACCGCATATGCTGCATCTCCACTTATCCATACATCTCACCTCACCTATTAAAAAAATAGAAACAGTGAAAAAATTTTACCCTTTTTCCCTGATAATTACAATACGGAAAGGTATTTCCATGACAACAGCCTGCACGGATGATTTTTTCTTCACATTTTGCTATACTTAGCCGTTATGGTGGACGTAAAAGAAAGAATATCTCTGATTGAAGCCATGCTTTTCGTCTCAGGAGATCCGTTAACCCTCGAAGCGATCAAGGGGATCTTGGATATCCCAGAGGCTGATATTAAGCAGGTTATGAATGAGCTTATTGCAGAATACAGGGAACGTGACCGGGGACTTCTTATCCTTGAGATCGCACAGGGGTACCAAATGGTAACCAATCCCCTCTGCGCAAAACTCCTTCGCAAGTTTACGAATGCAGCAACATCAAACAAGCTCTCCATGCCGGCACTTGAGACGCTTGCTATTATTGCATATAAGCAGCCGATCATCAAGGCGGAAATTGAGCAGATCCGCGGTGTGAATTCTGACGGTGTCATCAAAAGCCTTCTCGACAAAAGACTCATCAAGATCGTCGGCCAGAGGGAAGCTCCCGGCAAACCTATGCTGTATGGAACGACAAAGGAATTCCTTCAGTATTTTGGCTTGAAAGACTTGACCGAACTGCCCACACTCAAGGAATTGACCCGCGAGGAGGCTGCGTAGTGAATAAAATTTGCCTCTTGACAGTTCTCTTCGTGCTTTTCATCTTCGTTGCCGGATCATCCGCAAAAACCACCTACACGATCAAAAAGGGTGACAACCTGTACACGATTGCAAAAAAGTATCATGTACGCACCAAAGAACTGGAAAAGACTAATGGGGTCAACGCAAAGAGTCTGAAGCCCGGGACGCAACTCATTATCCCTGGCAAAGAAAAACAATCTACGGCACTTCAAAAAACTCACGGCAAGGAACCCTCGGAACCGGCTGTCACTTCAAAGACGCAAACCAATACGGCAGATGTGATTATCCCGGCAGCTGAGCACACATCACCGAAATCGGAGGAAAATGAAGCTACGCAGACCGTAAACACGCCTGTTGAGTCCGGCAAATATCATACGGTCAGGAAAGGCGATACCTTGAAGGGTATCGCACGGAAATACAGCGTTTCAATATCCGACATCAAAACCCTGAATGCTCTGACATCGACAAAGCTGAGGACCGGTCAGAAGCTCATGGTGAGACATTCGGGTCCAAGGATGTATTCTGTCAAAAAAGGCGACAATCTCTGGAAGATTGCAAAGAAGTTCGATATGGATGCTGATGACCTTATGGAAATAAATGAAATGTCCTCCCCCTCGCTGAAGCTCGGCCAGAAACTTTACCTTGAAGAAAAGCCGGCTGCGGTCAATGTTGATCAAAAATATCTCGTCATGGCGAACACTCTCGAAGACGAGATCAAAAAGGTCTCGGAATCTCCTGATTTTGCCTCGCTGACAACGCAGGACAAACTTGTCACGTTTTCAAGGAAGCTTCTGAACATTCCTTACAAATTCGGCGGCAACACCATTCTCGGCATCGACTGTTCAGCATACGTGAAAAAGGTTTATGGATTGTTGGGAGTGGAGCTCCCAAGGACGGCACGCGAACAGTTTAATGAAGGACAACAGATCGACAGGGAAGAACTGTCAATCGGTGACCTTGTATTTTTCAGAACCTATGCATCTTTTCCTTCACATGTGGGCATTTACCTCGGAAACAACCTCTTCATCCACGCCTCATCCAAGGGCAAAAAGGTCACGATCAACAGCCTTGACACGCCTTACTATCTCAAGCGTTTTATCGGCGCTAAGCGCCTTATCTCTGCTGGCGACGGGGACACGATTGCCTCTGCTGATCCCTCGATCTAAATATCGTTTTGCCGCCCGCTTTCTTTTTTATGATGTATGCTCCGGCTGACCTGCTGAATCAAGATCAGTACAGTTACCGGTACTAACATGCAGAATATTTTTTTCATAGGCATAGGCGGGTTCCTCGGAGCAGTTGCACGCTATGGCGTCGGACTTTGGATAGGCCAGAAATGGGGAAAGATCTTTCCGTTCGGCACGTTCTTTGTCAATGTGAGCGGCAGTTTTCTCATCGGTTTTCTTATGGTCCTTTTCACGGAACGGTTCATGCTCAATCCCCAGTGGAGGATGTTCTTTGTTATCGGTTTTCTCGGGGCATACACGACTTTTTCGACCTTTGAGTATGAAACAGCCGCTCTTCTGAGGGACAGCGAATGGCTGGTTGCAGCACTGAACGTTTTCCTCAGTGTTCTCGCAGGCTTCGCCGCTCTGAAACTCGGAGAGGGAACAGCCCGCATATTATAGGAGAGTGCTGATGAAGACTGTACCGGCAAAGAAGCTTGTGATATATGTTGACGAGACCGACAAGGTCAAGGGAAAGCCTGTCTATGAGATCGTGATGCAGATATGCTACCGAAGCAAGGTTTCAGGCGTAAGCGTCTTCAGGGGAGTTGCAGGCTACGGCAGTGACCGGGTTTTCCATACCGCAAAGATCATTGAACTTTCAACCAATCTGCCGATAAAGATCGAGGCTGTTGATACGGAAGACAGGATCACCGGGGTACTTCCTGAGATAATCGCAGTCGTCACCAAAGGCCTTATCGAGATCGGCGACACAACAATCATTAAACCCGCCGCTCAACGTCCCTGAATCTTTCCCGTTTTCATGTATGTCCGATCGCTCTTGCCGGGAAGAATTCCTTCTGCGCATTCTTTCAATCATAAAATTGAAGAAGCAATATGGATTACGAATTGAAAGTTCATGTTGACAATTCATGCAGAGACTTTTAGTTTATAAAAAGATGTGAATATGTTCGACACCTGAAAAAAAACAGAGGGGGAAATAGTCAAATAAGATCGTTCGGCAGATATACAATAATGCGGGCTATTCCTGCAGTGGTTCGGCGCTGATATGACTCATTCACGATTTTTTCAGTTGTCTCTTTCATTTCCTCTTGTCCTGTGGACTGTCGGCCTCGTCGGTTACTCATTAGTATTCAGGCAAACCCATGAATTTATCATGAAGAACATGTTTGACGCACTCCGTGTATTTGTCCCTTACCTTGTCTTCGCCGCAGCGATATGGAGGCTGGCGAGGAACAAGCCCTATAGGACATTAGTTTTCCTTGCATTCGTCATCCCGATCATCTGGGGCATCTTTTTCACTGTTTGTTATATGCCGTACTCCTATTTCAAGGAGAAGCTTTTGGACTGGTATATCCTCTGCATGATGGGTTTTTGGGCTACGTTTGTCGCATACTTTGCCGAGATAATCCCGTACCTTATTCTCGTCACGTTCAGAGATGTTTTCAAAGATGCGTCACTAACGAATAGGACCGTATCGCCTCTGGAACAGTCATCCGCCTCGCCCGAGGGACCATAACCTCTCCGCAGCGGCAATTCAGGGCTGCGGTCGGCCAATATGATCAGATGCCGTTTCCGGAAGCTTGTTCTCGATCAGGCACTGCAGCATTTCCAGTTCGTCGGCATCAAACCAGGTCACCTTGCAGATGCTGCATTTATCCAACTCGATGAGAAACGCATAGCTATAGAAACTCCGGAACATCTCCCTCCCGCATCGCGGGCAACGAGCAAAAGGTATTGTTTTTCGTTCTCTCAGCCTCAGCTTTCGGATACTCAGGCTCCGCTGACTGTCAGCGGTCACCGCCAGCAACAGGGCCTTGGTCCGCTCACCGCACGTAATCTCGCGCCGCGCAAGAATGCGGAATATTCTGTCATTGTCAACGAGCACTCCTTGGCAAAGAACGCACCTGTGCACTGTTGTCTGTGCACAGGATTCCTTCCTGAGAGGCTGGCGGCATGAGGAACATGACATAATCACACCCCCACGTCCCTCTGCTGGATTACGGTCAAGAACAAGATCCGCAACAGTCATGGTCTCAGCGACCTCGACATCTCCTCCAGGCTGTGCGCTCAGCATGGTCGCAGCGGAAAACCAGGGGAATGCAGTAAGTTCCGTGACACGAAAAGGACCAATCCAGACATTTTCCGGGTCAAGGGCATAGTACAGGGTTTCAGCCTCCGGTTGATACGCTGTTCTCGTCTGTCCTTTCCTGTCAAGAGCCGAAGGGCTGACACGCGCCATGCGGAGAAGAATATCAATACGCTTCACGAGGGGCGGATGGGTTGACATGAGGTCACTCCACCATCCCTCCGTCTGATCATGGATGTCAGGGGAAGGACTGCTGATGCAGAGCATCTCAAGACCCTCATGAATACACCCGGCGCCTGTCCAACGGCCGGATATAAGATTCAGCGCCTCGGCAAGGGCAAGAGGATTACGGGTCATACGGACGGCACCGGCGTCTGCACGATATTCCCGTTCCCGGGAAATGAACATGGTCACGATCATGCCAAGGCTGTTCAGTACCCGGAATAGGATGAGAAACGGTATTACTCTGAAATCCTGAGCGACCGCCTCTTTCAGTCCCTCCGCCGCCGATGCGTACAGGCCGAACAGACTCGTAGCAACGGATGCATCAAGACAATCGCCCGAGAGCACATGATACATCTCATGCGCCATTACGGCTTCGATTTGCTCACGCGTAAGACGCGAAAGCAGCCCCTCGGTGATTGCGATCAATGCTCTGCCCTTCAGGTCGGATACGGCAAGGGCATTGAGCGACAGCGTCGGGATGACCAGACACTGAATCTGCTTTCTGCTGCCCGAGGCAATAGAGATCTCATCCATGACATTGATCAGCTGACGGTGAACACCGTCATCAGGATCCGGCGCTAACGCCCGGACCTGTTCGACGACGCGATCAACAGCGGTATAGCCGGATATTCCGAAGTGGACGACGGAGATGGTGAGAGCAAGTGCGCTGATAGCGGCGACGTATTTAAGTTTTGCGCCGACAAAAAAGATTTCCGATCCGGGTAAGAATGCCACAACCAACTGGACAAGAATAAAAGCAAACAAAAAATAGAGAAAGACAAGAAAAAAGAAGAGAACGCCGATCCTCCAGTTTTTCTGGCGCTCAATATCGATGAATGTGACCGGCATGCGTTATCAGTGCCCGTATCTCAGTTATTTCACAAGGAACAATTATGACAACTCCACCCTTGTCGTCTCCTTCTCTCCCGTCCCGGCGCGGAAATATGCGAACTGCCGGAATGTGAAGACCTGCGCGACAAGCCTATCAGGA
>Ga0102851_10002550_pt1 | contig 11014 bp, 15 predicted proteins | sample Mud3Dept3metaG_FD_79558 | JGI IMG/M metagenome (GOLD analysis project Ga0102851, IMG submission 79558) | Freshwater wetland microbial communities from Ohio, USA, analyzing the effect of biotic and abiotic controls - Mud 3 Core 4 Depth 3... | ecosystem: Environmental > Aquatic > Freshwater >...
ATCGGGTTGGCCCGTCTACTGCTCGGACAGCGCGAGCAAGACCCAAGCCACGCCTGCAGCTCCGTCCGGCCCGCCAGCCATTCACGCCAGCCCTTACGGGGAGGGCGTGGCTTTCCGCCCTAGGACATACCTAGGGGAAGGGCTCTTTGACCGCTATCGCCAAGCGTGCGAGGGTGCGCGCTACGACCGCGAGATGCGCACGTCTGTCGCGCCCCGGCCGCTCGCGCTCCGTCTGATAGAGCGGCTCCGAACCGCCGGATTCGCGGTCACGGTGGACCCCGGTCTGGCGGCGGATCTGGACGCCGCACAAGCGGCGGTCCGGTCCGAGGTTGCCGCGGCCGATGAACGCGCCTTGGCGATTGACGCCAGTCTCAAGACTCGCGGTCTCGCGCTGTACCCATTCCAGAGGGTTGGCGTGAAGTGGCTGGCGTCCCGCGAAGCCGGCCTCCTATCCGATGAGATGGGGCTTGGTAAGACAATCCAAGCCCTTGCCGCACTTCCGGCCACTTCGGGCGTAGTCGTGGTAGCTCCAGCGGTCGCGAAGGGCGTGTGGGCAAGGGAAGCCAAAAAGTGGCGTCCCGACCTACAGGTAAGCATCCTGAAGGGCCGCGGTTCCTTCCGTTGGCCTACAGCGGGCGAGATTGTAGTCACGAACTACGATATTCTCCCCGAAACTGCAGAGGTTCCCTCGGTTGGAACCGTGCTAATCTCGGACGAATGTCACGCTTTGAAGTCATCGAAGGCGCAAAGAACCGCTCGTTTTCGCGCCCTTTCCGCCGCAGTTCGCAAAAACAGCGGCAAGGTGTGGCTTCTGACGGCCACTCCGTTGCTCAACCGGCCCCCCGAATTGTGGTCCGTGTTCCAGGCCGCGGGAATCGCGACCGAGGCCTTCGGCTCGTGGCCCAAATTCGTCGAGGACTTCAACGGAAGGAAAGGTAAGTGGGGAGGCTACGAATGGGGACGGCCTCGCCAGTCCGCCGTGGAAGGTATCCAACGGGTATCCCTCCGTCGGATGCGGGAAGACGTCCTTCCCGACCTTCCTACGAAAACCTACTCAGACCTTGAGGTGAACGGGATCGACGCCAAAACTCGCAAGATGTGCGACGAGCTGTGGTCGATGGTAGGCAAGGCGGAAGCGTCGCTTGCCGTGCTCTCGGGTGGGGCTTTCGAGCAGATATCAGCTTGTCGCGCCGCACTGGCGACAACCAAGATTCCGTCAATGCTCGAGCTTGTCGAGCAATTCGAGGAGTCCGAGGAGCCCATTGTCGTGTTCAGTGCGCATCGGGCTCCCATTGACACTCTCGCAAGCCGTGAGGGTTGGGCGGTAATCACGGGGGACACTCCACCCGACGAGCGGACGCGCATCGAGGATCGGTTCCAGCGTGGGGAACTGAAGGGCGTTGGCGCAACCATAAAGGCAGGCGGTGTGGCAATCACACTCACCCGCGCGCATTGCGCTCTGTTTGTTGATCAGGAGTGGACCCCTGCCCTGAACGAACAAGCAGAGGACCGGATTTGCCGAATCGGGCAGACCCGCGGCGTCCAGATCACCCGATTGGTCGCGAGCCATCCGCTGGACGCGAGGATCGCGCATCTGCTCGGGGAAAAATGGGAACTAATCGCCGGTTCGGTGGACGCGTCCAGTACGACATCTGATCAGGTGGACGTCCCGGATTTCGAGATTGCGGCGCTTGTCGCGGAATGCGAAGCGGAGTTGGCGAGTCCCCAACCGATTGCGATGCGGTGGGCCAAAGGTCACGAGCCCGAGCGCCAGGCTCCTGAGCAAGAGGCGCCTGCGGTTCGCAGGCCGGCCCGGAACGCGACCGAAGAATGGGCACGGGATGGCCTGGCTCAATTGGCGGATGACGATCCGGACCAAGCGCGCGATCGGAATGACATGGGGTTTAGCAAATTCGACGGGGCGATCGGCCATTCGCTCGCGGCGCAAGCTCAAGTCGGGTTGACCGAAAAACAATGGGCCTTGGCAATCAAGCTGTGTCGGAAGTACCGCCGGCAAGTGGGAGAATCTCCCACCGAAAAGAAATAGTTTTGCCCCCCTGTGCAGGGGGCATTGAACATGAAAGGGGAAGAGTCATGAGTTCGTTTTTGGTCGACAAGAGTGTGATCGATCGGGTGCTAACGTTTCTTGAGATGGAGTGGGTTCGTTCTCACAAGCGAGGCTCCTTGGTGCAGCTTTGCGAGCTTGCCCTGTCGGCTGGACATGTCATCAATCCTCGCGATCCGATCAATGTGACATTGACTCAGATTGGCCAGGCCATGTGGGAATTAAACTCAAAAGCTGTTAACTGCCGGTACGATGAAACGAATCCACCACCAAGCTATTGCTATGCAGCGGACCCGAGCAACGCCATCCAGGCATACAAGTCGCTGCGATGCTGGCTTTACCAGACTGGCGAAGGAACATGCACCGAGGCCCCCCTGTACCTGTCGCTAAGTCAGTTATCAAACAATCTGGCGCACAGTATCGTAACGGATCTTCCTGAGTATAAAGGAGCAGAAGGCTGTTGGCAGTAGCTCGGAAGCTGGTTACGGGGCATTGAGCCAGTGCCCCGTTGCGAGCTTGGCAGTTGGTCGGTTCGAGCAAGGGGAAGCGATGCTAGGCGTTTACATGCACGGGATGGAAGTCCGTTCGGTTTCGATATCCGTCGAGCCATCCAACCATTTCTCAATTGTCGTCGACGAACCCGTGTCCATGTGGGTATTTCAGGACCGATGTTTGGGAAGGTGGCCCCAGGTGCAAGTGCATGTCACAGCAAATCGAAAGATTTCTCGGGCGAATCCCGAACGTGTTTCGGCAGCATGAGGTTCCCGTGAGCAGGTGACGCTGTGAACACAAAAGAATACAACAAACAGTACTACGCAGCCCACCGTGAAGAGTTGGCTGCAAAACACAAGGATTGGTACGCGTTGCATAGCAAGGAAGTGATTGCGAAATCTGCGGTAAGGAAGGCCCAAAAACGGGCTGACATTCCTCGAATCGCTCGCCTGTGCCTGGGTTGCGGCGAACCGTTTGAGGTCAACGCATCAAACAAAACTAAGCGTTATTGCAGTCAGGGATGCGGCCAGAAAGTGCGCAAGGGTAGAGTTCCGGTGACCCGAGCTTGCCCGCAATGCGGTTGCGACTTTGAAGTGAACGCCTCAAATACGCTAAAAATATACTGCACCTACGATTGCGGAGCAAAGGCGTGGCGCGAGCGAAAGGCAGGGCCAAATGCATGAAACCGAGACTAGCAGGCTCATCGCCAACACGGTATCCGCGATGGCCAAGCTCAGGGATTCCCGCGCCGCTCTGCTCGAACAGGCCAGATCGCTATCGGCAAGAATCGAGTTGCTCGGCGCAACGGAACCCAGAACGCGAGAGCTTGAGCTCTCCGGTGCCAGGCTTTGGGGAGAACGAAAGAACCTCGTGTTCAAGGCGGCGGAGATCACCATGCAGCTCGACGGATTGAAGCGGCTTTGCGAGATTCTATCGAAGTAAGGAGGGTTGGGAAGATGGCTGACGTGAAAGTGTGGCGAGACGGGTCAAGAGTCTTCATTCAGTGGTCAACTGCGGGCTGTTCTGATGTGTCGTGGGTCGACACGATTCCCCACGCGATTGACGAGCAGTTGACACAACGCACGATCGATGGGGACCCAAGCGCGTGGTGGTCATACCGCGCTTATAGAGGCGCTGCGGCAAAACTCGCGGAGAAATGGCAGAAATTGTCAGAGGCAGAATTGAGGTCCGCATACGAAACCTACGAGCAGGAGCAAGCAATGCAACACCCAGTAAAAGAAGGGACGATCGAAGTCCAACCGCTCGACATAGATAGCATTGCAGCGTGGCTCGAAACCGCATGGACTGGGATTTCGCCAGCCGACGCCGCCATTCGCATTCGGGTTGGAAGCGACGACTGCCCGCACCTGTCGATGACCGAAAAAACACGTTCCGCCACGGAGTGCGCCGTATACGGGCCATGGGGTTGTCATCGGGAGGTGTTTTGGGAAATGAGGGGCAGACCTGGCGAGCCAGTGGACATCGGTGCGCTCTGCCGCCGCACCGCCGAGTTCTGCGTGAGGTTCGCTCGATCGAATGGCCGGATAGCGCTCGCGTTGCGAGCCCCGGGCAAGGTGGCCGAATGGCGCGCTTACGAGGACCCGCAAACTGGCAAGAAGGAAGGGGAAGACTGATGGACGCATTCGAATGTTCCGAACGACTGGTAAGGATACTCAGCGAAAAAGACCTAAGCGGCGAGGAACTGCGGTTCGCCGTCGCTTGCAGGAGCCTGTCAGGCCTGGCCCGGGCACTAGAGCAGGTTCAAACCGACGTCGAGAGTCGAATTGCGGAGGACATAGCCATCGGCAGTGCGGCGGTTGATGCCGGCGCGCAGCACGACTCGGACCCGCTCACGAGGATCGCGCAAATCACCAAACTCGCGCAAGTCCGGGCCGAAGCTCTGTTCGAGGTACAGCGGGAAATCGAGCGGGCCTCGCTGGAATGTCTCAAGACCCGCACCGATAGCTGGAGAGTGACCGAATCGGAATTCGCAAAGGCGAAGGGAGGCGGTTGAAATGGTCCGGAAAACAACACTCAAAACACTCGAGGGGATCCTCGACAGATCTGGCTACTGGCTGATCGATCGAAAGAAGCTAAACCCCAAGCTCGAAGTGCGGGTTTGGGGCGGGCAGACCCTAGCTGTGCTGGTGTACTCCGATGGTCAGGTTTCCGTCGGCGAGGTCGGCAACGGAAAGGCGACCAAAACGTATCGGGTAGGGGACATGACCCTTCGCGTGCTTCGCCGAATTCAGGAGGGGTAGATGGAGCGCAAATGAGTTCGAGATCGCGTCATACTCGGGGTGCGCAGCGAGGGCGCTGCAGGCGGTGATGGTATCTGTGGCGGCAGTTGAGTCTGCGTTAGATCAGGCCAAAAAGGCTACCCCATGAATCTCAAAGCCGTGAAACGTGTCCTGTTGTTCGAGTTCGAATGTCCCAGGGGCATTCTGGAAGCGCACTATGACATTGATAGCCGCGTCTTGTCCGTGTACGGAATGTCGAACTACCGAGGAAACGAGCAGGAAAAAGAGCGGGACGGCAACGCTGCGGTCGCCATGATCATGAGCCAACTCAGATCGACCGATGGCCAGCCAACCGGACAGGGGAATTGAAAATGTCCAAGACATACAAACGGGTGAAGCTGGAATGCGAGATCGATTGCTCGGATCGACCTATATGCCCGTCCGAATCCCTCCAGGAGGCGATGCAGAAATTCGCCAAAAGCGTGGCACGTCTCCAGCGCGAGGGGTGGGGTTATTGCATGATGAGTTGGGAAGCAACCGAGCCCGGAGAAGAGTCGCCAGAACTGGAGAAAGGGGTGCTCTCGCTGGAGAAGTGATCTTTTTTGGGTTGCGGGGTTCGCTGGAAAGCGTATTATTGGCGTATTGTTGGCGTTGGGTAGCGGAGGTCAGACATGGGGCCAAGTTATAGGAGTACAAAGAGGGCGATGGCGCTGCGCATCGCGGAGGAACTAGAGCTGCCGGTCGACAAGACCGCATGGCTATCGTCGCAAAAGCTGCGACAGGTGCGTGCTCTCCTGCGTTCACGGACAGGCGAGGACTGGTCCCAGGTGGTATGCCCTGACCGGCTCGGCAACGGTCAGCGAGCGAACGGGGCATTCGTCGCGAACATCCTGACACGAGCAGGAGCACGTGGCGAGTACAGTGCTGTTGAGGCCGCTCTGGCAGTATTCCTGGAAGGGTAGTGTTCAGCTGGACGTCCGAAATCTCGGACGTCCCACTGAGCCCTGTCGGCTCCGCTCGCCTAGTTGGCGAGTGCTCGCCCCTTGTTGGGGCGGAAAGGCGCATCATGGACGCAACAGTAAAGATTGAGGTCTCTCGTAATGATTTCGTTCCAGAAAAGGGTCGGGTGGAGTGGCTGGAGAAGTGGGGTGTCCAACCCGATCCGCTGTCAGTCACGTTCAGCGCGCCGCTGAGCGTGTGGGCGGCAGCGGGAGCCGGAATAAAATCGGACGGCAACGTCGTCCAGGACTGGTGCTGGGCAAACCAATCTCCAGTCAGGAAAACCCTAAAAGACGCTGCGATCCGACTGCTGCGTGAGGATCCCCGCGTGACCGAGTTCGAGGCGGCTCCGCTGCTCGAGGGCCTTGTTAGAGAACAAAAAAAACAAGAAGCCAAGGAAGCGGAGGAGAACGCAGCCAAGGAAGCGGCGGAAAACGATTTGACACAAAGGTGCCTAGCAACTCCCGTCGAAAGCTTGACGGTCCGAACATTTCGTCCCACCGGAGGCATAGCACTGTGTAGCGCTTCCTCAGATATCCAGGCCGTGATCGACGGGGATGCCCTCGGTGGCCGAACCGACCTTCTTGAATGGCGGCAAGCCCTCTATAAGCGAGACGCAGAACTCAAGGAACAAAAGAAGGCGAACAAGTTCGCTGCTGTGCAGCGCGAAATCGAAACTTGGCTACGCGAGCATGGTACGCCGTCGCAGCTGGAGCGATTCGAAGCGAAGCGGCTCCCGATCGCAGAAATCCTGCCAACGGTGACCGAGCAGCTGCTCGGTCAGGCGAACGCGCCAAAGTACGTCAAACTGCAGCCGGACGATCACTGCGTCGAATTCGGGTGCTGCTGTTCCCGTGTCCGGTTCGCCACGTCTGTGTACGACGGACCACTGACCGACGGCGAGTTCGAGGTTCTCAAATCAGTGCGGGCGCGGTACCCCGATGCTGAGGTAGTTGCTCATGCTGCGTTCAACGATCGTGATAGCGATTGCAACAAGGCGCTGGTGATTCTGTCGATCCGGGTTCGAACGACCTGGGGCGGTTACGATCTGTCGTTTGATTACGCCTGCCCAGGCGAGCCTCGGAAAATGACGGTCGCCGAGTGGAATGATTTCTAGGTCTGTCAGCCGCTGCCGTGGCGCAGCGTCTCTCTGATGGGAGCCAGGACTGCCTGGCGCGACCCGGGACCGATATCGGCCCGCCCTGTCCCTCATAAGTCGCGTGAGCGCTGAGGGAATCCCGGCGGGCACGGCGGTGCACCAGCCCTGGCTGGACCGACGAAACGATGGCACAACGTCCTGGCTCCCATCGCTTCCCCACGTGGACGAAAGGAGGCCACATGGCCAGATACCTAGTGAACGCGTTTTCGTTGAACATGATTACTCACGCCAGAACCAACGCCGAGCTTGGATGGTGCCGCATTTCAAAGGACTATGCGGCAATGCTCGCAAAAGACGCAGTGCCGGCAATCGGCCACGCCGATACGGCGGCAGTGGTCGGCGCCGAACTCGGGCTTCCTGCATCGCCTTTCGCTCGGATCACGGTGGTCCTGGAGTCTGGCGACGAATGCCTCGTGGCCCAGTATCAGGGCCCTAGGCTCTCCGAGGGAGCGACCGCGTTGCCAGATGGAGCAACGATCGACTACCACAGGGTGGAGCTGCGCAAGATCCCTGTCGGCTAACGCCCCTCCGCCCGTTTCAGCCCCAGAACCGACCTGACCAGCCGCCTCGCACCGGGGTCGCACAGCTTTCCCGCAATATCCAGCGGAAACCTACCAACTCTACAGTTGGCATCCTCAAGATCCAATTCCAGCGCCCTGCAGATCCGAATCAATACCGCCTCGGACGGGATTTTTACGTTGTTTTCGAGCTCGCACATGTACGACAGCGAAACGTTCGCCTTTCGCGCAACCGCGCGCATCGACAGCCCTTTGTCGTCTCGGGCCTTGAACAGATACACTCCAAGAGTGGGTAGCATTCTCTGCTAAGTAGCGAACGAAAACCAACTTTGTCAAGGATCGATTTCTCTTGACACCGGATTTTCCTGAACTGACCCTCGCCCCCTATGGTAGACGAGCTGGTTCCAGAACCGGAATTCGACGACGACGAAGCTGAAGGACACCCAAGGCCGTCGGACTCCGTGTTCGATGCGTTCCCGACAGTCCAGCCCAACATCATCATGGACCCGTCGGACGGCATGCCTCGCGAGGCCGACCCGCCATGGACGTTCGAGGACGCTCAGGCCCCTCCTCTGACCCCCGAAACGATGGTCTGCATTCGGCAGTCCGATAGCCTCGGACCCTGCAAGCACTACCGCCGACAGCTCGCGCTCGATCCCGAGATGGACCGACCGATCATCCTTCGCTGGTGCACTTGTCCGGCGCTCCGGGGCACGAACGGCGCGGCCCTGTCCCTACGAGACAGCGCGATGCCGCACTGTGAACTTCGCGACCCGCCCGACCCTCGCTCCACAGAGCTGCTCGACAAGCTCGATGACGAGAAAATCAGACTCGGCCAAAACCGAGAGTATTTCCGAATGTTCAAGACGCCCGAGGACGTTAAGCTCGGTCGAACCAAGGTGTGAGACATGTCGAAACAGATCAGTATTGGCGAAAAGCTGGAGGATCTTGACCGGGAACTGCGCTCGGCGCTCAAGAACAAGGTCGATGCTCAGCTAGCGCTTCGATTCCTCCAAGAGGATTTCCTTCCAGTCATGAGTTCGCTCGTGAAGTTTTTCGAGGAGCAGGGGAACTACGTCGCCGAAATCGACGAACGCCTGAGCGCACTGGAGGAGCCCGACACCCAGATCGCTCCCGAGGCCTCAGAGAAGATGATCGTTCATCTGAAGGCCTGCAACTCGATTCTGGAACAGTTGGTCGCGACCCCGGGACAGCCCAACGCCTCAGATCTGAAAGAAATCCTAGAGAACGGTCGCAACCTGATCGCCTTCATCGAGGAGCACACGATCGAAGAAGGCGATGAGGACGAAGACGAAGAAGACGACGCCGAGGCGTAACCCATGGCCGAAAAGGTCGACCTCCTTAGTGGCTCCAAGCCGATCCCGCTCGATATGCTCCAGCCAGTGCGGCGGCGCATTCCTAGCGCCGAAGAGGTCTCGACGCCGTTCACTCCAGCACCCCCCGGCGCTACCCCTGTTCCCCCGCCGCCGCCGTTTCAGTCGACGTTCGGTCCTGAGCAGTGGGCTGGACGAATGCCGAGCCAAAACTCCACCTCAAGGTCCCCGCAGCGCCGAGGGCCCGACGTCGCGCGGCGATACCGAACGCTCGAAGAGATGTACGCGTACAACTCCGCCGACCTGGCGGCAGACGGCGCGGTGCTTCGTGTCGAGCGGCTGGAGCCGACCAAAGCGTTCGACCTCGAGGGCTACCGAGTAAACGTTTCTGGGATCCTCGCGTTCGAGCAAAAGCCGCTGTCGACCCCCGAGTTTGCTCGTAAGTACGGTGGCCGAAAGTACCACGTGTTTCTGCAGGTCCCAACTCCGCAGGACACGGCTTCCGGCCACCCCAGAATGACCGATCGCGCCTTTTGCGAGTTCGAGCTCGCAGGGGAGCCGAACCTTTCATCGTTACCGATTATGGACGAGGAAATGATGCACCAGAATACGCCGTTTGGGCGTCGTTTGAACATAGGTCGATGGAATTCGGGCGATCAGGGGCCGCAGATGCCGCAGCACTCCAATGACTCAGTGCGGGCCGTGCTCGACTTCGCCGGCAACGTCATCGGTCGTTCCCCTCAGCAAGGCGCTCAGGCGTCCATGCCCGACGGCGCCTTTCAGGCCCTGCAACAGACCGGCCAGGAGGCCATCACCACCGCTCGGACTATGGCCAGCCAACAGGTCGAAATGCTCCAGCGACAAATGGAGGAGCTTCGTCGCGAGAACGCCAGGCTTCAGTCGTCGCTGCTCGAGGACAAGCACCGCCCAACGGAACCGGTTGAGATGATCAAGGCGTTCGCCGCGCTCAACGCCTCAAGTCGGACCAGCGCCTCTTCCGAGGAAATCCAGATATTGCGTCAGCAGCACCAACAGGAAATAGACAATATCCGCCGGCAGCATCAGGACGAGCTTACGAATCAGGCCCGGTTTCAGGAGCAGATGGCAAAGGCCCAGCGGGACACGTACGAGCAGATGGCAAAGGCCCAGCGGGACACGTACGATGGGCAAATCCGAAACCTCGAACAGCGAATGAACGACCTTCGGACGGACCATGAGCGTCGGGAGCAGCTGTTGCGGGACGAGTCGGAGCGCCGGGAGCGCGAAGCCAAGCGGGACGCTGAGACCAAGTCCAGCATGGTCCAGCTGCAGCTCGAGTCCAGGCTCAAAGATCAGGCGGAAGCGCACGCAAGGGAGCTCCGTCAGTCGGAAAAGACACACGAATTCGTCTCCAAGAGCGATGAGAAGTTGGCAAGTTCGCAGCTGGCAATGGCCCAACAGGAGTTGAACAAGATTCACAGCGAGTTGATGGCGGCCAAGTCGGAAGTCGATGCCGCGCGGGCAGAGCGGAACAAGACCCTGCCCCAGATGCTCGAGGAGCATCAAAGTGTTGGAGCGGCGCTCGCCAGCGTCGCGGGTCCCGTCGGCCCGGAAGGAGGCACGATAGCAGAGCGCGCGATTGACGGGTTGATGAAAGTTGCTCCGCAGTTGATTGGCGCGCTTGGTGCGCACGTGAAGCCTGGTGGCGCAGCGGGCGCTGCTCCAACACTAGCTCCAGGCCTGGGGGCGCCACCTCAGCTCATGCACGCGGGCCAGCCACAGCCAAGGCAAATGCGGCGCGCTGCCCCTCGACTGGTGTTCTACGAGGGCGACCCGTCGGCGCCCGACCCGAGGCTACCTCACGGCGAGCGATACGAGCCGACTTACCCAGTGACGATCAGCGGGGCGCAAGCGCAGGTTTCGACGGGCGTGGCGCCTCCACCTCCGCCACCGCCTGCCTATCAGCCGATGGCGCAGCCTCCCACGCCCGTCATGGTCCAGAGCCAACCTCCACCCGCGGCTGTCGAACAGCCCGCCCCGCCCCAACAAGCCCAGCCTCAGCCCCAAGGAAACGTGTGGGAAGGATTGGACTGGATGGGAATGGGTGAGGACTCGCTTATGCAGCTATTCGGGGGGCTGGAGAACGCCTACGCCGGCCGCAATCCTCCAGAGCAAGTTGCTCAGGAGCTTTCCTCGAACATCGGACCAGAAATGACGAAGCTGTTTGC
>Ga0102851_10002554_pt1 | contig 11004 bp, 12 predicted proteins | sample Mud3Dept3metaG_FD_79558 | JGI IMG/M metagenome (GOLD analysis project Ga0102851, IMG submission 79558) | Freshwater wetland microbial communities from Ohio, USA, analyzing the effect of biotic and abiotic controls - Mud 3 Core 4 Depth 3... | ecosystem: Environmental > Aquatic > Freshwater >...
CGCGGCAGGACGACCCGGACGTCATGGCCCAGCGCCGCCAGGGCCTGGGGGAGGCTGCCCGCGACGTCGGCGAGGCCGCCGGTCTTGGCGAACGGAGCGACCTCGGAAGCAGCAAAAAGGATCTTCATGAAGGAGTCATCCCATGCAACATTGACAAAAATATTACCGCGGTGGCCAAAAAGAGGGCCACGCTGAGACGCGAAGAGCGCGAAGGACGGCACGATGGCCCTTCGTAACTAACCGTTTGCTCAAAAGTCGGGAATCGTCATTGCGAGGAGCGATTTTCGCGACGAAGCAATCTTTTCGCGCTTGATATTCTTAACGACGAGCTTGCGAAGTTCATCCCGAGCGAATGAAATACGAGATTGCTTCGCTTCGCTCGCAATGACAAGCGAGGGACCTGCGTGCAAAGACAGCACAGAGACTTTTTCAGCGGCCTGCTACAGCTTCATTTCCCGCAGGAACTTCGCGGCTTCCTCGGGCGGCGTGGGATTGATGTAAAATCCCGAGCCCCACTCGAAGCCCGCTACGTTGGTGAGCTTGGGCATGAGCTCGATATGCCAGTGGTAGTAGTCGTTGATCTCCTCCTTGAAGGGGGAGGTGTGGATGACGTAGTTGTAGGGCGGCGAGGCAAGGGCCTTGTCGAGCCGCCGGAGCGTGTCCTGGAGCACGAAAGCCAGGTCCTTGAAGTCCTCGTTGGTGGAGCAGGAGAAGCACGAGATATGCCGCTTCGGCATGATCCATGTCTCGAAGGGGAAGCGCGGCGCGAACGGCGCCAGGGCCACGAAGGACTGCGTCTCCATGACCACGCGGTTGCGGGCCTGCAGCTCCTGCCGGATGATGTCGCAGAAGATGCAGCGTTCCTTCAGGTTATAGTGCTTCCGGCAGCCGTCGATCTCCTCCTGCACCTGGATCGGCACGATCGGAAGGGCGATGAGCTGGGAATGGCTGTGCTCCAGCGTCGCGCCCGCGGTCAGCCCCTCGTTCTTGAAGATGAGAGTGTACTGGAAGCGGCGGTCCTTTTTCAGGTCCTCCATCCGGTCCCGGTACGCCCAGAGCACCTCCTCCATGGCCCGGGCGGGCAGGCTCGCGAGGCCCGCGTTGTGGTCCGGATTCTCGATAACGACCTCGTGGGCGCCGAGACCGTTCATCTTGTCGAAGATGCCCTCGCCCTGCTTGTTCAGCTCGCCTTCGATCTGGAGCGCCGGAAACTTGTTCGGTACCACCCGGAGACGCCAGCCGGGACCGTTGGCGTGGCCGCCGTCGCGATAGGCGAGGATCTCATGGGGGGTGGTCCGCTCGTTGCCGGCGCAGAAGGGACAGAACCCCCCGCGCTTTTTGGCCCGCTGTTCGGCGAAATCGGTCGGCCGCTTGCCGCGGTCCGACGAGATGATGACCCAGCGTCCGGTGATGGGGTCTTTCCGTAATTCAGGCATATACGCTCCTCTGTTCTTTCGACGGCTGTTGCCGCGTGCGCAAGAACGACCCCATTATATCGTTTCCGGGCCCCGCTTGTCAAAACAAGTTGCGGTTCCCGGCATCGGCTGAATCCAGGAGCGAGCGCAATCCCGCTGATTGTTGCGGCGTTGGCGAATGATCAGGATACACATGCTGCGTTGAGGATCGACGATCCATGCATCGTGCTTCAGGGATCGACAATAATCCGGTTGCATTTGGGCGGATTTGCGATATGATGAGCGCATGCGCCGGGGAAGGGTAGAAAAGCTCTCATCGACGATCGAAAAGATCCTGAACGACCGTGGATGGGGGGCAAAGCTGAAGGAGTACCGCGTCTTCAGCCTGTGGCAGAAGGCCGTGGGCCCGGGCATTGCCCGTCACGCGCAGCCGGCGGCCATCCGGGGCAAACGGCTCACCGTTGTTGTGGACAGCTCGGCATGGATGCAGCAGCTCTCGCTCATGAAGCCCGAGGTCCTGAGCAGGGTGAACGACCGACTGGGCCCGGACGGGATCGAGAGCATCACGCTCAAGCTCGGCGAGCTGGAGCGGGCCGACGAGCGCCCCGAGGAATTCCAGCCTGCTGCCGGGACACTGGAGGCGGCTGAGCAGAAGCGGATCGATGAATATCTCGCGGGCATCAAGGACCAGGAAACGCGGGACGCGCTCAGGCGGGTGATGGAGAAGGACCTGTTGAGCAAGAAAAGGGCCGCGCGGCAGCAAAAGGGGTGATCTTACGGCCGGGGGTACGTAATGGTCATGCCCTGCACCCTGGCCCAGGGCGTCAGGACATGCTCCTTGAGCGAGGTCCTGCTCATGATGTGCATGACCGTCACTCCGCGGACCAGCAGGGCATCGGCAATGAGGGACCGGTGGCAGCGCCAGGGAAGGGCCTCGGCGCACATCACGGCGGTCCGCTGCTCCTGCCCGATCGCCAGCAATTCTGAAAGACCTGCCGCAAATCCTTCCGTCTGCATGTAGTCCGCGAAACCCCTGAACGAATCGTTCTCCCACGCGCTGTTGATCGAATCCTTCTTCGGATGACGGAGACCGCCGAGTGAAGGCAGATGATGGTATGCCATGCGGTTCTCATGGAGCGCCGCGGCGAGGGCGTCGCTGTTGTATTGCGGGTTGTGACGCGATCTGGGGATGGTGCGCACGTCAACGACGAGCCGGACCTCGTTGGCCTTCAGCATCTCAAGGAGCGTCCCGACAGGTTGGTTCGAATGGCCGATGGTGAACATCGTCGGCCTGCCTCTGTCCTTGGGCGGGTTCATGGATCTTGCGTGGTCCCGCAGGCCGCTACACCGGCGCCGGCCGGCTGATCAGCGACAGGAATTCCTGCCTGGTCGCGGGGTTCGTCCTGAAGACCCCGAGCACCGACGAAGTCACGAACCTGGAGTTCTGCTTTTCCACGCCCCGCATCATCATGCAGAGGTGGCGCGCTTCGATCATCACGCCGACGCCGTCGGCGTTGATCGAGTCCTTGACCGCGTAGGCGATCTGCTCCGTCAGCTTTTCCTGGATCTGGAGCCTTCTCGCGAACAGGTCGACGAGCCGGGCAAGCTTGCTGATGCCGAAGACGCGTCCTCTCGGGATGTACCCGATATGACAGCGGCCGTAGAACGGCAGGAGGTGGTGTTCGCACATGCTGTACAGCTCGATGTCCTTGACCACGACCATGCTGGTCGTTTCCTGCGCGAAGCAGGCTTTGTTGATCAGTGCCTGCATATCGGTCCTGTAGCCGGACGTCAGGAACGCCAGCGACGCGGCAACGCGTTTCGGCGTGTTCAGAAGCCCTTCCCGCTCCGGATCTTCACCGAGCTCGACCAGCAGCTCTCGTACCAGCTTTTCAATGCGCTCACTGTTTCCGTTCATGGGTGATTTCCTTTCGTATGCGTTCCGTGTAGTTTTCGAGCGGAGTCATGCCCTTTCGCGGCTGAGCTAGGACCGCCTCGCTGATCCGCAGGCCCGACCCCGGCAGGACCAGCCCGGGCGCCAGTTCCTGGAGCGGGATCGAGAGGAACGGACGACGCAGGATATCGGGGTCCGGAAGCGTGAGGTCCTCCGTTGCCATCACGAGCTCATCGTAGAGGACCAGGTCGAGGTCGATGGTGCGCGCGGCGAACCTGTCGGCGCCCCGCGTCCTGCCGAGTTCGCTCTCGATGCGGCGCAGCAGCTGGAATTTTAATTCACGGGGCGCCAGATCCGTTTCGATCTCCACGACACAATTGTAAAACGGCGGCTGGCCGGGCGGCCCGACGGGTTCCGTGCGGTAGACCGTGGAGACCGCTTTGACCCGCGCCGTCGACCTCAGCCGGAGGATGGCGTTCCTCACGTTGATCTCCGGGTCGATGTTCGATCCGATGCTTACGAAGGCCCGCGTCATGACCGGTACGGACGCTGCCGGACGATCTCTATCCCGACGTTCCTGGCGAACCTGAGCGCCCCGGGTTTTTCGATCCGTACCGTCGCTTCCTGTACCGACGGATGCCCCAAGCAGATATCGGCCACAGCCTGCGCCAGGGATTCAACGAGCTTGAACTGCGAGCTTTCCGCCATGTGCAGGATCTGCTTGTTCAGTGCCCGGTAATCAACGGAATCTTCGAGCCGGTCGCTCGCGCCGGCTTTCCGTAGATCTACCGAGAGTGCCACGTTGATCAGCACGTCCTGTTTGTCCCGCCGCTCCTCGTCGCGAACACCGATGATACACCGTACGAGAAGATCACTGATCAGAATGCGGTCCATGCTGTTCCTCCCCGAGGTGCCTGCCTCCGTCCACGTAAAGGATCTGGCCGGTCACAAAATCGCTCTTGAGCAGGTAGAGGACCGCGTCCGCGATGTCCCCCGGTCCCCCGTGTTTCCTGAGGGGGACGGTCTTGGCCAGCCCGTCGAGATAGTTCTCATCCTTTCCCGGCGGCGGCAGGATGAGGCCGGGCGCCACGCCGTTCACCGTGAAGCCGGGCGCGAACTCGAGCGCGCACATCATCGTAAGGTCCAAGAGCATCTTTTTGCTCAGGACGTACGCCACGTGCGCCCGGTCGTAGCCGGCGACGCGGGTGTCGAGCAGGTTGATGATCTTGCCGCGGTCAGCAAGCCTCGCGAACTCGCGGGAAAGGACGAAGGGCGCCCATGCGTTCACGTGCAGGTGCCGCATCACGTCACCGAATCCGACATCCATGGGCGTGTTCGGAAGAAAGATGGACGCGTTATTGATGAGGATATCGAGGGAACCCGCCGCCTTGAGCGCCTGCGCGATCAGGGATTCGTACTCTTCGGGCTTTTCCATATCAGCGAGGACTTGCCAGGACTTCGCTCCGCAGTCCACCACCTCATCGCAGACTTTTGCGGTCTCTCTTTCCAGTGCACGTCGGTCATGCACAACGACATGCACGCCCGCTTCGGCAAGCGTGATCGAAATGGCGCGTCCTATCCTTTTGCCCGCGCCGGTTACCAGGGCGACCTTTCCCTGCAGGTCATCGGAAACACCGCGCTCAGGGGCGTGACTCGTCATGCGGCCTGCCCGATCCGCTGCTGGTCCGCGGCCAGGTCGATCTTTGCCGCAACGATAAAGTCGTTCAGCGACAGGCCGCCGATCTTATGCGTCGACAGGGTGAACTGCACCTTGTTGTAAGAAATGAACACGTCGGGATGATGGTCCTGCTCATGTGCGATCGCCGCGACGCTGTTCACAAAATCCATGGCTTGCCGGAAATCCATGAGCCGGAACTCTCTCGCGATCGCGCGCTCTCCCAGTGACCACCGGGGAATCTCCCGAAGGAGCTCTTCCGCCTCGTTCCGCGGGAGAGGGGCGGTCCCTTTTGATATGGGCCTTGCCGTTTGTTCCGCGAGTTTCATCGTGACTTCTCCTTCCCGTCGTCAGCCGTGTACATCCGTGGTTCGTTGTGGTCCCACCCTGCACGTCACTTTATCATCCCCTGCAGGTCCTTTTTTGTCACCTGCGCTCCTGCCCGGATCAAGGTGCGTGCAGCCTCCACCTTCTCCCAGACATTGCACATCATTGCGCCCCGGACCTTTCCATCCTTGAGGTAATAGACAACGCCCGTATCGTTCTCCTTTTGCCAGTCGGCAAAGGTCTCAAGCTGCGCGTCCACCTCTCCCACCGCCTCGTACCCGAACTCGAAAAGGTCCGAGAAAAAGTAGGGCATATAGTCGTATGGCTTGTGCGCGCCGGCCATGTTCCTGCCCGCCTGCTTGCCCTGGTTCAAGGCATTGTCCCAGTGTTCGACGCGCGTTTGCTTTCCGAGCGCCTGGTAGGGGAAGAACGCGATGTCGCCCGCAGCGTAGATGTTGGGAAGCGACGCCTGGAGATATTCGTCGACAATGACCCCGTTGGCGGTCTGCAACCCCGCGCGCCGGGGAAGATCGAGCGAAGGCGCGATGCCGATGCCCGCGATCACCATATCGGATTCAACCTTTTTACCGCTCGCGGTGTGCGTGGTGAACCGGCCCCCCTGTTTGGAAAACGCAGAAGGCTTCTCGTTGGCCAGGACCTTTATCCCGCGCGAAAGGAACTGGTCCAGGAGCGCCCGCCCCAGGTATTCCGGAAAGACCCTGCTCACGAGGTAGCTGTCGGGAAAGATCATGGTCACGTCGATCTTGTTCATGGCCATCGCCGCCGCGATCTCGGAGCCGATGAACCCGCCGCCGATGACGACCGCCTTTTTCCCCTCCGTGGATTCTCTTCGCAACTTCAGGTAGTCGTCAAGCGTCCGGAAATAGCAGATGCCGTCGAGATCCCCGCCGGGGATGGGCAGGGTGCGCGGCACGCCCCCTGTGGCCAGGAGGAGCTTTTGATATCGATACTGTTTTCCTCCGTCCGTCGCAACGGACCTCTGTTTCGGATCGAGCGACGTGACCGTGATGCCCGATTCCACGGTCACCTTGTTCTGGTCGTAGAATTTCTGATCGTGGAGAAATATCTCTTCAACCTTCTTTTTGCCGAACCAGAGCTTTTTCGAAAGGGGCGGACGGTCATAGGGCAGGTGTTTTTCAGCGCCGATGAGGAGAATTGCTCCCTTTTTGTCCTGTTCCCTTATCCCCTCGACAGCCGATGCTCCGGCCAGGCCGCCTCCGACAATTATATATGGATAGGTCTCTTCCCCCATTGAGAAATACCTCCTTCGAATTACAGTATATCATAGCGAACCGGTTGTATCGAATTCTCGGCCTGAAATACAGCGGGGAGAAAGGAAAAAAGACCCTCACCGCCTGGGGCGAGGGTCTTTCGGATCAACGGAGACGAGCGGATTAAAGCGACTTGAGGTATTCGACGACGTCGGTCTTCTCCTGGTCGCTCAGGTTCAGTCCCAGGAACGTGTTGTAGTGATTAACGACATCGTGGAGGGTGGCGAACCTGCCGTCGTGGAAGAAGCCGCCCTTCTGGTGCGACCAGAGTCCTTTGAGCGGCGTCGTCCGGTACATTCCGTCAGGAGACCGAAGCGCCTGGAAGTCGTCTATCCCGATCTCCGCGGGTGTGTGCATATTATAACCCGGCTCGGTGAAGAGCGGCGGCACATGGCACCTGGCGCAGTCGGCTTTGCCTTTGAAGAGGGTTTCCCCGCGCGCTGCGGCATTCTTGTCGAAGCTGCCCTTGGGCGCCATGGGCGCGGGAATGGCAAGTTGATAGAAATGGAGCGCAGCAAGCTTCGCGGTGACCATATCAGGCGTGGAGCGCATGTTCCAGTCCCTATTTTCAACGGCTAACGGAAATTTTGCCGTATCGTTCATGCGCGGATCGTAGAACGTTCCTTTGCCGTGCATCTGCGTGTTGGCGACATAGGCGTTCCAGTGGGTGACCGAGCCCCATCCTCCATAGGTATGAAGATTCACGCCGGCAAGGCCGAAGGCCGCCGGAAGGAGCGTGGCAGCCGATTTCCCGTCCGGCCGGAAGGCCTTGCCGTCTTCCAGGATCTCGGCATCGTATCTTCCCGGGCCCCAGCTTGCAAAGACTTTTTTCACCGTTTCCACGTCCGTATGCAGACGCTTCGCAACGGGGTCGAGGTTGGGAGCGAGCGATGCGATAACGCCCACATTGAGATCGCGGTTCGCCCAGCCGTCCAGGCGATGCCCGATACCGGGGATGAAGGCGTCATCCACCGTGGAATGGCAGAGAGCGCAGGTGACGCCCATCGACACAAGGGCGCCCTTCTTGTCAAAGATGCCTTTGACGCCGACGACTGAATTCAGTTTGAGCAGGGCGAGCGTGGTAGCCGGGTCATCGAGATTGACCTTGCCCGCTTTCAAGCTTGCGACGAGTTCCTTGGGCAGGGCATCCATATCGACCTTCAGACCAACAGCAAGAGCGGTTTTAGGGCTCACGCCGCCTCCGACCCCTCCCAGCTTGCTGCCTGCGATGGCCTGATGCAGCTTGAGCGTGTCCCCCCAGAAGGCTTCGTCTCCGAAGGTGTCGAAGCGAAAGATCTTTCTGCCTTCTTCCACCATCCGCTTCGCGTTATCGAGTGCCATATCCGCTTTTTTTGAAACGCCTGCATATGCTCCAGAAACCAGAACGAGAGAAAAACAGACCCATATAATTCCGAACAAGGTGCATCTCTTCATGATATTGCCTCCTTTGTTTGTACATGCGGGATCCCGCATGGAATGAGGAAAGCGACGCATCATCGGATTGCGGAACGGAAAAACATCCTCCTTTCGGTATTGGTGGGTGATCGCTTGCTACTTTTTTCGTACGGAAATCTAAGCGCTGCGGACGTGATGGTTAAGTGTTAGTTAAGTGCTTCAAGTATAGCGCTCATGAAGGGGATGTCAAGGTTGCCCGAAACAGGGTCGTCCGCGTCAGGAAATGGAGCAGTATATCCCGGATACTTCTTTCGAGTAGCCTCCGTCATGACCGTGAACGATCAGCGGCGGCAGGACCTCGAGCCCGGTCCGCCCTGTCTTGATTGCTTCGACCAGGACCAGCGAAGCAGGCTTGTCCGAATAGGGATGCACGCACCGGATGCGTTTGGGTTCCAGGTTCCTTTCCCGCAACAAAGACGCCAGTTCCACCATGCGCTGTGCGGGGAATACGAGAAAGAACCTGCCTTTGTTCTTCAACAGGCCCTGGCGATCGAGCCAGGCAGAGAGGGGCGCGGTCTGGTCCTGACGGGCGGTCTGGCGTTCGAGGGAAGGGCTCGTTCTCCCGGCGCCGGTCCTGGTGTAAGGAGGATTGGCGACGATGATATCGAAGGCATGAGGCGCGATCGATCGGTTGAGATATTTCAAGTCCTGGCCGACGGGCACGATGCGGCCGCCGAGGCCGTTCTCTTCGATATTACGGCAAAGGAGCTTATATGCCCCCGGTTCGGCCTCAACAGCAACAAAGCGGGCTTCTGGAAATTTCTTTGCGAGCAGGAGGGAGACGACGCCGGTCCCGGCGCCAAGTTCCAGTATCCGGTTGCGGGGCCTGATGCGGCAAAAGTCGGCAAGGAGGAGGCTGTCCAGGGTGAAGCGGTGGCCCTTCGCGGGCTGGGTGATCTGAACGACGCCGGCCCCCCGGAGGCTGATGGAATCATGAGTTGTATAGGAAAGAGTGTTCATGGGACGCGGGTGAACGCGGATTGACGCGGATTCCCGCCTCCGCGGGAATGACGGCAATGGCGGTGTCCGCGTCCAGTTCGTTGTTGCTTACCCCGCCCGCTCCTGCAGCTCATGCGGGATGCGCTTGATCTTGCCGTGGGAGTCCACGCAGACAAGGCGGGCCTGGGCCTCAGCGATGAGCCTGCCTGACGCTTTGTCGGTCATGGTGTGGCTGAAGAGGAGCGATGTGCGGGTCATCTCGGCGATCCAGGTCTTGACCGCGATGGTCTCGCCCAGACGGGCCGAGGAGCGATAGTCAATCTCGACGCGGGAAACGACGAAGACCGTGCCCTGGGCCGCCAGCTCACTGACGTTGAATCCGTGATCCGCAAGAAACTCGGTGCGGCCGCGCTCCATGTACTTGAGATAGTTGGCGTAGTAGACCACGTTGCCGCAGTCCGTATCCTCGTAATAGATCTTGACCTCGATGCTGTTCATAGGCTTGTCCGTCCTCGCAAAGTTTTTGATCGAATGGCGCGTCCTGAGGTGTGGATCAGGAAAGCGTCCAGACTTTATGTCGTCGTATTTGAGTGAACAAAGATCTCGGGAATGGGAACGACACCTGCAAGACTGCAATTTCTGTAAAGTGAAACTATCATCGAAGACTGATTGTACCATGCACATGAACCGCGGGTAGAGGGGCGCGGCGGCTTCCTGCCGCGACCCTCTCGGACGATTGGTGTACGCCCGGCACCGGCGCGAACATATGGGGTGCAAGTCCCCTGTACGAGAACCGATGCTACCACAAGTACGAGCCAATGGCAATGGCGGAAGGGAGACCGACCGTCAGAAGGAGGCCTGGCGGCGAACGTGCGAGCCGACGAACAGAAACCGCATACAAGGCTCAGTCCCCGAGGCGAGTCAGCACTCCATGACGAAGCCCACTGGTTCAGGGGAGAGGGTTCACCCCGTTAGAGAGAGTGCGCCGCTGTGTTGTTTGTGACCGACCGTAACATTTCGGGATACTCTGCGTCTCTCTAACGGGGTAAATGCGGCGGTTGTGCATGGAAAGTTCACGTTCTTATCCGGGGAGATCTGCGCGACATGCGATAGGATCGTCATGAGAGAATCCGGGAAGGGCTGCCCGATTGGCCGTGAGTGAACGAAGGCGCTTACTGAGAAGTCGCGCAACTGACATACGCAAATGACCATCTTGACATGACAGGTCACCTGTGGTATCCTTTTTTGCCGCATGGGGCATTCTCTCTGCGCCTTGCAAGTATCACTGAAACGGGAAGTGGTGCCCCGGAAATCCAAAAAAGGAGGCCGTATGAACCGAGAACCCGTTGTACCTGGTTTGGTGTCGCTTGTAATTTGCTGTTTCCTTGTCCTGCAATCTGGTGTTGCCAACGGCGACACCTGCCCGCCCGCCGCCCCTGTCTGTCCACCGGGCACGACCTATAACGCCGCCGCCGACCAATGCCAGGCGGATTTTTTTGCTTGTTTGCCAGGGTACATTTACAGCACGAGTTCCAACCAGTGTGAAGTGTCTGCCCCTGCCGCGACGAGTTCAGCGAGCTGCCCCGCTGGCAGCAGCTTCAATCCCGCTTTCGGCAAATGCGAAACCGCCAATCTTTCTCCCTGCCCGAGCGGGTACACCTACAACGCCTTGATCAATAAATGCGAGATCCCGGCCACATTTATTCCCGCTGCCAGCTGCCCGGAAGGATATACCTTCAACTCCAGCACCAACAAATGCGTAGGAGCCGCCAGCTCGGCCTGCACCCAGGGCGGCAGTTGGGGCTATTACGAGCATGCCTGTTGTTCCGGTGACCCGCTTCCGGGTTTCAGCTGGGATGACGAGACCGGCCAGTACATAGGAATGTGGGGTTGCCCGCCGGCCTATTCCGTCGATCGCTACACCGGCAGCTGTTCCGGCCCCATGGTGACAGCAAGCTGCCCTGCGGGGAGCTTCATTAACGCGTACAGCAACAAGTGTGAAGCCGC
>Ga0102851_10002555_pt1 | contig 11004 bp, 6 predicted proteins | sample Mud3Dept3metaG_FD_79558 | JGI IMG/M metagenome (GOLD analysis project Ga0102851, IMG submission 79558) | Freshwater wetland microbial communities from Ohio, USA, analyzing the effect of biotic and abiotic controls - Mud 3 Core 4 Depth 3... | ecosystem: Environmental > Aquatic > Freshwater >...
CACGGTGCAGGGCCCGGCGGCGCCGAAGCTGATCGAGCGCACACTGCCGCACGGCACCGGTCTGATCGGCTGGGCGATCGCGCACCGCACGCCGGTCATCGTCGACGATCCGGTCAAGGATCCGCGCCACGCCGCCGAGGTCGCGAAGGAAGCGGGCGTCAGCCCGCAGCACCTGATCGTCGCGCCGCTCGTCGACGGCGACGACGTGATCGGTGGGATCGAGATCGTCGATCAGCGGCGTGCCTCCCGCGACGGCGACGGCCCGTGGGGCGAGGACGACCTCAAGCTGCTCGTCCTGATCGCGGCGCAGACCGCCGGGGCGATCGGGATGGCGCGGCGGCGCAGCGAGGCGAGCAACCGCGATCGGCTCGCCTCGATCGGCCGGATGCTGGCGGGCCTGCTGCACGACCTCAAGACGCCGATGACGATCATCTCGGGCTACGCGCAGCTGATGGCCGCGGCGGACGAGGCGGACCAGCGCGAGAAGTACGTCGAGCAGATCCAGCGCCAGTTCGATCTGATGGCCGGCATGACCCGCGAGGTCCTGGCGTTCGCGCGTGGCGATACCGACCTCGTCGTCCGCAAGGTCTACATCAACAAGTTCACCGAGGACCTGACGACCCAGCTCAGCGCGGCGATCGCGGGCCGCGGGATCGACTTCCTCGTCGAGGCTCGCTACGACGGCATCGCGTTCTTCGACGAGCAGAAGCTGCTGCGCGTGTTCCACAATCTGACGAGCAACGCGGTCGAGGCGATGCCGGATGGCGGCAAACTGCGCGTCATCGTCGACAAGGAAGGCGACGAGCTCGTCATCCACGTCAAGGACAACGGCCCCGGCATCCCGGCGAAGGTCCACGCGCGCCTGTTCGAGCTGTTCGCCACCGGTCGCAAGGGCGGCACCGGCCTCGGCCTCGCGATCGTGAAGCGGATCGTCGACGATCATCACGGGACCATCCGCTGCGAGACAGGCCCGACCGGCACGACGTTCGTGATCCGCCTCCCGCTGGCCCGGCCCACCGACGGCGAGTGACGGGTGTTGCCATGCTCGTGATGAGCGGCATCGAGAAGGCGTACGGGCCGTGGCGCGCGCTCGCCGGCGTCTCGCTCACGGTTGCGGCCGGCGAGGCGGTGCTGCTCGTCGGCCGCAATGGTGCCGGCAAGACGACGCTGCTGCGGATCGCGACCGGGTTCCTCGACGCGGATGCGGGCAAGGTGACGATCGACGGGCTGCGGATCGATCGCGACCGCGAGCGCGCCCTCGCGCAGGCCAAGCTCGGCTACCTGCCGGAGCAGGCGCCCGCACCGGTCGAGCTCACGGTCCGCGATCACCTCCGCCTGCGTGCCCGACAGAAGGGCCTCGGGGCCGACGCGGCGCGCACGGCGGTCGACCGCTGCCTCGCGGCGGCGGCGATCGAGGCCGAGGCGGGGCGCCCGATCGGGACCTTGTCGAAGGGGTATCGCCAGCGCGTCGGCCTCGCGGACGCGCTGCTCGGCGATCCGCCGCTGCTCGTGCTCGACGAGCCGACCAGCGGGATGGATCCGATCCAGACCCGCCAGCTGTGCGATCACCTGGTTGCCGCGGCGAAGCACCGCGCGGTGCTGGTCTCCAGCCACGCCGTCGCCGATCTCGAACCACTCGCGGGCCGGGTCGTCGTGCTGCGCAAGGGTGTCGTGGTGGCGGATGCCACGCCCGCAGCGCTGTGCGCGCAGACCCAGAAGGCCACGCTCGAAGACGCGGTGGTCGCGCTGCTCGACGACACCGATCAGGGCAAGGCGACCGCATGAGCGCGCGCGCCGCGTACTGGGTGTGGCGCCGCGACCTGCACGTGATGCTGCGCGCGCCGATCGTCTACGTCGTCGGCGGCGTGTTCCTCGTCGTCCAGGGCGTCGCGTTCGCGGGGCTGGTCGCGGCGCTGTCGGATCCGCGGCGCCCGGCGCCGCTCGGCGCGCTGCTCGAGGGCCAGCTCGCGGGGACGCTGCTCACCTGGGTCCTCGAGCTGGTCGTGCTGACCCTGCTCGGCATGCGCGCGATCGCCGACGACAAACGGAGCGGCGGCTGGGAGCTGCTGCTCACCGCGCAGGTCGGGGAGGGCGCCGCCGTGGTCGGCAAGTGGCTCGCCGCGACGACGATCTACGCGCTGCTGTGGATCCCGACGCTCGCGTACCTCGGCGTGGTCGCGGCGTTCCGCGCCGACGACGGTGGATGGGACCTCGCGACGATCGTCACCGGCTACGCGGGCGCGATCGCGATCGGCGCAGCGCTGCTCGCGTGGGCGATCGCGGCGAGCGCGGCGATGGCGTCGACGCTCGGCGCCGGCGCGCTCGGGTTCGCGCTCCTGATCGGCATCTTCCTCGTCGGCGAGCTGCCCGCGTTGTGGCCCGATCTCGCGCTCGACTACCCGACTGCGGCCGCCGCACTCGACCTCGTGTCCGTGCGCGCGACGGTCGGTGGGTTCGCGCGCGGCGAGCTCGGGCTCGCGCCGGTCGTGTTCACCGGCGGGCTCGCGATCGTCGGGCTGTCGCTCGCGATCACGCTCGCGTGCGCAGGCCGCCGGCGCCGCACCGAGGTTCGCACGCGCGCGCTCGGGACGCTGGTCGTCGCGGCGATCGGCCTCCTCTCCGCGATCCTCGCCGTGCGGCACCCCCTCCGCTGGGATGTCAGTGCCACCCGCCGCAACTCGCTCGATCCCGAGACGGTCGCGTTGCTGTCCGAGCTGCCGGGGACCGCGACGCTGACGATCGTGCGGCCGACGCTCGGCGGGCTCGAGCCGATCTACGACGAGGTCGGGCGCGTCGCCGCGCGGATGGCGGAGGTCGCGCCGGGGCTCAAGGTGACCACGGTCGATCCGGCGAGCGCGCCGGGCGGCCTCGCAGAGATCGCGCGCAGCGCGGGCCTCGCACCCGGGGATCTCGCGACGGGGGGGGCGATCGTCGTCGACGCGAACGGGCGGCGACGGGTCGTCGACTTGCTCGCGATCGCCTCGATCGAGCGCGGGCCCGGGGATGCACCGACCGTCGAGCGCCTCGCGATCGAGCAGTCGATCGGCGGCGCGCTCGCGGCGCTCGCGACCGCGGAGCCGATCACCGTGTGCGCGACCACCGGCCACGGCGAGCTGCCGCTGTCGACCGCGGATCCGGCGTCGGCGGACTGGCGCGTCGTCGCCGATCGCCTGCGCGGGGAGGGGATGACCGTCCTCGAGCTCGCGCCCGGAGACAGCGTGACCGCGCGCTGCACCGTACTCGTCGTCGCCGGCCCCGTGCAGCCGCACGCTCCGGCAGAGGCGCTCGCGATCCAGACCTATGTCCGCGGCGGTGGCGCGCTGCTCGTCGCCGCGCCGAGTCGCACCCTCGCCGAGCGCGGCGCGCTGGCCGCGACCGGCCTCGAGGGCGTGCTCGCCGCCGACGGGCTCGGCCTGCCGCCGGCGATCGTCGTCGATCCGACGCTGACGGTCCGCGAGCTGCCGGGTGCGCTGCTCGTGGTCAACGGCTACGCGGTGCACCCGATCAACAGCAGCTTCGCCGGCGCCCGCGCGACGCTGTGGTTCCAGCCACGCGCCGTGATCGCGACCGCCGGTGCGACCGTGCTGATCTCCGCGAGCACCCACAGCTGGGGCGAGCAGGATCTCGTGACCGCGCCGCCACGCGCCGATGGCGATGACCTCGCGGGGCCGGTCGCGCTCGCGGCGATCGGCAAGAGCGGTCGCGTGATCGCGATCGGCTCGGCCGAGTCGCTGTCGACCGCCGTGCTCGCCGGGGGCGCGTCGGCGGGCGATCTCTGGCTCGCGCGGGCGATCCGGTTCCTCGCCGGCAAGCCGGAGCCGCGGCTCGCGATCGAGGCGCGGGCACCCGACCAGATCCGCCTCGTGATGACCACGGGCCAGCGCCGTGCGGTGACCGCGCTGTCGGTCGGCGCGATCCCGCTGGCCTGGGTCGTGCTGGGCGCCGCGCTCGTGTGGTGGCGGAGGAGGCGGTCGCGATGATCTCGACCCGCCGCGGGCTCGAAGCGCTCGTCGCGCTCGCCGTGCTCCTCGGCGTGCTGCTTGTCCTCGATCTGCGCCGCGAGCCGCCGTCGACCGATCGCTCGCTCGCGCGTGGCCTCGACCTCGACGCGGTGACCGCGCTCGGCTGGACGCGGCCGGGGACGCCGGAGCTCCAGCTCGTGCGGGAGGGCGAGCGCTGGATGTGGATCAAGCCCGTCGAGGCGATCGCCGATCGCACGGCGATCGCCAACCTCCTCGCGACGCTGCGCGCGGCGCACTGGCACCGGCGCGAGCCCGCGTCCGCGGCGGGCGCGACGCACGCGGTGCTCACGATCAGCACGGCGACGCCGACCTCCGGCGGTCGGCCGCCCGAGTACGCGGACCTCCCGCGCCGCACGCTCGCGATCGGAGCGCCGCTCGCGGGCGCCGAGCAGGCGTGGATCGTCGACGGCGATCACGCGCTGCTCGTCGACGCCTGGGTCGCACGCGCGCTCGATCCCGAGCCCGTGACCCTGATGGTGCGCCGTCCCCTCGACGCGGTCGCGCAGGCGGCGTGGATCGAGCTCGCCGACGCGCGGGGACCGCTCCGGCTCGACGGCTCGCCGCGGCGCCTGGTCCGGCCGTCCGTCGCGCTGGTCGTGCCCACGCTGATCGCGCCGCTCCACGACGCGCTCTCCGCCCTCGAGATCGTGGCGCTCCCGGCGGGCGCCGCGTCGGCGGGCGCCGCCGAGCCGGTGCGCATCACGACCCCCGCGGGGACGGTCACGCTCGCCGACCGCTGCGGCGGCGGCCCCCTCGTCCTGTTGACCTCTCCGGGCGGCACCGGCTGCATCGCGCGCACCCAGTACCTCGCCGTGGTCGCCGCTCTCGAGCCGCTCCGCGCGAGCGGGCGCGCCGTGATCGATCCGCGGCCCGCGCCCCTCGACGCGGCGACGATCACGCTGCGCGACGGCGCGATTCTCGACGTCGCGAAGCTGCGGATCGGCGATCACGCCGCGGATCCCGTGCACGTCACCGAGCTGCTCTCGGTGCTATCGGCGCCGGCGGAGCTCGGCGAGGTGCCGCCGGGCGCGAAGGTGAAGGCGACCCTCGCGGTCACCGATCGCCACGGCGCGACGATCGCGATCGAGGTGCTCGCGGGTGGGCTGGTCCGCCGCCCGGGCGAGGCGCTCGGCCTCAAGCTCACGGCGTCGGCTGCGGGGGTCCTCGAGCGGACCGGCAGCGCGCTGCGCGAGCTCGTCCCCTGGCTCGAGGATCCGCTCGCCGTGCAGGTGATCAAGATCGGCGAGGCGCGGACCTACGTCCGCGGGGCGACGGTCGGCGAGTGGCAGCCGCCCGACGCGAAGGCGACCGCGCTCGATGCCCTCGCGATCCAGCTCGCGGCGCCGCGCCCGATCGCGCCCGGCCCGGCGGCGTTCGCCACCGCTCATCGCGTCGTGATCGTGATCAAGCCGCCCGCGGGCGCGACCGTGGAGCACGTGCTCGAGGTCGGCCGCCGGACGCCGGCCGGCTGCCCTGCGCGTGCGAACGATCTCTCGCTGCTGCTGCCGGCGGCCGTGTGCGACGGCGTCGCCGTCCTCGCGCGCTGATCACGTCAGGCGGGCATGCCCGCCCGGGCGTTAGCCCTTCTTCTTCTGATCGACGATGTCCTGCGGCGACAGGCGCTCGCCCGGCGCAGGGCCCGTCCCGGCCGGCGGCACGGCCGTCGGATCGAGCGGCGGCGTCTCCCAGTTCTGGGTGATGTTCTTCATCTTCTTGAAGACGAGGAGGCCGTCGGAGTTCCGCTCGCTGTGCGGCGACGCCATCTTCCAGCTGCCGACGATCTCGACGACATCGCCGACCTGGTACGGCGGGCAGACCATCTTCTTGGGGTCCTTCTCGCCGGGCTCGCAGCGGTCCGGGTACATCGCGAGCGTCCGGTCCGGCTTCTTGATGCGCTCGAGCTCGAGCTTGTTGTACGGGCGCGGGACGTCGACGACCCACAGGCTCTTCTCGGCCGGCGTGTCCGCCGTGTCACCGATGTAGAACTTCGCGCGCTCGCACTTGGTCGGATCGTCGTCGATGACCTTCTGGACGTCCTTGTCGGTCATCCCCGGCTGGCGGAGTGCCGTCGGACAGTGATAGGCCCAGGTCACGATTCCCTTGACCGTGATCTCGGTATCGAAGAGCTTCTTGCCCTTGACCCGCAGCTCCTTCACCGAGTGCGAGCCGTCGGCATTCGCCGGGGGCAGATCGAACGCCGGGACGGCCGGGAGGTTCAGCTTCACGTCACTCTTGCGGACCTCCGCTTCCGGTCCCTTCAGCTTGTCCTTCTCGCAGGCGCCAGCGGCGAGCGGCAGAAGGCAGAGGAGGACAGTGCGCAGCCCGGGAGTGTGCGGCATGGTGGCGGTCATAACATGGTGACCAGGGTCACTCAAGTCGCTGTCCTCGCGGCGGTCTTCGGAGTCGCCTCCTGCGATGCGCCGGCCCGGTCCAAGCCCTGGCGCCACGCCCCCGATCCGACCGCCGAGGCCGCGCTCGCCCCGAGCTCCCCGGCACTCGCCGACGTGTCGGCCGCCGCCGAGGTCCGGGCGGCCCGTGGTCACACCCTGCGGGTCCACGTCGACGCGGATCCCGGCCGGCTCAATCCGCTCGTCAACCCGTCGACGTGGGCGCGGCGGATCGTGATGGGCAACGTGTTCGAGCCGCTGATCCGCTACCTGCCGCCCGAGCCCGGGCAGGTCGCCGGCCGCTACGCACCTGGGCTCGCGCGGTCCTGGCGGGTGATGCCGTCGCAGCTCGAGATCCGGATCGAGCTCGAGCCGGGCGTCAAGTTCCACGACGGCCACCCGATGTCGTCGGTCGACGTCCAGTTCACGCTCGACGCGATCCGCGATCCGCGGCGCGGCGTCGATCACCTGCGGACGATGCTCGACGACGTGTTCGCCGTCGAGCTCATCACCTCGCACGAGGTCCGGCTCGTGCTGAAGCGGCCGAGCGCGTGGGTGCTGCGCGCGCTCGCCGAGATCCCGATCCTCCCGATGCACCTCCATGACGGCAGCCTGCTCGCAGGCGGTGCGCTCGTCGGCACGGGGCCGTACAAGATCGTCTCGAACAAGAGCGGCATCGTCCACCTGACCCGCAGCGAGCGGTACTGGGGCAAGCCGGTCGCGATCGCCGACGTCGAGTTCGTGCACCAACCCGATGCGGCGATCGCGCTCAAGGACGCCAAGCGCGGCGACTTCGACATCATCCCCGCGCTGATCCCCGCGCACTGGCCCGAGCAGGCGAGCGCTCCGGGGATCGCCGCGTCGTTTCGCGCGCTCGAGCTGTCGTCGCCGCGCCTGCGCTACATCGCGTTCAACGCCTCGCGCGTCCCGCTCGACGACGCACGCGTGCGCCACGCCCTCGGCCTCCTGATCGATCGCCGCTCGATCGCGAAGCGCGTGTTCGACGGGCTCGCGCGTCCCGCGCTGTGGCCGATCTGGCCGAGTGGTCTCGTCAACGGGGTCGAGGCCCCGGTCCCGGACTTCGATCCGGGGGCCGCGGCGAAGCTGCTCGATGCCGCGGGCTGGACCGACACCGACAAGGACGGCATCCGCGACAAGGCTGGGACGCAGCTGCGCCTGACGATGCTCGGCGGCGAGAAGGCGCCGCCCAAGGATGCGTCGGCCCCGCCGATCAAGCTGCCGCGCGACTACTTCATCGAGGCCGCGCGTCGGATCGGCGTCGTGATCGAGATCAAGACCGGCGGCGAGTCGTGGATCGAGAAGCACCTGGCCGAGGGCAACTTCGATCTCGCCGAGCTTGTGACCACGGGCATGGTCGACATGGACGTGACGCCGCTGATCGGCGGCAAGCACCCGCAGCACGCGGCGTCGCCGCGGATCGATCGCGTGCTCGATGCGATGGGAGCGGCGTGGGATCCGGCGGAGCGCGCGAAGCTCGCGGTCGAGCTCGCGACCGCGCTCGGGGAGACCTGGACCCTCGCCGGCATCGTCGCCGACGCGCCGCAGGGCCTGGTCCACCAGCGGGTCAAGGGCGTCCGGGCCTGGGATGGCTGGCTCGATGTGACGGCCCTGACGTTCGACGAGAAGTAGCTCGCCGGCCGGGGGGGCCGGGGGCGGCCGGGTCTGCCATACACCCACCCACCCGCGCACGCGCTCCGAGAATTGCGGACTTGGGGCGCCGGGAGCGTGGCACGGGCCGTGAAGCATCCCGATCCGGGATGGGCGAGCGCAGCGGACCCGGCCGGACCCGGGCAAGGCGGCAGGACGACATGGACGGGCTGGCGGCCATCGACGTGGTGCCCGAGCTCCGCCCGGCCGGTCCCGCGGACGTCCGTCCACCCGTCCGGCTGGCGCGCGGGACCCAGCCCCGCGAGGTGTTCGAGGAGGTCGCGAGCGCGGTGACCGACGGCGAGGCGTTCGGCCCGTACATCGTCCACGAGCGCCTCGGCGCCGGTGGGATGGCGACCGTGCATCGCGCCGAGCAGCGCGGCATCGCGGGCTTCTCCAAGCCGGTGGCGCTCAAGCGGATGTTCGCGCACCTCGCGGAGGATCCCAGCTTCCTCCAGTCGTTCGTCCACGAGGCGCAGCTCGCGAGCCGGCTCCGCCACGACCACATCGCGCAGGCCTACGACTTCGGCAAGGTCGGCGACACCTACTACATGGCGATGGAGCTGGTCCCCGGGCCGACGCTCCAGCAGCTGATGTCCCGGGCACGCACGAGTGGCATCGTGATCCCGATCCCGATCATCCTCGAGATCCTGATCCAGCTGTGCGATGCGCTCGATCACGCGCACAACCTGTGTGACGACGCCGGTCGTCCGCTCGGCATCATCCACCGCGACGTCTCGCCGGCGAACGTGATCATCTCGAACGCCGGCATGGTCAAGCTGATCGACTTCGGGATCGCGAAGGCGATCAGCTCGGTACAGCGCACCAGCGCCGGCATCATCAAGGGCAAGTTCGGCTACATCGCGCCCGAGTACACGCGGGGGCAGATCGACGCCCGCGCCGATCTGTTCGCGCTCGGTGTGGTCGCGCACGAGCTGCTCAGTGGGCGGCGCCTGTTCCGCGGCGAGTCCGACTTCGCGACGTTGATCGAGGTCCGCGAGAAGGACATCGCGCGGCCGTCGCGCCACAACGCCGCCGTGCCCTCCGATCTCGATGACATCGTGATGACCGCGCTCCAGCGCGATCCGGCGATGCGCTGGCAGAGCGCGAGCGCGATGCGCAACGCGCTCGCCTCCGTCGCGCGCGGCCTCGGCGTCCCGGTCGGAGGACAGCGGATGCGCGACTGGGTCGAGAGCGCGGGCGCCTCCCGGGTCGAGGTCAGCGAGCCGTACATCCCGACCCTCGAGGCCACCCTCGAGCCGAGCGTGGTCATCGAGCTCGACCCGGCCGCGCCGCGCCGCGCCGATCCGACGGTGTCGCTGCGCGCGCCCTCGGCGGACGCCGAGCCGTCCACGGCGCCCTCGACCCAGCGCATCCGCTCCACGCCGAAGAAGCGGATCGCCCCCGTGATCGCGCTGGCCCTGTGCGCGGCCGCCGGGATCGCGGCCTGGCAGGTGTGGCCCGCTGTGATGGCGTTGGCCAGCGGCGGCTGACGAACCGCCCGCGTTTGGTACCCTACGCCCGTGGCCACGCCCGCGACCGTCGCGCCTGCCAGCCTGCGAGCTGCGCTCGATCAGGTGTGCGCGGCGCTCCCGGCGCGGCTCGTCGAGGTCGGGCAGGGCGGCGCGGCGTGCCGCGCGATCGCCGACGTCTACGATCGCGCCCTGGCGGAGCGGTTCCTCGCGGCCTCCGCCTCCGCCGCTCCGGGCGTGCCCCTCGCGCTGGTCGCGACCGGTGGCTGGGCGCGCCGCGATCTCGCGCCGTACTCCGACATCGACTTCATCGTCCTCCACGATCGCGACGAGGCCGCCGCGAAGCGCGTCTCCGATGCGCTGCTGTACCCGCTATGGGACGACAAGCTCGCGATCGGTCCGTCGATCCGCGAGCCGCGGGCGGCCGCGAGGCTCGCGAAGGATGATCTCGCGACCGCGACCGCGCTGCTCGATGCGCGCCACATCGCCGGCGACCGCCGGCTGACCACGGACCTCGTGCGGCTCACGCTCGCAGCGCTCGCGCCCGCCGGCAACCCCAACGATCTGATCGCGTCGCTCGCCGCGGAGAAGAAGGCGCGCCACGACCGGTTCGGCGCGTCGCTGTACCTGCTCGAGCCCAACCTCAAGCAGGGCATCGGGGCGCTGCGCGATCTGGCGACGGCGCTGTGGTGCGCGGGGATCCGCTGGCACCCACCGCGGCCGGGTGTCGATCCGGAAGATGCGGAGCAGCGCATCGCGACGCTGGTCACGATGGGCCACCTCACCCGGCGCCAGGCGCAGGTCTTGCTCGGCGCGCGCGACTTCGAGCTGCGGATCCGGGCGCTCGTCCAGCTCGCGGCGAAGCGCCGGTTCGATCAGCTGACCTTCGAGATCCAGGAGGCGATCGCGCCCGCGCTGTATCCGCACGCGGCCCCCCACGACGGCGATGTGCGCGCGGCGGTCGCGCCGGCCGTCGAGGCGCTGATGCGCGACTACTACCTCCACGCGCGCGGCGTCGTGCAGGTCGCGGATCGCCTGCTCGAGAGCGCGCGGGTGCCGGCGCGCAAGAAGCCGCGGATCCACGAGGTCGACGCCTCGTTCATCACGTTCAACGGCGAGCTCGCGATCAAGGATCCGCGGCTGTTCGTCGAGCGGCCGAGCGAGATGGTCCGGCTGTTCCGCGTCTCGGTCGCCGCGCAGCTCCCGGTCTACGGCCATACGCGCGAGCTCGCGGCCGAGACGATCGCGCGCGATCCCGCGCCGCTCGCCGGCGATCCGGTCGCCGCGCGCCTGCTCCTCGACGCGCTCGCCGACCTCCGCGACCGCGCGCAGCCGTCGGCGTTCGAGGTGATGAACCAGCTCGGCATCCTGTCGGCGGTGATGCCGGAGTGGGCGCCGTGCGTCGGTCGCGTGCAGCACGACCTCTATCACGTGTACACGGTCGACCAGCACCAG
>Ga0102851_10002557_pt1 | contig 11000 bp, 13 predicted proteins | sample Mud3Dept3metaG_FD_79558 | JGI IMG/M metagenome (GOLD analysis project Ga0102851, IMG submission 79558) | Freshwater wetland microbial communities from Ohio, USA, analyzing the effect of biotic and abiotic controls - Mud 3 Core 4 Depth 3... | ecosystem: Environmental > Aquatic > Freshwater >...
TACCGCCACCTCGCCTATCTTCAGTCGAAGAACGGGTTCAAAGTCAAAGCCGGTCTCCCCGGCTTGCGGGGTCCCATCGTGGAGAAGGTTTACGCCGAGGGCAAGGCCTGGCTTGAGGGCTCCGCTCGACCCGGGGAACCGATTTAAACGTTGATCCGATTCGCTTGCTCTCCAGCCCTGCCCCCGTGGGCAGGTCAACTCTGAAATTCAATGGATATGAGAATTGCCTTGACCGGATGGACACCATTTCGTAAAATTGGACGGAGCGGGAGCAAAGATTCGCGAAAAACGGTCAGGGGGAGGAGTGCTTATGAACGAGAAGCAATTTGAAGAGATCATCAGGTTTGCCATTCAGAGAGAGATCGAATCGATGGATTTTTATAACAAAGCCAGTCACATGGTGAAACACTCCGGGACCAGGGATCTCTTTTTAGATTTTGTGAAGCAGGAAGAGGGACACAAGACAAAGCTCGAACAGGCGCTGGGAGGAAAAATCGTATTGGGAAAGATTGAGAAAATTCCCAATCTGAAAATCAGCGATTATATGGTGGAAGCGGAACTAAAGCCAGATATCTCCTATGGCGATATCCTGCGAATCGCAATGAAGAGAGAGGAACGTTCGGTTAAACTCTACACCGATTTAAATGAAAAGAACCAAGACGAGGCGTTAAGGAGTCTCTTCGACTTTCTGATTCAGGAGGAGAGCAAGCACAAATATTATATTGAAAAGCTTTACGATGACGAGATATTGAAATAGTCGAGAAAGATCTTAAACCCGATGCGCTGAGCCCCACGCCCGTCGCCTTCTTTGATTTCGAGTTTACATAGGAGAGAGAGATGGAAAAATGGAAATGCAAGGTTTGCGGTTATATTTACGATCCCGAGCAGGGCGATCCTGACGGTGATATCCCTCCGGGCACACCCTTTAAAAAACTTCCCGACACTTGGGTCTGCCCCATGTGCGGTGCTCCCAAAGATATGTTTGAAAAGGAATAACGGGAGATCCGGTTTCAGCCGATTTCTTATAAAATATTTCGCATCGCCTCGGCTCATAGAGTCTTTCTATATTCATTCCAGACGAGGAGGCCTGGCGGTTTAGCTCCGCCTCCTCCATCCATTGCTTTTTCAGCAATCCCATTTCATAATTAGTTTATATGTGTACAGGCAAGAAAATTCTCTTTCTCCTATCGGCCTTCTTCTCCTTTCTTTTAGTCACGCCCTCAAACGCACAAACCATTCCTGAAGTTCCAGCTCAATACGGTGAAATCATATACCGATTCAACGAAAAAAACCCAAGTCAGATTTTTATCATCGGTATCGGCCATAGGGACGCCTTGACCTGCCGCAATGGCGAGAATACGTCGAGAGTTCAAGCTGAAATCTATAAAATTGGCGATTGGTTAATCCATCATCAAGGGGTGGAACTCGTTTTACCTGAAGGCTTCTTCAAAAACCCGTCAGCCAACATTGAAAAAAAGAATTTCAACGTTCCGGAAAGAGGAAGCAGCTGCGCACCCATACAGATGGCGGTCTTGGAAAAAAGGCTCTCTGACAACAAAATCTATGTCAATGCGGAGATGCTATTAAAAGAGAATCATTCCTTGAGATTACGTCAAATTGAGGATGAAGCCCTCTATCAGGCGACGAATCATTTGCTCAAGCTGGCAAGTAGCCCGGAGGGTTCAGGGAATGATTCCCTTCTGACATCAGAACTCAAGTACCTCCATGAGAAAAAGACAGCGGTGATGCTTCAGAAGATCCCCCAAATTGTCAATGACGAGCTTCGGCAGGGGAATATCAAAAGCAAAAAGGCCATCTTCACAATCGGAATGGCCCATCTCTATGAAATCATTACGTCCTTGAATGAGAAGAGAATAAAGATTCATGCGCCCCTATGGGCTTCAAATGGGAGTGGGGATTACACGGCCGAATTAAATTTGCAGAAAGAGAATTTTGGGGTTTCGGTGATCGTACCCAGAACGTTAGTCAACGATCAGAAGACTTTAGAAATCACCAAATTGAATGACATTGTGAAAAAGGTCGGAGCCACCCCCCTGATCCTTCCCTAGGATTTCATGTAAGACCCATTTCTCCTACCTGTCAGCGTATTTCAGGGCGATCTGACGGAAATTCTCTTTTACCTCCAAGAAAGCATCCACGACCTCCGGATCAAAATGGGATCCTTTTTCTTCGATAATGATCTCGACGGCTTTCTCATGGGGGAATTGAGGTTTATAGACACGTTTACTCGTCAATGCATCATAGGAATCAGCCAAAGCCATGAGTCTGCCCGGTATTGGAATTTGCTCCCCCTTGAGACCTTCCGGATATCCGGAGCCATCCCACCGTTCATGATGCGTATAAGCAATTTCTCGAGCAAAGCGTAGAAAGGAGGTGTCGCCAAGCTTTCTTTCAGCAGCAAGGATCGTATCGCGGCCATAGAGGGTATGCCGTTTCATCTCCTCAAATTCTGGACCGGTCAGTTTGCCGGGTTTCAGTAGGATTCTGTCTGAAACTCCCACTTTTCCGATATCGTGGAGCGGAGCGGACTTGCACAAAAGGTCGATGGTTTCATCATCCAGAAACGGACTGAATTGGGGTTGATTCTTCAAATACTCGGCGAGGAGTCGAATATAGTTCTGGGTGCGCCTGATATGCTCACCTGTGCGCGGATCTCGTGTTTCGGTCAGCGAGGACATGCTTTCAATCGTTGCCTCTTGAACCATGGCAAGCTCGAGCGTGCGTTGTTTAACCCTTTGCTCCTCCTGCCAGAATCTGAAAAACGTAAGGATGGAGAAGTTGCACACCAGGACGATCAACGGTAGAACCGGTGAAATGAAAATGCCTTGGCTTCGAAACGTCCATACCGAAGCCTGCCAAACGCCCACCCCGATGATTCCAAGGAGGATTGAACTCCAACCCGCTCCTGTCCATGCCAGGATCAATGCGGAAATCAATCCCAATACCAACACTCCCAAGGATTCCAGGCCCGCGGCCCATCGGGGTCGAGAAATGAAATCTTTTTTGAGGATATTATCGACGACGGTTGCGTGAACTTCGACTCCTGGAAAGACAGGGTCGAAAGGAGTGGGCTTGAGCTCTTTCAACCCCGATGCAGAGGTGCCAACGAAAACTATTTTGCCCTGAATTTTTTCGCCTGGGACGCGATCGGACAGGACGTCTGCGGCTGAAACATAGTCAAAGGTTCTGCCTTTCCCGCGAAAACGAATGAGAAGTCCCCCATTGGAGGTAAGCGGGATGGCTGTTTCGTTCAGGTATAATGAGTTCACGCCATTCTTTCCTGTCTTCAGAAGGATATCCTTTACGCCCAAAGCCTTCATCAGTGTTCCCAACGCGAGGCTCGGATACAATGTGTCTTTGTGTTCCATGATTAGGGGAACACGTCGCAGGATACCATCGGCTTCCGGAGAAATATTGAAGAACCCGGATCCTGCCGCAGCCTGGGAGAACATCTTCAGGTTACAGGATACACTGCGGGCATGAATGAAAAGCGGCGAGTCCCTTTCTGCTTTATCGTGTCCCAGTTTATTGACGCGAAGCGGATGGAGGAGGCAGTTCTCCGAATCAGAACCTTCATCAAAGAGGAATTGGTAGCCTAATACAACCGAACCTCCTGCAAGCGTCTTTGCCAGCCTCTGGTCATTGTCCCGGAGATTCGCAGGAACTTCCCTGAAATTAAGTTCGACTCCAAAGTCGCGGGAAACCTCCTTTCTTATGGAGTGAATGGAAGCTCTGTCCTCTTCTGCGAATAGCATATCGAGGCCGATACTCAACGCTCCCAGATTTCTCAGCTTATCCAGCAGGGTGGCGATCCGGTAACGTGGCCAGGGCCATTGTCCGTATCGTTTGAGGCTTTTTTCATCGATGTCAACGATGACAGGAACAGAGGAGGATTCTCCCCTGTTTGCAGACAACAGGAGGTCGTAAAATCGATAATGAAGAAAGTCACTCAAGGTGGGCTTGACAAGATTTAAAATAAAAAGAAGAAGTGAAAAAAGAATACCGTAGAGGAGGACACGTGACCTGTTTCTTCGGTCTCTCTTAATAATCAGTCTCCTGCTTTCTGATTCTACCATGCATCTAGACTACATAAAAATGCTGCAATCAACGGTTTTCAGCGCGACCCTCAATGGATCGCCGTCAATCACGAGAGAACGGTCAAGGGATCTCTCTTTGATTTTCTTCAATCCACAATGTCTTGATTTTCCAAAAAAACGAGATGACTCCAGCTATCGGACAATGACCTCAACTCTCCTGTTACGGGGTTCAGGGACTTCGTCTAGGGTGGGCACCAAGGGTCTTGCCTTGCCATAAAATGAAACGAACAGCGTATTCGGTTTGACGCCGCTCGAAACGAGCAAATCTCGGACGTAGATTGCCCGTCTTTGGGAGAGTCCAGTGTTGTAAGCCTCATTTCCCACAAGGTCGGTATGACCCACGACGAAGACTTCGCCTGATCTGCGGCTTTTGATTGTGCTCAGGATTTCCGCCACCAGGTCTTTGGATTCATGGGTGAGTTTGGTTGTATCAGGCTCAAAGTACAGAATGGTTAAGATAAACCGGGTCCCTGAATCCGGCAGCATCGAGAGGGCGGGCCCAAAGATATCGGCAATCTCTTTTTCTTCTACGGGGTGAGGAGCGATTGGCGGCTTATTGAGGTCTTCAACCTCGACCTCGACGGCGTATCCGGGTTTGTCAAGGATCTGAGAGCCTCCCTGGGTTGTCACCGTCACGACACCCACCTTACCATCCGGATCAGGTAAGAGGACGATCAAGTCTCGCTTTGCCCGGTGTGCACCGCATCCGGTTAGGAAGCAAAGAAAGATCCAAACAAAAAAAGCTTTTCTCCAGCGCCTCATCTGTTTGCCCAGTTCTTCTGACGGGGGGCATCCCCTTTCTACTCTCCTTCGACCCTCGCGACGAATTTCGTTCCACGAATGCCGATTGAAGAAGTCGGAGTCTCAATATGTGCCGACTCCGGTGCGAGCTTGGAGATGAGTCCCGAAAGGTAGGCAACCGTTCCTTTTACCATCCTGAGAGCAATAGAGTACTTTCCTTCCCTTGGAGCAAAAACAAATTCATCAATAACTAACATGCTCCCGGGTCCCAGTGACAATGAAGTGTCATCATTAAATATCACGCCCATAGATCCGTCAGAACCGGTACGAAGCGTATCATACTGATATATATCCAGACCGATTTTGGCGGATATCGTCCTCCCTTGTCTAACCACCGTTGCCGTTCCATTGACATTTTCAACAACAGCAATAATGGGAGAAGTATCAGCAAAGATGGCCTCCCCGGTGATAGATAACAAGAAAAAAATAGTAGCCAGAGCGAGAAACATTCTTCTTAAGCTTAAGCTATTGTGATTCATTTTAGGTACCTCCAATAATTTTTTATTCCGATTTATAGGTTTGCAAGAATCAAGCCACAATATCAAATCGAAGGTGCACAATAATATCGGTTAGTTAACACAAATGGTCGGATCTCTCTTCAATCACACTTTGTCAGGAGAGGACAATTTTTGTCATAATTACTCAGGCAGAGACTCCCTCTTTTCGATATCTTTTTTTGTGTTTTTGGAAAGGCACGGAGGGGCCGTTTGACACGGCTCACGGGGATGAACTTGCCGAATACTCAGAGGAGATTTCCAGAACAATATTTCTGCTCAACGATGGATTCCTTAAGTGGCTTGCCTTAAATCTCTCCGTTTGCCCGTGCCCCTACGAAAAAGAGAGCATTTTATTTGTGCAATATTGTAATGTAAAATTAGCACAACAGGAGGGGGGTGAGATCATATGTTCATTTCGAACCTATTTCAATTGGTTCATCGGTAATCGTCGGAAATGGAAAGGCCTAGCAGGGGAAGAATATCTATCGCGAAATAGGGATGATCTTCCCGTAGGCAGTTGACTCGATCAATTCATGATGATCTGCTGGTTCTTATATTCCCTTGTATTTTATAAATGTGCCGTTCTGGTATTCTACAAAGGCAATTTTAAGTTCTTCTTGTGTATTCATGACGATGGGCCCATACCAGGCAACCGGCTCGCCGATGGGTTTTCCGGAAACGAGAAGAAAACGAACTCCATCCTTTTCGGCAGTCACAGCCACTTGTTCACCGTCGCCGTAGAGGACGATCGTCTCGTTTCCGCACAGACAGCTTCTCTTGAGATCGAAATAGTTGGTGCCGATCACTTCATGAGCATAGGGATCCCGGTTTGGGTCGAAGTACCCTTCCCCCTCGATCACATAAGCAAAGGCATTCTGCCCCGGTCTGATAAAGTGAGTAAACGTGGTTCCCCCCGGGACGGTTACATCCAAGTACTCAGGGTCAGTGACAATATCGCGAACAGGTCCCAGTAAGCCGTTTACCGTCCCGCAGAGGATCTTCACCTTCACCCCCTCCTTGAGGGAAACCTCGGGAATCTGGCTGCTCTTCACGTCCCGGTAGCGGGGGTCCATCATCTTGTGCGAAGCGGGAAGGTTTGCCCAGAGCTGGAATCCTAACATGACCTTCTTTTTGTCGCCTTTCGGCATCTCCTGATGGATGATGCCGCTGCCCGCTGTCATCCACTGCACGTCCCCGGAGTGAATGACCCCGCTGTTCCCGATACTGTCTCCATGTTCCACCTCACCGCGGAGGACGTAGGTAATTGTCTCGATGCCCCGATGGGGATGCCATGGAAACCCCTTGACGTAGTGTTTAGGGTTGTCCGAACGAAAATCGTCGAGAAGGAGGAACGGATCAAGCTCGGGGACCTGATCGTTACCGAACGCTCGTTTGAGGTGCACACCCGCTCCTTCGACGGTAGGCCGACTCTTCCAGATCTTCCTAATCATTCTATAACTGCTCATCACTCCCTCCTTCTCAAGCCCTCTCTGGCCGTTCATAAGTCACCTTGCCTGTTGAACCTGAAAAAAATTTCCTCCACCTTGTATCTACATTTTTGAACGATTATGGGAACGGAGTAAATCCGTTGAAGAATGTATTTTTCCGGTGGGAAGATAGTATTTAGAGCTTGATTCTCTGTGTCCAAGCAGCCAGGCTTTGGAGCAGCTCCTTTATCTTTTTCCGGGTTTTTTCGTCCGTTACCCTGCCGTCGCTATCAACCTTATCTTGTACAAGAGGCACCATCACTTCCGGTTGATTTAAGGGGAGCATGTTCAAGAAAACGAAGCTTCGCCTCAGATCGTACTGGGCCCTGGCCGTTCCCAACGTCCCTATGGATGCCCCCATGATCGCCACAGGTTTACCGTCAAAGGCATTGTCCCCGTATGGTCTCGAAGCCCAGTCAATGGCGTTCTTTAGCACCCCGGGGATGGAATAGTTATATTCCGGGGTAGCAATCAGGATGGCATCGGAAGCTCTGATTTTTGATTTGAACTCTTTGACCTTATCCGGAGGTTGACCTTCTAAGTCCTGGTTGAAAGGCGGGATTCCCTCAAGGTCAAATATCTCAAGGGTTGTATTCTCAGGAACCATTTCGAGAGCTGCGGCTAAGATCGCTTTGTTGTACGATTGCTTTCTCAAACTGCCTGCAAATCCAAGGATGCGCACATTCTTGTCCATCACCATTCCTCCTTTTTTGTCTAATAAAAACCCTCTCAGCATTTATTTAATCATCCCTGTCCAAAAGTGCAATGAGAAACCGTCCATCGTCCAGTTTTGCACAATATCCCGGCCATTACTTCGGGCCGTTCGTTCTGTCTCAGCCCAAATGGAAACCCTTGAGGAAAAGTGCTTTAGTCGAATCAAAATACAGCATTTCCCTACATAAAATACGGCTTTTACCTTATTAACTCTTTAGAAAAATCTTTGGTATTCATATTGAAAGCTCGTGTGTGTATGTTGATCTTCCCTTCTTCAGGTCGTCACAGGTTTATGGCAACTGCTGGGTCTGGAAGGGCAGAAAATGAATGAAGGGATTTAGAGACGACAGTAATCCTTATCAGGGGGTGCTTCAGGCCCTTTTGCTCCTACTTCAAGAAGACAAAGAGGTTGTGGAGAAGCAGATTGCTCAAAGTGTGAAGATGGAGGAGTTTCGTCATGACTGATCATCTCCGCTTTGCCGAGCCTGCAACTCCGTGTCGAAGGTTTTTGATGGGCCTTTATCCACAACCAATCAACCATCAACCCTCGGTTGAATATCTTCCGATCCCAAGATTGAAGGGACCTGCTCACAAGTCATCGGGAGCGATGAAATGCCATTTCATATCCTTTTCTTAGTCTCAATCGTTGCCGGGTTCATAGGTGCCTTGAGCGGAATGGGCGGCGGTGTGATTCTCATCCCAGTGCTCACATTGTTTGGAATGGACATCAAATATGCCATTGCCGTAAGCATCGTTTCAGTCATCGCGACGTCGAGCGGTTCGGCTTCAGCGTATGTGAGGGATCGTATCACCAGTCTCAAAGTAGGCATGTTCTTGGAAATGTTTACGATCGTGGGAGCGCTCGCAGGGGCTGCCATTACGTTAGTCTCTGGGAGAAGGATTCTCTTTATCCTCTTTGGTATCGTCCTGTTGTCTTCATGGTTTGCCTTGTTCCGACAGAAGAATGAAGACTGGCGACAGGCCTCTCACCAAGATATCTTCTCCCGTTGGCTCGAATTGGAAGGCAGTTACTATGACCGGTCTGTCCGGCAAAGGATCGTCTATCAGGGTGCACGGGCCTATCTCGGCGGTCCCTTGATGTTTGGCGCGGGCTTGATTGCTGGGCTCCTAGGCATCGGTGCTGGAGCGCTCAAGGTCTTGATTCACGATCTTGTGATGGGACTGCCGCCAAAGGTTTCCACCACCACCAGCAACTTGATCATCGGTGTGACAGCCCTCGCGGGCACCAGTGTGTACCTCGCAGCGGGCATGATCGATCCGGGACTGGCCGGCCCGGTTATCCTCGGCGTCGTCTCCGGTGCCTTCATGGGCACACGCCTGCTCGTCCGGTTGACCAATCTGGCAGTACGCCGCATCTTTTTATGGGTGTTGCTGGTTCTGGGAGTCGAAATGATCTTCCGGGGTATCCGGGGAGGTTAAGGGGCGAAAATGCAAGTATCGAGCCATCCTCCCGAGAAGGCACAGAGTGACCACCATTTCGATATGGAAAGCCTGGTCGGGCATATCCTCTTGGCAGGGGTTCTGTTGAGTGTGACTCTGCTCACGGTTGGTTTTGTCTGGCGCTGGGCAAGGGTGGGCAACCTTCGATTTGAACATTCGATCGCAGGAATGAACTTCTTCGAGTTCATCCTTTCCACGCTTCAGCAAACGGCTTCTCAGGCCTTTCGTCCTCGTCTCTTCCTCAACATGGGGATGGGGATTTTGATGTTAACCCCTTTTGTGCGTGTGCTGGCTTCTGTCTTCTACTTCGCTTTCGTGGAACACAACTGGAAGTACACTCTCTTCACTGGCTTTGTCCTGAGCGTGCTCACCTATAGCCTCTTTCTGCGATGACCCATTTTTATAGGTTCTCTCTTTGATTCTCAATCGCGCCGACTTGCGGCGTTTCTAACGCATGGGAAATGAATCTCAAAAATACCGCCCTCCTGCCCAAAAAATACAAAGTTCACCTTATTCAATTCTCAAAACGTAATTGGTTTAATGTAGTTTGAAGAGCCGATTAGAAAGGGAGGAAGGAAGATGGAAAAATCTCATCGATTTCTGTCAGGAAGGCCTTATTTGATTTTTGGCCTCCTTCTCTTGATTCTTTTCTCAGGTTGTACTCCTATATCAAGAGATTTGAGAGCCCAGGCAGACCGAACGGTCACCTTCCGACAGGTTTTTCAGAATCCGGAGGCCTACAAGGGCAAGGTCGTGATATGGGGTGGAGAGATTATTGAAACCATCAATCAGAAAGACGGAACGACCCTCATCGTCGTTTTGCACCGCCCTCTGGATTGGATGGAAGAGCCCAAGTTTCAACGCTCCGAAGGAAGATTCATCATCCTTGCTGAGGGGTACGTGGACCCTTATGTCTTCAAGAGAGGAAGGAGAATCACCGTCGCAGGAGAAATCCTAGGAAGAAAAGTCATGCGCCTTGGCGAATTGGAATATCCCTACCCTCTTCTTCAAAGCAAACAGCTTTACCTCTGGGGAGAATATTACTACTCCCCTTATCCATAACCTTATTCCCCATGGGGGTATTATAGCCCGAGGTGGGGCTATCCGTATTGGTAGAAATTCCCCTTTTTTCCCAAGAGCACTTTTTTTTATAAGGCAAACGCCTTCATGAACAGGATTCACTTGCCCGAGGATGAAGGATAGAGGTGAAGAAGATATGGCAGGAGACAATTGTTTTCGGTTATGAATGCTTTGATAGGGAAACACCAAAGCAGCCCAAAGGCTGGACGATATCTAATTTCTGTCGGAGGTAAATGAGATGCTATCAAGAATACCCATTGATCTTCAAAAATTAAAAAAAGATGACCTGGATAAAGAAATTCTCAGGGCTGCGATCATTGCCGAACTGGATGCCATCAATCTTTATGAGCAAATGGCAGATATGACCCGGAATGCCAACGTTAGAAAAGTGCTTCTGGATATCGCAAGAGAAGAGAAAACACACCTGGGAGAATTCCAGACCCTTCTCCTGATCGAAGACAAGGAACAGGTTCAAGAACTTGCTGAAGGAAAAAAAGAGGTCCAGGAATTATTGACCCGGAAAAAGCGTTATTAGGCACTTTGGCTCTTCAAGTCAGGTCGCCTATTAACGTCTCATCGGCCTCAACCTTACCCACGCTTGGGCTAAGAGCAAAAGGGAGATGAAGAGGTGAAATGAAAAAATCACTCTGGTTCTTTGGTCTATTTCTTTTCATTGCTATTCAGGGATGTGTTTCGCTTCCTGCCTCTCCGCCGGGAACGAAGCCCACCATCACCCATGCGTTTATGAATATGGAAAGAGGAAGATATGGAAGTATTTTAAAGATCTACATTGAGGCGGAGGATCCAAAGGGCTATATGTTTAGAATTGCCACGGTGGTGGA
>Ga0102851_10002558_pt1 | contig 11000 bp, 5 predicted proteins | sample Mud3Dept3metaG_FD_79558 | JGI IMG/M metagenome (GOLD analysis project Ga0102851, IMG submission 79558) | Freshwater wetland microbial communities from Ohio, USA, analyzing the effect of biotic and abiotic controls - Mud 3 Core 4 Depth 3... | ecosystem: Environmental > Aquatic > Freshwater >...
GCGCTGAACCTCATGCGCATCACCATCGACGGCAAACCGGTAGACGATCCGGGCAAGGGCATCGCCGATATCGAGCGGTGTACCGATGTGGCGCTGAACAAGGCGAATGTGCAGTTCAAGTTCGACAATCTGGACCTGAAACCCCGGCTGGCTGCAACGGCCTGGCCGAATTCCATTCGTTACCAGGACGATCCGAATACCGAATACCCGGAAAACCTGATGCGGTTCCGGACGTACACGAACTACGCGGCGTTCATCAAGAGATCGGAAATTCGCATCTTCGACGCGCACGCGTCGGTGAGCGGCACGCCCCTTGTGGTCATCGAGGTCAACAAGGCCGGCCGCGCAGAGTGGCAGCCGAGCTTCACCGAATACACGGCCCCCGGGCGCGAATTGAAATACGTGCTGCGTGTCTACGACGCCGATGATCATTACGACGAGACGAAGCCACTGCCGGTCTGGATCGTCGACAGGCAGCCTGCGGAAATGCAGGATCACGACTGGGAGAAAGAGCTGCTGGTCGGATACGGCGAGAATCACCTCGCGGCGGACAATATCCCCAAGAACGGCGGGACCGTCAAGGTCTATGGCAGCGAGGTTCCGGCCGATCATGCAGTGTTCGTGGCCGGCAGCGCGGTGCCGGTGGGGAAGGAGGGCAAGTTCGTCACCGAGGAGATCCTGCCGCCGGGCATGCACACCGTCGAGGTGGCGATCCTCGATGCATCGGGCAACGGCGACCTGTTCCTGCGCGATCTCGATCTGAAAAAGAACGACTGGTTCTATGTCGGCATCGCCGATGTCACGGTTGCCCGGGATTCCACGACCGGCGCGGCGAAGGCGGTCACCAACGATCAGACGCATTACAACAACGAGTTCAACACCGATGGCCGGCTGGCGTTCTACACCAAGGGCAAGTTCAGCGAGGGCTGGGAGCTGACGTCAAGCGCCGACACGCTCGAAGGGCCGCTCAAGGACATCTTCAGCAATATTGGGGACAGGTCGGCGGACGCACTGTTCCGGCGCATCGATCCTCAGTACTTCTATCCGACCTACGGTGACGACGGCAGCGTGGAGGAGGGGGCGCCGACGCTCGGCAAGTTCTATCTGAAGATGAAGAAGGACGAGAGCTACGGCCTGTGGGGCAACTTCAGGATCGGCTACACCGACAACGATCTGGCGCACGTCGATCGCGGATTGTACGGCGCAAACGCCCATTATCAGACACTGTCGACGACGAGCTTCGGCGAGAAGCGGTTCCTGGTCGACGGTTTTGCCGCGCAGCCGGGCACGGTCGGGACACGCGAGGAGTTTCTGGGCACCGGCGGCTCGCTCTACTTCCTGCGTCACCAGGACATCCTTGCCGGCTCCGAGCGCGTGCGCATCGAGGTGCGCGACAAGGATTCGGGCATCGTCACCTCTGTCAGGAACCTGACGCCGACCCTCGATTACACCGTCGATTACCTGCAGGGGCGCATCCTGCTTTCGCAGCCCCTGTCGCCGACGGCGAGCGACAATCTGCTGGTGACCAGCGACACCGTCGGCGGCAATCCGGTCTATCTGGTCGCGCGCTACGAATACGTACCGAGCGCCGGCGACACCAACAGCATGAGCCTCGGCGGCCGCACCCATGTATGGTTGAACGACTACGTGAAGCTGGGCATCACCTCCAGCGAGGACAGAGAATCGGAGAACCCGAGCGGGCTCAATGCCGCCGATCTTACTTTCAGGAAGAGCGCCGAGTCGTGGATCAAGGTGGAGACGTCCAGGAGCAAAGGACCCGGCCTGACCTCCCTGTCTTCCAGCGATGGCGGCTTCACGTTCAGTACGACGTGCTCCGGCTTTACCGGCACCACGTCGAATCCGGCATGTTCCTCCTTCGGCGACCCCGCTCACGTGAGCGCCGGAGCTTACCGGATTGACACCAGCATCGGTTTCAAGGATATCATCGACGGCGCGAACGGCCAGATGACGCTCTACACGCAGAGCCTCGATGCGGGATATTCGGCGCCGGGCCTGGCGACAGCTACGGATACCAAGCAGTTCGGCGGCACTTTGAAGGCGCCGGTGACGGACAGGATCAATGTGACGGCCAAGGCGGACAGCACGAGCCGGCAACAGGGCCTCGAGACCACGGCGTCCGAGGTCGATGTCAATTATCTTTTGACCGAGCATTGGACCCTGAGCCCGGGGGTGAGGCTCGACAGCCGTGTGGATCACTCGCCGGTCGTACCGCCGACGCAGATGGAGGGTGATCGCACGGACGCGGCCGTGCGAGCGACCTACGATTCCAAGAAGAGCTGGACCGCCTACGGTTTCTTGCAGGATACGGTCAGCAAGACCGGGAACCGCGAGGACAACGATCGCGTGGGAACGGGTGGGGCCTACCGCGTTACCGACCGGTTCAAGGTGATTGGGGAAGTGTCGACCGGAGACCTCGGCGGCTCCGGCAAGGTCGGTACGGAGTATCTCTACTCCGACCGGACCAATCTGTACCTGAATTACGTGTACGACAACGAGACCCCGGACAATGGCATCCGTTCGAACAAGGGAAATTTGATCACCGGGGTCAGGACCCGCTACACGGATACGACGAGCATCTATGCAGAGGAAAAGTATACGCACGGGAAGGTGCCAACGGGCCTCACCCATTCCGCGGGCGTGGACCTTGCGCCGTTCGATCACTGGAACTTCGGCGCCAATGTGGATTTCGGAACGCTGCGGGACCCCATCACCGCGGCGCGTCTCGAGCGCAATGCCGCCGGCGTGCGGGTCGGTTACGGCGCCGGGGGGCTTGCCTGGACGGCCGCGTTCGAGTATCGCGTGGACAAGACAGACACCATCAACCCGGACATGAGCGTGAGCACGGTGGACCGGGACAGCTGGCTGATCAAGACCAGTTTCAGATACCAGATCGACCCCGCGTCGCGGCTCCTCGGGAAACTGAATTACGCCGAGAGCACGAGCTCGGGCAGTTTCTACGACGGCAGATACACGGAAGCGGTCCTGGGCTACGGCTATCGGCCCGTGACGAACGATCGCCTCAACACCCTGTTCAAATATACGTACTTTTACAATCTCCCGAGCACGGGTCAGGTCACCGATACGGTCACGACGACGGCCGCCAATACGGTCACCACGACGCCCGCGGATTTCATTCAGAAGAGCCACATTGTCTCGCTGGATGCGTCCTATGACCTCACCCGGCGCTGGACCATCGGGGGCAAATACGCCTATCGCCTGGGGCAGATCAGCGAGGATCGCGCAACACAGCACTTTTTCGATAGCCGGGCACACCTGTACGTTCTCCGTGTGGATTGGCATTTCGTGCACCAGTGGGATGCCCTGGTCGAGGGCAGACTGCTCGATCTGCCCGATGCCCAGGACCGGCTCAGCGGGGCGCTGCTGGGTATCTATCGGCATCTGGGCAATAACATCAAGCTGGGGGTCGGCTATAACTTCAGCAAATTCTCGGATGATCTGACCCAGTTGGATTACAAACACCAGGGTCTGTTCATCAATCTGATCGGGAAGTTCTAGGACCGGGGGACGTTGCCCCACCTGCAAGGAAATACCGGAACTGTGCATTTCTGAGAAGTGAGGAGGCCGACATGGTTTACTGGCAGCGAGGGGTCATGGCAGGGATCTCAGCGCTTGTTCTGAGCGCCGCCGCGTATGGGCAGGAGATCTCGAAGGAACAGATCAAGGGCCTGGATGAGCAGGTTCAGGAGATCAAGAGCGATGTTCTGGGCATTGCGGCGGAACTGAATCAGCTTGAAGAGAAGCTGCTGTATCCGTCCACGACACAGGCCGCGGTATTCGTATCCCTGGTCCGCGGCGAAACCTTCCGTCTCGACTCGGTCGAGATCCAGCTGGACGGCAAGCCGGTCGCCCATCACCTGTACTCCTTCAAGGAACTGGAAGCCCTGCAGAAGGGGGGGGTGCAGCGCATCTATACCGGCAACATCAGATCCGGTGCGCACGACCTGCAGGTGCTGCTGACCGGCAAAACAGCGGACGGGTCCGATCTCCGCCGGACGGAACGCTTCAAGCTGAGCAAGGAGGCGGGCCCCAAGATCGTGGAACTATCTCTGGCCGCCCAGAGCATATCCTTTACTGACAGGTAGACCATGAACAGGCTGATCGTTCTCTTGACACTTCTGATATTCTCCGCGTCTTCGGCGCCGGCCGGTCCGTCCGCTCCGAAAGCGCTGAAGGATCTCTATTTCGGAGAAGCCCTGTATTGCGCATTTCAAGGGGACTGGTTCGACGCCATCGCCCGGCTCGACACCGAGCTTCTGCAGCACTATGGGGTGGATGAACCAGAGCGCGACAGCCTTTATTACCATATCAACCAGGCGGAGTTCGACGTGGGTGATTTCGAACTGGCATACCGGATGCACCAGCGCGCCGGGCGCGCCATCAAGGCGGTGATCGAGGGCAACGTCGAGGAGCCGGTGCGCAACGAGGCCATTTTCCGCCTCGCGCGGCTTTACTTTCAGAAGGACCAGCCGCAGAACGCCCTGCAGGCCGTGGAACAAATCAAAGGCTCCGTTCCCGAGAATATTCACGATGATCTGGCTTTCCTGCGGGCGCAAATTCTCATGGCCAACGGCCGCTTCGATGATGCGGCCCGCGTCCTTGCAGGTCTCCAGGGCGCGAAGAGCCTGGAAGGTTTTACCACCTACAACCTCGGGATCGCGCTGCTCAAGAGCGGGAAAGAGCGAGACGGGCGCGAGTATCTCGACCGTACCGGCCGGATCGAGAGCGACAATCCGGCCGCGCTGGCGATCAAGGACAAATCGAACCTCGTTATCGGCGAAAAGATGATGAGTGAAAGGAATTTCGAGGGCGCCAAGGAGGTGCTCGACAGGGTGCGCATGAGCGGACCCTTTTCCAATCGCGCGCTGCTCGGTTCGGGATGGGCCGACGCTTCCCGGGAGCGGTTCGAAAAGGCCCTGGTGCCATGGAGCATCCTGGCCGAACGCGAGGCCACGGATCCTTCGGTGCAGGAAGCAATGCTTGCCGTCCCCTATGCCTATGAGAAGATCGGCGTGTACAGCAAGGCGGCGCTGATGTACGGCAGGGCCCTGGAGGCGTTCGGCAAGGAGATCGACAAGCTTGGCGTCTCGATCACCAGTATCCGCGAGGGCAAATTTCTCAAGGCCCTGGTGCGGGAAGAGCTGAAACAGGACCCCAACTGGGTCGTCAAGCTGCGCGAGCTGCCGGAAACGCCCGAGACATTCTACCTGCTCGACCTGATGGCTTCCCATGATTTCCAGGAATCACTGAAGAACTATCTCGACCTTGAGCAGCTGCGCAAAAAACTGGAGGTCTGGTCGGAAGACCTGGCCGCCTTCGAGGAGATCATCGGGCAACGCCGGGCGTATTACCAGCCTCTGCTGCCCGCGATCGACCGGGAGTTCAGAAGGCTCGACTCGCAGATGCGGCTGCGGTTGGAGCAGCGGGACCGGATCGAACAACGGCTGCAGACCATGCTGGTAGCGCCGAGACCGGAGTACCTGGCGACCGCGCCTGAGCGGATCTTCGGCGAGCGCATTGCACGGATGGAGAAGGCCATGACCGCCGGAGGCAGTGCGGCGGCCAATGACGAGGTGAAGGGCCGCGTCAGGCGTCTGCGGGGAGTGCTGGACTGGAAGATCTATACGGAATACGACCAGCGCCTTACGGAGGCGCACAAGAACCTTCGAGATCTGAATCACGTCATCGAGCTGCTGCGCAAGCAGTACACTTCCTTTGTCCGTACCCGCCAAGCCGCCACGCAGAGCTATGAAGGGTATGGCGAGGTGATCCGCCGCCAACGGCTGCGGATCCAGGCTGCTCAGGAAAAAGTGCAGGAACTGATGGCCCGCCAGGGTCATATGGTCGAAGTCATGGCCCAGAATGAACTCGCGAAGCGGCGCGATCGGCTCGAGGAGCTCCAGATCAAGGCGCGCTTCGCCATGGCGGACAGTTACGATCGCGCCATCAAGGCCCAGCTCCAGAAGAGGACCGAGCAATGAGGATGACGGGTTGTCTTGGGTGGAGCGTGCTCGCGCTGCCGCTGCTCCTGACCGCCTGTCAGTCGGTCGGCAACAGGGAGACGATCGCCAATTTGCGCGGCAGGCAGATCGAGATCAAGGAAGAGAAGATCGAAGGCGGGCTCGAGAAAGCCATGGAGGGGTACCGGCGCTTTCTCGAGGAAACGTCGGAGTCCGCCCTGAAGCCAGAGGCTATTCGCCGCCTGGCGGACCTGAAGATAGAGAGAGAATACGGTCAGATCGCCGGCGGAGGCAAGACGGCGTCGAAGATGCCGGCACCGGCACCGGTGCCGCAACCTGTGCCGGTGCCGTCAGCCGGGGCAGCGGCCGCGGCCGCGGCGCGGTCCGGCGCGGAGTCAGCGGCCGACTTCGAGAAACGGACGACCGGCAGCGGGCCGGTTGCGAGCGCGGCAGCGGGAGCATCCCTGTCCGGCGCCGAGGACCTGGAACGGGCAGGCGCGCGCGAGGCCATCGAACTGTACCAGAAACTTCTCGCCGAATACCCGCAGTACGAGCACAACGACCAGGTGCTCTATCAGCTGTCCCGCGCCTACGAGGAGCTGGGGCAGGTCGACGAGGCCATGCGGGTCATGGACCGGCTGGTGCGCGAGTATCCGAGATCCCGCTATATGGATGAAGTACAGTTCCGGCGCGCCGAATATTTCTTCACCCGCAGGCGCTACCTTGATGCCGAGGAGTCCTACGGCAGCATCGTGACCATGGGCGTCTCTTCCTCCTATTATCAGCTGGCCCTGTACAAGCTCGGCTGGACGTTCTACAAGCAGGAACTCTACGACGAGTCATTGCACCGGTTCATTGCCCTGCTGGACTACAAGGTGTCCCAGGGCTACGACTTCGCGCAGACCGCTGACCAGCAGGAACGAAAGCGCATCGATGACACGTTCCGGGTCGTCAGTCTGAGCTTTTCCAACCTGGGCGGCGCCAAGTCTGTGGTCGAGTACTTCTCCCGCCACGGCAAACGCAGCTACGAGGACGGCGTCTACAGCAACCTCGGGGAATTCTACTTCGACAAACGCCGCTACAGCGACGCTGCCGCGACCTACAACGCCTTTGTCAGCCGCAATCTGTTCCACCGGCTGTCGCCGCAGTTCCACATGCGGGTGATCGAGATCCACCTTGCCGGGGGGTTCCCCAGCCTGGTCATTGACGCGAAAAAGCAGTTTGCCGCCACCTACGGGCTCAAGTCCGAATACTGGCAGCATTTCGAGCCGGCCGCCCGTCCTGAAGTCGTGGCCTGGCTTAAAACGAACCTCACGGACCTGGCCAAGCATTATCATGCGCTCTACCAGAGCCCGCTGCAGGTGAAGGAAAAGAAGACGAACTTCGAAGAAGCGCTGCATTGGTATCGGGAATTCCTCGCGTCCTTCCCGATGGACCCCGAATCGCCGGCCATCAATTACCTGCTGGCGGACCTGTTCCTGGAGAACCGTTCCTTTGACCTGGCTGCGGTGGAATACGAGAAAACCGCCTATGAATACCCACTCCATGAAAAGTCCTCGCAGGCCGGCTATGCGGCAATTTACGCCTATCGCCAGTACCTCTCCGGCGTTGAGCCCGCGGCAAAGGATCCGGTGAAGCGGGAGGTCGTACGCAGCTCGCTGATGTTTGCCTACATCTATCCGGAGCATGAGAAGGCGGCGATCGTTCTGGGAGCGGCTGCCGATGACCTGTACGACATGCAGGAATATGAGCAGGCGCTCGTTGCCGCGCGGAAACTCGACGCAGTTTTCCCCAACGCCGACAGTGCGGTCAAGCGAGGCGCTTGGGATGTCATTGCCCATTCCACGTTCGAACTCCATCGCTACAGCGAGTCCGAGGCCGCGTACGTGAAGCTCCTGGGCCTGGTGCCCGAGGACGACAAGGAACGAAGCGCCCTGGTAGACAACCTCGCGGTTTCGATCTATAAGCAGGGTGAAGAGGCTAATTCCGGCAAGGATTACCGGGCCGCGGCCGGCCATTTTCTACGTGTCGGGGTCATGGCGCCGGCCTCCAAGTTCCGGCCGACCGCCGAATACGACGCCGCCGCCGCCCTGGTCCTGCTCAAGGACTGGAAGATGGCTGCCACCGTGCTGACCGGGTTCCGCGACCAATTCCCCGGACACGAGCTGCAGCCCGAGGTGACCAAGAAGATCGCCTACGTCTATAAAGAGGATGGTCAGCCGGCGCAGGCCGCACGGGAGTATGAACGCATCGAACGGGAGTCCCCGGACGAGGACGTACGGCGGGAGGCGCTGCTGATCGCGGCGGATCTGCATGAACAGGCGGGCGACAGCGGCCGCGCGCTCGAGGTCTACCGGCGCTACGTGGAGTACTTCCCGCATCCGGTGGAACCCAACCTGGAAACGCGCACCAAGATCGCGGAAGCTCTGAAGAAGACCGACCGGGACGCCTATCTGGGCGAGCTCAGGCGGATCGTGGTCATCGATGCGGGCGCCGAGGCCGAGCGTACGCCGCGGACCCGCTATCTCGCCGGCAAAGCCGCCCTGGTCCTGGCCGAGCAAAGCTTCGACCGGTTCGCCGAGGCCAAACTGGTCGAACCCTTCGAGGCCAACCTGCGCACAAAGAAAGAGCTGATGAAGACGGCCACACAGGACTTCTCCCGGCTTCTGGAATATGAGGTCGGCGAGGTCACGTCAGCGGCGACCTTCTATCTGGCAGAGATCTATGCCCGGTTCAGCAAGGACCTGAAGGAGTCCGAACGCCCCTCAGGACTGAGCGCGTTGGAACGGGAAGAGTACGAACTTGCCATCGAGGAGCAGGCCTATCCCTTCGAAGAGAAGGCCATTGCAATGCATAAGAGCAATCTCGAGCTGATCTCCCTGGGCGTGTACAACGAGTGGATCGACAGGAGTCTGCAGAAACTGGCCAGGTTCGTTCCCGCCCGCTACGATAAGCCGGAAGAGGAGAGTCCTGTCGTTGCTTCGCTGGACAGCTACCTCTTCGCCATCGAGCGTCCGGAGCTGCCGGCGCCGCAGGCGCCCAAAGGAGCGGCTCCGGCCGCGGAACCGACGCCGGTTGAGAAGCCGGCCGCGCCCGCAGAAACGATGAAGGCAGCAGAGCCGAAGCAGGACGCTAAGCCGGCTGAGGCCAAAGAAGCGGCACAAGTCTCGGAACCGACGCAGGCAGTCAATCCGGACGAAGCCAAAGAAGCGGTGAAGGCTGCAGAGCCGCCGCAGGATGCCAAACCTGCCGAGACAAAAGAAGCGGTAAAAGCAGCGGGGCCAAAGCAGGATGCACAGGACAGCGGCGACAAGGGTACCCCGCCGGATGCGGTGGCGGAATAAGGTCGAGGTGACCGAGACAGGGAGCCGGGCGATGCAGGTCAAGGATACAGGGCAGGTATGGTTGTCGGAAGTCCGAAAGCGGGCCGGGTGGCTGTCCCTGATGATTGTGCTCGCGGTTTTTTCAGGGTGCGCAACCACCGCACCGGTCACGCAGCAGCCCATGGCGCCCCAGGGGCCATCAGTGGCGCGGCTCGAAGACGGCCGGCAAGGGTTCGTCATCCGGGAGACCCCCGGCATGGACGCAGAGTCTCGCAGCGACTTCGAGCGCGCCGTTGCCCTGATGAACGACGGGAAGAATGACATGGCCATCGAACTGCTCACCAAGGTGATCGAGCGGTCGCCAGACGTCACGGCGCCCTATATCGACATCGCAATGGCCTACATGCGGACCGGAAAGGCGGAGCCTGCCGAGCAGCACTTGAAGACCGCTCTGGCACTGGTTCCCGATCATCCGGTGGCCAGCAATGAATATGGGTTGCTCTTGCGCAAAAGCGGCCGTTTCAAGGAGGCCCGGGAGATCTATGAGAAGGCGCTGGCGAGCTTTCCAGACTATCTTCCCGTCCATAGGAACCTCGGGATCCTCTGCGATCTCTATCTCAATGACCCGGAATGCGCGCTCAAACAGTTCGAGATCTACAGCGAGGGGGCGCCTGCGGACGGGCAGGTCAAGATCTGGATCGCCGAGCTGCGCATGCGGCTCGGACGTCAGTAACTGAAGGAAGGAGGGAGTATGTGCCAAGGTCTATTGCTGTGGCTGTGTCTGCTTCTGGCGCCGCTCAGCACGGCCATTGCAGGGGACGATGAACGCGGAGCCAAAGAACCGGCGGCTAAGGAACTGTCGGGCATGTCCATCGTCGGCAATGATGAGGCCCCGAAAGCCCTGTATATCGTGCCCTGGAAAAGTTCTGAGCTCGGCGTGGAGACCAGCCTGAACATGATGTTGAATGCCGGCGACATGCCGGTGGACCGCGATGTGTTCATGCGGCAACTGGATTACTACGAGCTCAGTGCCAAAAAATAAGATCGCTATCTCGATTGCGAAAAAGGAGGAACAAAAGATGTTTATCATACGGTTTTTTCAAAGCGGCGGGTTTTTCATGTTTCCTATCCTGCTCACGCTTCTGGTCGGTCTGGCCATCGCGTTTGAGCGCTGGGTCCACTTGAAGCGCGTCCGGGACTCAAACCAGGCAGTGTGGGACTCTCTGTATCCGGCGCTGGAAAAGGGAGAGTTCGATAAGGCCCGGGACATGGCCAGCAAGGACAAGTCCACGATGGCGCAGATGCTGGGGATGGGACTGGCGCGCCAGGGCGCGGTCAGGCGACGGGAGGACATCGAGATCGCCATGGAAGAGAGCATGATGGAGATCATTCCTCAGCTTGAGAAGCGCACCCCGTACCTGGCACTGCTCTCGAATATCGCCACCCTCTTCGGACTGCTCGGCACGATCATGGGTCTTATCATGGCATTCGCCGCGGTCGCCACGGCGAGCCCCGCCTCGAAGGCCGCCCTGCTCGCGGCCAGCATCTCGGAGGCCATGAACTGCACCGCCTTTGGTCTGATGTCCGCGATCCCTCTTCTCCTGTTCCATGCGCGCCTGACAACCACCACGGGTCAGATCGTGAACAGCCTGGAGATGGCATCGGTAAAGGCGCTTAA
>Ga0102851_10002559_pt1 | contig 10998 bp, 6 predicted proteins | sample Mud3Dept3metaG_FD_79558 | JGI IMG/M metagenome (GOLD analysis project Ga0102851, IMG submission 79558) | Freshwater wetland microbial communities from Ohio, USA, analyzing the effect of biotic and abiotic controls - Mud 3 Core 4 Depth 3... | ecosystem: Environmental > Aquatic > Freshwater >...
GGACACCTCGGCGCAGGTCCGCGTTGACACCTACACGCCCCGGTATTTCAATGTGCATGCCCATGCGTTGATCGATGCACGCTATCTATGGGAAAAGGTTGAAGCCGCGATCAGAGAATCGCTTCTCAAAACGTTTTCTTTCGAACAGCGCGGCTTCGGCCAGCAGGTGTCCACGGCCGAGGTGATCACGGCGATCCAGAAGGTCGAGGGAGTCACGGCGGCGAATATCGACAAGCTTTATGACTACAACGAAAGCGAAACGCTGAGGGATCCGCTGCCGGCCGAGCAGGCCCGGTGGGGCAATAACCGGTTGGAACTTGCAGAGCTTTTACTGATCAATCCGGGCAATGAAGGGCTGCGGCTTGAGGAGATGTCGTCATGAGCAAAGCAACGACCGATCGCCTGTACAACCTGCTGCCCGTCGTGTATCGCATGCGGGACGACCGCGAAGGTCAATCGCTGCGTGCGCTCTTTGGCATCCTCGAGCAGGAGCTGACAGATATCGAGCAGGACGTGCAGGGCCTGTACAACAACTGGTTCATCGAGACCTGCGACGAATGGGTCGTGCCGTACATCGGCGACCTGCTGAAGGTGCCGGCGCTGCACACCGGGGGCATCGGGACGTTCAGCCTCCGTGCCTACATCGCCAACGTGCTGGCATACCGTAGGCGGAAAGGCACCTCGTCGGTCCTCGAACAGATGGCGAACGACGTGACCGGCTGGGTCTCGCGCGTGGTGGAGTTTCAAAAGCTTCTCAGTACCACGCAGCACCTGAACCACGTCAGGCTGGAGAATGTACGCACGCCCGACCTGCGGGACACCAACGCACTGGAGCTTTTGGGCGGTCCCTTCGAAACCGCTGCCCATACTGCCGATGTCCGGAGCATCGCATCCGGCCGCGGAAAGTACAATATCCCCAACATCGGGATCTTCCTGTGGCGGCTCCAGAGCTATTGGGTGGACCGGGCGGAAGCATCACCTCCCGAAGAGAACCCGGGAGAAGGCAAATATACGTTCAACCCGCTGGGTGTCGATGCTCCGCTTTTCAACAGGCCGCAGACCGAAACCGAAATTACGCATATCGCGGAAGAACACAACGCTCCGGCGCCTCTGCGCCGCCGGCCGCTGTTCGATGAACTGGAGGCAAGGCGCGCGGTATTGGCGCCGGACAAGACCCCCCGCGCCGTTTATTTCGGCAAACAGCCGGTTTTTGAGGTGTATCTCAATGGCGACCAAGGCCCCGTGGCCCCCGAGAAGATCATGATCTGCGACCTGGGCGGCTGGGAATCATCGGGCTGGCAGCCGCCAGCGACTAACGCGGGCATCCTTGCGATTGTTGACCCTCAAAGGGGCCGATTGGCTCTCCCTGCCGGCAGCACTGCGAGCAGGGTGGAGGTAGGTTACGCCTACGGCTTCAGCAGCGACATCGGCGGCGGTCCCTACGACCGGAGCGAGTCGCTCGTTGATCTGTTCGGAAACAAAGAAGGAGCGAAGGAGCAGCGTATCTGGTGGGCCGGCGTTTCCGAGAAGGATAAAACCGGAAAAGCCAATATCTATACGAATATTACCGCAGCAGTCAAGGCATGGAACGAGCAAAGCGAAGCTTCCACCGCTCCGCAAGTGGGGGTGATCGCCATCATGGACAGCAGCACCTACCAGGAAAACCTTACGGATGGCAACAAAATCATCATCCCTTCTGACCGCACCTTGTTGATCGTGGCGGCAACGTGGCGAGTCAGCCCATTTCCTGCGGCAAACCCTATGGCATTCGACGGAGACCCGAATAAACTGCTGGTTGCCGAGGACCTGCGGCCCATTCTGATGGGCGAAATAATGGTAACCGGGGAATCTGCCGGCAAGGGGGAGCCAGGAAGTCTGATCCTGAACGGCATCATGATCACCGGAAAGCTCACGGTGCTCCAGGGCGAGCTGGGCGGGCTGACACTGTCGCACTGCACGGTGCTGCCCGCCAAAGAGGCGCAATTGGTCGTCCAGGCCGACACCGGCAGTAATGAAGAGCTTGTTATCTCCGTCGACAAGAGCATTTGCGGCACCATTCAGGCCCCGAAGCACATAAAAAACCTTCGCATCATTGACAGCATCGTGGACTCTGCAGTGGATCCGGACGAGGCAGGCTATCCAGCACCTGCCATTTCGGCAGAGGATAAACAGAACGGCCCGGCAACCAATGTCGAGCGCTCCACCATTTTTGGCACAGTCCTGGTGCGGGAGTTGACGCTGGCCTCGGAAACAATATTTACCGAGAAGGTCTCGGCCGAGCGCCTGCAGGCAGGGTGTGTGCGCTACAGTTTTGTACCGCTGGATTCACGAGTGCCGCGGCGCTTCCGGTGCCAGCCCGATCTGGAGATCGCAGCACAGATCGAACAGGCGAAGAATGAGGCTGAAGAGCATGACAGGGCACTTACCGACACAGAGAAGGATGCGATCAAGGCCGAGGTCGCGGGTCGGCTGTATCCGTCGTTCACTTCAACAGATTACAACGATCCGGGATACGGTCAGCTCAGCGCGTCCTGCCCGGAACAGATCCGCACTGGCGCCGAGGACGGCTCCGAGATCGGGGTGTTCAGTCATCTGAAGCAGCCGCAGCGGGAAGCGAATCTCCGTATTAATCTTGCGGAATATCTTCGGTTCGGCATGGAGGCAGGGATCTTGTATGTCAATTGATCCCTGATCTGCTCTTCTCTCCACTCAGGGCGCAACGCCCCGGCGACGTACTTCTACAGTTTTGGGAATAATTTGAGGAGGCACGTATGAAAGCGGACTACACCAGGCTCACATTCAACCGGGAAAAACATTATAACGGCGTGCGCATGCAGCAGGGCCGTGTGCAGGTTGACGCGGACTGGAACGAGCAGATGGATATCCAGGCTCACCTCAGAAACACGCAGTCCACCGACGTCGTCGGCGCCTGCGGCGCACCGCGATTAAACGGCGGGTTCAAGATCGAGGCTCTTGGGGACAAGAGCGACCTGTCCATTTCTCCGGGGAGAATGTACGTGGGCGGGCGCCTATGCGAGTTGGAGGAGACGCTTTCTGTCGGTGTTACCGCACTGGATGCGGCAAACAATACATTACGGACCCCCTTCCTGAGTGCAGACGGAAAAATATTGTTCGAACCGCAGCACTGGATAGAAATTATTGCCGATGGGTTGGAACCGCTGATCGCACAAATAACCAAAATCGAAGAAAAAACCGCTAATAATTCCACGTATTTAGAGGCAACCATTGATCCTGGAGAAGCTGATTTAAGTGTCTTCGAGGGCGCCGAGGGACTGCATATTCGGCGGATAATAAGCTATAAAGCACAGACAAGCTACCCCTATGATCCTGATACTGACGCTCCAACCGATGCCGGGCTCTACGCCGCTTATCTTGATGTCTGGGAGCGGCATATCACTGCAATCGAAGATGCCACCATCCGGGAGGTGGCTTTGGGAGGCCCCGACACCGCCACCCGGACGCAAACGCTCTGGCAAGTGAAGCTGATGAAGGTGGATGATACGAACTCAGCCGGCGCTCCCCTGACCTGCTGGGACACGCCGTCCCCGTGGGCGGAACTGCCTGAGCAAAGCAAGGGGCTCATGAGCGCGCGCGCAGCCGCGTCTGAGAGCGAGACGCGTCCCTGTATCATCTCTGCCGCCGTTGGTTACCGCCGACTGGAAAACCAGCTGTACCGCGTGGAGATCCACAAGTCGGGAAAGGCCGGCACCGCCACCTTCAAGTGGTCACGCGACAACGGCATCGTGGTAAGCAGAGTGGAGCAGATCATTGCAGGTAAGCGCGCCTTGGTCGTTTCGAACGCGGGCAGGGACACCGTCCTGAGCTTCGGTACCGGACAATGGGTCGAACTGATCGACGAAGAGCGGGTGCTGCGCGGAGAACCAGGGTTGCTTCTTAAGCTCGCGCCTGGAGAAGAGAACACCCTGGTGGTGGATGAGGCGACATGGAATGATATAAAAAATAAAGACTACAGAGATGAGATACTGGCTATCGACCTCAGCAAGACCCTGGTCACTGTACGGCGCTGGGATCAGAAAAGCTCTTCTTCTGAGGAAGGCGCGGCACTGGTAGATGGCGCAGTTCCTGTCCCGTCCGACACGACAAAAGAAGTTGATCTCGAAGAAGGTGTAAAGGTCCGTTTTCACGGCGGAGACGAAAACTACTACTATAATACGGGCGATTACTGGCTGATCCCCGCCCGGACCGTGGGCGGCGATGTGGAATGGCCGAAGGACGGCTCGAAGAACCCGATACCCCAGCCTCCCCATGGCATTTATCATCATTACTGCAAGCTGGCGCTTGTGGATTGGGATGGCACGAACTTCACGGTGCGGCATGACTGCCGGCCGCTGTTCCCGGCCTTGAACGAGCCGGACCTGGTGTACGTCAGCGGCGACGGCCAGGAGGCAATGCCCGGCGACCATCTGCCCCAGCCGTTGCGCGTGTGTGTGTACAATTGCAATGAGCCTGTTAAAGGGGCATGGATCAAGTTCGAGATCGTCAAAGAGGGCGATGACGGCAATGGCTGCCTGGAATGGATAGACAAAGAAGAGGCGCCAGCCGTGATCGCCGGCTCCGATCCCAATGAAGATTGCAGAAAATGGTTCATTGTGGCCACAGACAGGTCTGGCGAGGCGGAATGTACTTGGAACATAAGAAATTTCAGTGATGAGGATACAAGGAAAGAGCTCGAGGAGCTTCCGGCGCAGCAGGTAATGGCAACGCTGCTGCGCGACGCGAACGATGCCAATTCCAAACTCGACCGGCCTGTCGTGTTCAGCGCGAGCTTTGGCGTGGCCTGGGAAGACCGTTACGCAGGAAGCGCATTTCCCGATGATCAGCATGCAGACCTCATCGTGCACACCGTGGAAGACGCGCTGGATCAGCTACGCGAGAATGTCGCGCTTTATTACGTAAGCGGCGACGGACAGGAGGCCAAACGGCTTTATGTAAAGGAGAACGGAGGGTGGGTTCTTCAGCGCGAGCAACTGAAGCAGTCGCTTGTGGTGCGCGCGGCGAACGGCGACTGGCCGTTCGGAAATGCAGAAGTGAAATTCAAGATTACCGGCGGCAATGGTTCGATTCAGCCCGCCGCGGGCTACGAAACTGTTGGTGATCCGATCATGCTTGACGGCCGAACAATCGAATTCGTCGTAAAGACCAAGACTGACGGATTGGCGGAATGCTTGTGGGAACTTGACGGCGACACGGACAGCCAGCAGGTGACGGCCACGTTAGAGAACACGATATCAGCAGAGACAGACGATGAGAATTTTGTTGTCTTTCCGAGCGACGTCCGCTTCAACGCCAATCTCAGTATTGCCGAGGAAGTGACATACGACGGGAGCAATTTTCCCGATATCCAGCATCCTGGTCTCGTTATCCATACAGTCGAGAACGCTCTCGACCAGTCGCGCGAGAATACGGCGCTCCACTACGTGGGCGGAGACGGGCAGGAGGCCCGCCGGGGCGAGCGTTTGCCCCAGCAGCTTCAGGTACGCGTGGCGAACGGCCAGTGGCCGCGGGAGAATGCGCTGGTCCGGTTCATCGCACATTCCGGAAACTTTGAAGACGCGGAAGAAACCGAAACGACGATTCATTCTGACGGACAGCATTATGCAGAAGTGCGTACCAATAAACACGGCATTGCTGAAATCTACTGGCGGCTGGATGGTTCGATTGCTGGAGACGGTTCGAGCATTCCCAGCCAGCAAGTAACGGCAATCCTGGTGGATCCGGTCCAGCTACCGGTCGACCCCGATGCGCTTCTGGATCCGACAAAGCCTTCACCAGGAGTGATCCATTTTACTGCGAATCTCAGCATTGCCGAGGAAGTCACCTACGATGGCAGTGCGTTTCCAGATGAACAGTATCCAGTTACGAGCGAAGATCCCGGTCTTGTCGTAGATACCGTTGAAGACGCACTCGACCAACTGCGCCAGAACGTGGCGCTTTACTACGTAAGCGGTGACGGACAAGAGGCCAGGCGCGGAGAATATGTTCCCATGCCGCTCCAGGTGCGAGTCGCCAACGGCGACTGGCCGTTTTCAGGCGCTACGGTCAAGTTTGAGATCTCTACCGCTGCTGTTTACACTGACGACTCCCCCGATGACATCTCAGGTTATGGCACCATTTCTCCCATTGACGGGGCCGTAGATGTTGAGGAACTCGCCTGGGGGCACAGAGAACAGCTTATCGCTTTCTCCGTGAAAACGAATGAGGACGGTCTGGCGGAGTGCCTTTTGCTGCTTGACGGGAAAAATCCTAACCAGCAGGTGACGGCGAGCCTGATGAGCACCCTCGACCCCGAGACCGGCAACGTCATGGTGTTTCCGAGTGAAGTGCGGTTCAATGCGACGTCGAGCATCGCCAAGGAAGTAACGTACGACGGCGCGCGATTTCCCGAAACGCAGCACCAAAAGCTAACGGCTCACGATGTCGAGAAAGCCCTGGACCAACTTCGTGAGAATATAGCCCTGTACTACGTGGGTGGGGATGGACAAGAGATCGCACGGTATCCTCAGGATAGTATTATAGCCTTTCCAGGTCCGGTAGTTCCCGGTCCAGGCCTAATAGCTCCTGTACCCAGCCCGATAGTTCCCGGCTCCGGTCCAATAGCTCCTGTGCTTGGCCCGATAGTTCCCGAACCAGGTCCAATAGCGCCTGTGCCCGGCCCCGGCCCAGTACTACCTGGCCCAATAGTTTCCGGACCCATGATCGACACGAGATTTTCCGAGATCGCTGTCGATAAACCACTGGTCAATTTCGTTTTCGTAACCAAGGAGCTGCCGAAACGGCTTCAGGTGCGCGCCGCGAACGGCGATTGGCCGTTTCAGAGTGCGGTTGTCGAGTTCCGAATAACTGAAGGCAAAGGTGATATCCAGCCGGTCAAGGGCGTGCTGGCAGAGGGCGTCGAAAAGGAATTCGGCCGGGTGATCGCGTTCACCGTGAAGACGGATTCCACCGGACTTGCTGAATGCCGATGGCGACTGGACCCGGAGACGCCGAGCCAGCAGGTTGCGGCAAGCCTGGTGGCCAGGCTCGGTGAAACCGCGGCATCCGGCGTGGTCTTTCCGAGCGATGTGCGCTTCAATGCGATATTGAGCACCGCAGATGAGGTATCCTACAGCGCGCCGGCAGGAAAAACAGCGGATACCGTGCAGGCAGGCCTCGATGACCTCTACGCAACAAAGCTGGACAAGGCCGGCGGCACGATCACGGGCGATCTGGCGGTCGAAGGTAATTTTAAGGTTCATGGAGAGTGGACCAAAGTCAATGTAAAGGAAATGGTGGTCGAAGACCCTGTCTTGACCATCAACCGATTCGAAGGCGCATCGAATCCCAGTCTATCCTGCGGTATCGAGGTGTATCGCGGAATGGATGAAGCGACCCCGCACATACTCTGGGATGAGACGCTTAAAAGTTGGAAACTCGGGTTCCAGGACAATTCTGTGTTCTTTGTTGATGCGGAGGGTAAGGTGGGGATCGGAGCTCCCGCTCAATATGAAAAGCTGGAAGTAAGCGGCAATGTGAAGGCGGAGAAATTCATCGGCGACGGGTCTCAGCTCACGGGCATTGCAGCAGGCTTATGGAAAATCGGCGCAAACGGGGCAATTTACTACGATGGCGGCAATGTCGGTATCGGCACCCCAGGTCCTGCGTTTAGATTTCACCAGGTTGGCGGAGATCACGTAATAGAAAATGCCGAAATTTCACTCAGACGTGATAACTTTCATCGGTGGAAATTACATGAACTCGCCGCAGCTGGTTTTAGAATCACCCAGGGATATAATGATGCTCACGTTATGCTGAATGCTGTCAGGCTCGCAATTTCAGACAGCGGAAATGTCGGCATTGGGACAAAAGATCCTAAAGCTCAACTTAGCATTGTGGCGTCCGGCGCCACCGATCTTGCAGGGACTGCGAAGAGTTCAACGTTGAATTCCTCGGCTGGCAGGCTTGGATCAAAACAGTTTGATGAGCTGTCGCTGGCGAGTTTCGGTTTTCAGTCGGAAAACCATTGCAGCTTGGGGATCAGGGCCTATCGTGTCGCAAACGGCGGTGATTGGAGGACGACGGCAATCGGTCTTGGCATGGATGTTGATAATACCGTTCGTGCCGGTGGGGCAAGCGTCTGGTTAAATGCCAATGGAAATGTCGGGATCGGGACGAATAATGCTGCCCAGCGACTACATGTCTATGGTGAGTCAAATCCGACGATTTTGCGAGTTCAGTCAGCGGGCACCTTCGGAGCCGCGCGGCTTGAGTTTTGGAGCGATCCGCGGACATCAGTCAATGAATGGAGGCCTGGTTTCATTCAATCAACGGATAACGGAACGTTTACAGGAGGCCTGGCGTTCTTCGTCAACGGGACAGGCACCGATGCCAAGACGGGCGAGCGCGAGGTGATGCGTCTGGTCAACGGCAAGGTTGGTATCGGCACGGCAGATCCAAAGGCGGAATTGCATGTTCAGGGACAGATCTATGCCACTGGGGCGATATTCTATAATAACACCCTCAACTCAGTCTCTGACTCTACTCAAATAAGCAGTTCAAATGATAATTTCACTTATTTGCCGGGAATGGCAGTTCCTGTATATGTTCCTAGGAACGCACGATTAGCTGTGCAAATAAAACTCTTCTCGCTGACAGTAACGGCGCCTATATTGACAACGGGCAGGGTCAATTTCAGAGTATTGTTAGACGGAGCGCCGATTTCGATAATTGGTGGTTATAGCTTATCGGGCGGTCTCGTAGGGTCTTCACAAACATGGAACAATATTACTTTGAACACCGCTTTCGACGTGTCGGAAGGAGCACATACTATTTATCTCCAATGGTCCGTTACAGGAAGCTTGGGGTTTATTCATGCGTCAGCTCAGTTGACAGGTCAAAATATAATGACTGTTCAAGTCTAAGGAGAAGCCTATGCATATCATTAGAGATAAGAAAGACCATAAAGTTCTCTACATTGATTATACGCCCTCTATCTCCCTTCTCAACGGTCAAGAGGTATATTCGGAATTTAATGATAAAACAATGGAGGTTGGATGGACCGATAAATCGAACATACCCGCGTACTACAACATTGATAAAAGCGGAAAAGTTGTTGAATTAACACTGGAAGAGGCTTTGAAGTCAGGACAATTTCAGCTTGCTTCTGATCAAAAGTACGATAAGGGCAAGATCGTCAACAAAACCAGGTCAGAGCTGGTTCGAGAAGGACATTTAAAACTTGAAGACATCAAGAAGGGAGCGATCGAATATTATTCAGCGCTGGCCCTGGGAAAAAGAAACCAACTTGTTCCCGATTACAAGCTCCAGAATGCCGCTCTAGGGATTTACGACGCGGATCTCGTTGCAAATTATCAGGCTACGGTAAAAGCATTTCGTGACGAATTTTATCGGATAAAAGGAGAGATTGAAAAATCCAATACAGTCGAAGTTGTCGAGGCGGTCAAGGCAAATTATCCTGAAACAATTATTTCTGGAACAATGGCACCAACAGAAAAAAAGCAGGAAGAGAGAATACCGGAAGTAAATAAAGCGGCCCCGAAAGCACTAAAGAAGCCCTCGAAAAAAGAAGTGAACAAAGCGGCCAAGAAAAAAACGACAAAATAATATTAACGTGTCAAACTTGTGATCTTCAAAGGAGAGAATGCCATGAGAGAGCAAATGGAAAAACGGCTTAAAGAACTTAAGGCGGAATTCGAGTCCGGCCAGAAAATGCTTGCGGAGTTGGACGCAAAGCAGGCAAACGTGCGGAACACCCTGCTCCGGATCAGCGGGGCTATACAGGTTATCGAGGAGGAGCTGGCAAAGACCGGCCATCCTTCGGGCAACGGAGACAGTCTACCGGCGGATGTCGGTGAATACACCCACAAGGGCTGAGCGAGGCGGATGCCATGTCGCTCTCTGATATCAAAGACGTCGCAACTCTCGCCGGCGTCATCACAGGCACGATATCCCTGGTCTATACGGCGATCAGTATTAGTTATTCGCAGCGGGTAAACAGTGCTAGATTCTGGCTCGATCTCAGGGAGCGATTTGCCAGACACGATCCTGTTCATCGGCGTCTACGTCCAGGCGGCGCCTGGTCTGGCGGGGCTGGCCCAACTTCAGCGGACGAGTGGGCGGAAGTTGAGGCCTATATGGGTCTTTTCGAGCATTGCGAGGTCATGCTGCGGCAGAAACTCATAGACGAGCAAACGTTTAAGGAAATTTACGGGTACCGGCTCAACAACATCGTGGCAAACGATAGTATTCGCAAAGAGAAGCTCGTTCGGCTTGCATCAGGGTGGCAACGTTTTATTGAACTGCTGAAGCGCTTTAGAATCGAGGTCAAGTGACGCAGGATCGGCCGATTGCGCTCCGGCATGGCATCGACAAAACGCGAATCATGCGGAAGACTGTGCTGTAACGGAGTCCAAAGCTGAGAGGCTCATAGCAACGTTGTGCGTGCAACAGCAATTGAACAATTAAGGATATAAAAGACAATGAGTGGCAAGGCACATATACAGGAAGCAAAGCCGGAGGCTTCTACCTCCGTCGGCGTGCACAGTGCTGTTCTGCAGCGTCAGGGGACCGCTTTGCTTGAGCGTAAAGAACATGCCCTGAGCACTTTTGATGAATCCCGACGCAGCATACATTCGTCTTCTCCCTCCGGTAGCCCGAGCCCGGGACACCATCTCGGCCGGCTATCAATACACCCCCCTCTTGCTGGCATTCAACCGAAACTCAGGATCAGTGCGCCGAATGATATCTACGAGCAGGAAGCCGACCGGGTAGCGGATCAGGTGATGCGGATGCCGGAGCCAATGGTTCAAAGAAAACCCGGCTGACCCCTTGCACAAAGTCCCTCGTGCGGGGACGAAGAGAAGATTCAAACCAAGCCGGTCTCGGAGCAGATCACGCCGCTTATCCAGCGGGAGGCGGCAGGATCGGAAAAGGACGAGGAAGAAGAAAAGGTCCAGGCAA
>Ga0102851_10002560_pt1 | contig 10997 bp, 9 predicted proteins | sample Mud3Dept3metaG_FD_79558 | JGI IMG/M metagenome (GOLD analysis project Ga0102851, IMG submission 79558) | Freshwater wetland microbial communities from Ohio, USA, analyzing the effect of biotic and abiotic controls - Mud 3 Core 4 Depth 3... | ecosystem: Environmental > Aquatic > Freshwater >...
ATGCCGTGCTTTTCGCAGATGCGCTGGATCTCGGGCCAGTAGGTCTCCGGCGGGATGATCACGCCGCCCGCGCCCTGGATCGGCTCGCCGATGAACGCCGCGACCCGGTGGGCGCCGAGTTCCTCGATCTTCTGCTCGAGGGCATGCGCGATCTTGAGCCCGAACTGGGCCGGCGACAGGTCGCCACCATCCGCGTACCAGTACGGCTGCGGGATGTGGACGATGTCCGGAATCGGCAGCCCGCCCTGCTCGTGCATGAACGCCATGCCGCCGAGGCTCGCGCCAGCCATCGTGCTGCCGTGGTAGGCATTGACGCGGCTGATGATCACCTTGCGCTCCGGCTGCCCGAGCAGGTCCCAGTAGCGGCGCACCAGCCGCACCACCGTGTCGTTGCCCTCGGACCCCGAGCCGGTGAAGAACACGCGGTTGAACTGCGGGGGCGTCAGGTCGACGAGCTGTTTGGCCAGTTCGATCGCCGGCGGATGGGCAGTCTGGAAGAAGCTGTTGTAGTACGGCAGCTCGAGCATCTGGCGGTAGGCCGCCTCGGCGAGCTCGCGACGCCCGTAGCCGAGATTCACGCACCACAGTCCGGCCATGCCATCGAGGATCCGGTTGCCGTCGGAGTCGTGGAGGTAGACGCCTTCGGCCTTGACGATGACCCGCGCACCCTTGCCGTGCAGGGACTTGTAGTCCGTGAACGGGTGCAGGTAATGCTGGCGGTCGAGCTGCTGCCAGGCGGCGGTGGTTCTCTCGGGATGGGATTGGGTCATGGGATGCTGTGGCGGTCGGTGGGAAGGGGATGGGGATGGGATAGCGGATCGCGGATAGTGGACCGGCTGTGACAGCGAGAATTGCGGCAAAGCCCCGGTAGCGCCACGGATGGCTCCGCAATCACGTTCTGACTGGCCGCTATCCGCTCTTCCTCATACATTCAGCAGCAAGTGCTCTCGCTCCCACGAGCTGATCACCTGCAGGAACGTGTCGAGTTCGCTCTCCTTGACGGCCGTGTACGCGAGCACGAAGCGCTCGCCGAGCAGGTCGATCAGCGGACGGCAGCCGCGCAGCAGGCGCACGGACTCCTCGAGGTTGCGCGGCAGGCCGAACGGCAGGTCGTAGGCGCTGCCGGACACGGGCTCGGACGGCTTGAGGCCCTCGAGCATGCCGAGGTAGCCGCAGGCCAGCGACGCGGCAATCGCGAGATAAGGATTCGCATCGGCGCCGCCGAGCCGGTTCTCGACGCGCCGGTTCTCCGGGTTCGAGATCGGCACGCGCAGCCCGGCCGTGCGGTTGTCGTAGCCCCACTGCGTGTTGATCGGCGCCATGTGCCGCAGGATGATCCGGCGGAACGAGTTCACGTTGGGCGCGAACAGCGACATCGCCGACGGCAGGTACTTCTGCAGGCCGGCGATGTGCGCAAAGAACAGCGGGCTCGGATTGCCGTCCTTGTCGCTGAAGACGTTCTTGCCGGTCTTGGAATCCACGATGCTCTGGTGGATGTGCATCGCGCTGCCGGGCTCGCGGGCCATCGGCTTCGACATGAACGTCGCGTACATCTTGTGGCGGAACGCCGCCTCGCGCGCCGTGCGCTTGAACATGAACACCTGGTCGGCGAGCGACATCGCGTCGCCGTGGATCAGGTTGATTTCCATCTGCGCTGCGCCGTCCTCGTGGATCAGCGTGTCGATCTCGATCTCCTGCGCCTCGCAGAACGCGTAGATGTCGTCGAAGAGCGGGTCGAATTCGTTGACAGCCGCGATGCTGTAGGACTGCCGGCCGACCTCGGGCCGACCCGAGCGGCCGACCGGCGGCTTGAGCGGGTAGTCGGCATCGATGTTCGGCTCGACGAGGTAGAACTCGAGCTCGGGCGCGACGATCGGCTTCCAGCCCTGCTGCGCATAGAGGTCGAGCATGTGCCGCAGCACGTAACGCGGCGCCATCGTCACCGGCCGGCCGTCCGAGTAGAAACTGTCGTGAATGACCTGGGCAGTAGGCTCCGCGGCCCAGGGCACCACGCGCGTCGTGCCAGGATCGGCCTTCAGGACGATGTCGATCTCGGACGGGCTGATGGCGCGATCGTCCTCCGGATACTCGCCCGTGACCGTCTGCAGGAAGATGCTCTCGGGCATCCGCATGCCCTCGTCCTCGGCGAACTTGACTGCGGGCATCACCTTGCCGCGCGCGATGCCGGCCATGTCGGGGACGACGGCCTCGACCTCCGAGATCCCGTGTTCCTTGAAGAATTGTCGAATCGGCGTACTCATGATCGTCGTCCTTTGGCGTGCGACCGGGCTGCCTCTCCGAAGGCTGCGAACAGTGCTCGCGAGAATGGGTTGTTCATCACCTGCCACTCGGGGTGCCATTGCACCGCGAGTGCGAATCCCGGGGCCGCGGGCACGCGGAAGCCCTCGATCAGTCCGTCGGGCGCACGGGCCTCCACCGCGAGGCCCTGTCCGAGGTGCTGCACGCCCTGCGAATGCAGCGAATTCACCGTGACTCGATCGCTCCCGGCGATGCGCTGCAACTGCCCCCCGGGCACGAGTTCGATCTCGTGCGCGGGACCGTACTGCGTTTCGAGTGGCGCTTCCTTGTCCTCACGGTGGTCGGCGTACCCCGGCACCTCGTGCACCTTCTGCCAGAGCGTGCCGCCGAACGCGACGTTCATTTCCTGGAAGCCGCGGCAGACCGCGAAGAGCGGCATGCCCGCTGCGATCACCCGCGGGATCAGTGGCAGCGTCGTCGCGTCTCGATGTGGATCGTGCAGCGTGTCGGGATCCGACGGCGGCCCGGCATAGCGTTGCGGCTCCACGTTCGACGGGCTGCCAGTGAGCAGGATGCCGTCGACGCTCGCCAGGATCGCATCGAGGTCGGCGTCTTCGCCCAGCGACGGAATCAGTACCGGGATGGCCTCCGCGGCACGTGCGACTGCGGCGATGTACTTCTCGCCCACGCAATGGAATGGGTGCGGGCCGAGGATCCGGCGATCCGCGGGAATGCCGATCAGAGGTTTAGCGCGAGACACGTTTAAGATCCTAGACGGCCAACACTGGACCGCTGGATGGAAGCGGGTGGGATTAAACCACAGGCCACCCCGGGCCGTCGTCAGGCAGCGCAAAAAAAGAGTCAAAGATCATATAGAACAGCGACTTAAGGCCTCACGGACGGCTCGACCAATGCTTGCCGGCCAGCACCGCGAGCGGCTATGCTCCGGCGACCAAGGCGGCCAGACCGTCACTAAATCCTAAACATTCGGGGGGTCCCATGCCGCAGTACGCGGACTTCGAGCAGGCGCGCGCCTGGCTCGCGCAGCATCCGGCGGTGCGCAGCATCGACCTGCTGCTGCCGGACCAGATGGGCATCCCGCGCGGCAAGCGCGTCACGACCGAGGAACTGGCAGGCGTGCATCGCAATGGCCTGCTGCTGCCGGCGTCGATGTTCGCACTCGACGTGCTCGGCGGCACCATCCAGGCCACGGGACTCGGCTTCGACGAGGGCGACGCCGACCGCATCTGCCTGCCGCTGCCGGGGTCGCTCGCGCCCGTGCCTTGGCTAGGCGAGCACGTGGCGCAGATGCAGGTCGCGATGTACGAGCACGACCGCAGCCCGTTCTTCGGCGACCCGCGCCATGTGCTCGAATCCTTGTTGCGGCGCTTTGCCGCGCATCGCCTGACGCCCGTGATGGCGGTCGAGCTCGAGTTCTATCTCGTCGATCGCGAACGCACGGCCGAGGGACTCGCACAACCGCCTCGCCAGCCGCGCTCGGGCCGGCGCGAGGACAAGACGCAGATCAACTCGATGGCAGAGCTCGACGAGTACTCCGAGGTGCTGAGCGCGATCGACGCGGCAGCCCGGGCGCAGGACCTGCCGACCGGCACGGTGCTGGCCGAGTACGGACCAGGCCAGTTCGAGGTCAACCTGCACCACGTGGACGATGCCCTGCTCGCCTGCGACCACGCCATCCGGCTGAAGCGGCTGGTCCGCGGCGTGGCCCTGTCCCACGGCCTCGAGGCGACCTTCATGCCGAAGCCGTATCGCGATCACGCGGGCAGCGGCGCCCACCTGCACGTGAGCCTGCTCGATGACGCGGGCCACAACATCTTTGCAGCCGAAGATCCGGCGGGCTCACCCGCGCTGCGCCACGCGATCGGCGGGCTGGCGGCGACGATCAACGACACGATGGCTGTTTGCGCACCCACCGCAAATTCGTACCGGCGCTTCCAGCCGGAGGCCTACGTGCCGCTGGGCCCGAGCTGGTCCGTGAACAATCGCGGCGTGGCGTTCCGCGTGCCGGCCGGCCCGCCGGAAAGCCGGCGCGTCGAGCACCGCGTGGCCGGTGCCGATGCCAATCCGTACCTGCTCGCGGCGGTGGTGCTTGGCGGCATGCTGCACGGCATCGAGCGTCAGCTCGACCCGGGTCCCGTGCTCGCGGGCAATGCGTATCGCGACAGCACGCCGACGATTCCGCTGAGCTGGCCCGAAGCACTCACCGCGTTCGAACGCAGCGAATTCGCACGGGAGTGTCTCGGCGAGCGCTTTGCGCGGCTCTACGCGCAGACACGCCGTGGCGAGATGCAGGACTTCAGCTCCTACGTATCCGCGCTCGAATATGCGTGGTACCTGACGACGACCTGAACATGCAGCACATTCGCTCGTACTACGCCGCGTCGGCGAATCCCGCCCCGCTTCGTGAGCCGCTCCGCGGCGAGGTGACCGCCGACGTCTGCGTGGTCGGCGGCGGCATTGCAGGCACCTCGACGGCGCTGCACCTCGCCGAGCGCGGTTATCGTGTCGTGGTGCTCGAGGGCAAGCGTGTCGCGTGGGGTGCCTCCGGGCGCAGCGGCGGGCAGGCGATCTTCGGTTTCGCCGCCGGCCAGGACAAGCTCGTCGCTCAGGTCGGCATCGACGCCGCGCGCCGCATGTTCGACGTGTCCGTCGAGGCGCTCGACCTGCTCAAGGAGCGCGTTGCCCGGCACGCCATCGACTGCGACCTTCACTGGGGCCAGGTGCACGCGGCGATCAAGCCGCGGCACGAGAGCGAGCTGAAGGCGTGGCGCGAGGAACTCTCCGCCGACTACGGCTACACGTCGCTGCGCTGGCTCGAGCGCGCCGAACTCAGGCAACTGCTGGCGACAGACCGCTACCGTGGCGGACTGTACGATTCACGCAGCGGTCACCTGCATCCGCTGAACTACACGCTTGGACTGGCCGCCGCCGCCGAGTCCGCGGGCGCCACGATCCACGAGGGCAGCCAGGTCGTGCGCATCGAGCACGGCGACACCGCCGTCGTGCACACCGCCGAGGGTCGCGTGCGTGCGCGGCACGTCGCGCTCTGCTGCAATGCCTACATCGACGAGCTTGCGCCGCGACTGCGCGCCCGGATCATGCCGGTGGGCACGTACATCGTCGCCACCGAGCCGCTCGGTCGGGCGCGCATCGAAGCGCTGATGCGCGAGAACATCGCGGTCACCGACGTCAACTGGGTGCTCGATTACTTCCGGCGTTCGGCCGACCACCGCCTGCTGTTCGGCGGTCGTGTCAGCTACTCGGGCCTCGACCCGCTCAACACCGAGCGGGCGACGCGCGCGCGCATGATCAAGGTGTTCCCGCAACTCGCCGATGTGAAGATCGAGTATTCGTGGGGCGGTTACGTCGACATCACGATGAGCCGTGCACCGGACTTCGGCCGTATCGCGCCGAATGTCTATTACCTGCAGGGCTTCTCCGGCCACGGCATCGCGCTGACCGGCATGGCCGGCCGGCTGGTCGCCGAAGCGATTGCAGGACAGGCCGAGCGGTTCGACCTGTTCGGCAAGCTCGAGCACCGCGACTTCCCCGGCGGGCGCGCGCTGCGCACGCCGGCGCTGGTGCTGGCAATGCTGTGGTTCCGGTTGAAGGACCTGCTGTAAGACCCAGCGCCGCTCACGGCAGCGGCCCGATCCGCGACAGCAACGGCCGCTTGCCGCGGACGGCACCGATCAGCGCGTCGATCCCGAGCAAGCCGATCACCATGGCGGCAACGAGGGCGCCCAGTCCGATCGGCCGGTCGACGACCGCGATGATCGCGATTGCCAGCGCGACGAACAGCGCACCCATGCATCCGGTCACGATGCGGCTGCCCTGCCGCCCGTCCTGATTCCTGGCGTTGTTGCTCACAGCTTGGTTCCCGGTCCCGTCAGCATGTACGTGCCGGCTCCTATGACCAGGCACACCAGTGCGACGACGTCTGCAGCGACGACCTTGGCCACGAGCGAGTTGTAGCCTCCCGTCGCCCACGCGAGCGCCAGGAATGCGCTCGCGCTGACGATTCCGGCGACGAAGGCCACGGGCTGCTGGCTCGGCCTGAACGCGGCGTAGATCAGGAAGACGCCGAGCAGTCCGAACAGGACGGCGCGGTGCCGCATCAGGATCGCCAGGTTCGGATCGGAGAAATCGAGTCCGTACAGGGCCGCGAGGCGTTCCGAGCCAGCCACGCCCGCCAGCGGCAGGACGTGAATGATTCCTGCGATGACCAGCATCAGCGAAATGAGCTTGGCAGTCATGCACCGGCGTCCTGGTCGCCCGCATACCGTGCGCCGCTCGTGCAGGTCTCGTGCACCACGACGGTCGCGAGCTGCGGGAGGGCCGGCTTCAGCCTCTGCCAGATCCAGCGAGACAGGTTCTCGCTCGTGGGATTCTCGAGGCCGGGCACGTCGTTGAGGTAGTGGTGATCCAGCTGTCGATAGAGCGGCTCGAACGCGGCCTTCACGTCGGCGAAGTCCATGACCCAGCCGAGCCGATCGTCGACCGGGCCGCGCACGTGGATCTCGACCCGGAACGAGTGGCCGTGGACACGCGCGCACTTGTGCCCCGCCGGCACGTTCGGCAGCCGATGCGCGGACTCCAGCGTGAAGGATTTGAAAATCTCCAAGCGCGACCCCTACTTCTTCTGGCTGTTCTCGACGGCCTCGCGGACTTTCGGGTGATATTGCTCGTCGTCGCCGTTCTTGTCCTTCGAGCGCTTGCCGTCCTGGTAGGCCACCTCGACGTCGAGGCAGTTGGCGAGGAACTTCTGCCGCTTGTCGCCCTTCAGTTCCTTGTTGTCGGCCTTCCGGTAGCACTCGCGTTCGCGGCTGTAGCGATTGTCGTCGTAGCCGTATCGCGCGCCGCGCGATTCGCACCACTCGACGAATTCCTTGCGGTCCTGCCCCTTCAACTTGCGTTCGTTGGCGCGGTGGTTGCACTCGGAGACCACCTGGCCATGATTCGAATTGTCCGAGCCCTGGCCTTGACCACGGTCATTGTCGGCCTGGGCCGTCGTGAACATGAACGCCGCAGACAGAATGGGAACGATCCAGTATTTCATTGCCGATGCCCTCCTCGGGTGCACGTCCTCTTGTAACAGATCGTCAGCGCCCGGCAAACACGGGGCGCCGCGGACGCAGCAGGAAACAGACGTGGATCTTCGGATTGCGCGCGAAGTCCTCCGGCAACGTGGCGCGCGAGATATCCTCGACCTCGAACCCGGCCGGCACGGCTGGATCGAGCTTGAATCGCTGGAAGTTGTTCGAGAACACGATCACGCCGTCGGGCTCGAGCAGGCGGCCGGCCATCTGCAGCAGCGGCAGGTGGTCGCGCTGCACGTCGAACTCGCGCTCCATGCGCTTCGACCGCGACAGCGTCGGCGGATCGACGAAGATCAATCCATAGCGCCGATCCGGTGCGCGACTCTGCTCTTCCAGCCAGCCGAGGCAGTCCGCCTGCAGGAACGCATGCTGCGGCCCGGCGAGACCGTTCAACGCGAGGTTGCGTTTCGCCCAGTCGAGGTAGGTCCGCGACATGTCCACCGTCATCGACGCTATCGCCCCGCCTCCCACCGCGTGTACGGTCGCGGTGCCGGTATACGCGAACAGGTTCAGGAATGCCCGGCCGGCCGCGAGCTCGCCGACGCGGCGGCGCGTGATGCGGTGATCGAGGAACAGGCCCGTATCGAGGTAGTCGGTGAAATTGACGAAGAACCTGTAGGGACCTTCGCGGACCGTGTGGAACTGCGCCTCCTCGCCGACCTTTTCGTACTGCTCACCGCCCCGCTGCCGGCGCCGCACCCGCATCACGATGCGCTCGGCGGGCAGTCCGAGGACTTCCGGCAGAACCGCAAGCGCCTCGTCGCGACGACCGCCGGCTGCATCCAGCGCAACTGTCTCCGGCGGCGCGTATTCCTGCACGCAGGCCCAGCGCTGGTCGTTGCCGTACAGGTCGATCGCGAACGCGTACTCTGGCATGTCGGCGTCGTAGACGCGGAAACACGCGACGTCCGCCCGGCGCGCCCATTTCTCGAGATGTGCGAGGTTCTTGCGCACGCGATTGCCGAACATCGACGAGCCCGGCCGCGCCCGCGCCGCGTCGAGACGATTGCGCCGCGCGGTCTCCGGGTCCGGCTCGACCGTGTCGGGTTGCAGTTCGAAGCGCAGCAGACGGCATTCGATCGGCCCGTTGAAGAACGTGTGGGCGCGGTAGGCCCGCAGTCGCAATGAGCGCCCGAGCGGCGGGTTCCCGGTAAACACGCCCGCTTCCCACCCCGGAAAGCATTCCATCAGCTGTCGACCCAGCTGCGCGTAGAGCGGACCGAGCGTACTCTCATCCTCGAGCCGCGCGCCGTACGGTGGATTGACCAGTACCAGGCCCTGCGACTCGGGCGCCTTGCGCAACGCGCCCAGCTCACAGCGCTCGAAAACCAGGTGATCACCGACGCCGCTGCGCCCGGAGTTGGCGAGTGCAGCACGGATCGCGGACTGGTCGCGATCGAAGCCGCGGAACCGGCCCCGCCCGAGCGACTCGAGGTGACGCCTTGCAAGCGCCGCCTCGCGAACCTCGTTCCAGGCTCCCGTGTCGTGCTGCAGCCAGCGCTCGAAGCCGAAGCGGCGTCGCAGCAGACCCGGCGCGAAGTCGGCTGCGATCAACGCGGCCTCGATCACCAGTGTTCCCGATCCGCACATCGGATCGACGAAGGCACCACCGGATGCCGCAATGGCGGGCCAGCCGCAGCGCAACAGCAGCGCCGCGGCGAGGTTTTCCTTGAGCGGCGCCTCGACGCCGGACTGCCGATAGCCGCGGCGGTGCAAGGGCTCGCCACTCAGGTCGATGCCGAGCGACGCCCGCTCGCGTCCGAGGCTCAAGCTGAGGCGCAGGTCCGGGCTCGAGAGATCGACGGACGGCCGCGTGCCGCTGCGCTCGCGGAAGCGATCGACGATCGCGTCCTTGGCCTTCTGCGCTGCGAACTGCGTATGGCGCAACCACGCTGGCCCCTGCCCCACGACGTCGAATGCGAGCGTGCCCTCCGGAGCGAGATGATCCTCCCAGGCGACATCGCGAATCGCGGCATACATGGTGTCGACGGTGTCGAGCGGGATCGTGCCGAGCGTGAGCAGCACCCGGCTTGCCGTGCGCGATGCAAGGCAGGCCAGGTAGGCGTGGCGCAGCGTGCCGGTGAAACTCACACCGGCCGGATGCTCGCGCGTGACGTTCAGTCCAAGGCCCCGCAACTCGGTGGCCAGCACGTCCGGAACGTGGCGCGGGCACGCGGCAAAGAACTCGAGGGTGCCCGCGGGCATGGTGTCGGTCATCGATCAGCCCCGGCCGGCTCGCAGCATCACGAGGTCGCGCGGCGCCGTGCGTTCGATGCAACGCGCAATGATCCGATAACTGTCCGGATCGAACGGTGCGGTGGGCGTCACCTCGAGCAGCGCCGCAACGGTACCGTCGTCCTCCGCGGTGCCGAGATGCTGCCAGCGATCGACGACGTGCAGGACCGTGCCGGCGCCCGCCACGCCCGGCTCGCGGATGCCGATGGCGCCCGGGAACGGCCACGGCCGGATCCGCAACGACGCGAGCGCGAGCCGCAGCCGGGCATCGTGCAGCGCGCGCGGCTCCTTGCCGACACAGGCGCCGCGACAGCGGCCGAGCTGATGCGCAAAGCACGAGCCCTCGCCGCGCTCGAGACCCAGCGTCTTGAGGCACAGGCCCGCCTCGCGCGCCTTGCCCTGCAGGGCCTTGAGCGCATCGCGCTCGCTGCGGAACGGGCCGAAGGCCTCGGCCTCGCCGCTCAACGCGCTCGCGTCAAGCGGCTCGACGCGCAGCGCGATCCCGTCATCGGCCTCGTGCAGGCGGATGCAGTTGAGTTCGGCTGGTTTGCGAAGCCGCCGGTTTTCGCTGGGCGAGAGTTCCTTGACCAGCCGCGACTCGAGCAGCAACGCGCCCAGTTCACCGCCGGTCTCGTGCCATTCGACGGCGCGAACTAGCCGAGCGAGCTTGGACTCCTTGCTCGAACGGTGCTCGCTCGCGAAGTGATCGAACACGCGGCTGCGCAGGTTGCGGCTCTTGCCCACGTAGAGCAGCACGCCGCCCTCGCCGCGAAACAGGTAGACGCCGGGGCCCTCGGGGAGTTCGTCGGCCAGGTCAGCCGGCAGGTGCGGCGGCAGCCGCGACTCATTCAAGGCCTGGGTTGCCGCTTCGTTCAGCCGCTCGGGACCCACCGCCTCCTCGAACGCGGCCAGCAGCGGCGGCAGCACGGCAGCATCACCGAGTGCGCGGTGCCGCTGGTCGCAGGCGAGTCCGTAGCGCTCGATCAGCGTGTCGAGGTTGTGGCGCGCGTGCTCACGGAACAGCGCTCGCGACAAACGCACCGTGCACAACACGGGTGCCGAGAACTTTTCACCCGCACGACGGAACTCGTTGCGCACGAACCCGTAATCGAAACGCGCGTTGTGTGCAACGAACAGGCGTCCATCGAGCCGGCGGCGGACCTCGGCCCGCAGGTCGTGAAACGTCGGCGCGTCGTCGACCATGTCGTTGGAGATCCCGGTGAAATCGACGATGGTCGGCGGGATGCGGATCCCGGGATTGACGAGACTGCTCCACGTTTCGACGACCCGCCCGCCTTCAAGCAGCACGATCCCCACTTCGATGATGCGGTGATGGGCGGACGTGCCGCCGGTCGTCTCCAGATCGATGCAGGCCACCGGGCC
>Ga0102851_10002561_pt1 | contig 10996 bp, 13 predicted proteins | sample Mud3Dept3metaG_FD_79558 | JGI IMG/M metagenome (GOLD analysis project Ga0102851, IMG submission 79558) | Freshwater wetland microbial communities from Ohio, USA, analyzing the effect of biotic and abiotic controls - Mud 3 Core 4 Depth 3... | ecosystem: Environmental > Aquatic > Freshwater >...
GACCTTGACCTTATTTTGGATGTCTGCAGGCGATGCGTTATCATAAAAGAAGGAAGAGTTGTTGCTGACGGCCCTGTTGAGGATATACTGTCTGACAGGCAGCTGCTTGAAGCAAACAATCTGGAACTGCCGTTATCTTTACAAAAAAGAGTATTACCATCAGGAGGAACTATGGACGACATCAGCAAACTGAAACACCTGCTTGGACACTGGGCAGAGCATAATATTGAGCATGCGAGGACCTACCTCGACTGGTCAAAAAAGGCCAATGCAATTGGAAAGACTGAGCTGTCTGCTATCTTAAAACAGATCGCCGATGAAACTGAAAAACTGGACGGGCTTTTTAAAAGTGCGGAAAAATTATGTTCAGCGGACATAAAACCTCAATAGTATCTATAGTGTATAAAAGTCGAGGCAAAGGCGCTGAAAAAACCTTACATGACGACTTTGTTCTGATCTGTATTCACCTGACGGCAACCTCAGAGTCAATATGCTCCTGTTTTGTGCTGGCGGATCATAGTATATGCACGTAAGGTGTCACAGAGTAAGGCTTTTTTCAACTCCATTTCCTCTCCTGGCATGTTTTTCAATGCAACTGTAAGGTAGTGTATGTGGTATAGTAATTTTCAAACGTCTGCTTTGCGTATGGAGGGCATAGAATGAAGGTTATAGGGAAACACCCCCTCTGGACCGGAAGTTTTCTCAGGACTGTGCTCATCAACTATTCGGCACATTGCAATTCCAGCAATTCTGTTGAAAGAAGAGACTGGGAGTCTGTTGAAAGGGTAAACTGCTGCGGCATAGTAGGCATCGTGCCGATTACTGATGATGGGGATGTTATATTGATTAAACAGTTCCGGCCGCCAGTAAACGGATACGTGGTTGAACTTCCAGCCGGGCTCTGTGATATCGGTGAGACCCTTGAAGACGCCGCCAGAAGAGAGCTGATTGAGGAAACAGGATATGCTGCGGCCGGCATGAGGTTTCTTGTGAAAGGGCCGATGTCTTCGGGCTCATCTTCCGAGATGCTGACAGTATTTGTCGCAACGGGACTGACCTATGTGGGTATCGGCAAGAGAGACGAAACTGAAAATATAGAGGTCTTTAAAATCCCTGCTGAAAACCTTGCTTCCAGCCTGCTGCAGATGCGGCAGGAGGACAGTTTTATCGACCTTAAGATAAACGGGCTTGTTGAAATGGCGAGGATGCTTATCAAGGGGGAGAAGACATGAAACAACAGACATTAACCACAGCCAAAAGTAGGCGCTTCTAAGCGAGGACACAGAGAAAAAGAATTATGGATTTGTTAAAAGCTCTGTGAACTTATTGGTTGCCTCTTTTCAAAAAGAATATCCTTTCTCGGTGTTCTCTGTGTTTAATGTTTGACACTACGTAAGAATGAAAAAGATGATCAAAATGAAAAAAACTGACCTGAGGGGAAGAGCGGAGAAGGGAGACGGTGAGTATGTCTTTGGCGCTGAGGATACCGGTTCTCATGCCTGTTACATGATCTACGGTGTTTTAAAGCCCGGGGAAAAAGAAAGGATGATACGGCCGGGCAGGGGCCACGAAGAAATTCTCGTTTCAGTGAAGGGCAGGCTGACGGTTACGGGACATTATAACGGCTTGCTCGATGAAGGGGATGCATTCCATCTGGCTGAGGACCAGGAATGTTTTCTTGAAAACAGGGGTGAATGTGAGGCTGTATATGTTGTTGCCGGCGGACATTCAGGCCACGGCCACGGACATTAACTCCTAATTTCCAGTTTCTTTGCGAACTTAAGGCCGGCCACAGCATCGAGGACCTCTTTAATGGAAGTGGGGTCGTTTGAGGAAATGGTAAATATATATTTCTTTTCCTGATCCGTGATATTTATCTCGTAATCCATTTTATTTATCTTGAATCCCCTGTTTTCAAAAATAGAGGTAATCGCTTTTTCATCTCCTGAGTTATCAGTGACAACGGACACATACTTATAAGCCATAGTCGGGATCTTTATTTCCATAAGCCTCAAAAACCACAGCGAGATAAACGTGATGACAAAACCGGTAATCCCGGCAACATACTGGCCTGCACCGATCGCCAGGCCGATCGCAGAGACGATCCATATGCACGCGGCCGTTGTAAGCCCCTGTATGGAAACCCCTGTCTTGAGTATTACCCCGGCACCCAGAAAACCCACCCCTGTCATAGCGCCCGCAGCTATTCTCGTGGGATCGATCCTCGCATATTCAGGCCTTAATGAACTCTGAACGTAATAGCTCTCAGAAATGATCATTATCAGAACGCAGGCGACACAGACGAGAAGCTGGGTCCTGAAACCTGCTGGACGGCCATGGGTCTGACGTTCAAATCCGATAATGCCGCCAAGGAGGGCCCCTAACAGAAGTTTTAAAATTATCTCATACGGGCTCATCATAATGGATTATATCAGAGAGAGCGAGGATTCAGCTATCAGCTATTTGCGGTCAGCCTTCAGCCGTTAGCCTTCATGGAGCTATTTAGTGACTGACCGTAAAGTAAGAAGTTGTCATCCTCGGGCCTGCCTGCCGGCAGGCAGACCCGGGGATCCAGAATCTATTGGGGAAAGTGGATTCCCGCTGCATAAGGCACCTACTTCTGGTTAAGAACTGCGGGAATGACGAACCGAAAAAGAGAGTTTAGGGACAACACTATTTCACGATCACTTTGTAGAATCTTCTCTTGCCGACCTTGATGATATGTTCACCCTGCTGAAGGCGCGTGTCAGGGTCGGTTATAATAGCTTCATTCACCTTCACCCCGCCCTGCTTGATCAGTCTTATAGACTCGCCAGACCCTTTTGCAAGTCCGGTGTCCTTCATGATTTGAGGGAGCCAGGCGGCATTTGGAGAGCTGTCCATTGAAACCTCGACAGAAGGCAGGCTTTCTTCATCACTTATTTTTTTCTCTTCGAAGACCGCATGATATTTTTCTCCGGCAAGCTCTGCCTCTTCAGGCCCATGGTATCTTGTGACGATTTCCCTGGCAAGCTTCTTCTTCGCCTCCCGGGGGTCCAGCGATTTATCTTTGAGACCCGCCTGAAGGGCTTTGAATTCTTCCAGGGAGATTCGGCTCAGCAACTCAAAGTAACGCTCGATCATGGCATCAGGCACGCTCATCACCTTCTTGAACATGCCGGTAAGCTCACCGTTTATATATTCAACCGCAGGCTCGTTGATGCCGATGTAATTGCCAAGGCTCTTGGACATCTTGTTGACGCCGTCGAGCCCCTCAAGCAGCGGCATCATGAGCACGACCTGTTCCTCCATGCCCTTTGCCTTTTGGATCGACCTGCCCATCAGCAGGTTGAATTTCTGGTCAGTGCCGCCGAGCTCCACGTCCGCCTTAAGGGCCACAGAATCATAGGCCTGGAAAAGAGGATAGTAGAATTCCAGTATGCTGATGGGCTGATTGCCTTTAAACCGCTTTTTGAAATCCTCCCGTTCGAGCATTCTCGCGACTGTCTCAAAGGCCCCCAATTGTGCTGTTTCCATGGCGTTCATCTTTTCAAGCCACTCGCTATTAAACCTGACCTCTGTTTTTTCAGGATCGAGGACCTTGAAGATCTGGGACTTGTATGTCTCGGCGTTCTTCAGCACTTCATCCTTTGTCAGGATCTTGCGCGTCTCACTCTTTCCAGTTGGGTCACCGATCATACCGGTGAAATCGCCTATTAAGAAGATCACCTCATGCCCCAGTTCCTGGAACTGCCGCATCTTTTCGAGCAACACAGTATGGCCCAAATGTATGTCAGGGGCCGTAGGGTCAAAGCCGGCCTTGATCCTGAGTGGGATGTTTTCCTTGCAAGAGCGCTGGAGCTTTTTTTGAAGCTCTTCCTCGCTGATTATCTCGACAGCGCCTCTTTTGATTATCTCGAACTGTTTTTCAGGCGTAAGCATGGAAATTATGATAACCGCTGAGGGTAATTACAGTCAATTTGTAATATGACCTGGAAAGCGCGACTTCGGCAGACGGGTGCTGTTCCCCTAATAATTCCATTTTTCGGGTCAACAATTACGGAACTTCAACGCTACGAATACAAAGATGACAACCAATATAATTGTTGGAGCCAGAAATGATAACAGCATGGCCCAGGCGCCTCTTTTATTGCCCAAATTGAAGGTCCAGCCCAGCACTGGATTTCTTTTAGGTACTATCCACCTGGCGTCACGCTTTGAGAAATAGAACCCCGGCGATGTCCAGTTGTCCTGGTTTTCCCATTCTGACTTGTTGATCTCATCAATATTCGGCATGCTCAGCCCCTGCATAACGTCGCATGCCAATAATTATAACGCATCGCAAGTATGACTGCCTGATATTTCCGGGAGAACTGTGACTGGGTTCATCTGTTTCAGATAAAGCTCGACTTCAGCGGAGGGGAGTGGGTATTATATGGCGATTCAGCGGAAGATGGAGAAAAAGAGCGCTGGTCAAAAGCATTCGTCAATAAGGAAAATAAACTTATAAGAGGAGAAGGTCGCGAAATATTTTGACAGGATTCTTGCAGAATACTATAATTCCTGAAATTTTCGTATTGGAGGCCTGATGAGTAAAAAGATAATTTTGGCTGATGATAATAGAACATTTTTAATGTATCTCGGTCTCTTGCTCAAAAGGTTTGGTTATAAGGTAATACCGGCAGAAAATGGCCTGGAGGTCTTAAAGCTTGTAAACCTTATCGAGGCAGATGTCGTCATTCTCGATGTTCATATGCAGACGCTGGATGGCCTCTCTGTTCTACGGCATATAAAAGGAGATAAGCGGATAGCCCATACCCCTGTCATTATGGTATCCAGCGATTCGAGCAAAGAAACGATAGAGCAATGTAAGATTAACGGGTGTTTTGATTATCTCTTGAAGCCCATAAAAATCGATAAATTGCATGCCTCGCTGCAGTTGTGTTTTTTTAGTCATATGGGCACAAACCGTAAACATATAAGAACATTTTTTAATAAAAAGGTGTTTGTAGACTGTGCTGGACAAACATATGAACTTTTTTCTGAAACCCTTTCCGAGGGTGGCGTCTATCTCAGTAAAGAAGAGCCATTCCCGGTAGGTACTGAAGTTGCTGTGACGTTGCAACTGCAAAATAGCCAAAAACTAACATTAATGGGGAAAGTTATTTATATCAAGAAGCTTTTTGGAGATTTTTTGACCCTTCCGCCTGGCATGGCGATACAATTCAAGAACCTTACAGAAGAGGACTCCCGGCTTTTAAAGTGGCATATAGAAAATCTCATTGCCGACGATATACTGGAGGGGCAGGGGGAAAGAATTATTGAAAGGTAGTATGAGCAAGTAGCCCTCACCAAATCTCTTCCCCTGCTTTTTCAGCTTAGCATTAGTATTCCCGCAGTGCTTTCATACTGGTCTCATCATGTAAACCCGAAAGATGTGATTGCCTTTGATAAGCAGTGGCATAAATGCCTTCAAAGTCTTTTAATTTCAACATGATCCAACCGTATGCCATAATGCAATTCCCAATTGCCCGCACATAATTATATGCTTCTCAGAAATTGATTATGGCATGGATAAGGTGTTGCTGCAAAATACTTTTCAGTCATTCATGCCCCTGCTAAACGCATTTTTCGGGTAAAGGTCCGGAGACAGATTTGCTTTTTCTTGTCTGGTTGGACAAAGAGTTGCTATTATGTATCCATAATGAAAGAACTGAAGAACAGCGGCGACCTGCCGGTCAAAGTCTATAAACAGGTGTCATTGACCGGCGGGCAACTGCGCCGCGCCGCTGATACTGACCTGCTGATAAAGTTCCGGGTCTTCCTCAAAGACAAGCCGGGATCTCTTGCTGCCTTCTCCTCGCTGATAGCGGAGTACAGCGGGAACATCAGCTTTTTCCATTACGACCGGGCTGTTGACAGCAGCCGTGTTGTCGTTGAAGTACAGATGCAACGACAGAATGACCTTGATGCCCTTTTTTCGGCCTTGAACGCAAAGAAGTATGCCTTTGAAAAAATCAGGGCAACGAAGGAAGATATCCAGATAACCGCCATTGAGAATATACTTGAGATAAGGGCGAGGTTGATTAACAGACCTGGCGCGCTGGCGTCGTTTGCTCGACTGCTCAAGAAACATCATGCCAATGTCATCTATATGTTTTATGACGAGGATATTGATCCGGAGGCTGCAAACATTGCGATGGCAGCGAAGGACCCGGGTGAGATCAATGACCTCCTTAATTCTCTTAATTCTGAAGGTTATTACTACCGTGTCTTATACCGGGGTTCTGATAAAAAAGAGGTCGAGCATCTCATCGGCCTGAAACTGGTCGAAAAGTTCTTTATGCGCCTGCGCAAGCTCCTGTCAGACAGCGACACCAAGGAGGTCAAGGCACTTGTAGAGTCCTCGGTGGAGCTGTCAGATGATCTCGTACAGTTTTATGCAGAGGCCGGAAACAACCTCGAAGCAGTGGATGTCTTTGAGAAGGTGCTGGCCCTTGCGTCTCTCTCCAGGAGCCATGTCGGGAGACGCTTCTCCCCAGTGGAAATGCCTCCTTTAAAGATTGGCGACCGTGTGAAGCTCTATGGCTTCCGCCTCCCTACAAGTGAAAATATCTATGTTTTTCAACTTGACGGCGATTTGACGATGATAGACTGCGGATATGGCATTTATTACGAGGACATCAAAAAATTGTTTCGCAAAAAAGGATGGGACCCTGCTGAACTCAAAAGGATATTCGTCACCCATGCTGATGCTGACCACGCTGGAACAGCAGGATATTTTGCAGAAGAGTTCGGTACAAAAGTATATATGCACCCTGCAAGCAAACAGGTTATCGCAGGGGACAACAGGGCTTACGGGGTTTCAGGAAAACTCTCGGACCTGAACAAATTCTATACCCGGCTCGTCAACAGGTTCACTAATTGCAGGTTTACTGAAAAACCGGAATATTTTTCATCTTCCGTGGCCGGAAAGGCCGGGGCTTTCAATATCATTGATGCGTTTTCGATCGGAGATCTGCACTTTGAAGTGCTGGAAAGCCTCGGAGGTCATATCCCCGGGAACGTTTTTTTCCTCAACAGGAAATACGGTCTTATATTTACGGCTGATTATATGCTGAACGTAAAAAGCCTTTCTGCAGAGAACAGGGACACGCTCAATGTATATAAATATCTCCTGATCAGTCCCAACAGCAATGGTCTGGTATTCAGGGAGGAGATGGCGGCACTGCAAGGGCTTATGCTCAAGGTCAATTCCGAGGTGCGCAAGAGCGGGAGGTCAGCTCTTATCTTTCCCGGGCACGGAGAATATTATTCTTTGGAATATCCAAAGTGAAAAAAATAGCAATAACAATGGGGGACCCCGGTGGCGTCGGGCAGGAAATTATCCTAAAGGCCCTCTGTTCAAATGAGGTGAGGGCTGTCTGTATGCCAGTAGTTGTCGGCGACAGGGTTGTTATGGAGGAGGCGGTCCGTCTTCCCGGGCTCTCAGTTGAGCTGAATTTAATCCGGGAACCCGGTCAGGCAAAGAGCTCCCCGGGGACGCTGAATTTGATCGACATGGCAATTATGAGAGAATTTCAAAAAAACAGGCCTACCGCCGAAGGTGGAAGGGCGGCTGCAGGATATATCAGGAAGGCTGTTGAGCTGGCTCTCAATAGACAGGTAGATGCTATGGTGACGGCCCCTATTTCTAAAGAGGCCCTGAAGATGGCCGGCATGAATTGGCCCGGACATACCGAGATGATCGCTGAACTCACAGGCGCTGAGGATTACGCGATGATGCTTGTCGGGGGCCCTTTACGGGTCATCCTGGCAACGATCCATACAGCGCTCAAAAACGTCCCTGGTATGATAAAACGCTATAATGTCCTGAAGACCATACGGCTTGCACGGAGGGCGTGCGCTATGCTGGGGATAAGAGATGCACGGATAGCTGTGGCCGGACTTAACCCTCACGCAGGCGAGGCCGGCATTTTCGGGGACGAGGAAATAAGGGAGATTATCCCTGCCATGGAGGATGCCTTAAGAGAAGGCATCCGGACAACCGGTCCCTTTCCGCCGGACACCATTTTTCACAAGGCATACAGGGGCGAGGTCGACATTGTAGTATGCATGTACCATGACCAGGGACTGATCCCTTTGAAGATGATCGCCTTTGAAAAAGGTGTAAATGTGACAGTTGGACTGCCGATCATCAGGACGTCCCCTGACCACGGGACTGCATACGATATCGCCTGGAGCGGAAAGGCTGACCCCTCAAGTATGATGGAGGCGATAAAGCTTGCGGTCCAAATGGACCTTAACTCTATTGTTTCATAACGTGAAGAGGAAGTGCAGAAAAAGCCTTGTAATGACGACAGGAATAATTTTATGATGCAGCATGTTCAAATCTCACATATTGTGCATTCGCGTTCACGCTCGGCCGGCCAGGGCAGAATGCGCGAAGGTGTCGCAGGCAAGCTCTCTTTCTTCAATTCCTCCTCACGGTCCATAGGTTGCATCCGTAAGGTTAAATGACAAAAAAACACCTTGGCCAGAATTTCCTCTTTGACCCCTTGATACTTGATAATATAATTCAGGCATCCGGTCTTTCAGGGGAAGATACTGTCGTAGAAATCGGGCCCGGCCCGGGCAGACTTACACGGAAGCTTGCAGAAATCGTTAAGAGACTGATCGCTATCGAGCTTGATCCTGAGTTATATGAAAGGCTGAAAGGAGATTTTATCGCCTACAGCAATGTCGAGATCATCCACGCAGACGCTCTGAAGTTCCCATTCGAGACTATCGGCAAATTCAAGGTCGTTGCCAATATCCCCTACTATATAACAACACCCATCATCTTCAGACTGCTCGAGGCAAGGGAATATCTGCAGAGCATAACCCTGACTACACAGAAAGAACTGGCCGAAAGGATCGCCGCAGAACCGGGAGGCAAGGATTACGGCGTGCTTACCATAATGATTCAATATTTTGCGCAGGCAGAGCTGATGTTCATAATACCCAAGGAGGCGTTCCGCCCTGTCCCGAAGGTCGACTCTGCTGTAGTGCATATGAAAATTCTAGAGCGGCCCAGCGTAATGGTCAGAGATGAAAAGATGTTCTTCAGACTTGTCAGGACTGCTTTTTCGCAGAGAAGAAAGACTCTCTCAAATTCGCTCAAGGGCATATCCGATAATATAAAAGACGTCCTCCTGCAGTCAGGGATAGACCCTCAAAGAAGGCCGGAGACCTTGAGTCTTGAGGAGTTTGCAAGGCTCTCTGATTTCCTGTCAAAATAAGGAGGCTATGCCTTTTTGAAAAAAGACATAGCCTCTTACTAAATCAACGTCTGCTACTTGTCGAGAGACACATTCTTTGTTATCTTGTGAATCGGGTACTTATTGTCAGGGTTTACCGCCTCATAGAAAAGGTCGATGGTTACGTCTGCTGCCCGCACCCCTTCAGGAAGATCAAACTCGATTGTCTCTTTTTTGGGCTGATGGGGCTGGATGCTTGTGTCGCGGATATTAGCTACTTTCCACTGGGCCCCGTATTTCTCCTTTGTATCGCGGCAGTTCGTGGCCTGCGGGTGATAATGTCTTTCTTCTTTGCCTATCTCTTTGCCGTCTGCTGTCCTTGCGGTCACTTCCATGACCACTCTGTTGTGGGATGGTCAACCGTCCGGGATTCTGTGGCCTGCGGAGGAGGTAATCTTCGTATTAACCACAATCTTCGGAGTATACGTATTGGCCTTTCTCAGCCACTCATAACCAAGGGCCTCGACATCAAGGGAAAGCGCGTCAGCAAGGAGCGCGGAAGTCTGCTTGTCGTCATTAAAGTTGGGCGCGATAAGATGGTCGCCTTTCTTCATATGGCAGTCCTGGCATGACTTTGTCCCGCCTCCTGAAACATAGTTATGGAGATAGCTTCCATAAAGGTTTGCGCATTGGAATGGCTGGTCGAATTCAAGATTCGGGCCGAGTCCATGGCACTGTCCGCAGTAGACCGAGTTCGTCATTATAGCGCTTTTTTTGACTGTCTTAAACATTCTGTCCGGATGTGACGCAACAGCCTTTGTGCTGTACAGGACCCCTTTTTCAGGAGCACCCAGCTCCCTCTTGTGGATAATGGCTTTATCATTGTGACAGACAATGCAGCCGATCTGGAGCTTTGCGATCTTTGCTGAATCATTTGCCAGCAGAGCTTCAGTCAGCTCAACAGCGACAGAGTCTTCGGCAGAGGTAATGGCCTGAGGCAGATGACATTTAAAACAGGGGAAATTCGAGATTTTCATTTTTTTTGGATCGTCTTCAGAAAAAGCTGTGGCGCCTTTTTCCCCTTTCTTCAGGGCAAGCGGCGTCAACATCAATCCACCCTTTACCCCCATTAACGGCCGCGCATGGTGCGACTTTTCCCACTGCGCATAAATCTCCGCATGACAGGACTTGCAGTTCGAGGAATCATACATCTTGGCCAGTTCGTCGATAGTCTTTGCCTTTTCGGCAAAAACGATGAGCGGAACCGAGATAACTAAAAGAACGAGGACCAGCTTGAGAAACTTCATAAACCCTCCTTTTTGGGGAAATCATAAATTAGCATTAAGAGGTTAATAAGCATCTAATGCCCAAGCAAATATCTCTCTCCTGCAAAGCAGGATTCACTCCTTTTCATCGCCTCAACAATCTCCTTCACCCCCTCTCCTGATGGAACAAGTACAAGTTTTTCTTGCGGACAGAAATTCATAAATGCATTGCTTATGGAATATGAAGATTCACTGTTAAAGGGATATAATAAGATTAGGTCGCAGGAGGCTTGTCCGGCAAGGGTGGTACTAGCGTAACGATGGAATATTCTTCCTGGTGCTTAAGAGTGGCAATTGGGCTGAGGCATGGGAGAGAATAAATATCTTCTGAAATTCCCAGTTCCTCGAGACAGGGCATGGTAGAGTCTTTTTCACAAACCTCAAGAGCAGATATACCCTCTGCCTGCGATGTGCTGAAGGCGAGAGAGAATGAGGGTACCAGACGACAGAAGA
>Ga0102851_10002563_pt1 | contig 10994 bp, 10 predicted proteins | sample Mud3Dept3metaG_FD_79558 | JGI IMG/M metagenome (GOLD analysis project Ga0102851, IMG submission 79558) | Freshwater wetland microbial communities from Ohio, USA, analyzing the effect of biotic and abiotic controls - Mud 3 Core 4 Depth 3... | ecosystem: Environmental > Aquatic > Freshwater >...
ATATACAATGTCCTGTCTGCGTGTTGTTGTCATTCTGGGCTTGACCCGGAATCCATTACATTCAATGTATTCTGGATTTCCTGATCAAGTCGGGCAATGACAAAATCCGAGTTTTTGGACAAACTCTGTTCCCTAATTGTCCTGTATAAGTTAAGATAGTTCCTAGAGTAATAAGTAATGCATACGAAAGGGATAAGACACTTGATTACATTATCTGCTAGGACTGCAATTCTCACAATAATTATATATTCTTATTCCGTGAGTTGTGCATTAACATCTCAGAATGGGACAGCGGGTCATCACACAGACAGGGGATACAGAAACATATACCTCAAGGAAGACCACGGGTTTTCTGACTTCATAAAATGGCGCTGGGAGCGCATGTGGAAAAAGATACCCTCAGCCGACTCATACAATTTTCCTCTTGCGAAAAACGACCCTTTATTCCTCCGTTCTAACCGAAATCATACAACACTGACGTGGATCGGCCATGCGACCATGCTCTTTCAGCTGCACGGGAAAAACATCCTTACTGACCCGCAGTTCTCTGATCGCGCATCTCCGGTGCAGTGGGCTGGGCCCAAACGGCTCGTGCCACCAGGCATGAGCATCGAGAATTTACCTGACATTGATATCGTCATCATTTCACATGATCACTATGATTCGCTTGATACAAATACTGTCCGTAAATTATATTCCCGCTCAGGCGGGGACAAGACTGCTTTTTTTGTACCCCTCGGACTAAAGGAGTGGTTTCAGAAACTGGGAGTAACCAATGTAATTGAAATGGACTGGTGGCAAGAGCATGAAAAGGATGGCCTCAGGATTATTGCCACCCCCATGCAGCACTGGGGCAAACGCTCTCCCTTTGCCCGCAATGAACACCTGTGGGCAAGCTGGGTAATTATGGCGGATGATTTCCGCTTCTACTTCGGAGGAGACACCGGATACTCACCTCATTTTAACGAGACAGGAGGCCGGTTTGGTCCCTTTGATCTGGCGGCCCTGCCGATAGGAGCTTACGAGCCGAGGTGGTTCATGAAGGACTATCACATCAACCCGGAGGAGGCGGTGCAGGCACACATAGACCTGCGTTCTAGAAAATCAGTTGCCATGCACTGGGGAACATTTATGCTGACTGACGAACCTCTTGACGAACCGCCGATCATGCTTAAAAAGGCTATGCTGGAAAAAGGTATTCCTGAAAATGAATTCCTTGTGCTGCAACACGGCGAAACCGTAACTCTTGAATAAGAGTGTCTTCTCTCTCATGACTGATACGGAGGAAATTGCATAAATGAAGAATAAGGAGTATGAAGTAAAAACGGTGAAGGTAGAAGATGAATTTAAGATCTGCCCCTCATGCGGGTATAAGGACGGGTTTCATTCCATGTTCAGGAAAGAGGGCGGGACAACCAAATGGCTTTTCATCTGTCCCTCCTGCCACAGCGTCTTTGATATCGGGTATACTGTGCAGGGGAGGAATGATTGATGTTTCACCTCGATAATATGCACACATCTTCTCACCGAACAACAGATGGAAAAAGAACATATGACCGCTGAAGAGAAAAGATTGGCAGATGATGCTGCTCACAAGGTCTTCTGGAAGAAGTGGGGACCCTATCTGAGTGAGCGTCAGTGGGGGACTGTCCGTGAAGACTACAGCGAAAACGGAGATGCCTGGAATTATTTTCCTCACGATCAGGCGCGTTCACGAACGTACAGATGGGGAGAGGACGGCCTTGCGGGCATATCAGACATAAAGCAGCGTCTCTGTTTTGCTCTCGCGTTGTGGAACGGCAGAGACCCTATACTGAAAGAAAGGCTCTTTGGATTGAATCCGTATGAGGGCAACCATGGAGAGGATGTCAAAGAGCTTTATTATTATCTCGATAATACGCCGACCCATTCTTACATGAAATATTTGTATAAATATCCTCAAAATGAGTTCCCGTATACGCAATTACGGAAAGAGAACATGCAAAGAAAAAGACATGACCCCGAATTTGAGTTGTCCGACACCGGCATTTTTCAGGAGAATAAATATTTTGACGTCTTTGTCGAATACGCCAAGGCTGCGCCTGAGGACATCCTGATAAAGATAGAAATATTCAACCGCAGTGAAAAGAGCGCACCCATCACTGTCCTGCCGACTCTCTGGTTCAGAAACACATGGGTATTCGGAAACATGAAAACCAGGCCTGATATAAAATTATCAGAGCGGACTGACGGAAATAGTGTCGAAGCTGTAGATGAAGCGATGGGGACATATTATTTTCATTTTGATAAATCCAACCTTGTCCTGTTTACTGAAAACGAAACCAATACCGAAAGATTATTTAAAGTGCCTAATCGTTCTCCCTTTGTAAAGGATGCCTTCCATGATGCCATCATCAAAAATCATTTTGACCTGTTCAGGGGAAAACGTGACGGTACGAAATGTGGAATCCTCTACTGTTTTGAAATACCATCCGGAAAATCAAAGACAGTCAACCTGCGCCTGTCAAACAATAAAATTCAGGACAATCCCTTTGACGCGGCGTTTCACTCAATATTTCAGCAGAGGATCGCTGAGGCAGATGAGCTTTACGATCAATTTAAACCAGAAGAACCAGTAAGCGACGTGATACAGGTACAGCGACAGGCATTTGCCGGACTGCTCTGGAGCAAACAGTATTACAACTATGAACTTGAAACGTGGCTGAACGGTGACAGGGGGCAGCCCATACCCCCAGCGATCAGGAAGCACGGCAGAAATCATGACTGGCCATATCTGTTTAACAGAGACATTATTTCAATGCCCGACAAATGGGAGTATCCATGGTATGCCTCGTGGGACCTGGCGTTTCATTGCGTACCTCTGTCAAGAATAGACCCTGATTTTGCAAAAAAACAGATCATCCTGTTCCTGCGGGAGTGGTACATGCATCCCAATGGTCAGCTGCCTGCGTATGAATGGAATTTCAGTGATGTACATCCGCCTCTTCATGCATGGTCTGCTTTGAAGATCTACCATCTTGAAAAAAGAGACAGCGGGAAAAAGGACATCGTTTTTTTAAAGAGGGTATTTCACAAACTGCTCCTTAATTTTACCTGGTGGGTCAACAGGAAGGATGCCGAAGGGCATAATATTTTTCAGGGCGGATTTCTCGGGCTGGACAATATAGGCGTCTTTGACCGCAGCTGCGCCCTGCCGAGCGGCGGGCATATCGAACAGGCAGACGGCACGAGCTGGATGGCAATGTATGCTCTCAATCTTATGGACATGGCGCTCGAAATTGCGCAGGAAGATCCTTCCTATGAGGACACAGCGTCAAAGTTTTTTGAACATTTTGTCCATATAGCGGAATCATTAAACGAGTTCGGGAAACACGGTCTCTGGAATGAAGAAGATGGTTTCTATTATGACGTCCTTCATTTCCCTGACGGGAAGAATACGCCTCTCAGGGTAAGGTCCCTGGTCGGACTCACGTCGCTTTTTGCGGTCTCCGTTATTGACAAAGAGCTTTTCAACAGGTTTAAAGGCTTTAAAAAAAGAATGCTCTGGTTTACAAAAAACCGGATGAATCTCAATAAGTATCTTGTGATCGAAGAACTTCAGGAGGGTGAGGACATCCTGCTGTCCCTCGTGCCTAAAAGCAGATTGGTCAGGATCCTGCAAAGGCTGCTGGATGAAAATGAATTTCTTGCCCCCGGCGGGATCAGGTCCATATCCAAATATCATAAAGACAATCCCTTCAAACTGAGAGTGGACGGAAATGAGTACAGAGTTGATTATGAGCCTGCCGAATCATCGGCCGGCATTTACGGAGGCAATTCCAACTGGAGAGGGCCGATCTGGATTCCCATTAATTATCTGTTTATTGAAGCGCTGAAAAAATATTATCTTTATTACGGAGACACATTAAAAGTACCATGCCCGTCAGGTTCAGATAATTACATGAACCTCTGGGATGTGGCAAAAATACTTTCCCAGAGAATCACGTCCCTGTTTATCAGGGACCAGAACGGCAGGAGGCCTGCGCATGGCGATGATGAAAATTACTGCAGCGATCCGCATTTTAAAGATCTTGTCCTCTTCCACGAATATTTTCACGGGGACACATGCAAAGGATTGGGTGCAAGCCATCAGACGGGCTGGACAGGACTTGTGGCTGAAATGATCGAGTGGTGCTGGTGCGCATAAAAGGGAACAGGTGTGGTAAACCACCGGGTCACTGCTTCATACTTTATGCTTCAGGGAAAAGATGCATTGTCAATGAAATCTGATATATTAACACCACAAAACAAATAAAGGAGATAGACGATGAGAGACATTGAAAGAGTTGCTCCGGCATTAGTCAGAGAACGAGTACTGACAGGCAACGCCCTGCTTGTATGTGCTTATGACGATGATGGCAAGTATGGAAGACTGCGTCTTGACGGCTCTATGTCCCTGAGTGAATTCAAAGCAGGAGTTTCCGGGATTGCGAAAGACAGAGAGATCATCTTTTATTGCGCCTGACCTGCGGAGGGAAGCGCTGCCGGTCGGGCAGTAGAATATGAAACAGATGGTTTTAAAAATGTAAAGGTCCTCGCCGGTGGAGTTGAGGCGTGGAAGAATGCCGGCTATCCGGTGCTTTGATTTCTGAGCGATGCGTAAGATTTCTATACTGATATTCATAGCTGTCCCTCTTCTTTTCCTTCAGGGGTGCATGACCTATCAGTCAGACTGGGGGGCGGTGAGGGCAGATCATCCTGAGAGGGACGTGACCCGTCTGCTCGAACTGGCAAATGCCAAAGCTGACAAAGCAGATACGAGGGCCGGTGTCGAAGAGTCAATTCAGGCATACGAAGAAGTGCTGAATGATGATCCTCTCAACTACCTGGCACTTTCTTCTCTCGCCCATCTGTATTTGCTTCTGGGCGATGAGGAGGGAAACGGAATTCGCCAGAAAAAAGAATATTTTTTAAAGGCCATAACGTACGCTGAACATGCCCTGTATACAAATCAGGATTTCAGGAAGCGCATTGATAAGGGTGAACAGGTATGGGAAGCAGTCAGTGTGCTGACAGAAAAAGAAATGGAACCCATGCTGTTCTGGACAACAGGCATATTTTATTACTACAAGGATTGTCTTGGTGCAGCCGGTCAGGTGATTAATTTCCACTGGATCAGGCGGGCCAAGAGAGTTCTTCAGAGGATGTCTGCTATTGATCCTGATTATGCAGGAGGAGCGGTCCATTTCACCTGGGCCGTATATTATCTGTCAATACCGGAGAGTGTCGGCGGTGACAGGGAGAAGTCAAAAGAGCTCTTTGTGCGTGCGATAGAGACAGGCCCCAACCGGTTGTTGAACCGGTGGGGCAGGGCAAAGTATTTCCATGTCAAAATGAAAAACCGCGAAGAGTTCATAGCGGACCTCCGGTGGGTCCTGGCACAGGACATCAGGAACGCAGAAGGCCACTACGCATGGAATTCCTTTTATAAGCGCGATGCTGAGCGCATGCTTTACGATGCTGACCAATTATTTTAAAGCTTGCCGGCGATGAGGAAGAGAGATTCCGCATTCCGGTATATAGCTTGTCCCACCGGGAATATTATTGCAGTTGTTGTTTATCACCCAAAAATGCCGTTTTCAGGTTAATATCTTTCGCCCACCTGCCAATCTTTACCGACCGGTAGGTGAATATTTCGATGAGCCTTTTCCTGATTAAAAAGGGATGCAGAAAGATTGCGGAAATATGCAGCTTATAGGTGACCTCATCGCGCATGAGAGTGCCCTCCGGCACTTTTTCAAGCAGATGAAGATGGACCCACGATCGATAAGGGCCTTTTAATTGTACGTCGGTGAATCGTTCCGGCGGTCTATAGTCTATGATCCTGCTCCGCCAGAGCATCTTTATTCCGAGAAATTTTATGGTGTAGTCAAACTCGGCATTTTCATGCACGCCGGGATTGCTGTCTTTATTGAGCATACAGAAATCAAGCGACCGCGGTGTAATATCGCACAGGTTGCCGGGATCTTTAAAGAATTGAAATGCCTGTTCCTGAGATACAGGGAGGACCTGGGATGCAAACAGCTTGTACGTAAGGACACCGGACCGTTTGATATCCAGCTGAAAGTCTCGTGGAATAATTTTAGACATTGGTAATAATTTCCTGGTATAAGATTATCACATAATCAGAAGCTTTAGAGAAAGAGTAATCATGGGAAGGCTTTGCCATGTGGAAAGGGGTTTAAGGCGTTCACCGGATGACCGCTATGCAGATCAGGTTGAGGAAATGGCCCCACTATATGCTGCCTGGGGAAAAGCTGATATAATCTGAAGTCTGCTTATCACAGCAGCCTTTCCGGGCATGATAATAGCAACCTGCATGACATTCCATTATGTTATACTGCTAACTTTAAGGCAGCTTAGAGCATGCTGTGTTGTTACATTAAGGAGAAAGTGAACATGTCCAAAACAGATATCCTCCTGACTACTGTCTGCCGCCCTTTCGGCGGCAACGGCGAAGGAGATTCCGTAGGGGCCGAGCTCTTCCATGCGCAGGTCACCCGTGAGCAAGGCATATTCAGCTACCGGCAGGTAATACGCTGCTGGGGGCTGGACTACATAGCTGAAAACATCAAAGCCCCTTCCGTCGTTCTCCACTACCCTTCAGAGCGGGAGTTTGTCAGGGAGCTCAAGAAGAATAGATACGATTACATCGGTATCAACTTTGTTGTTGCCACCTTTCATAAGCTCAGAAAAATGACAGAGCTCATTCGGAGGTATGCTCCCGGTGCGAAGATCATTCTCGGTGGATACGGCACCGTGCTGTCGGACCAGGAGCTTTTCCCTTATGGTGATCTCATATGCAGGGAAGAGGGTATCGGTTTTATGCGAAGGCTGCTTGGAGAGGATACGGAGAGGCCGATTGTGCACCCCTATGCCCCGATTGAGTCCCCCCGGATATACTCCTATCCTCTCAAGACAAAAGTAGCGCATATCACTGGAGGGCTGGGCTGTCCCAATGGATGCGACTTCTGCTGCACCTCCCACTTTTTCAAAAGGAAATACATCCCCTTTGTGAAGAGCGGACAGGAGATGTACAGACTCTTGCTTGATATGGAAACAGAGGCTAAGAAAGCAGGGGATGCGTTAAGCGGTTTTATTCTTATTGACGAGGATTTTTTCCTTCATGAGAAAAGGGCTCGGGAATTTCTCGAGTGTGTCCGCGAAGGAGGAAAGCCTCTGTCGATCATGGGATTCGGGAGCGTGCTCGGACTCTCAAAGTTCACGCCTGATGAGATAGCTGAAATGGGATTTGATATCCTCTGGACCGCATTTGAAGGTACAGAGTCCAATTTCAGCAAGCTCAAAGGCAAATCACTTTCAGAGCTCTATTCTTCTCTGAAGTCTCGCGGCGTAGCCCTCCTCTCATCAATGATCATCGGATTCCCCTATCAGGACAGGGCAAAGGTGATGGAGGAGTTCCGGATGCTTACCGAACTCGGCCCGTCTCTATGGCAGGTCCTTATTTATTTTGCCTTCCCCGGTACTCCGCTGCACCAGCGGATGATTGACGAAGACCGTTATCTGCCTGAATACCGCGACAACCCGGATTACCGCACATTCGACGGCTTTTCGATGCATTTCAGCCATCCTCACTTCTCTGCTGTTGAGCTGAAAGAACTTCAGAGGGAGCTCTACCGGAAAAACTTTGAGGCCCTCGGTCCGTCGATCCTCAGGGTCGTCCGGGTGTGGTTCGAGGGATACCGCAATTTGAAGGACTCTTCAAATCCTCTCCTGAGCGGCAGGGCGGAGCGCATGAAAGAATATGTGAGGAGTGCTATTCCGGCGATCTATCCGCCCATGCTCTTTGGGCCCAATAAGGAGCGAAGGGCAGAGGCCAGGACACTGCTTAGGGACATTAAACACGAAATGGGTGGCCTCACGATGAAAGAACGGTTATTCTGCATGTCCACCATTGCTCTTTCCCTCTGGACATGGTTCACCGCCAGGCTCAATGTTTCTCAGCAGCCAAAGCTCCTGAGGGTCCAGCACCCCGCAATACCGGCTTACAGGGAAGAGCCGAAAAAAACAGGACTGACATTGTCCTCTCCGATGACCGCAATGGGGAGCGGGAGTGCCTGTCCGATCTGTTCATGCTCTGTTGAGTCGGAGGATTCGGGGTAATCGTCTACACGTTATATCGGAGTGCAAAATGCACTTTGCTTTCTTCTCTGCAATAATTTTTTAAAAATACATGTGACAGTTCATTTTGTAGAATCAATTCCATTTTAATAAATTTGCAAGAACTCCCTGCGCCCTTGGCGCAGGGCTGAATTGCCTTCTTATTAGCAGTCATTTATTGCCTGAAGATTTTAAAATGGAAATTGATGATTCAGATGATTCAGCTGTGGGCACAGCCCGTATAGATATGCTCCCCCTTGTCATGCAAGCATTCATTTGCTGATTGAAACATCAAATCATTTGCTCGACGCGCTTCTTCAGTTCCTGATAATTGATAAGGCGGCTGAAATCAACGAGCCCGGCAAGGGCACGGGAATATACAACGTATCCTTTTTCTTCCACGATAGAGATAGGATTCAAGCCTCCTATGACAATAGCTCCAATCCGACCCTCACTAACAGGGATATCCATGAGAGGCTGGCCATTTCTTCCGATTTTTAAAAAGCTGCCTAATCCGATATCTTCCATCTGCTGACTCAGCTCCAGAATTTTATTTCGGCTTTCAGCAGGAAATTCCCGGAAGCTGGCACCAATGCGGCCGTTTCCATCCGTGACAGCTCCAATGTAATTGGTCATACCGCTTTTTATAAATACTTCGAGGGGATTAATAGTAGTCCCCTCATATGAGATAAGTTCCACAAATCGTTTTGGCTTTCCCTTCTCAAGCTCTAAGAGTCCTCCAAAACGGGAATTTGTCGGGATACCATATTTAAGCAGAACCCCGTTTAACGTGATGGAGCAAACCGTACAGATACCTATCTTTCCCTGGGGTACATAAATATGCCCCACTCTCTCTCCAGATTCAAAAAGCGCAAGCAGCTTCCCCACAGCGTAGCCTTTTTCATAAACCTTGCTTATCAGATCAAAACACCTTAAAAGAACAGCCGGCTCCAGGAGAGATACATTCACGACGACTGTACCGGTCTTATTCGTTATATCAAGGTTCATTCGATAGGTCATCTGATCTATTCTGGCCGAGAAAAACCCAACCTTTTCAAGAATTCTGGAGTCTGTCAAATCCATCGAACCCTTTTCTGTAATCCTGCGACCGAATTTCCCTTGATTTTCAGTCATCCCCTGTTCATCCAGAGCTTTCAGGTAGAATCGTACTGTGCGTTCGCTGATATCATATCCCATATCTATCAGTTCCCTGGTAATTTCAATACTAGTAAGGGGCTTTTCCGCTTCATTCAAAACCCGAAGTATTTCCATTTGTTTTATCGTTTTTTTCTTTAACATAACATTGCTTCTCTATAACTAAAACTATTATATGAATGACTGAGTCAGTGGCAATATTTTCATCTTCAGATTTTCTTGCCTATGCTTTCTTTGCCGTAAAATAATTTACTTGAAACGAGTTCTTGGAATTTTACCATAATATTAATATCTTGCCAAAATCCCAAAAATTAAATAGCTGGTTATCGTGGCAATTATTGCCGATAATATAATCAATAAATAATATATTGCGGCAATATTGCCATATAAAGCTTCCTGACTATTAAAACTATATTATTATTTAATCTTACTAATGTAATAATTATCAATAAGTTATAGCCTAATGTCAAGATTGACAAATCATAAATAAAGTGGTAAAAAATAATTAATATGCCATGCTGACGGTAAAGACATTTTTTACATCTATCTGGTTTTGGCAAACCTTAATGACATTGCCATAACCAATATTAGAGAAAGGAGAATGCTATGGAACTATTACTTATAACAGGACAAAGGAGTTTTGGAAAAACAACCGCTAAAAAACTCCGTATTGAAAGACCTTACTGGAATATATCGGTCTCAAATATGGGGACGGATGCTCGAACCGTACTTCAGGACAATAATTTTGAAGCAGCGATAGTAGATATATATCATTCTAACGGTGAAGCATTTAATATGATCTCAGAGCTATCCGCGAATCATCCATCATTGCCTGTAATTGCTATTTCATCTTCGTTTTCGAATGGACTCATGGAAAAGACTGAGATGTATTGCGATTCATCCTGTATTTGCAATATCAACGATAACGAAACATGTATCAATGCGATAGAAAGAGCTTGCAAATAGTTATAAATGAGTTATATTCACAATTGTGCAATATACGTTCAATAAAACTAGGTGAATCGATGCATTCTTGAAAGATATATACGAACTCATTCATTGACGTATTTTGGTATGGATATCTTTTCTTTATGATGAATATTTTTTCGTAATCACCACACTCTCAAAATTTGCTTTTAAACATTAGATAATCATACGGTAACACTTCTATTAAGATGATTACAGTAAACTGCTTTCTTTGAATCCATAATACTCAATTAAACATTCCCATCAAATTCTCTCTTAGTTTGTGAAAGCGTCACTCTTACATTCCACGGGATTTATTCATCCTCGCCGCAATCCAGTAAAGCAAAGGAACTGCAGCAGCCCACGCAACCGATATAACAATCAGGTCAGCTGCACCGGGGATTGAGGTCGTGGCGCCGAGTTTCGCGCCGCTGTAATAAGCTGACGGCCCGCCGATAGCGCCGAGCACTGCTGACAGCACATACCGTCCATGAAGCTTTTGTAGAGAGACATTAATCGCAGTAGCAAAATCCATCCACAGCAGCACCATCCATGGGGGACTAAATGGAAAGGGGAGAAGATAAGGTGTAAGAGTGAAAACTCCGATCAATATGAGGAATGTATCAATACAGAATCCCAGAGCCCCGGCAGAAAGGATGATCATTGCCTCGGCCTTTCTTTTTGGAGAGAGGGCCAGGTGGGCTGCCAGCACG
>Ga0102851_10002564_pt1 | contig 10994 bp, 8 predicted proteins | sample Mud3Dept3metaG_FD_79558 | JGI IMG/M metagenome (GOLD analysis project Ga0102851, IMG submission 79558) | Freshwater wetland microbial communities from Ohio, USA, analyzing the effect of biotic and abiotic controls - Mud 3 Core 4 Depth 3... | ecosystem: Environmental > Aquatic > Freshwater >...
GCTCGCATACTTGTTGTTCCAACGGCACAAATTCTTTTCTTGTTTTGTTTTCCTTTATTTACAATCTTCACACACTTTTCGTCAATCTCGCATTGTTCAGAATCCATTTTATGTTTGGTCAAATCTTCGACCTCAACGGTTCTGAATGTTCCCAAACCAACGTGTAATGTTAACTCAGCAAAATTAATTCCTTTAATTTCAAGACGTTTCATCAACTCACGGCTGAAGTGAAGTCCTGCAGTTGGTGCAGCAACAGCTCCTTCATTTTTTGCGTAAATAGTCTGATATCTTTCTTCATCAGCAGGAACAACTTCACGAAGACTTTTAATGTAAGGTGGAATCGGAGTCTCACCTAATTCAGTAATTTTTGCTTTAAATTCTTCGTACGAACCATCAAAAAGAAAACGAATTGTACGTCCTCTTGAAGTAGTATTATCAATCACTTCAGCAACCAATGAATCATCCTCGGTAAAATACAATTTGTTACCGATTCTTATTTTTCTTGCAGGATCAACAAGTACATCCCACAATAAACTTTCACGGTTTAATTCGCGCAACAAAAAAACTTCGATACGAGCGCCGGTTTTTTCTTTGTTACCATAAAGGCGCGCAGGAAAAACTTTTGTGTTATTCATGATCATCACATCTCCTTCATCAAAATATTCTAAAACATCTTTAAATACTCTGTGCGTAATTGTTTGCGCTTTTCTGTCAATGACCATTAATTTAGACTCATCGCGGTTTGGTGATGGATGTTGAGCAACGAGTGCTTCCGGGAGTGTAAAATCAAATGCGGATAATTTCATATATTATTAATTGATTTTTTAGTGTCGTTTTTAATAACTTCAATTCCTTTTCGCGGGAGAATAAGTAAACTCTCTACTCATTCCCGAATTATAAGTAAAAAGAGCGCAAAGTTAAGAATAATTGCTACATGATTTGCAAATGTCCTAAAATCATAATGAAAAGACTGGAAATGAAAAGTTTGCAAAATATATATGCTCCTCTGTAATCTACCTGCGCCTTTATTCACTAATGCCTTCTTTTATCATTAATCTCTTGAGAATTATCAATAACGAAATTGAGCAGGATCAGTGTAAAAAACAGGAGTAAAAAAGATATTTGTCACCATTAATTAATAACAGATCTTATCAAAAAAATACGCGAACCTTTTGTTACCGGCACATAAACCGCAAAACAGATAATTGCATTACAAGTCGCTGATGAATTTAAAGATTATATGACGGGGCATAAACATTAGATAATCTTATTCAGCAAAGAAAAAAGCAAAACTCCTCAATACAATTAGCGTTAACCCTTATGGAGAAAAATGCCGGTGCATTAGTTGGCCGGCATTTTTCTAATTCGGGATTTCAGTGAATAAATTTGAGGCATTTTATTCGTACCAAAAATTTCATTTTAATCATGCAAATTAATGTACACAAAGAATTTAAATGCAACCATTTGAATTCAATACACTCCAATCTTCATAGGTAACATATTTTCAAGGCAAAAAATCCCGACCCATTTTTAGATGGATCGGGAAACTGATAAATCAGAAATAAAAAAATTGAATTAATCCTGAGATAACAATTTAGCTTTATTTACCAGGGCAATGAATTCCATTTTCGAAGATTCACTTACTTCTGAATTTTCAGTGGCAATTTTAATGACATCATCAAAATTAAAGCCGCCGATGTATTTTGATTCGCGTAAAATCAAAGAAAATCCCGCAACTGCGGTAGAAAATTTAAAAAGTTTAGATGTATTTTCCCATGATTTTTTATCGGTTGATTTTACAACAACTTCTTTCAAAATACTTACTTCATCACCCGGTTTTTTGTAGCGCAATTTAATTGTGACCAGGTCATTTGATGAATTGGTTGATTTAGTTTGATATTTAAGATCAGAATCTTTTGCTTTTCCTGGAACAATTTCATAAATCGCGGTAACAGTATGTCCTGCTCCTAATTCACCTGCATCTTTTTTATCATTTTCAAAATCTTCGGCATTCATCAACCTGTTTTCATAACCAATTAAACGATATTCTGCAACAAATTGCGGATTGAATTCAACCTGGATTTTTACATCTTTAGCAATTGTAAATAATGTGCCTGCAAGATTAGTTACCAGAACACGGTTGCTTTCGCTGATGTCGTCGATGTAAAAATAATTTCCGTTTCCGTTATCAGCTAAACTCTCCATTTTAGAATCTTTGTAATTTCCCATTCCAAAACCTAAAATTGTCAGATAAACACCTTTATCTCTTTTCTCTTCAATAAGTCTTGTTAATTCACCGTCTGAAGATTGTCCCATATTAAAATCTCCATCGGTTGCAAGAATTACGCGGTTATTTCCTTCTTTTAAAAAATTTGCGGAAGCAATATCATAAGCTTTATTTATTCCGCCTTCGCCATTTGTTGAACCGCCTGCTGATAAATTATCAATCGCTTCTTTAATTTCTTCCTTATTTTCGCAAGATGTTGATTCCAGCACAACACGCTCTTCGCCTGCATAGGTAACAATTGAAACACGGTCTTTTGAATTCAGTTTATCAATTAATAATTTGAAAGATTTTTTTAGTAAGGGCAGTTTATTTTCTTCATCCATTGATCCTGAAACATCCAACAAAAAAACAAGATTAGCCGGAGGCAATTCTTCAAGTGGAACGGTATAACCCTGCAGTCCAATGTGAACTAATTTGTTCGCTGAATTCCACGGACAATCACCAACTTCTGTGTAAACCGAAAACACATCTTTTTTAGAAGGAACCGGATACGAATAATTAAAATAATTCACAAACTCTTCTGTTCTTACCGCATCAACCGGAGGCATTTGACCATTATTCAACATTCTGCGAACGTTAGTATAACTGGCATTATCAACATCAATCGAAAAAGTAGAAAGCGGATTAATGGCCGGCGAAAGAAAATTATTTTCGGGCATGTAATCGTATTCTTCCGTATTCATCGCAATGTCATCGACAAAAGGTTCGCTTTCTTTAGACTGATCATAATAACCGTCATCTGTAGCTGAAACCTGACTTGAAACCTGCGAATCTGTTGTTTCATAATTATTATAATTTTCATCAGTGTTTCCTGAGTCACCTCCGCCGCAAGCCATCATGTTTAATACTAAGATTGATACAGCGCTAATTGTTATCCATTTTGTTTTCATAATTTATATTTTTATTGATTTGCTATTTATCCTTTGCAAAAACCGGAAGTCACCCAATTCAAAAAAAAATTTCTATTTTGGGTTACCTTTTGAAAATAGCAGGATAAATATTGTTTGGCGGTAATGATCAATCATTTTATTAAAACTGTTTTTTTGCATTTGAATAAATTCAAACCCGGGTGATAAGCGAAGTCAAAATAGATCAGAATATAATTGATAAGATCCGGAAACGTGATCAAAAAACACTTGCGCAGATTTATAAAGAAGTTTATCCGATGGTAATAAAATATGTCACGTCAAATAGTGGTTCTAATGAAGATGCGCAGGACATTTTCCAGGATGCTTATTATTTGCTGATTAAAAAAACAGATGATCCGCAGTTTATTCTGTCTAGTCAAATCAGTACTTTTTTAGTTGGCATTTCAAAAAATCTGTGGCTTAAAAAAATTACAAAAAATTCAATTAATCCGGATTTATACAAAGAAGAATTATTGCTTAATGAAAGTGAACCGACTGAATACGATGAATCAAAACTGATCAAAGTAAAAACAATGTCAGAATCTCTTTCCGCAATGGGCGAACCATGCAAAACATTACTGATTCAGTACTATTATTTTGAACAAACAATGAAAGAAATTGCCGCACTACTCCATTACACAAATGCAGAAAACGCGAAAAATCAAAAATACAAATGCCTGCAACGATTAAAAAAATTAGTTGCTAAAACAAATGACTGATCAAACTAAAAATAGCGAACGTTTTGACGCTTATCTTTTCAATGAGATGAGTGAATCCGATCGTTTACAATTTGAAAAAGAATTAGCATCAGATTCTGATTTGATGGACGAATTTCAGCAACACAAAAACTTTCTTAAAGATTTCAAAACCGGGGTTGAATACCGCGAAATAAAAAAAGATTTAAAATCAATTCACGAATCCATTTACAATCCCGGAAAAAACTTTTTTCTGAGTCGGCAATTTTTAATTCCTCTTGGTATTGCGGCCAGTTTTGTATTAATAATTCTGGCTATTAATCCATTCGTAAAATCAGGCAATATGGCTTCTGATCAGGGCGATTACCAGGAATTAGACAAGAATTCTGAATCTAGTGATACAATAGTTTATTATCAGGACGAATACGTGAGTTCCGCTATTGATGACCAATCAGAAACAGAGCCTATGCCAGGTCCGGATGCCGGCCTTTTAAGTCTTGTTAAATCTGCGCCCGTTGGAACGGCCTTTATGATTTCTTCCGATGGTTATTTTCTTACGTCAAAACACCTGGTAGAGAATTATAAAATTATCCGCCTTCAGCAAAAAGAAGAAAAACTTGCCTTTGAAGTTGAAGTTATTTATGTTGATTCGCTCAAAGACTTTGCAATCCTTAAATGTCACCCAACAATCTCGGAAAATTTTAAACCTGTTCCGTTTCGTTTCCTGAAAGGAGATATTGAACTTGGCGGTGATGTTTTTACACTCGGGTATCCTAAAACTGAAATTGTTTATACCAAAGGTGTAATCAGCTCCCAAAAAGGGTATTTATCTGATTCTCTTTCTTTCGAAATTTCAATGCCGTGCAATCCGGGATATAGCGGCGCCCCGCTGTTTACCTATTCGGGCGACCTTGTCGGAATCATTACCGCAAATAATAACCGGCAGCAATCTGTTACTTATGTCTTAGATTATCATTATATCCAGAATATAATGAACGATTTAAAGAAAAAAGACGTTGTAATAGATATGAGCAAAAACTTCACAAAGAGGGCCAAAGATCACGCAAAACTTGTAGAACGATACCGCCCGTTTGTATTTGAAGTGCATCCTTGATTTGTACCGTTTAACGTTTTTTAGACAAAAATCAGCGCTGATGGTGTAACTTTACTCAATCAAAATTGTCTTATAAGAATGAAATTGGTCCGGGTTATCCAATTTACTTTATTTCTGTTCTTTGCGAATTCAACTTTTTCGCAGAGTATTACCGGCGTTGTTTATGATGATGAAGGCAATCCGGTTCCATACGCAAAAGTCTATGCTATCAATTTTACAAATCTCGGAGCAGTCACCAACGAAAATGGCGAGTATTTTTTTGGTTGCGATTTTGGAAATTATGATTTGCTTGTAAGATGCATTGGTTTTAAAGATCAAACGGTTAATGTAACAGTCGCAACGCAAACTCCAACGGAAGTTAATATCACATTAATTCGTGAAGAAAATTTATTTGAACAAGTTGATATCAAAGAAAAAAAGAAAAACGTAGGTTGGGAAATTGTTCAGAATGTTATTGCCAACAAAAAGAATTTTGAGCAGCAATATCAGGGATTTACTTGCGATGTTTATATAAAAGGTGTTGAAACTTTTGAAGAAAAAGAAAAAAAAACGCAAGAGGAAGAAGAGCCGGATGGTGAATCAAGAGATCTTTTCCAGGAGCAAAAAGATGAAATACAAGCACAAATTGATGGAGATAAAAATCGCCTGACCCTTGTTGAAATAAATCTGACACAACATTTTGAATTACCTAATAAAACAAAGGAGATAAGAACAGGTTATCAAACCATCGGCAAACCTGCGCAGATCTATTTTCAATCAACCGTTAACGGCGAATTCAATTTTTACAAAGGGTTGATTCGTAAAGATGATTTACATACATCGCCAATTGTTTCTCCTCTGCATCCGTCAGGAATTCTTTCATATAAATACAAACTGGTTGACATAATTACTGAGGGAAATGATACCATTTACAAGGTTGAAATTTCTGCCAGGGATGTTGGAACATCAACAATGGAAGGTCATCTGTACATTCTAAAACACGAATGGGTTTTAACAAAAGTTGACATGACATTGCATAAGGGAAATTTAAAAATCTATGATAATTTCCACATTGTGCAGGAGTATCAAAAACTCGATTCAATTTGGGTTGTCAGCAAACAGGTTTTTGATTACGATACAAAATACGCGAAAGAAACAGTTCACGGAACAACTACGGTTGTTTATTCAAATTACATAATTAATCCAGTCTTTCCACCAAAATTTTTTTCGAACGAATTAGGCAGTACAACAGAAGAAGCTTATGATCGCGATAGTACTTACTGGGAAAATGTGCGACCAATTCCGTTAACAGAAGAAGAGCTCCGAAAAAAGTTTGTGCAGGATTCTTTAACTGCGATTTATACAAAAAAAGAATACCTCGATTCAGTCGATGCTGTTTTTAATAAAATCACTTTTTTAAAAGTACTCTACTTTGGAATTGAGCATCGGAATCGTGAGACAAAAACGCAGTGGTATCTTTCTTCATTAATCTCTTTTTATGAACCTGTTTCAATTGGCGGAATGAGGTTTGGTCCGTATGCCGACTATTTTAAAAAATTTGAAAACCAACAATGGATTGATTTGAGCGTTGATGCTTCAATTGGATTTAACAACTGGGATTTGCGGGGCAGGGTTCGTTTTGCACATTTATACAACCCGAAAAAATTTGGTGGATATCGGATTTATGTTTCACATGAGGTTGATCAGATAAATAGTTATACAGCGTGGCTGCAACAGGCTAAACGATCCAACTGGTATATGAATGACCAGGTATCAGCTGTTCACCGCATAGAATTAATAAACGGATTATTTCTCTCAAATACTTTCAGATTTGAGCGGCGCTCATCACTCGATGACATAAAATTTAATACATGGCTGGATGATAAATGGGAGAATGACCAGCCCATTTCATTTGAATCTTATAATGCATTCAGAACAACCGTTCAATTAACCTATACGCCATTTCAAAAGTACGTGAGTGAACCACATCGCAAAGTAATTTTAGGCAGCCGCTGGCCCACATTTTCTGCTTACTGGGAAAAAGGATGGAACGGAGTTTTGGGATCTGTTGTTGATTTTGATTACCTGAGTTTTTCAGTAGAACAAGAAATTCAACTAGGAACTTTAGGTGAATCATTTTATGTTTTGCGAACAGGTCAATTTGTAAACCAGGACAGCGTTTTTTACATAGACAGAAAATTTTTCAGACAATCTGATCAAGACGACATTTTCAAATATCTAATGAGTAACCCGCTGTACTCATTCCAGAATCTTGATAGTTCATACCAGACAAAAGATTTTTATTTAGAGTTTCATTACATACATCATTTTAATGGCGCACTTCTCAATAAAATTCCGTTCATGAAAAAAACAGGAATAAAAGAAGTAGTCGGCGGCGGATTTATTTTCTTACCGGAACATAATAATTATTTTTACCTGGAAGCCTACGCAGGAATTGAACGAACCTTTAAAATTGCGCGCCAGCGCCTACGAATAGGCACATACGTCATTTTTAGTTTTGCCAATACCCAATTCACGTTGCCCGATGTTTCCCAACCAAAGAATGTTCAATTCAAGGTTTCATTTGATGTAATGAATGAGCGGGATTTGAAGTTTAATTTTTAGGATTGGCGATTTTTCCAAATCAGATTATTTTATATTTGCATACGGGGTCTAAATTTATAACAGACTTTTTCTTGAATTTTTTCTGCTAAACAGAAAATAAAACGAATCCTTTTTATTTCAAACGATTTTAATTTTTTTTGAAATGGATTCAAGTCCGGATAAAAGGTATCGCTCAAAATCATTGCGTTTAAAGAGTCATGATTATTCAGAAAAAGGATATTATTACATTACGATCTGTGTGAAGAACAGAAATCATTTTTTCGGAAAAATCAACAATGGCCAAATGATTTTAAACGAATTTGGAATTGTTACGAATAATCAATGGTTAAAATTAGTTGACCGATTTCCAAATATTGAATTAGACGTATTCCAAATAATGCCCAACCACATGCACGGAATCATAATAATAAATGACCGGCCTGTAGCGACAGGGCTCGCCCCTGTCGATTTCGACACGGACGGAAATCAACAAAATAATTCGGAATTTACAAATGTAACCGACCCGAATTTCGGTCAACAAAACAATCGCGATTTTATGCGATAAAATAATCCCGGTTTTTTCCAAAAAAACAATTGCGATTTTGGTAAAATAAATCATCCCGATTTCGTTCAACAAAAAACCAATCCCGGCTTTATTCAACAAAATTGCATTTTTCCTGATCAAAAAAAATTGGAATTAACCTTACATGCCGGGTGTACTAAAACACGGGGATCGACAGGGACGAGCCCTGTCGCTACCGGGACGATTGGGGATATTGTTGGTGCGTATAAATCGCTCGTTGCCCTGGAATGTCTGAAAATTTTCAAAATTCGAAACGTGCACATTAAACCTGAACCTATTATGGGCAAACTATGGCAATTCAATTATTGGGAACATATTATTCGGAATGATCGGGCTTACTGCAACATTTCGGAATATATATTAAACAATCCTGCAAAATGGAATGCAAAAAAATTTGAACAGGAACTTAAATAAATACACGGGTACCTAAACATTCTTAATTTTGGCAATAATTAATATTGTTAATGGCTACGATGATTTTCGTAACATTGAAAATAGTCACGGGCGAGCCGTGACTCTACGGTCGTATTTTTTTAAATCATCCAAAATAATTTGCGATCAATAAAAAACCTAATTTTGCATTTTACATTTACCCTATGAGTTTAGAAAAAGACCTTAACACGCGTAGCAATTCTACTTGCGAAATTTGCGGATCTACAAATGATTTATCTGTTTTTGTTGTTCCCCCAAAATTAGATTCGAACCCGGATTACAATGTGTTAATTTGCCCGACTTGCAAAACACAAATTCAAGACCCGTCAAAAACTGACCCGAATCATTGGCGATGCCTGAACGATTGTATGTGGAGCGAAATTCCGGCTGTTAAAGTTATATCCTGGAGAATGTTGAACCGGCTGAGAAATGAAGGTTGGCCACAAGATGCTTTAGAAATGCTGTATCTTGACGAAGAAGATTTGCGTTGGGCAAAAGCAACAGGAGAAAGTACGGAAGATAATGGTGAGGTAAAACACAAAGACAGTAATGGTCTTGTGCTAATCGCCGGAGACACCGTTGTATTGTTAAAAGACCTTGATGTAAAAGGCGCCAACTTTACCGCCAAGCGCGGGACCTCAGTTCGAAATATTAAACTCGTAGATAACAATCCCGGGCAAATTGAAGGAAAAGTGGAAGGTCAGCAAATTGTTATTCTTACCCAGTTTGTAAAGAAATCTTCCTAAGCCAAATCACAACAAAATTTTTCCCCAGCGGATTTAAGGGGAAAATGTCCACTAATTATTGAACAACGATTAACTGTTGACTTTTTATGTTCTCATCTGAAACCACTACAAGATATAAGCCGGCAGAAGCATTCAGATCAACCTGCAATTTAGTTGTTGAATTATTTTCCTGAAACCAAATTAACGAACCGCTCACATCAAAAATCTGCACGGAAAATTCCATGAGATTTGTTTGGATCGTAAAAATTCCGTTCGACGGATTTGGAAAAATTGAAAAAGTAAATTCATTTTCTTCATCAACAGGTGCGTAAATATTGTTTTCATTGATAACGGCAACGGCATCGAGATCAAATCCTCCGCTTTCAAAATCGGTTGGATAGGGATCATTAATAATATTTCCTGCGCCATCGTATGTTCCAAAAGCGGGATCAATTGTACCAATCACATCAATAATTCTTACAAAAAGAACACTGTCTAAATTTATTCCTGCTGAATCTGCGATGTCTTCCAAATCAAAAGGTGTTCCATATCCTTGCCGATATTTGCCGGCCAAATTATGAATTTGTTCAGTTACAGAATATGAATATGGACCTGTCTGTGCAACAACAGAAATGAGAGAAATCGAAGGAAGTCGCACAAAATAAATCCCGTCCGAACTAACTTCTACGTGAGCAAATTCTAAATAATCATTTGAAAAACTATTTTCAAAAACCGCAAAATCATTTCCAATTCCGTTCATAATTGGAAAAGGAAAAGCTAATGTTACGTAACCACTATCACCCAAACTTACAACATCAGTGCTGTTGCCTTGCGCATATCCCAATGCTTCTGTTGAATCACCAAATGATGCAAGAAGGCTCCAGCCATTAGCAATATCTGATGCTCCGCGTTTAAACTCCGCGACCGAATTTGCCCAGCCGACTATTGCTGATGAATCTTTGTGAATGGCCGTTGTTCCCGGTTGTCCGGCGGGGGGAGCGTATTGGGTTAAAGCTGTGGTTGCGCAAAAAATTAGTGCAATTAATAGTGCATGGGGGGATTGGACATGTCCAATCCGTACTTGGCTTAATTTTAAAATTATTCCTGAGTCAATCATTATAAATTATTTTTCTTGCGTTTAATTCTGCGGTGAATTCATACTGAAAAATACCCGAAGTGTTGTAGCATTTTACTGTTGATGAATTTACATATCCGTTTGCGTCAAAACAGTAAATTAAATTCAGATCAGCGTTATATTCTAATCCGTAAAATGTTTCGTAGCCGGCGCAATTTATTATTACGGCTCCTTCCAAAATTTCTGATGTTGTATTTAATCTTAAAATTGATTTTTGATCCGAATCGTAATAATAGATCCAAATTCCTACTTGAGTCATCGCTTCTATCGGAATATCAAAAGTCTGAATTACCTGGTTGGTTGTTGTATTAATTCTTACAAGTGCCGGATTGATTGTAGAATAATTTCCAGAAGACATTAAATAAATTTCGTTCTGCGAATCAACAAACATTTTTGAGGAATTAACTCTTGACTGAATCGTATTTTCAATTTGATAGTTATCCATATTAATTATTGTAATTGTTGAATCGTAAACCGGAAAATTTAAGCCGCCGGAATTTGACACATAAAGTTTATTTCCGATACTGACTAA
>Ga0102851_10002565_pt1 | contig 10994 bp, 7 predicted proteins | sample Mud3Dept3metaG_FD_79558 | JGI IMG/M metagenome (GOLD analysis project Ga0102851, IMG submission 79558) | Freshwater wetland microbial communities from Ohio, USA, analyzing the effect of biotic and abiotic controls - Mud 3 Core 4 Depth 3... | ecosystem: Environmental > Aquatic > Freshwater >...
CTCGATTCCCCATTATGTGGTGAATTTGGAGCATGAGTTCGAGCAACAGGTGGTCCGGGCCTTTGTCGGGGACTACAGCAGGGGGCTTACCCCTTCACCCTGCGTGCCATGCAACTCATTCATGAAGTTCGACCACCTGATGCGGCTGGCGCGGGACGTGGAAGCGGACTATGTGGCTACCGGACATTATGCCCGCATAACGAGGGATGAGCGGTCGGGGAGATATCTGCTCTGGAAAGGCCTCGATCGTGAGCGGGATCAGTCCTATTTCCTGTTCGGCCTGAACCAGGATCAGCTTGCGCATGCCATGTTTCCGCTGGGCGGGCTCGGCAAGACCGATGTCCGCCAGATCGCCCGGCGCAGCGGCCTGGAGGTGGCGGAAAAGCCGGACAGCCAGGAAATCTGTTTTGTCGCGGATGGGGACTATTCCAGGTTCGTGGAGAATTATCTTCGTGAGGACGGCGGTTCCGCAACCTGTCTTGCAGGCGAAGTCGTCGATCGCGAGGGCAGGGTGATGGGCAGTCACCAGGGCATTCACCGCTATACCATCGGCCAAAGGCGCGGACTCGGGATCGCGCACTCCGCACCCCTATATGTGATCGATATCCATCCCCATAACAGGCGGATAGTCATAGGGGAGCGGCCCGAACTGGCCAGGACCGCCTTTCATGCCTCCGGCCCCAATTGGATTGCCTTTCCATCACCGGCGAGGCCCTTTCGCGCATCCGTGAAAATCCGCTCGCGGCATGCCGAAGCCCCTGCGCGGATCGTGCCCCTTGCCGGAGATGTCCTGCGGATCGATCTTGATGCGCCGCAAATGGCGGTTACGCCGGGGCAGGCTGCCGTGTTTTATCATGGGGACCAGGTGGTGGGCGGCGCGTGGATTGCCAGAGATCCGTGACAGAAAACAGAGAACATCCCCCTTGCAGGTGCACGCCGTGAAACAAACACCCGCCGCCTGCCGGTCCGTCCTGATCGTCGCCGGGGAACCGTCCGCCGATCGCTATGGCGCCAGACTGGTCCGCAGGCTGAACGATTGCTGCGATCGGGAGGAATTGCGGTTCTTCGGCACCGGCGGGGACGGGATGCTGGGTGCAGGGGTCGAGGTCCTCTGCCATATCCGCGAACTGGCCAGCATCGGGCCGCGCGAGGCCCTCCGCCACCTTCTCCGCTACTACCGCACCTACAATCTGCTGATCCGTACCTGCCGTGAGAGGCGCACCAGCGTAGCCGTGCTCCTGGATTTTCCGGATTTCAACCTGCGGCTTGCGAAAAGACTGAAACGACTGGGGCTGAAAGTTATCTATTATATAAGTCCGCAGCTGTGGGCTTGGCGGCGCGGAAGGATCCGGACGGTGAAGAAATATGTGGACCGGATGCTGGTCATTCTTCCGTTTGAAGAGGAGTACTATAGGGTACGTGGAGTGAATGTGGAGTTCGTGGGGCATCCCCTTTTGGAGGATTTTCCGGTACAGCCTGACAGAAATCGGTTCTTTACGGAACATGATCTGGATCCGGACCTGAAAACGATCGCCCTCCTGCCCGGAAGCCGGCGCCGGGAAGTGGAGTATATCCTTCCCACCATGCTTGAGGCGGGGTGTCGGATCCTGCGCCGGATGCCGGCTCAATTCCTGGTTTCCGTGGCGCCGGCGATCGAGGCCGGGCAGCTGCATCGCATCGTGCGGGAGGTAGTGGGAAGGGATTCGGCAGGCACCCGGGTCCGGATCATTCGGGAGGATTCGCGGCGTATCCTGGCCAACGCGGATTTCGGGTTCGTAAAGAGCGGCACCAGCACCCTGGAAGCGGCGCTGGTGGGAACGCCTTTCCTGATCACTTACAAGATCTCAGCGCCGAGCTGGTTTTTGGGCACCATCCTGGTTCGCACTCGCCATAAAGGGCTGGTAAACTTGATTGCGTCGGAAGAAATCGTGCCTGAGTACCTGCAGTCGGCTGCGACACCTGAAGCCCTGGCCCGCGCGGCCCTGGAGGTTCTGGAAACACCTGAAAAGGCAGTTGCGATGAAAGAGCGTCTGGCGGGAATCCGTAACATGCTGGGATCCCGCCGTGCCACCGAAACTGCTGCGGCGCGAGTGGCGGAATACCTGGGAGGGACAGAATGTTGATGCGAGGGATTGTGTCTCGATTCATGATGACCGGATTGGCCCTGAGTCTTGCCGTTGCACTTTTCCCGCAAGCCCGGAGGCAGGCATCCTCGCTTCCCAGGATCAGAATCGAAAGCTACAACGTAAAGTTGGAGCTCGATCCTGCACTCCACGAAATGAAGGTAGTGGCCGGTATTACGGTACAGGCGCTGGAAACCACCGACATCATTGTCCTTGAAATCAGCGAGAATCTCTCCGTGAACAGGATTACTGATCTGCAGGGAGGAAGCATCGATTTCGGCCAGGATGAAACAGGTCCGGGGGAGTTGGCGATCCACCTCTCCAAAACCCTGGCCGCCGGCGAAAGCACGACCTTAAAAGCGGAATATTCCGGAGGGTTCGATCTGGATCGGTACAGCCGGAATTTCACAAAGGATGAAAGCGCCGCATATATAGGAATGGAAGGCAGTTACCTGTTGTATCAGTCGAAGTGGCTCCCGGTCGGGAAACTGTTCACGGACCGGCCAACGGCAAGCGTCGAAGTGACCGTGCCGCTGGGGATGACGGCGGTTGGACCCGGAACGCCTCTCCCTATCGTGACGAGGGAGACTGCGGAGACATTCGGCTGGGCCGCCACCCAGCCGGTGGCGACGATTTCTGTCGTCGCGGGCCGGTATTTCGAACGCAAGTTGGAGTTCGGGGAGCTAACGATCGATACCTATGCGCGCGAGGATCACATCGACGCGATGCGCAAGAGTGCCGAGGCTCTCGCCAAAGTCCTGGAATACTATCAGCAGCTCTGGGGAGCTCCCGCTACCGGCAAGAACTTCCGGCTCGTCGAGGTGGACGACAGACTTGATTTGCAGCAGGGAATGCTCGGGACCATCTTCGTGACTCACAGCGAGGTTGCCGCACCGGCCCCCCCGGTTCGTGAACTGGCACGCCGCGCTGCCTACCAGTGGTGGAAGGACACGGTCGGCGTGCAGAGTGCCGCCGACCTCTGGCTCGTGGATGGCATGTCCTATTACGCAGCAGCCCAATACCTCGGTGAAAAAGGGGGGCCCGAAGCGATGCAGGACGAGATCGACAATCTGGCGGTTCTCGGATTGAAATTCGAGAGCAGAAGCACAGTGCGCGAAGGCATTGGCCTCGGGTATGGCACGGAGTTCTACGAGTCTGTCGTCGCCGGAAAAGGGGCGTCGGTCCTGAACATGCTGAAGGGCATCCTGGGTCCGGCGAAGTTCGCCGGCGTGCTCAAACAGTATCGGGATCAGGCTGCGGCCGCGGGGGGTTCCACTTCCGTGTTCGCAAAGATCGCCGAGCAGGCATACGGGCAGGAGCTCGGCTGGTTTTTTGCGGAATGGATCAACACAATGGGAGTGCCCAATCTCCAGGTGGACTATGTAGTCTACAAGACGCGGGACGGTTTCCGCGTTTCCGGCAGCGTCAAGCAGGATCGCGATCTGTTCCGTATGCCCCTTGAGATCGAAGCGGTGGGAGACGGCTCGAGCGAGCGGGCGACCATCGATCTCAACGGCAGAACAACACCCTTCGATATCAACCTTTTCACCTGGCCCAAGCAGGTGGTCATCGATCCGGACAACAAGATCCTGCGTGATTCCGATGATCTCCAGCTCAAGGTTCAACTCACCCTCGGCGACGATGCAAAGCAGAAAAGCAACTATGTCGATGCGATTCGGGCTTATGAAAAAGCGCTTCGCATCAACCCACGCAAGTCGCTGGCGCACTTCCGCATGGCGGAGGTGTTTTTCGAGCAGATGAACCTTCAGGCCGCGGCGAACACATTCCGCGATGCGCTGAACGGGGATCAGGATCCCAAGTGGATCGAGGTCTGGTGCTATTTGTACCTTGGAAAAATCTACGATATCCTGGGCCAGCGACAGCGTGCCATGGCAGAGTATAATAAGGCCCTGAACACCAAGGACAACACAAACGGCGCCCTCGACGAGGCCAAGAAGTGGCTCGCCAATCCGTTCAGCAAAGGTTCGGGCGAGGAGTTCAGGGACAACGAATGATCCAGCCGGGCATCATGGTTGCCGGGAAAGTATCTTCCTGGGGGGCGATCGCTCAGAAGGTGCGCGTGCCTGCCGGCACGGTTCTGGGGGTGGTGTTCCTTCTGCTCATGCACCCGTCCCGTAACTCCCTGGTGATCGGCGGCGCGATCACCTCCGCTGGGGCGCTCATCCGGGTGTGGGCCGCCGGCTATATCGACAAAGGGAAGGAATTGGCTAAGGACGGCCCCTATGCCCTGACGCGCAATCCCCTGTATTTCGGATCTTTTTTCATGGCTCTCGGCGTGCTGTTGGCCGGGCAGGGGTACTGGCTCCTGGTTCCTTTTGTTGCGTTCTTCCTGGCGATGTATTATCCGGTGATGAAGAAGGAGGAAGAGGAACTGCTGCAGGGGTACGGGGGTGAGTTTCTCGAGTATGCCCGCCGCGTGCCTATGTTTTTCCCGAGTTTCAGGATTGCATCCGCGTCTTCTTCCTCTTTTCTGTGGTCGCGGGTCCTGAAAAACCGCGAGCACCGGACCCTCATGGGTCTCGGCCTGATCGAAATCATTCTGATCCTGAAGAGTTTCTGATAACGGAGCGTACAGAATCCGCGGTGCTCCGGCAAAATCCACCGACCAGGACAGGGTCGCTGCCACGATCGGGATCGCAATCGATTGTCGGCCACATAACAAATCCAGGTCAACTCGCAGAACGAATGCGATAGCGATTCCGAAGTCAACGCCGGGCCCTGCCGTTGCCGTGCAGAATTCCATAGACGGGGTGTCCAAAAGTTGCTAATTTTTATCCCGCTAGCCTTTGTGCTGACATAGTTTAACCGGGCAAATCGGCGGGTGTGCGGCATTTGCGCCTGGCATGGCTTGCAGCGGTACTCCCGGGGGCGGCGGTTCGGAGCGCGGAGAGGCATGGATACGGATCAGAGATTGCGCGATGAGACGGAGAGGAACTCCTTATGGTCTCGGGTCCGGTCCTCTCTCGTCACCGGAGCTTCCGGCATGCTGTGGAGGGCCTTCCAGGCAGTGAACCGGCGGCTGCCGGAAGGGGAACTCCCTCATCCGGTGTGGGCGCCTGCAAAAATGCCCAAGAGCCGCCAGCGCACCTATCCCCCCCTTGGAGTTCCCCGGACAACTGATTCCCTCTGTCCGCGCTGTGTGCCTGAATTTCGCGCCAGGATCGTCAGCGGCGAGACGGATCTTTTGTACGACTCGAATGGGCGCCCCGGAGAGATCAAAGCCGAGATTGTCGAGGAGAACGGCCGGATTCTGATGCGCAAGACCTGCGAGAAACACGGTCCGTTCGAAGATCTGCTTTCGACCAGCCCGGCCTTTACCCGGCGTGTTGAGAACCTCTTTTCCGGCAGGGATTTCGAGATTGCCGACGACGGTACCACCCATAACCACGGCTCCTCCTCGATCCAATACGGCCGGGGGACGGTACTCACCGTCGACCTGACGAATCGATGCAACATGATGTGCGGCCCCTGCTTCATGGACGCGAATCAGGTGGGATACGTCCACGAACCCGATTTCGAGACCGTGAAACGAATCCTGGACCGGGCGGTTTCATTCAAGCCGCGGCGGCAGATGATCATCCTGTTCTCCGGCGGCGAGCCGACGCTTTCGCCTCATTTCCTGGACGCCGTCGAATATGCCCGGAAGATCGGTTTCTACCGGATCCTCGCCGCCACGAACGGCATCCGTTTTGCCCAGAGTGACGAATTCACGCAACAGGCGCGTTCGGCCGGACTTCACGGGACCTACCTGCAGTTTGACGGTACCACGAACGCAAAGAACCAGCACCGCGGCGTGTCGAACCTGCTCGATGTGAAGCTCCGAGCGATCGAGAACATGGCCCGCGCCGGCATGAAGACGACGCTCGTCACAACCGTCGTGAACGGAATCAACAACGATGCCGTCGGCTCCATCGTGCGTTTTGCGGTCGACAACATAGATAAAGTGCAGACCGTTGTGTTTCAGCCTATCTCTTTTTCAGGCCGCGACGAGGGAATCGACGATGAGACCCGTCGAGCGCAGCGCTACCCGATTTCGCGGCTTGTCGAGGACCTCCAGGCACAGATGGGAGTGCAATGGCAGCCCATGCGAGACTGGTACCCGCTGTCCGCTTACAGCGCGTTCACCAGCGTCATGGACATCCTTCAGGGACCGCAGGCCTCCTGGGGCTGGAGTTCCTGCAACTGCCATCCGAATTGCGGTGTGTTCAGTCTTCTTGTCGTCAACCGGCGGACGAACGCCTGGGCGCCGCTCTTCCAGTTCTTCGACTACGAGCGGTTTGTCCGGGATGTTGCGCTCATTACCGACACGGCGCGGGGCAGGACGCTTACCAGCGCCCAGCTGGCCCTTGCGATCCTGCGCAACTATAAGGCCAGGGAAGCGCCGGGAGGATTCCCGCTGTCGCAGGTCCTCAACCTGTTCCGACCCAGCTCGACCCGGTCCGACAGCGACCGCAATGACCGCATGAAAGCACGCTCCGATCGGGACGAGTGGCGGGTTCTCTGCGTCGAGGGAATGCTGTTCCAGGACCTGTGGACCTATGATTTCCGGCGCACCGAAATGTGCGTGATTCCCTATGGCACGGAGGAAGGAGAAGTGTCGTTCTGCGCTTACAATACCGGTGTCGGTTGGCGCCAGATCATCGAAAGCAGGCACAAGACGGCAAACCTCAACGATTGGCACCGCGAAAAGGGCCGGCACAGGATTTATGCAAAGGGCAAAGCCGTGGAACTGGAGACGACCTGTCACACGCTGCAGCTTCCGGAGGATCGGGACGACGCAGACCGCCCCTCTGGTTCCACGCCCGGGAGTTCCGCCTCCCGTCAGGAAGATACGCACCCGGTGACTGTGCTCAAATCGATCCTGTAGGGCTGAGAGGCCTTATTGCATTCCGGGGATATCGAAGGGACAAAGACTGCGACGGCAGCAAACCGCGAAAAGCACGGAATGCACGATAGACCTTCGTGTCTTTTGTGCATCTCGTGGCTGCAATTCCCGGCTGAGGGTCTCGCCGCCGGTTGTCGCAATATTCCCGGTTTCCTGGTGATGCGGGTCCGGTAAACAGGAAGGCGCCGATATTCTTTTGTACATTTTGTCTCCTTTGCGGTGTTCGAAATGAGTCATACGATCTCCGAGCTTGCCGGCCGACTGGGACTCGGTTTCCTGGGGGACGGGCAGCGCCGCCTGAGCCGCGTGTCCGGATGGGATGGGGCCGACGGCGCGTCGCTTGTTTTTCTCGATCGGGAGCAGAGGAACCCCGTCCCGGGGAGCGGATTCCGCGCCGGCTGTATCCTCGCCCCAGGCGACCTGGTGCCGGCGGGCTGCAACGCGATTCTCTCGGAGAGCCCCAAACTGGACTTTGCCCGTGCAGCCGCCCTGCTGATGCCGCCGGCGCCCGCCACCGGCTCGCGGCATCCAAGCGCCGTCGTGTCACCGGACGCGGAAGTCGCGAAGGATGTGGATCTCGGGCCGAATGTCGTCATCGAGGCAAACAGCCGGATTGGCCGCGGATGCATCCTGCATGCTGGTGTGGTAGTCGGGGATGGATGCGCACTCGGAGCGCAGTGCGTCCTCTACCCGAACGTCGTTCTGTATCCGGGCGTCTCCCTGGGGAATCGGGTTGTGCTGCACGCCGGGGTTGTTGTCGGGAGCGACGGCTTCGGGTACGTATTTGACGGGCAAAACCAGATCAAATTCCCGCAGGCAGGCGGCATCATCCTCGAAGACGATGTGGAGATCGGCGCCAACGCGACTCTCGACCGCGGATCGTTGGGGATCACGCGCATCGGCGCAGGAACGAAAATCGATAATCTCGTGCAGATCGCACACAATGTGCACATCGGGCGCGCGGTGGTGATTGCCGCGCAAACGGGGATCTCCGGCAGCACGGTGATCGAGGATTACGCAGTCATCGGCGGGCAGGTCGGACTTGGGGATCACGCGCGCGTTCAAACCGGCGCCGTAATCGGATCGAAGGCCGGCGTCCTTCCCGGGAAGATCGTCCGCAGCGGCGAAGTGTATTGGGGAGTTCCCGTGCGCCCGCTGCGAGAGTACAAACGGCTGAATGCCCTCTTCGGAAGGCTCCCCCAAATGAAGGCCGACATCGACGCGCTGAAAGAAGCCGTCCGCAGGCTCGAGAATGAGTTGCGGGAGAAAGGCTGAAACTGTGTGCATCGCCCGGCCGCAACCCGGCCAACTTCTTTCGTGCGACGAAGAGTTTTTTCTTGAGGGGGACAAGAAAAGGCTCTCCGTTTCTCTGCGATCCGGACAATCGGATGCGCTGCAATCCCGCACCCCGAAGGGGTGAGGCAGGAAAGCCCAGGGCGCGAGCCCTGGGATAATCGGCATGAGAACAGGATCAGCCCCGAAAGGGCGGAGCAGGTTTAACGCAGCCGCGTATCATCTCAGCATCAGAACTGGCGTGTGCAATGCCGTGATCATTCCCATAGGGCGGCTGCGCCGCCCTTTCAGGGCCGGGATTCGGCGGGTGCTGTCGCCCAGGGCTCGCGCCCTGGGCTTTACTGCGTCGCCCTTTCAGGGCTCGCCGCTGTCAGAATCGCAGGTCGATTCTGTCGGGCTTTGTTCCGTTGATGCGTGATCATGGAAACCTCAGAACTCGAGGCAATCTGCCGCAGCACCCTTCATGGCCTGTCCGGCTCCTTCCGGGACAAGGAAATCGTGGCTGAATTCTACCCTTATATCGGAATGAGCCACACGATTCGGCGACACGGCTCGTGCTGGCGCATTCGAATCAGCGACCACTGCCGGCTGGCTCCTCCAATCGTGCTGCAGTCCATTGCATCTTTGCTCGCATGCAAAGTCCTGCGCCGGAAGCCCCCCTCGCAGGCGCTGCGGATTTACGAACTCTATCGCCGGACGCCTGAAGTGGAACAGGGTGTGAAGGCGCGCCGATTGCAGCGAGGCCGGAAGCGCATCGCCGGGTCTCGAGGCAGGTATTACTCATTGGATGAGATCGCGAGTGAGCTCAACCGGCGGTATTTCCATACCCAGGTGGAGGTGCAGAAACTGGGTTGGGGAGCCCGCAGGAGCTGGGGCCGTTTGGGACACTACGATCCGGTGCATCACACGATCACCATCAGCCCGGTATTGGATTCTCCGAGGGTTCCGAGGTACGCAGTGGCCTATCTCGTCTACCACGAAATGCTGCACACTCTTTTCGACAGCAGCCGGGCAAACCTGCGGGAACGCCACCACACGGCGGAATTCAGGACGGCTGAAAAAGCCTTCCCGCAGTATCTGGAGGCCAGGAGATTTCTCAACCATTTCTGCCGCACAAGAGGCAGCAGCCGGTTTGCCGAATGACATTTCCTATCGCTGGAAATAGTGTGTTTTTCGCTGAATTCGAGGCATAAACAGCACGCCGCTATGGTATAAATTCGTTTTTGGCTTGAGCCGCGCATCCGCACGGAAAGCAGTGACTTATGAAATGTGTCGTGTGTGACAAGAGGAAGGGCAGGAGGTTTTGCCCTGCAAAGGAGAGACAGATCTGTGCGCAGTGCTGCGGCGGGAAGCGGGTCATCGAGATCGACTGCCCGGAGAGCTGCGAGTTTCTCAGGATCGGGCGGGAACGCGAGGCGGCCCTGGAAGGCGCGCGGCACTTTCAAAGCCGAGACCCGATGGAACAGGAGCGGAGATCCCGAATCCTCGAGAGCTGTGAGCCCGTCATCGTGAAAATGCAGACTCTCATTGCGGTCGAACGGAAGTCTTCACGGGACTTGAAGGATGCCGACGTGGCGGAGGCTCTGGACTGCCTTCTGAAGACACTCCGCACCGAAGACCGGGGGGTGATCTACGAAACCACGTCGGAGAACCTGCGGGCCGAGGGCCTGCGGAGACAGTTGGGCGCTCTTATCACTGCCTGTCGATACCCGAAAGATGCCGGTGCGCAACGCATCCAACTCAAGGATGCCGTCGATTGCCTGGAACTGATGCGTAGTGTGGTCGCGAGTCACCTGGAGTCGGGACCGGCCTCGCTCAGTTTCGTCGATTTCCTGTTGCGCTACCTGCCGCGGAGTCCAAGGATCGAAACCTCAGGCTCATCCATTATCATTCCGGGCCGATAGCGCGGTTTGCCGGACCCGCCGGGGCCGAATGGGGTCACTATCGTGTTGGCGAGATTCAACTGCAGTCCCGATAGGCTCGCGGCGGCCGTGAGCCGTTTCCGCAAAAAGAAAGTTCTCGTCCTCGGGGATGTGATGCTCGACCGCTTCGTCTGGGGCTCGGTCAGCCGGATCAGTCCCGAGGCTCCGGTCCCCGTGGTGGAAATCCGCAAGGAGACGACCTGTCCGGGAGGTGCTGCCAACGTGGCGGCCAACATCGGCAGCCTCGGAGGCGAACCGCACCCGCTTGCGGTCGTCGGGCACGACCTCGAAGGGGAGCTGCTGCGCGATGCATTCCGCGACCTTGGTGCGCCGACCGGAGGGCTCGTTGTCGACAAGGGAAGGGCGACAACCGTGAAGACGCGCATCATCGCCCACAACCAGCAGGTTTGCCGCACCGATCGGGAGGACAAGGAGCCTCTGACAGCAGCCGTGCAGCGAAGAGTCGTCGCCTGGTTCCATGCCCACCTGGAAACCATGGACGCCGTCATTGTCTCCGATTATGCCAAGGGCCTCATCTTCCCGGCATTGCTGCGCAGAATCCTCCCCGCGGCCAGGGCCGCGCGAAAGATCGTCTGTGTGGACCCCAAGCTGCGCAACCTCGCAGCCTATCGACCGGCCACGGTGATTACCCCCAACCATGCGGAAACCGAACTTGCCGCCGCCACGGTGATCCGCAGCGAAAAGGACCTGGTGCGCGCCGGCCGGAAGATCCTGCGGCAAACCGGGATC